>WNFP01003955.1_pt1 | contig 13238 bp, 8 predicted proteins | sample 5400201 | NCBI WGS metagenome assembly WNFP01 (sample SAMN13153355, study PRJNA577476) | soil metagenome | isolation source: 115 cm saprolite under Madrone tree | place: USA:California | collected 2016-06-14
GATGGCCTCCACCGCGGTGCGTCCCTCATGCGTTGCTTTGTGCGCCAGCATGGGCTCCCCGACCACGTCGCCAATCGCATAAATGGCGGGATCGTTGGTCCGCAATTGCTTGTTCACCTCAATGAATCCGAGCGCGCCGACTCGAACCTGCGTTTTGTCCAAGCCTCCGATCTCGGAATTCGCCTTGCGCCCTACTGAAACCAGAACTTTGTCGAAGACTCTCTCGCGTTCCTTGACCTCGGGACTATCGGAGCTCACCCGAATGCCGTTTGGCTCTTCTTTCATAGCCGCGACGGTCGTGTTCAGCAAAATGGAATCGAAAATCTTTTCCACGCGCTTGTGCAAAGGCAGAACCAGGTCGCGGTCGGCGCCAGGAAGGAGCCCGGGCAGCATTTCGACCACAGATACTTTCGAACCAAGAGCCGCGTACACCGTGCCTAGCTCCAGGCCGATGTAGCCACCGCCGATCACCAGCAGTGTTCCCGGCACCTCGCTCAAATTCAGAGCAGAAGTGGAATCCATGACTCGCAGACTGTCGAGTTTGAGGCTGGGAATAACGGCGGGGCGGGAACCGGTCGCGAGGATAATGCGATCGAAAGTCAGACTCGAATCGCCGCCGCCAGCCTTGGAGACCCGCAGGGTGTTGGAATTCTCAAACGCTGCCCGCCCCTGAATGTATTCCACTTTGCGTTGCTTCGAAAGCACGCCGAGCCCGCCCGTCAGCTTCTTTACTACGCCCTCTTTCCACGACCGCAGGCGTGCCAAATCGATTTTGGGATCACCATATTCGATTCCCCAATTTGTGGCGTGGCGGGACTCGTCGATCAGCTTGGCCACGTGCAGCAAAGCTTTCGAAGGAATGCAGCCGCGATACAGGCAGACTCCGCCCGGATTCGCCTCAGGGTCAATCAGGGTGACCCTCATTCCCAGATCGGCGGCCAGAAAGGCAGCCGCGTAACCACCCGGCCCGCCGCCCACTACTGCAATGTGCAAATTCGAAGTCTCAGTCATGAGATGAGAAAAGAGACCAACCAGGGTTGTGTGGGGCGGGCACTCTTGTCCGCCGCTTTGGACTTGGACCTTACTGATTCAACCTCATTCGCGTCCTCTGTAACCACACAGAGCAAACAGGATCCTAAACAAAAATCAACTTCAAAAGCGGCGGACAAGAGTGTCCGCCCCACAACTTATCCCTGCACCGACAGCAGGAAGGGTTGCTCAAAGGCTTCTGCGATCCAGCGCAGGAATCGGGCAGCATCGGCACCGTCGATCAACCGATGATCGTAGGAGAGCGAAAGTGGCAGCACCAGCCGCGGCTCGAATTTGCCATTCATCCAGATCGGTTCCATGCTGGAGCGCGACAGTCCGAGAATCGCGACTTCGGGATAATTCACGATGGGCGAAAACCCGGTGCCGCCAATGCCGCCCAGATTGGTGATGGTGAAGGTCCCGCCCTCCATTTCCGCCGGCGTGAGCTTCTTATCTTTGGCTTTGTGAGAAATCTGGGTCAGTTCAGCGGCCAGCTCCACGATATTTTTCTTGTCCACATCGCGAATCACCGGGACCAACAGGCTGCTGGGTGACGTGCGGGATCGTGGTCCAGGCTTCCCAAAGATGCTGGGCCGTCTTGCGCCGCACACCGCGCATGGAGACGCGCTCCACTTTCCCGAATTTGGTGAAATCGGGAAGCGCTGGTTGGGCGAAATGACTGGCCTGCGCCGATTGTGCCGCCGTGGCCGAAGTGAGCAACGATTTGGCGTAAGCCTTGACGTCATCTTCGCTGATGCGTCCACCGGGGCCGCCGCCTTTCACCCCGTAAATGTCCACCCCAAGCTCCCGCGCTAGGCGACGGACGTGAGGTGCGGCGGGCGCAGGCGCGCGATATTCCGTGCCCGCAACCTTGCCCAACTGCTCCGGCATGGCAAAAGCTTTGGGCGCAAAAGCCGGCGGCTGATCCGGCAGAAATACTTGTGCTTCGGTTTTTCCTTCGGCCTGTATCGCCGCCTGAAGCGACAAGCGAGCCTCATGTTGCTCGGAAATGTGCTCGACCGGAGCATGCCTCGGCTTTTCCGGCTGGGCGGTCGCGCCCCCTTCCAGGGTGAAAATCACCTGGCCAACTTTGACTTTCTCGCCTTCTTTGACCCGAATCTCCTTGACCGTGCCGCTTACCGAAGAGGGAACCTCCACCACGGCCTTGTCGGTTTCCAGTTCCATCACCGGTTGGCCTTCGGAGACTCTCGCGCCCGTGGAAATCATCAGCCGGACAAGGTCGCCCTGATCGATGTTTTCTCCCAGCTCAGGCAGTCTGAATTCAGTCGCGCCAGCTGCCCCTGGCAAGGGCGGGGCGGCAGAAGCGGCCGCGGGTCGAACTTCCCTCAGGCCTGGTGCTTCGGCTTTCGGAGCAGGGGCAGGCGGTTTCTCTGCCGGTATTTTCGCCTGAGCCTTTGGCTCGGGGAATTTAACTTTGGCCCCAGCGCCATTTTCGACCGTGAAGATCACCTGACCAACCTTCACCTTCTGTCCTTCTTTGACCCGGATATCCATCACCGTTCCGGTCACCGAAGACGGCACCTCGACCACAGCCTTGTCGGTTTCCAATTCCATCACGGGCTGGCCTTCGGTCACGCTGGCGCCAGGAGAAATCATCAGGCGGACAAGGTCGCCCTGGTCAATGTTCTCACCGAGTTCCGGCAGCTTGAATTCTGTCACTGAGTATTCGCTCCCTAGTAGCGCCATGGAAGCGCCAGCGTCTCTCCGGCTGTCCCGAGCGCGTCTTGCCCTCGACGGTGAGGGCGGGACGACCTCAAGACCAGCCGCCCTTACGGCGGCGCTAAGTTCTAAGTATTTGCCGGATTAGCTTTTTCCGGATTGATCCCAAGTTCCTTGACCGCCTGCCGCAGGACGTCGAGCTTGATTTGCTTTTCCCGCGCCAGCGCAGTCAGCGTAGCCAGCACAATATGTTTCGCATCCACCTCGAAGAAGTCGCGCAGCGCCACCCGGCTCTCGCTGCGGCCGAAGCCGTCCGTGCCCAAAGCCACCAGCGACCGCGGCATCCACTGAGCAATCGACTCAGGCAGCACTTTCATGTAATCCGATGCCGCCACCAGAACTCCAGGTGCATCTTTCAGCGACTGGGTGACAAAAGGCACCCGAGGAGTCTCGCCCGGATGCAGCATGTTCCAGCGATCACAATCGTTGCCATCGCGGTAAAGCTGCTTGTAGCTGGTCACGCTCCAGACATCTGCGGCCACGCCATACTTTTCTTCCAGAATCTGCTGCGCCTTGAGCACTTCGTACATGATGGTACCGCTGCCGAGCAGTTGCGCCCGCAGCTTGGCATCTTTCTTGGTCGAGGTCCGGAAGCGGTAGATGCCTTTCAGAATGCCCTGTTTAACATCCTTCCCCTCAGGCATTCCCGGCATGGCCAGCGGTTCGTTGGTGACCGTCAGATAGTAGAAGATGGATTCCTGGTCGACGTACATGCGCTTTATGCCGTCCTGAATAATGACGGCAATTTCATAGGCGAACGCCGGGTCATAGGCCAGCAGATTGGGCACCGACAGCGCCAGCACATGGCTGTGGCCGTCCTGGTGCTGCAACCCCTCGCCTGCCAGAGTGGTGCGGCCAGCCGTCCCTCCCACCAGGAAGCCCCGGGTTCGCATATCGGCGGCAGCCCATATAAAGTCGCCGATGCGCTGGAAGCCGAACATCGAGTAATAAATAAAAAACGGGATCGTATTGATCCCGTGATTGGCATAGGCAGTCCCGGCGGCGATAAACGAGCAGATCGAGCCGGCCTCGGTGATGCCTTCCTCGAGAATCTGCCCGTCCTTGGCTTCCTTGTAATAAAGAAGCGTGTCCATATCCACCGGCTCGTAGAGCTGCCCCACGCTCGAGTAAATTCCCACTTGCCGGAAGAGCGCTTCCATACCGAAAGTGCGGGCTTCGTCGGGGATGATGGGCACGATAAGCTTGCCGATTTCCGGGTCACGCAGCAGTTTTGAAAGCAGCCGCACGAAAACCATGGTGGTTGAAACTTCACGGCCGTCCGTGCCTTTGTGAAACTCCTCGAAGTGCGATTCCGCAACCGGAGCAATCGGCTTGGAACGAACTTTGCGTTCTGGCAGGTAGCCGCCCAGCTGCTTACGGCGCTCCTGCATGTACAAGATTTCCGGACTGTCATCAGCGGGACGATAGAAAGGCGCTTCGTGCAGTACTTCATCCGGGATGGGAATCCCGAAGCGCGAGCGGAACATGCGCAGCTCGTCGTCGTTCAGCTTTTTCTGCTGGTGAGTAATATTCTTGCCTTCGCCGGCCTCGCCCAGTCCATAGCCTTTGATGGTCTTCGCCAGAATGATGGTAGGCGCGCCCTTGTGTTCGGTGGCGGCTTTATAAGCAGCATGCACTTTGATGGGATCGTGTCCGCCCAACCGCATGCGGCTGAGCTGTTCGTCGGAGAGATGCTCCACCATCTTCAGCAGCCGAGGATCACTGCCAAACAGGTTGTGACGGAAGTAGGCACCGCTCTCGACAAAATATTTCTGATACTGCCCGTCCGTAATCTCGCCCATGCGCCTTACCAAAATCCCGTCACGGTCATTGGTGATGAGGCTATCCCAGTCGCTGCCCCAAACCACCTTGATGACATTCCAGCCCGCGCCGCGGAAAATTGCCTCCAGTTCCTGGATGATCTTGCCATTGCCGCGCACCGGTCCATCCAGCCGTTGCAGATTGCAGTTCACCACAAAAATCAGGTTGTCCAACCGTTCGCGCGAAGCCAGGGTGATCGAGCCCAGCGATTCGGGCTCGTCCATCTCGCCATCCCCGAGAAATGCCCAGACCCTTCCACCCGTAGATTTCTTCAACCCACGATTTTCCAGATAGCGGATAAAACGCGCCTGGTAAATCGCTTGGATCGGTCCCAGTCCCATAGAAACTGTTGGGAACTCCCAAAAATCTGGCATCAGCCAGGGGTGAGGATAAGAGGAAAGGCCGCCGCCTGCCTTTAGTTCGCGGCGGAAATTCTGCAGCTTCTCTTTGGGGATACGACCTTCCATATAGGCGCGGGCGTACATGCCGGGCGCGGCGTGGCCCTGGAAGTAAACCAGGTCGCGGTCGCCGGATTCAGTTTGCGCCTGCAGGAAATGATTGAAGGCCACCTCGTAAAGCGTGGCCGCGGATGCAAAAGTAGAAATGTGCCCGCCAATGCCCTCCTGGATCTTGTTGGCTCGCACCACCATGGCCAGCGCATTCCAGCGCACCATGCTCTTGATACGGCGCTCCATTTCCTGGCTGCCGGGAAATGGCGGCTGCTGCCGGGAAGCGATGGTGTTCTGATAAGGAGTAGTGGCGGTAAAGGGAAGATTTACGCCGGCGGCGCGCCGCGCATGCAGTGACAATTGCTGCAGCAATCGTCCGGCCCGCTCCGGGCCACCCTGGGACAAAACATAATCCAGCGAATCGAGCCACTCTCGAGTCTCTAGAACTTCCACTCCGTTGGTCTGTGTCTCAGCCACGTCTGATTTTCTCCATCAATGAGTGCGGAACCCTCCATGATAGTCAATTATGCAGAATTTTGCTGGCGTGCCCGTCCAGCGGCGGAATGGAAGCGGTCACTTTGAGCGGTCACGTTGAGTCGCCATCCCCAATCGGCAAGGGCTATAATTATTTCTTGCCCATTATGGTCGCGCTAGTGCCTACTCTTAGCAGCAACCAATCAACATTAACGTCAATCTTAGACAGCTTCGGGCGAGTCCCAGGAAATCAACACAAGGAGAAATTTCGATGTCGAAGAAATCCGTTTTGGGTAACAATGGTGGAGTCACCGCCCAGCCTCACTTTCACCAAAAAGCCCCAGAAATCCAGAAGTATGGCACCGTGAGCCACGCGCTGCCGCTGGAACTGGAAGAACCCATCCGTCTGGAAATGACCGAACACCTTAACCAACTTTTGGCTGACACCATGACCCTGCGCGATCTGTACAAGAAGTCGCATTGGCAGGTCGCGGGACCGACCTTTTATCAGCTCCATCTGCTGTTCGACAAGCATTACGACGAGCAGTTGGAATTGGTGGACACGATTGCCGAGCGCATTCAACTGCTTGGAGGAGTGAGTCTCGCCATGGCTCCCGACGTCGCCGAGACCACGCGGATCGAGCGTCCACCCCGCGGGCGAGAAGAGGTTCCGGTGCAACTCTCGCGTTTGCTGGATGCCCATAAGATCATCATCGGGGAATGCCGCGAACTTGCCGAGCGGGCCGACAAATTAGGCGACGACGGAACCAACGATCTGGCCGTCAGCGACGTCTTGCGGACCAACGAATTGCAGGTATGGTTCCTGAGCGAACACCTGGTGAGCATGCCCCTGGCCGAAGCCAGGAACTAATACCTATTGCGAAAGCAATTCCTTCGGGCTGACTACAGGTCAGCCCTGATTTTTGTACTGCATTCACAAAAGGACACAGAACTACCGTTCATCCGCTGCTCAGGGGCTGGGAATCACCGCTTGCATCTGATTTGAGTACTTGCTTTCTACACCGCTGGTAGCGACAGCTGTGCTGACGTAGTAGTAGGTTTTTCCACCTTGAACTGAGCTGTCCAGATAGTTCGTGCTGGCATCCGGTGCTGGGTTGATCTTTGTGTACGGGCCTCCCGACGTGGAGCTTCGGTATACGTTGTATCCCACCGCGGTCGAAGTACTAGGGTTCCAGCGAAGACTGACGGTGTGTGATGATGTTGCCGTACCCGACCCCGTCAAAGTCTCGACCGCCGGCGTATTCGCGGCGTTGCTGGTGAGGGAAATGCTCCCCGACGCCGCACCGCTGCTCTGCGGGGTGAAGGTAACCGAAACCGGTACACTCTGGCCGGCGGCGATGGTTTTGGGAAGGGATAACCCAGTCAGACGGAACTCTGGACTGGTGGAAGTCGCCGAAGAGATGGTCACGTTCGATCCCGTGGCGGTAAGCGTCGTGGTTACGCTTTTGCTGCTGCCTACGGCGACGCTGCCGAAGTTTAGAGCGCTCACGCTCGAAGTCAACTGCCCCGCGGAGACGCCTGTGCCAACCAGAGCGATGACCAAGGTTGGATTCGAGGCATTCGAAACCACCGCGATTGCTCCGCTCACGTTGCCCCCGGCATTTGGAGTAAACCGGATAGCGAAGGTGATGCTTTGGCCCTTGTTCAGGCTCAATGGCAGGCTTAGACCACTCACACCGAACCCTGCTCCGGTTACAGTGGCCTGCGAAACAGTCGCAGTCGAATTGCCAGAATTCGTTAATGTCTCGTACTGGGTCTGGCCGCTACCCACTTGGATGCTGCCAAAGCTGATGCTGGATGAACTGGCTGTGAGCGTTCGATGGTTCGAGTCGGTTCCCTGAAAAGGGGCGGAAGTTGCAACCCTCGCCGTTACCATCAGAAAAAGCGAAAGCGTGGACGCTACGATCAGGAGTCGGAGAATGACTTGGGGGAGTGGCATGGCTGCAGTCTTCAGCTTTCCGGAGTCGGATCGTAGGTCTAGTTAGGCCATTTCCACACTCAGAGGTTCCAAAACCGTTGCGTAATCACAAGGGCCGTAATCAGTTCGTCAACTGTACGACGGCAAAATGACTTTTGTTTTTCGCACATAGTAACGAAACACACGGCCTGGGTCGCCATGGCCTTTCAGCTGCTTGACGCCGATGGGCATGTGGTCGAAATTAAACAAGACTAGGAGTAGAACATGAAAAGCAAGGGCATCGTTAGGAACACCATCACAAGCAATCTGCTGTGACCCCAAGATGCCGGAAAACGGGAATGAGTTCACCCCAACGTTTGACTATGTAGTAGGAGAAGCCTCCATGACGCAGGAAGAAATCAGGCTGTCAGAATCCGGAGCGCGCAAGAAACACTGGAAGCGTTGGGGCCCCTATCTCAGCGAACGTGCCTGGGGCACCGTGCGCGAAGACTACAGCCCCTACGGAAATGCGTGGGAATATTTGCCGCATGACCACGCCCGTTCGTGCGCTTATCGCTGGAACGAAGACGGTCTGGCCGGCATCAGCGACCGGAGACAGATGATCTGTTTTGCTATGGCGCTGTGGAATGAGCGCGATCCCATCCTGAAAGAACGGGTCTTCGGCCTTACCGGCAACGAAGGCAATCATGGCGAGGACGTGAAGGAATATTACTTCTACCTGGACAGCACGCCCACCCATTCTTATATGAAGTATCTCTACAAGTACCCGCAGGCGGAATTCCCGTACACCCAGTTAGTCGAAGAAAATCGGCGGCGTGGCAAGAATCAGCCGGAGTACGAGCTACTCGACACAGGTGTTTTCAACGAAAACCGTTACTTCGACGTATTCGTGGAGTACGCCAAGGCCGACACCGAAGACATCCTGATCAAGATCACGATTGCGAACCGCGGTCCCGAATCCGCCAATCTCCGCTTGCTGCCCACGGTCTGGTTCCGCAACTCTTGGTAGTGGGGAGGCCGCGGCCGGCGGCCGGAGCTGCATCAGGCATGGCCAGCGCCCAACCCGGTCATCGAACTAAATCAAGATCAACCGGGCAATCGCTGGCTGCATTGCGAAGGCTCTCCGGAACTGCTGTTCACCGAGAACGAGACCAACGCACGACGGCTGTTTGGAGCGGAAAATCGCACGCCCTACGTCAAAGACGGCATCAACGACTACGTGGTACATGGCACAGAAGACGCAGTCAATCCAAAGCATTCTGGTACCAAAGCAGCGGCGCATTACCAGTTCACCGTTGAGGCGGGAGGGACTGCCGTAGTCCGAATGCGTCTTGCGAACTCCGACTTTAAGGGAAAGAACGCGTTCGACGGCTTCGACAAGGCCTTCGCGCTCCGCCGACTTGAAGCAGACGAGTTCTATCGCGCCGTCATTCCTCAAGATCTCTCGCCTGACGCACAGAACGTGATGCGCCAGGGCTTTGCTGGAATGCTCTGGTCCAAGCAGTTCTATCACTACGTGATTAGGGATTGGCTGCAAGGTGATCCCGGCAGCCCTGTCCCGCCGCCGCAGCGCAAGAAGGGACGCAACCACGAATGGACCCATCTATATAACGCTGATGTTATTTCCATGCCCGATAAGTGGGAGTACCCATGGTATGCCGCCTGGGATCTCGCGTTTCACTGTATTCCTCTGGCGCTGGTGGACTCAGACTTCGCCAAGGAACAACTGACGCTGATGCTCCGCGAGTGGTACATGCACCCCAACGGACAGATGCCCGCTTATGAGTGGGCTTTTGGTGACGTCAATCCTCCCGTGCATGCCTGGGCCGCATGGCGCGTCTACAAAATCGACAAAAAGCGCAACGGCAAGGGCGATCGTGCATTCCTGCAACGTGTCTTCCACAAGCTGATGCTGAACTTCACTTGGTGGGTGAATCGCAAGGATGCCGGAGGCATGAACATTTTCCAGGGAGGATTCCTGGGCTTGGACAACATCGGAGTTTTCGATCGCAGTTCCCCCCTGCCCACCGGTGGATACATCGAACAGTCTGACGGAACCAGTTGGATGGCCATGTACACCCTCAACTTGCTGGCCATCGCGCTGGAGTTGGCAAAAGAAGAGCCCTGCTATGAGGACGTTGCCAGCAAGTTCTGGGAACACTTCATCTATATCGCTCACGCCATGAGCCATCGCGGCGACGACAGCATGGGACTGTGGAACGAGGAGGACGGCTTCTTCTACGACGTGCTGAAGCTGCCTGATGGTTCACAATTTCCCATGAAGATCCGCTCCATGGTCGGATTGATCCCGCTGTTTGCGGTGGAAACCCTGGAGCCGGAAGTGCTCAATCGGTTGCCGGACTTCAAGCGGCGCCTGGAGTGGTTCATCGACAACCGTCCCGATCTCACGCAGAACCTCGCCTGCATGCGGACCGAGGGGATAGGCGAGCGCAGATTGCTGTCCATCGCTAGCCAGGACCAGCTGCGTAGCATTCTGAAGTTCATGTTGGACGAGAGCGAATTTCTCTCGCCCCATGGCATTCGCGCCCTGTCACAGTTCCATCGCGGCAGCCCTTACAAACTGACGGTACAGGGCGCAGAGCATCGCGTGGACTATGAGCCGGGTGAGTCGTCGACCGGATTATTCGGCGGAAATTCCAACTGGCGTGGTCCGATCTGGTTTCCGGTGAATTATCTTCTGGTTGAGTCGCTGCAGAAGTTCCATCACCACCTCGGGGACGATTTCAGGGTTGAGTGTCCTACCGGGTCCGGGACGATGATGAGCCTGTGGGAGGTGGCGGGAGAATTGTCCCGTCGCATGACCAGCATATTCCTTCAGGATGAGAAAGGCCGCCGGCCAGTGTTCGGGAATCTCGAAAAGTTCCAGACGGACCCTCATTGGCGCGATCTGGTGTTGTTTCACGAGTGCTTCCACGGTGACTCCGGGGCCGGCATCGGCGCCAGCCATCAGACCGGATGGACTGGCGTGGTGGCGAAGCTGATGCAGCAGAGTGGCGAGTCTCGGGAGCGATCGGGCCAACGGAAGAAAGCTGAAGCGGCGGTTGCCACCATAGCCGCAGGCTGAGTTCATAAGGAGAGAGGGAAGCGAAGGCTCTGGTGCAGATTTAGTTCGAAGGGCTGGTAAGGTCTTGTTTCAAACGAACCCGTCTGACACCGAAGGCGAGCATTCGTGCGGGAATGTCGCGGAGGAACGGTATGCCAAAAAGCCCACGGACGAACCAAGGAACACTGGGCACGGTTTGCGAGCGCAGTGCGCTCGCCAGAACACGGTTCTGCATGGCGGACTGCGCTGCCTGAATCACCCGCGTTGGCCATTCGCGCTCCCTCTGCACTTTGGCCAGGTCGCCGACCTGCACGCGGCCGGCCCGAAGTGGGGCGGCAAGGATATTGGCTGCTACCACCGCGTCCTGAACCGCGTAATTAATCCCCACGCCGCCGACCGGTGACATCACGTGCGCCGCGTCGCCGATCAGCAACAGACCGTGCTTGAACCAGCGCGGGCAGCGGCTGGATTCAACCGACAAGAGTGAGAATTGATGCCAGTCAGTTAGGGCCTTCACGTGTTCGGCAAACGCCGGCTCAACCTCGGCGATCGATTGCCGCAGCGACTCGAGCCCTGCGGCTCGCAGGTTCTGGTAAAGTCCTTTAGGGAAAACGTATCCGACCTGCCAGTAGTCAAAGCGATCGAAAACCACCAGGAGGCGGCCAACGCCGAAGCCTCCGAGGACTCGGCCTTCGGCTTCCGGAAGATCTCCCGGAATGTGGGGCAGGCGAAACCACAGGATGTCCATGGGCGCGGAAGTTTTGACGGGCTCGAAACCGGCCAGATGACGCACCCGCGAGAAGCGTCCGTCTGCACCGACCACCAGTGGAGCTCTTACCTCGTGCATCCCGTCAGCGCCGAGATAACGCACACCGCGCACCTGTCCGTCTTCCTCGATCAACTGCTCCACGTTGGCGCCCATTACTAGCCGAAAATCCGGATACTTTGACGCCTCGGCGGCAAGAAACTCCAGGAACCTGGCTTGGGGCACGAGAAAGATGTAAGGGAAACGTGTTTTCAGCCTGCGAAGATCGATGGGACTGAAGGTGTCGTTCCCCAGCCGCAAGGTTGGGCCATAGATCTTTGCGTGTCGCAGTTGATGCAGCGGCTCAGCCAGACCGATCTGGTCGAGAATCTCCAGGATCGAAGGATGAATCGTGTCGCCCCGGAAGTCGCGATCAAAATCCTTGTGCTGCTCCAACAGCGTGACCGGAATCCGCTGACCAGCCAATAGGAGCGCCAGCATCATGCCACCGGGGCCGCCGCCTACAATGCAGCATGTAGTTGGCTGTGAATCGCGGACATCATCGGATTCGGATGCTGCCGGCTCGGGAACAATGGTTGAGCCAGGGGGCACAGGGACGCCTCCTAACAGAGAGGTCAAAACGATCCCCGAAAATATACCTGCTCGTGGATTATGAGCCCAACTTCTCATTTGAGCATATGAACGAATGTTTCTGCCAGAGTCTCAAACATCGTTGCCATAGACCTGGATTGCCGCCCCGTTGACCTCTTTGCCCGCATCTCCCGCGAGCCAAATGATCAAGCGTGCCACATTGGCCGGCCGAACCCATTTACTGACATCCGCATTCGGCATCGCCTTGCGGTTGATGGGCGTGTCCATCGTGCCCGGCAGGATCGCGTTGGCGGTAATTCCCGCGTCCTTGTTTTCCAGAGCCACGGTCCTGATCAGGGAGACCATGGCTGCCTTTGAAGCGCTATAGGCGCCAACTCCCACGCCTGGTTCCAGCGCCGCGCGGCTCCCGATCGCAATGATGCGCCCGCTGCCGGTCTTCCTCATCTCTGGCAGCACAGCCCGCAAAAGATAAAACGTACTGTTCAGGTTAAGATCAAACATACGCTGGAACGTAGCGTCATCGGTTTCCGCGATGGATTGGCCACCGGCGAAACCACCGACGGTGTGCGCCACGACATCCAGCCGGCCAAACCGCGCCACTACACTCTCGGCCAGGCTCGTTGCCCCGGTTGCCGTCGAGATTTCCGCTAGCAGCGCGGTAAACGCAGGGCTATTGAAATCCGATTGCTGAATTTTCCGCGATGCGCCAACCACGGTTGCGCCAGCGTCGAGAAATGCCTGGGTTACATAGCTTCCCAGACCACCGTTGGCCCCGGTTACGAGTACGACTTTGTCCTTCATCGAGTCGGCTCCTGGTCTCTCCCAGTTGGTTATCAGATTCGGATTCTTGACCAAAGTTGCGGATTTGCGGCGCGCTTCGATCTTGATTGTAACGATCTGCAGCAGCAGAAAGAAATCCTCGAACACTGTTGCTTTTTGCTACCCTCGGAATCTCACCAAACTGCAAGGAGCCTGCTCATGGAAGCAACCCGGCTTTTATTCGTCCCGGTGATTCTGGGCACAGCGAGAAGGGGCCGAAGGAGCTTGCACGTGGCACAGCTTGTCGTCCGCGAACTCGGCAAACACGCCGGCGTCGAGACCGAGCTCATCGATATTGCGCAGCTATCATTGCCGACGAATGACGCCGGCGAGGCCATCAAGGACCCCGGCTTTTCCGCCAAGGTGGACCGGGCGGACGCGTTGGTCATCGTGGCGCCCGAGTACAATCATGGCTACTCCGGCCTGTTGAAGCATGCGCTGGATAGCTGCCTCAAAGAGTACATCCACAAGGCGGTTGGCATCGTGGGCGTCTCGGCGGGCCCGTTTGGCGGTACTCGGGTGATTGAAAACCTGCTGCCGGTAATG
>WNFP01003129.1_pt1 | contig 13237 bp, 10 predicted proteins | sample 5400201 | NCBI WGS metagenome assembly WNFP01 (sample SAMN13153355, study PRJNA577476) | soil metagenome | isolation source: 115 cm saprolite under Madrone tree | place: USA:California | collected 2016-06-14
GAAGCGATCTATATTCTGGACTCTTCGATCTTGGGCCACGGAGATTTTGGGAAACTTACGGCAACGCTCAACGGCACCTGGCTATCGCGGGCTGAGCTTCAGATTTCGCCTGATACGAAACGGTTTGGTATCGCGGGCGAAGTTATACCACCGGGATTCACCCTGACCGGCTCACTGCCATGGAATCGCGCCAATTTCAGTCTGTTCTACGACGGCCCGGCAGACACGTGGCTGCAGGGTTTGGATGTTGGCGCGGTAGTCCACTACACGGGCCAATACGAAGATGACAATGTGAGTCTGACCGGCTCACCCAAACCACAAATGCCTAGAAGCGGGTTTTACGCTTGGCGCGCGCGGAAAGTGCGGGAGTGGATCACGCTGGATCTGATTGCATCGTACACGTTCAACCTGCCGCCGTCTGCTCCGGTGCCAGTGCCTGGTTTTGCTAAGGATGGAGGTAAAAATTTCAAGGCGAAGGACGGCAAGGAGAAAAATGTCATGCCTGTACCCACGGCCGAATACAATCCCTGTGGATGGGGCGCTTGGTTGAATAACACCACGATTTCCCTTGGAATGCAGAACGTGTTCGACGAAGACCCGCCGTTTGCATTTGGCTCGGGTGGCTATGACGCATCGCTTGCCACGATCAAAGGCCGGTTCTGGTACGTCCAGCTTAAGAAAAAATTCTAACCAGGCTGGAACAACTTACCTGACCACAGATCACACGGATAACACTGATAGAAAACGGTAGGGCGTCCCGCGGTGGCCAGGCCCGGCGCTTCGAATCGGGCATCCAATTGTAGGGCGTCCGCCGCGGCGGACGCCAGCCAAGGAATACATCCGTGTCATCTGTGTGATCCGTGGTTTGCAAGTCTTCTGCACTTTCTGCGTAACGAACCGCCAAATCTTACGGAGTACATCAGTGAACGGCCCGAAATGAGTTCTTAATAACGAGGAGTCACGGAAGGCCAAAACAACGAAAGGAAATAGCACTTATGAGAATAAGCTTAGTTAAGAATGTAATGGCTCCCTTAGTGATCGCCTGTGCGTTACTCCCCATGGTTGCCGCAACGGCGTCCGGACAGGGCACGCAGGGCGGAAGACTTGAAGGGACTTGGGGTATGCAGATAACTCTGACCGATTGCTCCGGTCACGTGATAAGGAGCTTCCCGTCACTAGTAGTATTCATGGCCGGAGGCACCTTGACCGAGGCGAGCGGGGGTACAGCCCCGGCTCTGCAAACGGGGGGAAAAGGTGTTTGGAGCCATACCACTGACAATACCTATGCGTTTCGCTTCAAGGACTTCACGTTCAATGCTCAAAACGTCTTTACGGGCTGGGTGATCATTAACGGGGAAACAACCGTGGATGCGACAGGAAACGCCAATTCGGGGCCCGCAACCGTCGAGGTCTATAATCCAAACGGCGTCTTAGTTGCAAGTCTCTGCGCTGACGCTGTTGGCACGAGATTCGGGCTCTGAACGATTCCGGCTGAACGAGATTCGACCTCCAAGCGATTACTGGGTTTGGCGTGTCACATCCGCGCCAAACCCCAGCATGTTTTGGCGATTGCTGAAAAGCTGCGGCCTGCTGTTACTCAGAATTTGAATCAAGGCTGACTACCCGGATTTCGTGTTTCTTCTACTTGTATAAATCCGGTCGGCGATGAGCGAACGACTCGACCCGGCTGCGCACTGAGAGGACAAGCTCTTCTGATACGTCCGCCTGAATGAGTTCTTCGCGGTCGGCCGATGCGGCTGCAATTACGACTCCGCGAGGATCGATGATCGCGGAGCTACCGCAAAACCATAAGTCATCGTCTTTCCCGACGCGGTTCGATGCAACGACGTAGCTTTGGTTTTCGATCGCGCGCGCCATGGCGAGCGTTCGGAAATGTTCGACTCGCGGAAACGGCCAGGCAGAAGAGATAACAAAAGCACCGACCTTCTGTTCTGTCGCCAGTTTTCGGTACATCTCCGGAAAGCGAAGGTCGTAACAGATGCTGAAACCAAAACGCAGACCGCCGAGTGCAAAGGTCGCGAAGGCATCCCCCGAAGCAAAGCACGTCTGTTCTTCGACGGGCGCGACGGCATACAGATGCGTCTTGCGATATTTCGCAGCGATATCGCCATTTGAATCGATAAGAACCTGGGAATTGTAAATTGATGAATCAGCGCGTTCGGAAACCCCGCTGACGATTGTAATCGAAAGTTCTCTGGCGATTTCTTGAAGCCCAAGAACAAATCCGCTATTCCAAGAATTGGCGTGCGCCCGAATTACCGGCATTGAATAGCCGGTATCGGTCATCTCCGGAAAAACAATGAGCTCGGCACCCAGCTCTTTGGCGCGGCGGGCAAAGTCGCTAACCTTAAGAAGATTTGCCTCAGGATCGCCGAGCGAACACGAAATCTGAGCGACTGCAATTTTCATTCGATTGTAAAAAGAGACAGCGATCGTCGCCTAGGCTGCAATCGGTCTGCGGTAGCCGAAAAATTCGCGCTTCTTAATGATGTGCACCACTTCTGGTGGAACCATTCGCTCCCACTTGCTGTCCCCGGACTGCAATTTCGCCAACACGTCGGACGGATGAATTCGCAAATAGTCGGGATGATAGTCGGTAATCTCCTGGACGTATTGATTGTCGATCAAATATTGGAACAACGAACGAAGATTGGGTGCAGCCTTGACTTGTTTTGCGCTGATGATGTTTCCGGTTGCCTCATCAATCATCGGGTAAACGTAAAGTTTTAGTCCGTCTTTAAACATTCGGCCCAGCGCTTCGAGAATTCCTCCTTCGAGGTTCGTGTAATATTTTGCGTCGAAAATCTCGATCAAGCTTGGCACGCCCATCACCAGGCCGATACTTCCGTTCGTGTAACGAAAGAGATATCCCGCGAGTCGGTAATATTCGCGGAACCTCGAGATTAAAACAGTTCGTCCGAGTGCGCCGAGAATATCCACGCGGGCGAGGAAATCGGCGTGATCAAGCTGTCCGCCGGCAAGCAAATGTTCGAGCGTCATCTCCATGAGCACGACCACGTCGTCTTCTGAGCAATCGCAGTGCTTCAGAAATACGCGGCGCGCTCCGTCGAGCATATCGTTCGTGGCGTAGGTAACAGGTCGAAAACTCCCGCGCTCAACCAGGATTGCCTTCTTGTAGAAGACCTCGGCTGGCTGAACCGTCTCGCCATCGGCCTTGAACATTACCGCATTCGTCAAACCCTGGCTGACCAACTGCAAACTCATTAACCGGTTGTCGACGCTTTGAAATATCGGTCCGGAAAATTTGATCATGTCCACTTCGATTCTTCCGGGAGCGAGATTTTCCTGAAGGGACGAAATCAATTTCTCCGGCTGGCGATGGTAGAACGCGCCGAAAAGGAGATTCACGCCGATGACCCCGAGCGCTTCCTGTTGGTCGACGATGGGTTCGTCGAGCAAGCGAACGTGGATAATAATCTGGCTCGGTTGGCCGCGTGGTTCAGGTTGAAATCGAACACCCAGCCAGCCGTGAGATTCGCTGCGCTGTTTAAAACTCCGCGCTGCAACCGTGTCTGCAAAAGCGAAAAATGTTTTTTCTCGACCAAATTTTGCATCGAGCCGCTCGATCAGAAGATCGTACTCGTGATCGAGCATTGTTTGCAGACGGGCGCGACTGACATACCGCTGGGTCGGGCCATAGATTGCGTCGCTAAACGTCATGTCGTACGCCGACATCGTTTTGGCAATCGTGCCGGCTGCGCCGCCGATGCGAAAAAATCGGCGTGCGACTTCCTGGCCGGCGCCAATTTCTGCGAAGGTCCCATACTTGGTTGCATCTAGATTGATCTTCAGGGCCTTCTCGTCGGTGGCGATTTCCATCGCAGGATTCATACAATTTCTGTAGCGGCAATTTCAGATCGCCGCAAACACCGAGCGAACGCCCTATTGCAGTGCGTCTGTGTTAGACGCTCCCTCTTCAGCGCCAAAGGCGCTGTTCTAGTGCTAGCCTGGGGCATCGCCCCGGGGATCCCGATTAAAAAGTCAACGAAGCGCTGAAAGCGCGATTCAGATTGGCGGCTGAATCAGCCCCCCGAGTGAGTCGCGCTTTTAGCGCTGGCGTTTTGGGCCTCTACGAATCCTGGGACGTTGCCCCAGCTTGGCACTGAGTGCTGCGCCTTTGGCGCTAAATGAATGTGTGTCAGACGCCTGGGCGAAATCCAGTGTTACGGAAGCAGGCTACAATCGCACGAGTTCGGCGTTCTTCGCTGGGATCCAACCGCGCAGATTATTTGGTAGCGCTGCGTAGGTCCAATCGCCGCGCATGCTCAGAATTTTGACCTCACTGCCGGGAGGCAATGCCAGGACGCTATTCGCTGTGTCTGCGGTCGCCAGGCGCGCTTGTACGTCTTTGCCTACAACAACAGCAAGTGCGCTGCCTGTGCTGCCGCGCTCGAGTTGCCAGATAGCAAAGATCGCTCCGGCAAACACCAGAAGCATCACAAGCAGAAAGGCAACCCTCGCAGCCGACCGGCGACGCTTGAAAATCAACGCCGTCAAACAAAACGCTGCGATCCAAAAAGCGACGGCGGCGGTAATCGTGTACTGATTGACACTCGCAAACTGCAGATAGCGCTCCAGCCAGCTCGGCTGGATCTCCAGAGCATGCGCTTCGTCGCGTGCGATCTGCAAATTTGCCGTCGCTTCGGGATGATGCCGCTGCAAGGCAAGCGCGCGTTCGTAATTCAAAATCGCGCGTCCAAAGTCGCCCGTGCGGAAATAAGCGTTGCCGACATCGTAAAACACGTTTGCGCTCCATTGTCCGGCGCGGATTAGCGCCTCGTAACCGGAGATCGCTTCTTTAAAATGGCCTTGGGCGAATTCTTCGTTTGCCTTTGCAAACTCGACGTCTGCTTGCGCCAATACTGGGGGAATCGCGAGCGCGCAGAAAAGAAAAGCAATCAGGGAAGCGCGTATCTTCATTTTAGATTTTCAATCAACTCCAGCACCTCGCGGCGGTTTTCCGGCGAGATCGTTGCCGGGCCATTGTGTGCTCCGCTGTATTGCCACTCGTCGCTCTGCTCGAATAGACGGCGCAACTGGTCGCGCGACTCGTTGTTGAGTTTGAAAGTGTCTGCCGCAGTTTCCGCATCTACCACGTTCGGATCGACTCCTCCGCCGCCGGACGCCAGCGCGGCTTTTACGCGAACGACTCTGGAGGCTTCGGCATAATATTCTCGCGGTGATGCGGCGTTACGACGCAATTTGTGCATCAGTTCAGCCGCTTCATGTTGCAGGGCAGAGATGCGCCTGGCCTCTCGATTGTCGATTCGCGCTCTTCGAATTTTCCAACCCGCGAATCCAATCAGCGCGAGGAACGGGACTAACTGGGCGGTCCAAAAAACCGGGCGCGTGTAGAGCGGCGTGAATGATTCCGCCGTTGCTGGCCGATCGGTCAATTGATACAAAATATCCTGCGGTTTCTGCGTTCCTTGTGGAGCGACAGCTATTGCCGGGCTGGGTGATGCCGGTTGGCTGGCCGCAACATTTTGCGTCGCAGCCGCTTCGCCTTGAACAGCGATCGCAATTGGGTCGCTGCGAAGTGTCACATATTGTTCTTTCGCTGGATCGAAATACGAGAATGCGAGCAGTGGCACAGTTTGCTTTTTCTCGTTGGGCGAAAGCACCGTCTCGAAAGTTTTTGTGCCACTGATACCGACTTCGTCATCCTGCTTGAACTTGGAAGACGGCGGATATTTGTGCCAGCCCCGGTCGTCTTCGAGCACTGGCGGATTGACGCGATCGAAATTGCCACGGCCCGAGATTGCACTTGTGACGGTGATGGGATCGCCCACCTGCACACTCTTGGGGTTTGCATCCGTCGTCATTACGAAATTCCCAATTGCGCCTGAAAAACTGGGCGGCGCATTTGGCGGCAAGGGCTTTACTTCGAGCGCTACGGAGTCGCTCTTGATCTCTACCTCGCGCCGCTCACCAACTTGGGCGAACGGATTACTAAAGAATGGATCAGAAAACGGGTCATCCAGATCGAACAGGTCGAACGGCGAGCGCGAACGAGATCGCGGCGCGCTTCGTGCTCGAGGAATTATGACTTGCGCCTTCGCCTTGACGGGCCCTAACTCGAATTTTCCGGCGCGCGCGGCAGCGATTGCAGTTTTATATGTGACCACGTCGTAAGGTCTGCCATTGATCGTTTCTGAACTTTGTCCGGATTGCTGTAATTTCTGGGCGGTGAATCCTTGTCCGGTGATTTCAGGTGGCTCGATGAGCCTTGGGCGAACGCGCGGGTCAAACCCCATCCGGATCTGAACAGGAACAATCTCGCCAACGTAGGCAATCTTCTTCGGCACAATCAATTCGGCGAAAAGCAGATCACCTGCTCTGGTTGGTTGGCTCTGCCGGCCACGACTCGGCCGGGCGCTAGATGAACCGCCAGACGAATCAGCGACGTTTAATATCAGTTCGGGACTCCGTAGCAACTTGCCTCCGGCGCGGACTATTTGCGGCGGGATCGTGAACCGGCCGGCCCTCAGCGGCAGGACGGTATAATTGTACGTCACGCTAGAATTGGTGTTGAAGTTGTGTATTTCGAACTGCCGCGATGTTCCAGTACCGTGAATCTCCAAGCCGTCGATTGAAATTTCTTCCGGCGGTCTCGCATCTCCAGGGCCGGTTACCTTGATCTGTAGCTCAACCGTTTCGCCAACAACCGCCTCCGAATTGCTCAACACTGCTGTGACACTCGGCGAATCGGCGCGCGCAAACTGCGCAGCCGCGATTGCGGCGAACGCTACAAATAAGATTCGACAGCGCATCGACATCTCCATCAGCCATTAACTCTCAACGATCCACCCTTGGCCCTCACCAGTCATTATAGACACGGCGCTTTACTTTGCGTTCATCAAGTTGAACTCGTGCCTCTTCGTCTTTCATCGATTCAAGCAGCGCGAGGGCCTGGCGTTCGCTCATCTGACCTTCTTTTTCTGATTCAGCTTCCGCAATCTGCGCGTTTTTATCGGGCGGCTTTTGCGATTTATCCCCTCCGGCCCCTTTCACTTCTCCGGCGAATTTTTTCTGCGGAGAGTCCGATGGAGTAGCAGACGGAGTCGAGTTTTCGTCACCACCTTCTCCCGGTGATGGCGAGGGCATCTCATTTTCTCCTTCGCCTGGGCTCGGTGATTGTTCAGCTTGCCGTTCCCCGGGTGACGGTGAAGGCTGATTGGCCTGCTGCTTTTCAGCGCCTGGCGACGGAGAAAGGCTCTCGCTGGGCTGTTGCTGTTGTTTCTTTTGTGGTTCGTTCTTAGCCTGAGATTGCTCGTTCTGCTTTTGTTCCTTTTGCTCTTTGTCGCTGCCGGATTCGTTTTGCGACTGTTGATCCTGTGACTGCTGATCCTTTTTCTCTTGCTGGCCCTGGCCCTGCTGCTGCTGCTGTTGTTGTTGTTGATTCTGCTGCTGCTGATCTTGCTGTTGCTGTTGTTGCTGCTGGTTCTGCTGTTGCTCTTTATTCTGCTGCTGCTGGTTTTGCTGCTTTTGGTCCTGATTTTGCTGTTGCCGCTGATCTTGCTTGTTCTGTTGATTCTGTTTGTTCTTTTGCTGCGGGGATGGGGAAGGGGAGGGCTGTTGTTGCGATTTCTTGTTTTTCAGCTCCTCGATCTTCTTTTTGACGTAATCGTAGTTGTCTTTGGCGTCCTTATCGTTCGGATCGAGCTTTAGTGTTTGTTGATAATGGTCGAGCGCATTTGTCCAATCGCTAAGCTTCTTTTCGTCCGTCTTCTCCGTTTCGCCGCGCTGATAAAGCGTGTTGCCGAGATTGTAATGGCCCTTTCCTTGCAAACCAGTATCGCGCGTGAGCAAGGCCTGACTGAACGATTCGAGCGCTTTATTATAATCCTTTAATTTGTAAGCCGCCGCACCCGAATCGAATTGGAGCTTGTCGTCAGCGCGGGATTCCGGATGCGATTTCAACGTCTGCTGAAATTGGCTGTACGCATCTTCGAATTTGCCCTCGCGATACGCGTCAATTCCCGGGGCGGCGGCAAACGCAAATGAACTGACAAAGATTAGGAGGGCGGCCGTCGCGCCCGCAGTCTTGACGGGAGCAGGAATGTAGCGTCGTTCGCGTGCGCGTTTGCGCTCCGGAATCAGGATCGACAACGCGAGAGCAATCAACGCCGCGCTCAGCGGCCATTCGTAACGCTCAATTGGACGGCGTGATAAACGCACATCCATTTCCGCAGCCTGCATTTTGGCCAACCCTTCACTTTGAACTTGCTGCATCGTGCGCGGACCGCTTTCCAGATGAACATAAAACCCGCCAGTAGCCTGCGCGATTTCGCGCAAACGTTTGTCGTCCAGCTTTGATTTCACCACCTGGCCGGACGAGTCCTTCACAAAGGCTGTTTGGCCATCGTCACCAGTTACTGGAATGAGCGAGCCCTGCGGTGTTCCGACGCCTACCGTGAAGATTCGCACGCCCGCGTCAGCCGCTTCTTTTGCCGTCTTTACAGCATCACCGCTTAATTCCTCGCCATCGGTAAAGATAATCAGCGCTCGATTCCCCGTTGCGCTTTTGCCGAAACTTTGCGTGGCAAGAGAAATGGCGCTGGAGATGTTCGTGCCGCCTTCGGGAATCGTCTTCGTGTCCAGATCATTGATGGCCTCAACTACGGCATCGTAATCAATCGTAAGTGGTGCTTGCAAAAAAGCGCGGCCCGCAAAAGCAATCAGACCGACACGGTCGCCTTGGAGTTCGTTGATCAAATCTTGCATCGCAAGCTTGACGCGTTCGAGCCGGTTGGGCTGGACGTCATTGGAAAGCATGCTGCGCGATGTATCGACGGCGATCAGCAGATCGAGCCCTTTACGCTTTACATCCTCAAACGTGTAACCCCAACGGGGTTGCGCCAGACTCACAAGGGCCAGGGAGAGCCCAAGCAACTGGAGTGCAAATCTTATCATCCGCCGCGGCCGATTCACCGTTCCGGCAAGCTGCGGAAGCAAGCGCGCTGAAACGAACTCCTGCAGCCGCTGGTGTCCGCGACGCTCCGCGCGGACAAAAAGGACAATCAGGAGCGGGACGAGCAACAATCCCCAAAGCCATTCTGGTGCGCCGAAGCTCATGGAATTCGTTAAATCGTTGAATTGTTAAGACGTTGAAGCGGAGTGGTCATGGCAGCTTCTTCCAGGTCGTTTGGGATAACAAAATTTGCGCGAGCAACAGCCCGCATCCACCCATAAGGCACAACGGAAATAGATCGCGGTATTGCTGATATTTTTTTACGCTGACCGTCGATTTCTCCAGCTTGTCTATGTCGTTGTAAATTTGTTCGAGCGATTGCGTGTCAGTCGCTCGAAAGAATTTCCCGTCCGCAATTTTCGCAACCTCCCTCAGCCCGGTCTCGTTAAACTCTACGCGCTGGTTTTCGTAGAGAATATTACCTAGCGCATCGGTTAATGGTCCTCGGTTAGTGAAGATCGGCGCCGGTGCAATTCCGTTGATGCCAGCTCCAATGGCATAGAAATGAATTTTTAAGGCCTTCACTGCCTCGGCGGCAGTGTTTGGTGGAATTTTGCCGGCGTTGTTCTCTCCATCGGTCAACAGGACGAGCACGTTACTCTTTGAGCGTTTATCATTTAACCGATTGGCAGCCGCTGCCATGGCTGATCCAATCGCAGTGCCGTCTTCGACGAGGCCTATCCGCACTCGATCCAGGTTTTGCAGAAGCCAATCGTGATCCAGCGTCATCGGGCTTACGACGTACGGACGACCGGCGAACGCGATGATGCCGATCCGATCATTCGGCCGTTCCTCGATAAATTTCCGTGTGACTTCGCGGATCGCATCCACTCGCGTCGCTTCTTGTCCACCGATCGTGAAATCCTTCGTCAACATCGACCCGGACACATCGAGCACGAGCATAATGTCGATCCCGCTCGCCTCGATCTGGGTAAGACTCTTGCCGAGTTGCGGACGTGCGAGCCCAACTACGAAGATCGCCAGCGAAGCCAGCAACAGTGTTCGCAGAATTTTCCCTGCGCGCGCCGCGCTTTGTTTTCCGATTGCCCGAAGGCTTGCTGTCGATGAATAAGTGAGCGCCGCAGCCGGGCCGCGTTTTCCACGCAAATATGCCAGCAACGGGATTCCCAGGAGCAGCAGAAGCAGCCACGGGTGCGCGAACGTCAACGCGCTATTTGCTGGCCACCACTCAAACAGTCGCAAGTTGACCTCCTTTCACAAAACGAATCCCTTCTTGGAGTAGCAATTCGCTGTCCGAGATTGTCGCTTCGTACCGCGCGAACTTGATCAGGTCGCAGCGATTCAAAAAATCCTCGAGCAACGATTTGTCGTCAGTGGAGAATGGGGACGCTTTTGCCAGCGCAGTCAGAAACTCGATGGAAGTTTGTCGCGTCGCCGGCAGGCCGTACTGGTGCGTCACATATTTTCGCAAAATATCGGAGACGCGAATGCTGAATTGATACGGGGTCATCCTTTCAATTTCGCTACTGATTCGTTCGAGCTCTTCGAGTGCGATCTCGCGCGGCAACTTCGGCGGCGCGGGCGGTTTGCGGCGCCTCGCAAACAACCAGGCTACCAGGCCGAGAAGCGAGAGCGCGACGAAAACTCCGACAAAAACCAACCAGGGAGGAATTAGTGAATAGTCCACTGGTGGTGCAATGTCGTGGAATTCCTCGGCGGCGAGCAGTGATAACGATAACGTCGACATCTAGATTTCCCTTGAAGCGTTGAAGCGTTGAAGCGGCCGGATGACCACGCCCTTCAGTGGTTTACGCATTTACCCTTTCCTCATCGAACACCGATCCGGCGTTCGCGTTGTTTGAAAAACGAGCGAAGCGCCGGCAAATAGTCCTTTCCGGTTTGCAGCGTGATCGCATCAATATTATTCCGCCGAAGCGTGTGGGAAAGTTCTGTGTCGCGCCCTTGGACAAGGCCCATAAAGAGAGCGCGCGTTTTGCGATCAGCTGTGTTGATCTCGACCTGATCCCCGGTCTCGGCGTCCTCCAAGGTGATAATGCCGATGTTTGGCAACGCTTTTTCTCGTTCGTCGTTAATGTGGATGGCTACGAAATCGTGCCGTCGCCCGCTCACAGCTAGCGATCGCGAAAAATCGGGCGCCTGAAAATCCGAGATGAAAAAAACGACCGCGCGTCGGGTTACGATCTTGTTCAGGTAATCAAGTGCCAGCGCCGGTTCTGTGCCGCGACCCTGCGGTTGGAAAAACAGAATCTCGCGGATAAGTCGCAGCGTGTGAGACCGGCCTTTTTTTGGTGGAATAAAAAGCTCGACTCGATCAGTGAAAAGGATCAGGCCAACCTTGTCATTGTTCCTGATCGCGCTGAACGCGAGCAGACACGCAACCTCTGCCGCCAGCTCGCGTTTGGATTGTGTTGTGCTGCCAAAATTTCCAGAAGCGCTGACATCCACAACCAGCATCACTGTTAGTTCGCGCTCCTCGGTGAATTTTTTAACGAACGCGGTGCCCATTCGCGCCGTGACGTTCCAATCGATTGAACGGATCTCATCGCCCGGCTGATATTCGCGTACATCTTCAAAATTCATGCCGCGGCCCTTGAAGACGCTATGGTAATCGCCCGCAAAGGCAGTCTCGACCAGCCCGCGGGTCTTGATCTCGAGTGTCCTGATCTTTTTAAGAATCTCGGCGGCTTCCACGGGTGATCTGGATCACGGCACCGGCAAACCTGCGAAGATTCGCTCGACGATCGTCTCGCTGGTGACCGCTTCTGCCTCGGCCTCGTAACTGACAATGATTCGGTGCCGCAATACGTCGGGCCCAATGCTTTTTACGTCCTGGGGCGTAACGTAGCCGCGGCCGTTGAGGAACGCGTGAGCGCGCGCGCCAAGGGCAAGATAAATGGTCGCACGCGGTGAAGCGCCGTAACGAATGAGACCTTCCAGTCGCAGATTATACGCCGCCGGTTCTCGCGTCGCCCAGACGACGTCCACGATGTAGTCCTTCACCCGATCGTCGATGTAAATGCTGTTAACCACGTCGCGTGCGGCGATGATTTGCTGTGGCTCAATCACAGGATTAACTCGCAAATCCGGCGACGAGGTCGCCATTAGATCGAGGATGTTTCGCTCCTCGGATTTTTGCGGATAACCGATGTTCAACTTGAACATGAAGCGATCGAGCTGCGCCTCGGGCAACTGGTATGTTCCTTCCTGTTCAATCGGGTTTTGCGTCGCTAGAACAAGAAACGGATCGGAAAGGGGATAGGTTTGCTCTCCGATTGTGACCTGCCGTTCCTGCATCGCCTCGAGCAACGCGCTCTGAACTTTGGCGGGCGCGCGATTGATTTCGTCGGCGAGGATCAAGTTGGAAAAGATCGGTCCGAGTTTCGTTGTAAATTCGCCGGTGCGCGGATTGTAAATGAGGGTCCCAATCAAATCCGCCGGCAAAAGATCAGGCGTGAACTGCAATCTTTGAAACCCAGTTTGAATGCATGAGGCCATTGTTTTGACCGTGAGCGTTTTTGCCAGCCCAGGAACGCCCTCAAGCAGGAGGTGGCCATTCGCGAGCAGGCCCAGCACAAGGCGGTCGACCAGATATTTCTGGCCGACTACAACGTGAGCGACTTGATGTCGGAGAGCCGGAATCCATTGGCCCAGTTCTCGCACTTCCTGCGTAATTTCCTGCGTAGATTTCATACGGTCTGGTGAGACACGCAATGGTCGGAGAATGTTCGATCAAACGTACTGGCAAGTGATTCATGCACAACACCGGTCGTTCGGGCGCCGAGATGATCTAAAGCTCGGGTGTAACTTCCGCTAGAGAAACGTGCTAAAAGTTCCATCGGCAATGTTAGCTCTCCACAAACCGAGGTTTCGAGCGATTTTGATCTTCGCATTTGCAGCCGCAGTGATGTCGATCCTGGCGTGGATCGCGCGGAATGATCAGGCGATCAATTTTTTGCCGCGCGATCGAGGCGCAGAGTGGATCGTTTTTCCCGCTGCCCTTGATGCACGCGCGCATTGGTTCGCCAGCTTCGACACGACATTCAGGCGCGAGTTTCTTTTGCCGGTACAGCCGGCAACAGCGCGTTTGAGCATTCGTGCAATGCGGCGCGCCGAAGTAAAAATCAACGGCGCTTCCATTCAATTTGAGCCGAATCGCAACTGGAAAGACGTCGTGAGCACCGATGTCGCCGAGCAACTTCATTCCGGCACGAATTTGATCGAAGTGCGCGTGTTCAATCA
>WNFP01003130.1_pt1 | contig 13235 bp, 26 predicted proteins | sample 5400201 | NCBI WGS metagenome assembly WNFP01 (sample SAMN13153355, study PRJNA577476) | soil metagenome | isolation source: 115 cm saprolite under Madrone tree | place: USA:California | collected 2016-06-14
GGTCGCGCCAGGTGCATGACATCGTCAAGCGTGCGGCTGTCCGCGCCAAACTGCCGGCGGCCTCGGCTCACTGGTTCCGCCATAGCCACGCGAGCCATTCTCTCGATCACGGATGCCCGCCGCACATCGTTCAGGCCACGCTCGGTCATTCCAGTTTATCAACCACAAGTAGATACGTCCACGTGCGGCCCGGCGACAGCAGCTCGCGGTACGTCACCGCGTGAAGTAGATATGGTCGTAACGAAGTAGACCGGGCGAATAGACGGTGTTTTCGGAAGTAGACAAAGTAGACGGAGTAGATATGGCGGCTGGCTTCAAGACGGGTGGACGCGCGAAGGGCACGCCGAACAAGGTGAAGACCGACGCCCCGGCGCCGGTCGGCGCGGCCGACCCCGAGTATCTTTCCTCCATAAAAAGCAGCTTCCCCCGCTACCGCCTCGCCCGCGTCGACTCCCTGATCGCCTACGACAAGAATCCCCGGACCCACTCGCCCGCGCAGGTCGACCTGCTCGCCAAACTGATCACGGAGTTCGGCTGGACCAACCCCGTGTTGGTCGATGGAAAGCGCGGCGTCGTGGCGGGCCACGGCCGTGTGCTGGCGGCGAGAAAGCTGGGCATGGACGTGGTGCCGACGATCGAGCTGTCGCATCTGAGCGACGCACAGCGCCGGGCCTACGTTATCGCCGACAACCAGTCTGCTCTCACGGCGGGATGGGACGACGAGCTGCTCGCCGGCGAGTTGCTCGACCTGCGGGAAGAAGGGTTCGACCTGGCGCTCACCGGGTTTGATTCGGATGAGCTGGACGGAATGCTCGAGGCTGACGCCGGGGAAGAAGGGTCTGAGGAAGTTACCCTGGACGGCAAGGTTTGCTGCCCGGCCTGTGGACACGAATTTGCGACCGTTAACAAAGCGTTCAGGCTGATCGCCGCGAAGGCATCAAAAGCCGCCGCCTGAGAGGGACATGCCGAGAGCGCTGAAATGGTCCGCCGCGCAGGACACTCTGATCCGAGGAATGCGCGGTACGGGCGCGTCATGGGATGCGATCGCCGAAGCCCTGCGGGTCAATCGTTGGACGGCCAGCGAACGCGGCAGGCACCTTGGAGTAAAGCTGCCCGAACCGAAAAGCGAGCCGACCCGGGAGTCCCGTGCCCCGCTTCCGGCGGGACATCCGATTCCCTGGGGTGCGATCACGGCGTCCACATGTCTCGCGGGACAGGCTTACCCGTTGCCGGTATTTCTCTGATACGCGTGGAGGTCAGTCAGCGGTGCTATCAGGCTGGTGCGGGTGAGCGCGGACGCTGACACTTATGCTGCCCATCGTTCGCGCCCACGCCTTCCACGCCGGAATATAATCTCGGTAAACGGCCTGGATACAGATGTACGTCAACAGCGCTTCGATCTGGGTTACGAGAGCCAGCATGGATAATACATCTTCTCGGTCTTTCACGAGCCGGCGGTGTAATTGGCGCATACGGTAAAACTGCCGCCAGTTCCATACGAGCACGCCATACGTCACCAGGATCAACGTGTCCTGGAACCAGTCTTTCCACGTCATTGCTATATCCCCCGGAGTATCACATGCCACTCGACACGACCCGTGCCAACACCATGACGGAAAGCATGACCACCGCATTCCAGTCAATCGGCCACGGCGCACCGGTCACCATGCCACGCGGCGGGACCAAGAACACCGGGCCGATCGCCTGGGAGTATCTGGTGTCCTCGATCCTCGCGTCGGCCGCCGAAGCCCGAAAGGAACTGGCACGCAGAAACGCCGTGAAGGCGGGCGTTCTGCCCGATCACCGGAAAGAACCGCGGGTGGTTGGCACCGAAGCCGTCGTTTATGAGGATGGCATCGTGCGTATCGATCTGACGGTCACAACGGCGGGAACCCGGCTCGACGTGGGACCACTGTGGGATGCGCTGGAGAGGGCGGGTATCGCGCGCTCGAAGCTGGACAGGCTCGTGGCCGTGCACACGCTTACGAACGCCGCGCCGCACAAATTCAAGCCGTCACTGGTAACGCGATAACTAAGTCGCATGGTCACATAATGCTGTAACCGACACGGCTTTCCCGTTGCTCACGGACCCCTCTGAGCTTATATTCACGCTATGTTCTTGTTCCGTAAATCGGCCGTCCGGATGGATAAAATGGAGGCGCGGTTGGCCATGATAGAGAGGCGCGTCGCGCGCATTGAACGCCGCTCGCCGCCATCGAGGTCGCCTGAGTTGGAGGCGTCACTCGCGGCACTCGGACGGGCTGTGAGACACGAGGCGGAGAAGAATGCGCGGGGTTCGATGTGAACACGGCAAAGACCTGTGCCGAGGCCATGGTGGACGCCAGCGCCGCGTCGTTACAGGGATCCATTGCGAATTTGGTCACCGACCCTTGCGCCAGGGCAGCCCTACTGCTCTCCGTGGCGCGGCTATGGTGGCATGCCGTTGACATGATTGTTTCGGTGTAGCCGAACATCGAGTTGTAGCCATTTTGGCTCCTTCTGACATCCAATCTCCCGAAGGATAACGCCCCATGGCGAGGCTGACCACAGGCGCGCGCGACGCGCTGCCAGCGCGCGACTTCGCCGGTCCCGGCCGCTCGTATCCCGTCCCGGATAAAAGCCACGCCGCGAATGCGAAGGCCCGCGCCTCGGAAGAGGCCAGCAAAGGCAATCTGTCGAAAGCCACCGAACGCAACATCGACCGCAAAGCCGACCGCGTGATCGCGCGGATCTCCAAACGTAAACCCCTGAAATAACCGCGAAGGATCATACCCATGGCAGGCTGGACGACCAATGGCGAGCCGATCATTCAGGCCCTCGTCGAAAACGGTGTCACCACCGCTCCCGCGCCGTACACCAACCTCGACTCATTCGGCGCGCTGATCCCCTGCGATACGGAGATCGCTGGCGGACAGAACCCGCAGACCGTCGCGGTCAGCCCGTTCGACATCGCGTCCTCGGCCGCCGCGCTGATCCAGAACACCGCGACAAGCACCGCGCACACCGCGACACTGAACACCCGCGCCGGGCTCATGCTGACCGAGGCGCTGACCACCGCCGCCGGAGCCGACTACACGTTCCAGATCGTCAACTCGCTGATCACCAGCACCGCGCGCGCGCCGCAGGTGCAGATCCATGACGTGACGAACACGGCCGGGGCTGTCGCCGTCAAATCGATCACCAACGGCACCGGCACCTGCACGGCGGTATTCACCAACACCGGCACGGCGGCCTGGAATGGCACGAAGGCGATCACGTTCCACGTTTAAGGGCTGATCGTCCGCGCCAATGACAGTTCGAAAGCGGCCCGCGCACCGGCCCCCCTATGATCCCACGGAAAAGGATCGGCTGACCGTCAAGGTTATGACCGCCGGCGGGATAGACCAGGCCACGATCGCCACGGTCATCGGGATCAGCAAGCCAACCCTGCGAAAGTACTTCCGGCAGGAGATCCGCATCTCCGCGCCGGAGGCCAACGCCGCCGTGGTTCAATCGCTGTTCCAGATGGCGACGAAGGGCAAGAACATCGCGGCCGCCATCTGGTGGACGAAGGCGAGGATGGGCTGGAGTGAAACCAACCGCGTCGAGACGACCGGCCCGGACGGCAGGCCGATCGAGAGCGTCGTGACCTATCGCTGGGCCGAGTCGCCGAAGGTGAAGTGAGCTACCCCACCATTTTATCGATCCCGAAGCCCGGCTCATCCCAGACGTCGATGATGAACCGGCCGGTGCCGGCGGGGATGGCGGGATTTGGAATGACGGCCATCAGGAACGGATCGGGATTCACGACGATGTGCGGCTCGGTCGTATAATCCGTCACCATGAAGGCCACTTTTCCCGCGCCGAATTCCGCTTCGATCAGCGCGATCTTCCGGAGTGCGTGGAGGGGGATGGTGCGGGAGTATATCCTCCCATATCGGTTGCTATCGTAGAAATCAGAGGCCGGTGTAATGGCCCATCGACCGCCAGACTGTAGAAGGATTATTGGCGCGTCGGCTTCTGTCGTGGGCGGATTCCAATTACGTTGAGCGAGCATCTGATTCATCTGGCGCTGGGCTAGTAGATCGATCTGTGAAGCTGTCGTTTCAAAAAACGTCTCGAAATAAGATGCTGGTCCAACACGATTACCACCGGTAAATCCTCCCTCGGTCGTTACCTTCGAGCTGGCGCGACCGAACCGCATATCCTGCACCACATCCCTAGCGCGGAGAGGGCACCAATGCCATCCGAGTCCTGACGGATTATCGCGGGCCGTCAGCTCGTCCATATACGTGACCACCTCGGACAGCGCGAAAACCGGCAGATCATGTTGGGCCAGGAAGAGCCGGAACTCTTCGATCACAAGAGGCGCTGGCTCAATGCCAACCTGGTCAGCCGCGCGGCGATACTCCGCGATATGCGCCACGTTCCATAAACTATGCTCGATCGACGGAACGGGTTTGCTGAGGGAAACGTTAACCGGCGCGGGTCGATCTACGATCACCACATCCGCTCCCGCCATTTCGTCTGACAGATTGATACCGGTCGGGCCATTGTGCCTTCCGGTCGGTCCCGCCGCTTTAACCATTTTGTGTGTCTTTCCGAAAAACGCCATTGTCAGGGTCTCCTTTGATCCATCAGCAGATCACCCTTCCCTTTACGCCGCGTCACTGGCAGGCGCCACTGATCGAGGATCGCTCCCCGAGGATTGTGGCAGTGGTACACCGTCGCGCCGGTAAATCGACCGGGTTCGTCTGGCGCGGGCTCCGCAAGGCACTGACCGAGGATCGGCGGCACATTCCACCGGCGCAGCGTAACCTGCACAATGACCCGCCACGCATCGTGCACGTGCTTCCAGCCCAGGTGATGTGGCAGCGGACCGGGCTCTGGGACAAGGTTACGAGGGCGGCCGAGGGCATACCGGGCGCTACCGTTATGAAGTCGGTCCTGCGCGTAGAGCTACCGAATCGCGGTGTCTATCAATGCGGCGGGATGGACAAGCCGGATAGCTGGCGCGGCGGTTACTGCGACGAGCTGATCGAGGACGAAGCGGACGACGTGATCGCGGCTGGCCTTGATATGGTCGCCGTGCCGATGCTGGCGGATTATTCCGGTACCCGCGTGAAAATCGGCACACCAAAGGGCAATGGGCGCCTCGCTGAAGCCTACGACAAAGCGGGAAGCGACCCCACCGCCTCGCGCTACCTGCTCCGCTACACCGACACGAAGGTCCTTAGCGACGACCAGATCGCCGACATCCGGGCCAACCTGGATGACGAGGAATTCGAGCAGGAGATGAACTGCTCGTTCACGGCCCCGAACAGCGGGTCGTATTATGGGAAATGGCTGGACGCGGCGATCAAGGAAGAGCGCGTCTGCAAGGTGCTCTACGACCCGAAGCTGCCGGTTTATACGTCTTGGGATCTGGGCATGGCGAACGCCACCGCGATCTGGTTCTTCCAGATCAGCCCGGGTGGAGAATGGCGGTGGCTGAAATATTATGAGGACAGCGGCCAGGGCCTGGACACCTATGCGAAGCTGATCCACGCGCAGCCCTACGTCTACAAGAAGCACCTGCTGCCGCACGACATCGAGGTCCGCGAGCAGACATATCAGGGCCGCTCACGCCGCCACTACCTGGACGGACTCGGTGTGCGGCCGATCAAGGTGGTGGCGGCGGCGAACCCGGCCGATCGGGTCGAGGCCTCGCGGATGATCATGCCCCGGTCCTGGTTTGACGCCGAGGGCTGCCAGGCCGGCCTGAAAATGCTGCGGGCCTACCGGCGCCAGTGGAACGAGCACATGAGCGTGTGGAGGTCATCACCGGTCGAGGACGCCGCCTGTCACTGCGCCGATGCGTTCGGGACGGGCGTGCAGGGCGCGATCGACCCCGAGAATGACGGGAGGCCCAGGATCGCGCCGTTCGTCGGCCGTGCGGCGCCAACGCGGGGTGCCGGTTCCTGGATGGGACGGTGAAACAACGGCGGCATTGTCACCACCACCGAAACAGGGGAACGAGCGTATGACCTGGAAAATCTCGCTGGGACAGGTGACCACGGCGCACGGTGTGATGGTGCTGACGCCGACCCTTATCTCGCTGCTGGATGGTTCGATCGGCTGGCAAACGGCGGTACCGCTGATCATCGCCGCACTGATCGGGATTCTGTGGCCGGAGAGCGGCGGCGCGAAGACTGACACGGCTGATCGAAATATGATCCAAAACGCGAAGGAAAAGTGACGCGATGACCGAATACACCAGCCTACCAGTTGCCGGATATCGTCCGCAAAATCTGACTGTGATTGACCTCGTCCACGGCAATAAGATGGACGAGGAGCAGGTCCTTCGTGTGCTGGATGAGCTGGTAAAATTGCCGGAGATCGATAAGCGATGGTTAGCAATCGGCCGCACCGACCTCGAAAAGGGATTCATGGCGATCAATCTGGCGATATTCAATCCGAACCGGGTGGCGCTGCGTCAAGACCAACGGGCACAGGTCAGTCCTTGCGCGTCGTGACCGCGTTTTCAGATTGGCTGCACACGCTACCCGCCGCGCACCTTCAGGCTCTCCGCGATTTCCGCCGCGCCGCGCGCGCCGCGCATCCGTCCGACCCGAACTATCTCGCCGCCGCGCTGGATGCGCCCGGACTCGCGGAGCTGCTTCAGTCCGCCACCAGTCCGCGGAAAGTGCTGACCCCGGCCGAGGAGGCTGAGACGATCCTCTCGATGCCGCGGGCTTTCGTTCTCGCGCTCGATCACTGATCCCTGAGGGCTGCGTCGATCATCGTTTGCCAGCAATGTCTGGCATCCGCGTCTTTGTTATCGAGGCTGGTTCCTGGACCCCGGTTCCATTTTTCGTGTGCGGCGTCGATCATCGCTTCTGTCGGCCCACGCATAGCCGCGATAGCACCTACCGCCGCGACTCTCGTGATACGCCGGGACGTTTCTGACAGATCGCTCCAGGGTATCTGCGAGATGGCCTCATGTATTCCGCGTGCCACGCGCTTACTGATCTTCGTTTCACTCACAAAAGGACCCTCCCATGGCAACCAAAGGCAGCCGTCCCGCGAACCCAGGCGATCCCGGCCGTAAGACCGCGGGCCGCGACGGCGGTGTAAAGATGGCGCAGTCCGGCGGCGTCTCCAAGGGGATACCATCCCGGCCGCCCAGCCCACGCTCACATGGCACAGGCCTCGACACCGCCTGGAAGGACCAGACGAAATCGCCGTCGGTCCTGACTGACGTCTCGGCCGCGCGGAAAAAGGTCCGGTGACCTTCGGTGCTGAGGTTCCGCTGACCGGGCGAGCCCAGGTCGCGCTGCTGGAGCAGTCCTTACGTGACAAGGACGACATCATCGAGGGTCAACACGCCGAGCTGACCGAGGCCCGGCGCCAGATCGAACTGCTGCGTGAGGGGATCAGTCATTGGCGGGCAAAGGCGGCGGCACAGGACGTGATCTGATGGATATTCAGACATACCGGTCTCGGGCTGAGGCGATGGCGACTCGGCAGCTCGCCTGCGGTCTCGCGGCGGAGGTGATGGCGTCCCGGCCGGGTGAGCAGTGCGCCCCGTTACTCCACTCGCTGGCCGTCTTCTTCGAAAGCTACATAACGGGCGGCGCGCGGCGCACCGCGCGGGATTTTGGGCCTCGTACCGCTGTTCGCCTCAAGCTCGCTGCCCTACCCATCAAGGACACCGCACCATGAGCACGCTCGATCGCGAAGCCCGTCTTTCGGGTGGGGCACCCTCCCCGCTGTTCGAACGCCGCGTCGATCCCGGTGTGAATACGCTGAGCCCGGCGCGGGTCGATCCGCCCTCGAAACTCACGCCCCCGATCCCGCGCGGGACGGATAATACCGCCTCCGAGCGCCGCATGCCGGTGAAACGCTGATGGCCCGCACCTCGACGCCAGTGGCGAAGGCAAAACGGTGACTGCTCGCTTTTCCCACCGCGTCGATCGGGTCAAGGCATGTGAACTCGCGGCGCAATGCATGCAGGGTCAGTGCGGACCCGAGGTAGGCGCGGGCCCCCGTGTGATGGCGCTGGTCGTCTTCTTCGAGACCTATATCGCCGAAGGCGCTGACGCGACGGAGGCAAAAATGAAAATGCTCACCACCGGTGTTCGCGGTGCCAGACGCAAGAACTGGCGTGTGATCGCGGGCGGCGCGCTCGGCGTAAATTAATGGCGCGCGAGGAAGACATCCGGGACGCGCTGTTCACAAAAGCGTGCCTTCTACCGATCGGATCCCATGTCACATTTCAACGCCAGCCGGGTACCGACTGTTTTCGCGCTGATATTTACCGGCGGGATATCATGAAACACTGGTGGGCCACTCTTACCCATGACCAGATGAACCTACCTGTGGAGGAAATAGCTGAACGGATCTTCGCGCCACTTTGCGCGGCGGCGTTGGCAAGATAATCCATGTCAGACACCAGCCTGACCGCCGACGGAACGATTGATGCCACCGACCCGATCGTCCTGCGCGCGCACCGCCGGTTCCTGAAATGCCAGCGGTACGAAACCTCCGCGCGCAGCAACTGGATCGCCGACTACAAATTCGCGAACGGCGACGTCTACAACAATTACCAGTGGCCGGTTGATATTTATCAGGATCGCGGGTCGCGTCCCTCACTGACCGTGAACGAAACGAGGGTGCATAATCTGCATCTGATCAACGAGGCCAAACAGAACAAAACCGACGTGAAATACCGGCCGACCGGCGGAGGAGCGACGGAGGCGGCGGCGGAAGTGTTTGAGGGGCTGTACCGCCACATCGCGAACATCAGCAACGCGCAGATGGCGCAGGGTCAGGCGATCAGCTTTCAGGTGCAGGCGGGCCTTGGGTGGACGGTGATCGAGGCCAATTACATCGAGGCCAGCCCGAAGCCTGGGCCGGATGCCTTCAATCAGGAGATCTACATTGTCGGTGTACCGGACCCGCTTTCCGCTTATCTCGATTGCGATTGCCAGGAGCTGGACGGCACCGGGGCGCGGTATGGGTTCCTGTTCAGTGACGAGCCGAACGATGAGCTGGAGGAAAAATATCCCCAACTCAAAGGGCGCCTGACCGCCGCGAACGCCGTCGACGGCGAGGACTCCGGATGGATCCGCGAGGACCACTCTCGCCGTGCCCGGTACTACGAGGTGACGGAAGACCGCGACGAGCTGCTCGGCGACGACGACGGCACGACGATCTTCGCCAGCCAGGTGCCGAAACCGCTTCGGGAGCAATGGGAAGAGGAGCACGAGGCGCGCGGATCGAAGCTGAAGAGCCGACCGATCATCCGCCGATCGGTCAAATGCCACCTGATCATCGGGAATGACCTGGTCGAGACGACCGACATCCCGGGAACCGCGGTGCCGATGATCCCCTGGGTCGGCGAGGTCACGCTGATTGATAAGCGGCTCGACCGGAAAGGTCACACCCGCGCTCTGATCTCCGCGCAGCAGATGGAGAATTACAATTGGTCCGCGTCGGTCGAGTTCGGCGCGCTCCAGAGCAAGACGCCATATATCGCCGCCGCCGCCGCGATCGAAGGGTTCGAGACGTACTGGGAGACGGCGAATACCGTCAATCACGCACTTCTGCCGTACAACCATCGCGATGACGAGGGAAACGAAATCCCGCCGCCGCAGCGCCAGGATCCGCCAACCGGCGCGCCGGTTTTCCTGGAAGGTGTGCAGCTCGCCAAGCAATTCATGATGTCGGCGTCCGGCCAGTTTGAGGCCGACCTGGGACAGCAGGGCAATGAGCGATCGGGCAAAGCCATCAACGAGAGGCAGCGCCAGGGCGACCGCGCGACCTACCAGTTCATCGACAACCAGGCCCTTTCGGTCCGCCGCCAGGGTGTCATCGCGAAAGAGTGGATCCCGGTCATCTACGACACCGCGCGCGCCGCGAAAATCATCGGCATCGACGGCACCGAGTCGGAGGTGGGCATCGATCCGAATGCCGCGGAGGCTCACGAGCTGAAACGGATGGGCGACGCCATCCAGCGCATTTTCAACCCGCGTATCGGCTCCTACGAAGTGGTCTCGGATGTCGGGCCAAACTACGCGACCGAGCGGCAGGAAGCCTGGAATGCCATCATCCAGATCCTGACACAGGCGCCGGCGCTCATCGACAAGATCGGCGACCTGCTGTTCAAGATGGCGGACTTCCCGCTGGCCGACGAGATCGCCGAACGCCTGAAGCCGGGTCTGCCGCCCGAGGCGCAGCAGCAACTCGAGGCGCTGCAGCAGCAGCTGGTGAAGGCTCAGGGGGCCGGTGCTAACCTTCAGAAGCTGCTCGGCGAGGCCATGCAGGCACTGACCGAGGAGCGACTGAAGGTCAAGGCGAAGGATGCCGACGATACGGTGAAGGCATTCGACGCCGACACAAGGCGGCTGGCGGCCCTGCAGAAGATGCTACCGGTCGACGCCGCGGAGCTGCAGGCGCTGATCCACGAGACGATGCGCCAGGCGCTGCAGGACAATCTCGGACCGATCGTTGGGAAGTTGATGGGGGCGGTCGGAACGGATACAGGTGATCCCGGTCCGACGGGTGCCACGGGCGAATTGCCCATCAAGGTGCCGGACGTAGGACAGCAGGCGGCGACACCTGGGGGTCAATGAATGGCACGCATGAGTGAAAGCGACATAGCTCAGCGGATAGTCGATCACGCAAAAGATATGGGTTATTATGCTTTGCGTGATTCATCGAAACTTAGCGCCAGCAAATACGTCGGCCTGGCGCATGACAAACTGCCAGATCAAACGGTGAAGGTCCGCGTTTCGGGACACGATCTGCCTCAGTCCTATGGGTCTCCTGGCGATTTGGATGTTTACACCAATGAGAGGCCGTCTGGCACAGGAATTCACTGGACGGATGCCATAGCGAATTTAGCGGGTCGCGTTGGCTCTGACGTTCCGGCATTGGCAAAGCGGGAAATTACCCGCCGCCATAATATCCAGGTGGAGGCAGAGAGATGTAGAAAAGACAATGTAGCGGCTGAGGTGGCCGCCCGCGCGGCAAAACCGCCCTCTGTGGCTGATCAGCAGCGGGCATTATTCGCGGCGAATTATCCAGGGTCGAGCGATCCAGCGCATAAATTAGCTGCGCGGTACAACGAAGATTTTCCTGACCATAAAATTGCCTGGGTTCGCTCATTCGATCCGAGAAACTACGATAAAGACGGGATATTCAAGGCGGCCGAACCGGGAGGGGCATGATGGAAGTACTCGAATGCGATACCTGCCGCATTGTGAATTACATTGGCCATTCATTCTGTCACAAATGCGGTCGGCCGTATGAACAACCCACAACTATTACGTTTTCAATGCCAGGCGGAGCGGTCTCAATACCGGTAACGAAAGACGCCGCCGAATTTCATTACATTGGCCCGGCGGTAATTCTGTCAGGGACGGAGGATGAGGCAGAAACAAACTACCCGAAACACGCGGTGGAAAAGCTACGCGCCGATCTGGAGCGCGCCCAGGGCTTTGTCGCCACACTCGAAGCGGTGACCAGCCTTGCGAATGCCAGATCCAACCGGCTGTTGGCGGACCTTAAAGAGGTCAGCGCGAAGCTCGCGGCGGTGCGTGCCGAGCGCGATGAGCTGCTGACGGTTCAGCAAGAGAATATCCGCCTGCACGATATGCTGGCCCAACGTCCGGCACCCACACCGCCCGAACAGTCCCTCTCGCACCGGCCCTTCCGGGACTTTCCGGGCGACCGGCGTCGCGTCGGCGCATGACATGCGGGCGGCCCGGCCAAAACGCCGTCGCGTCGAGGCCAGCTCAGCGGAGTGGCACGATGCCATGCTGGCGCAGGGTCCAACAGGCTTCATCGCGCAACGCGGCGCGCACACATGGGATGAACTGAGTTCAATGTGCGCGGCGATGGTCGAGGACTGGGAGAAGCGGCCGCGAGCGGAGCGCCTGGCCTATGCGTTCCGGAATCCCGAGGACAGACGGTGAATAACGCTCCTGACGCGATGAGATCCCCGGCCGAAGATGCCGCGCGAATGAGGTCTACGACCGAGGCCGTCATGAAGACGCTTGAAAGGTGTGGCGTCGCTGACGACGCGACGATTTGCGTTGGTATTATGGGCTGCCTCGTTGGCTGCATAGTTGCCGCCACGGATAATCCGGAAGCGGCGCTAGCCAGAGTAAATGCCGCCGCGCGCGCTATTATTGATGGGAGCCTGCTGGATTGACCCGCCTGCCCGCACCTCACGTCCGCACCCGCCCGATCCGCGAAAACTCGCGCGTGGCCGGTGAAGGCCGTGGATTGAACGCCCATCGCATGGTCGCCGAAACCGCCGTCAAGCTGGCTCAGGAACTGTATGAGTCATACATGGCCGCGAACAACGATCTGTACCGATCGTTCCGCGAACATCTGACCGACAAACAATCGCGGATCGTGTTCGTCCGGCAGGCGGCGCCGCAGCTGCTCGAAGAGGCGCGTCTGGTTCTGACCGACTGTCTGTCACAGCCCGACGAGGTCGTCACACCCGCGGTGAAGTCGGCGATATCCGATGCGCTGATCAAGGACTCGGACTTCCGGGCGAATCGCGTAAAGGCGGCGGAGCATATGCCAGCTGGGCTGCTTCGCTGACTGGTGCCGGTAGGGGGACTCGAACCCCCCTCTCCCGCCTCAGAAAGGCGGCGCTCTAGCCTCTGAGCTATCCCGGCATCGTCGCCAGCATCCCCGGTCTCCCACATTCGATCGCGCGCCCGCTGGCGCCGTCCAGCCGGTCAGGACCGTAGCATGGATAGAACGTGGTGAGACGACCGAAGTTCTGATGCGGCGCTGTTTCAACAGCTTGGGGCGCCGTCGCGCGATCTCCACGCGCACCATGGCGCCGCATCGCGAACATTTTGATCCGACCCTTCCGGCTGGGCAAGCCTGATGACTGAACGAGGAATCCCATGAGCGAAACCGTGACCGACGAAGCACAACACTCGCCGCCACGTCCTGACACGCCACAGGGCCACGCACAGATGTGGATTTGTGCGCTGGACATGGCAATCCGGTGTCGAGACCAACAGGAGGGAGCCAGTACCACCGTCTCCCGCGCTTATAAGTTCGCGTTATTCCTGGGTTGTGATGTGCCATGAGCGAAACCCAGACCGATCCGGCGGCGACCCCGGAGCCCGGCGCCACACCAGATCCGGCGCCCACTCCTGATCCGGCCGCTGGTGGCGATACCGAGGCCGCGGGCGGTCAAACCACACCTCCGCCCGAGGCCGCCCCCGAGCCGAAGCCGAAGC
>WNFP01013073.1_pt1 | contig 13235 bp, 10 predicted proteins | sample 5400201 | NCBI WGS metagenome assembly WNFP01 (sample SAMN13153355, study PRJNA577476) | soil metagenome | isolation source: 115 cm saprolite under Madrone tree | place: USA:California | collected 2016-06-14
GAGCGATTCAGGACGGGCAATTGCTCAAGCCAGGCGTAGCGAAAAAGATCGAGATCCCAGAGATGTTGGTGCGTATCTACGATCTTCATGCATTTTCAATCCGTGTGAAAGACTTCCTCCATCGCCGCCCACCACTCACCTTCGGCGCGCGTGTCGAGAGGCTTCTGCATGGGCTCCATGATGGCCCACCACTCTTGCGTTTTCGGATCGCTCGCAATTTTCGCCATATCGGCCTGGTAATCGGTTCCGTGGTATTCGTAGTAGCCGAACAGCAAATCATCCTTCAAATAGATGGAGAAGTTGCGGATGTTACTTCGCCGAATGGTGGCGAGAATCTCGGGCCATGCTGCCGCGTGATAGGCCTTGTACGACGGGATGGCTTCGGGTCGTACCCTTATTACGGAGCCGTATCGCTTCATTTCGTTTGCTCCCCGATGTGAAATGATTTCCAGGCAACGACTTTCTGTTGCGACTCTCCCAGGCGTGCCATGCCCAGATCCACGACATCACCAGGCTTCAAATACTGCGGGGGATGCATTCCGAGGCCTACGCCGGCGGGTGTTCCCGTGCTGATTACGTCTCCTGGGAGCAGGGTCATAAACTCACTCACGTAGCTGACGATGGTCGGTACGTCGAAGATCATATTTGCAGTATTGCTGTTTTGCCGGAACTCGTTGTTCACTTTCAACCACATCCCCAGGCGGTCGGGTTCGGGTACCTCATCGCGAGTGGCAAGAAAGGGGCCGATGGGAGCAAACGTATCCGCACTCTTGCCCTTCACCCACTGGCCGCCGCGCTCGAGCTGAAAGCTCCGCTCGGAATAGTCATTGTGAAGTGCGTAGCCGGCAACGAACTCAAGAGCCCGCTCCTTTGCTACGTAGGCGGCTTTCTTCCCAACTACTACGGCCAGCTCCACCTCCCAATCCAACTTCTCGGCACTCTTGGGAATCATAACGGGATCATTCGGACCGACCAGAGATGTGGTGGCTTTCATGAAAAGGACCGGCTCCCGAGGTACTTCCGCCCCGCTCTCGGTGGCATGGTCGCGGTAGTTTAGCCCGATGCAGATGATTTTGCTTGGCCGGCAGATCGGGGGCCCCAAGCGCATTGAGGATGAGACGCGGGGGGCAGTCGATTCATTTCGATCAAGCCACTGGCGTAATGCGTGGAGGCCGTCTTCAGCAAAAAAACGTTCATCGTAATCCGGCACAAATTGTGATACATCCACGCGTGTTCCATCATTGCGAAGGACGCCGGGTTTTTCTTTTCCTGGTTCACCGCATCGGATGAGTTTCATGGGGCGAATTTGCCGTCTTTCGAACGCGCCGGGCGATTGCCACTTGGCGCCGGATCAAATCGGAGAACTGCGGGGACTGAGAGCATGGCGCCTAGCTAATCTCAGGCCGGTGGCGGGAGTCAAGAGCATTCGGCAAATCAAATGATAGATTTTATGGTATGAAATTGAAGATAGGCCCGTGGATGCAAGTGATTCGGGCGGGGTCGGACTATGGCGCCAAGCCGAGTGTTGCAACTAAATCCGAAAGATAATGTGCTCGTTGCGCTCAATGACCTTCAAAAGGGAGAGCAGATTGATTTTTCAGGCCGGACCTTCATCTTGAGGACCGACGTTTCCGCGAAACATAAGTTCGTGACGGATGATATTGCGCCAGGCGGTGCTGTCGTCATGTATGGCGTGCTGATCGGCAAAGCAACGGAGGGGATCGGCACGGGAGAAAAACTGACCACCCGAAATACGCATCATGAGGCCGCCGCCTTTCACGAAAAGACGGAAGAGTATCGTTGGTCGCCTCCGGACATCTCGTGCTGGCGTGAGAAGACGTTCCTGGGATATGTCAGGGACGACGGCCAGGTCGGCACGCGAAACTACTGGCTCGTCGTCCCGCTCGTTTTCTGCGAAAACCGGAACATCTCGGTTCTGAAGCAAGCGTTTGAAGAAGAATTGGGCTTTGCTCCGCCCCAAATCTACCGGCAACAAGTAGCCGAACTCGTGCGCGCGTACCAGGAGGGAGGAGCCGAAGAAATCGGGAGCTCCGGCGCGGCGAGAAGCGGCGCTCAAAGTCAGCGCGCGAGAATTTTTGGAAACGTTGACGGAATCAAGTTTCTGATGCACGAAGGCGGCTGCGGCGGAACACGCGAGGATGCAAACAATCTGTGTGGTTTGATAGCGGGCTACATTCACCACCCGAATGTCGCCGGCGCGACGGTGCTTAGTCTCGGTTGTCAAAACTCGCAGGTGGCCATACTCCGGGAGGAAGTGAAAAAGCGGGATCGAAGATTTTCCAAACCACTTTTTGTATTCGAGCAGCAGCAAAGTGGATCGGAATTCACGATGCTGTCCGAGGCGATTCAAAAGACGTTCCTGGGACTGGTCGAGGCCAACAAGTGCGAACGCAGACCCGCACCGCTTTCCTACCTTTCCATTGGACTGAAATGCGGAGGTTCCGACGGATTCTCTGGAATCTCAGCAAATCCGGCGATCGGCCACACCTCCGATCTAGTCGCCGTTCTTGGCGGCAGGACAATCCTTTCTGAATTTCCCGAGCTTTGCGGCGTGGAACAGGAGCTTATCAATCGCAGTACGCAAAAAGCAGTAGCCGACCGCTTCATCCAGCTTATGCGCGACTATGCCGCGAGAGCGAAAGCGGTGCGATCCGGTTTCGATATGAATCCGTCGCCAGGGAATATCCGGGACGGATTGATCACCGATGCGATGAAGTCCGCCGGCGCCGCGAAAAAAGGAGGGACGTCTCCGGTTACGGCGGTGCTGGACTATCCCGAATATTCATCCGAGCCGGGGCTCAATCTCCAATGCACGCCGGGCAACGACGTGGAGTGCGTCACCGCCCAGGTAGGTGCGGGAGCGAACATCGTTCTGTTTACGACCGGCCTGGGAACGCCGACGGGAAATCCCATCGCGCCAGTGGTGAAAATCTCCACGAACTCGCAGCTCATGCAAAAGATGCCGGACATCATCGACATCGACACGGGCGGCGTTATTTCGGGACAGCAGACCATCCAGCAAATGGGCGAGGAGATTTTGGACCGCGTAATTCAGTTCGCCAGCGGAGAAAGCAAGACGAAAGCGGAGTTGCTGGCCCAGAACGATTTTATTCCATGGAAGAGAGGTGTGTCCCTCTGAGCACGCAAACTCGCACCGCAGAATCATTTCGATTGGACGGCAAAGTGGCCGTCGTCACAGGGGGCGCCAGTGGGATCGGGCGCGCCATTGTCCAGAAGTTTGCAAGAAGCGGAGCTTGCGTGCGAATCCTGGACATTGATCTAAAACAGGCGGAAGCGGTGGCCCTTGATGTCGTGAATGCCGGAGGCAATGCCAGCGCCTTTCAGTGTGATGTGACGAGCCGCGAAAACGTCAAAGCTATTTTCGATCAACTATTCCGGAAAGAATCCGTCCACATCCTTGTCAACAACGCTGGAATTTCGCATGTTGGCAGCCTGGAAACGACAATGGAACGCGACTTCGACAAACTTTTCGAAGTCAACGTGAAAGGGTTTTTCAACTGCATGCAGGCCACGATTGGACATATGAAAGAGAACGGTGGTGGTGTGATTCTGAACATGGCGTCGATCGCGGGCTCTTCGGCGCTGGCGGACCGTTTCGCCTACTCAATGAGCAAAGGTGCCGTGATTGCGATGACGTTTTCTGTCGCCAAGGACTATCTTCAGCATAAGATCCGCTGCAATTGCATCTCTCCGGCGAGGGTCCACACGCCGTTCGTCGACGGCTACCTGCAGCGCAATTACCCAGGCAAGGAAAAGGAAATGTTCGCGAAGCTCTCCGCTGCACAACCCATTGGCAGGATGGGAGAGCCGCACGAAGTTGCCGCGCTGGCGCTTTTCCTGTGCTCCGAGGAAGCCGCGTTCATCACTGGAGTGGATTATCCGATGGACGGAGGTTGGTTGAACCTCCGCGGATGAGCCTTTTTCAATGAACAAGATCGTTCCACGCTTCTCGGTCTTTCTCGAAGGGGAAGGAATCCAATTCTCGCGCAATCTTGGTCCACGCATTCGCGGCCAGGGGGAACTCGTTTCATGGACCTGGAGCTGAAGAATAAGGTCGTACTCATTACGGGGGGCGCCAAAGGCATTGGCGCTGCCATCGCGCAGACCGTTGCGCAAGAAGGCGCAATTCCGGTCATCGTGGACCGCGATCAAGAAGCGGCAGAAAAACTGCACGCGGACTTGCGACAACGCGGCAGCGTCAGCCATTTGGTTGTTGCGGAACTCGCGACTGCGGATGCCTGTTCCGGCGTCGTCGAGCAAACCGCGAAGAAACTTGGTCGAATCGATGCGCTAGTGAACAACGCCGGTGTGAATGACGGCGTCGGCCTGGAAAAAGGCACTGCCGATCAATTCGTCGCATCGCTCCAGCGCAATTTGCTGCATTACTACAATATGGCTCACTATGCTCTGCCACATTTGAAGCGCACCACTGGATCCATCGTCAGTATTAGCTCGAAGACCGCGGTCACGGGCCAGGGAGGGACTTCCGGCTATGTCGCGTCGAAAGGCGCAATCCTCGCCTTGACTCGTGAGTGGGCCGTAGAGCTTCTACGCTACGGGATACGCGTAAATGCCGTCGTTCCTGCGGAAGTGATGACGCCGCTGTACCAGCAATGGTTGAGCACATTCGCCAATCCCGAAGAAAAGTTGAAGACGATTGTCGCGAAGATTCCGCTGGGAAAGAGAATGACCACTTCCGAAGAAATCGCCGCCATGGTCGTCTTTCTAATCTCCGCGAAAGCCAGTCATATTACCGGTCAGCACCTGTACGTCGACGGCGGTTACGTTCATCTCGATCGCGCCCTAACGTAACGGAGAAAAATGAACAATCCTTCTGCGCCGCTTACTGAACGACGCTACATCATGGCGTTTGTGCTCGTCACCAGCCTTTTCTTCATGTGGGCGCTCGGCGTCAATCTCAACGACATTCTGATCCCGCATCTCAAGAAGGCTTTTCGGCTTACGGACCTGCAGTCTTCGCTTATCCAGTCTGCGTTTTTTGGCGGCTACTTTCTGGCCGCTTTGCCCGCCGGATGGCTGATGGAACGGATCGGGTACAAGAAGGGCATTTTGCTGGGTTTGCTCACCTGCGCGGCCGGAGCATTTCTATTCATCCCTGCGGCTTCGATCGGGCTGTACGGCTTCTTCCTTTTTGCATTGTTCGTGATGGCTTGCGGGCAGGGGGTACTGGAGGTCGCGGCCAACCCGTACGTTACCATTCTTGGCCCACCGGAATCTTCTGAGCGCCGGCTGAATCTGGCGCAGTCCTTCAATGCCGTGGGAGCCGTGGTGACTCCCATCATCGGTCGCGCGTTCATCCTTTCCGGCATTGAATATTCCGCCAGTCAGCTTTCTGCCATGACCCCGGAACAATCGGCGACGTACTCGGCGCTGGAAGCCAGCCGCGTCAGAGGGCCGTATCTGGCAATCACCGCGCTTTTCTTGCTCGTGGCGGCACTGCTGTACTTCGCCCACTTGCCCGAGATTCGCGAAGTGAGCGGAGAAACTTTACTTGAGCCGCAAAACGCTCCTCGGAAGCGCTGGGATATTTGGCGATACAAGCATTTGGTTAAGGGCGTCGTCGCCCAGTTTTTTTATGTGGGCGCGCAAGTCGGCGTGACCAGCTTTGTGATTCGCTTTACCCAGCACACCTTGCCCAACACGCCCGAAAAAGTGGCCGCCAATTTTCTGAAATGGCACCTGATCGGATTCATGGTTGGCCGCTTTGCTGGGTCTGCAATGATGAAACGAATCGCTCCTCCCAGGCTGCTGGGATTCTTCGCAGCCTGCGCGTTCCTGTGTACTTTGACGGCTATCGCGGGATCTGGAGCGGCCCCCGTTTGGGCCGTTGTGCTGCTGGGCTTCTTTGATTCCATCATGTTCCCAACTATCTTCGCTCTCAGCGTGAAAAATCTCGGTGTTTACACCAAACTCGGGTCGGCGTTGCTGGTCATGTCCATCATTGGAGGCGCGATTGTCCCTGCGGCCATGGGCTATATCTCCGACGCAAGTTCCATACAAAAAGCGTTTGTAGTTCCATTGATTTGCTATTCATATGTCCTTTACTTTGCCGTTCGAGGTTACAAGCCAGCGGGGCCAACCGAGACATAGAAAACGCGTCAAAATGCGAACAAAAGGTGAATAAAGAAGAGAAGGGTGGCTGCATACGGGGACGCCGTTGATATTCGTTAAGTTCCGCTGAATAGTAACTTCAGTTCTTACAATTTGACATGGGAGCGAACGGTTTGTACTCTTCGATATTCGTGACCACGAAGCGGATTACTGCGCAGACGTTTAGTCGAGGCATCGTTCTAACCTGATATACCGTGGCCGTCCACGGCACACGAGCCGTGAGGCACGCCAGGATAACTATGCCTAAGGGCAGCAAGATTTGGTGCAAGGCATGAGAACAGCGTTATTCAAATCAACGGGCCAGGTTCCGGTCTCCAGGGATGGCGAACCCCTGACGGATGGGCAGATTTCTTCGGCTGTAGAAGATGTGCTCGCGGCCACGCAATTCGTCGACATTCACACGCACTTGTTTGCTCCGGCATTCGGCAAGCTCGGATTGTGGGGCATCGACGAACTACTGACCTATCATTATCTCGAAGCTGAATTCTTCCGATCTCTTTTCGTTGAAAATACGCCGGTTTCGGAAGCCACGCGCGGGGTGGTCGCCGTGCTCAAAGCCTTCCAACTCCCCACGGACCGTCCGGACCTGGCGGAGGCTAGGTGCTTCTTCGAAGCGCAATCGATCGAGTCCCACGTTCGCCGCGTGCTTCAGATGGCGGGCGTGAGCATCGTGGTGATGACCAACGATCCACTCGATCCGGAGGAAGCCGCAGTCTGGTTGAAGGGGGTCGCAGACCATAGGCAATATCGCGCGGCGCTGCGGCTGGATCGAATCTTATGCAACTGGTCGAGCCACTGGCAGGTGTTGGCCGGTCAAGGCTACCGCGTTGACGAGCGGGCTTCGGGAAAGTCCGCGGCGGAGGTGCGGCGGTTCCTGGTGGACTGGTACGAACGCATGCAACCCGTGTATATGGCGGTCTCGCTGCCGGACACTTTCGAATATCCCCAAGAGACTGTTGCCAATCGATTGCTCAAAGAGGCTGTGCTGGCTGCCTGCCGCGAATTGGACCTGCCCCTCTCGCTCATGATTGGCGTGCGGAAGCGGGTCAATCCGGCGTTGCGTTTGGCGGGAGATGCCGTGGGCAGAGCGGACCTGCGGGCACTGGAGAATCTGTGCCGCGAGTTTCCCGCCAATCGTTTTCTGGTGAGTGTGCTCAGCCGGGAGAATCAGCACGAACTTTGTGTTTACGCGCGGAAGTTCAGCAACTTGATGCCATTCGGTTGCTGGTGGTTTATGAACAATCCCTCGATCGTGGAGGAAATCACTCGCGAGCGTATCGAGATGCTGGGAACAAGTTTTATTCCGCAACATTCCGATGCCCGCGTGCTTGAGCAAGTGATCTACAAATGGAACAACACGCGCAGGACGCTGCTCTCAGACACCTACCGTCTTTTGTCAGAGGATGGGCGGGGTGTCACGCGCGGCGACATTCAGCGGGATGTTACCCGCCTCTTTCGTTCGAATGCCGAGGCCTGGACAAACTTGCGGGCACCCGTTTCCGGTTCGCAAGCGCAATCCTCGTAGGCGCGGCTGTATCATAATTTGAGACTCGGCTTCCCATTCGCGGAGGACAATCTTGAAATCATTTGGCCGGATGTTTGCCAGCTCACTGGCGATGTGCGTGGCGGCGCTGCTATTGGGATGTCCCGCAGTGCAAGCGCAGAACCCGAATTTCCATAATGCGCCGGCGTCGGCGAAGGAAATGAAGAATCCTTACGAGGGCCAGCGGCTCGCCTCCGAGAAGCAGCTGTATCATCTCCGCTGCGCGCGCTGCCACGGCGAAAACGGAGAAGGCTCGGGAAACATACCGGCTTTGGCCAGTGGACGAGCACAATCCGCAAGCGACGGCGAACTCTTCTGGTACATCACCAAGGGTGATGTGAACAACGGCATGCCGGCTTGGTCGACTCTACCGAGACAACAGAGATGGCAGCTCGTCACCTACTTACGAGTTCTTGGCGGATCCAAACCCGGCTCTCCCCGCGTACGCACTTCACCTGCCGAAGCCGCCGCGGCCGGCGTGAAGGCCCCTCTGCCCAAAGCCCCCTTTACCGACTACCGTTTCGAGAAGCCCGGCAAGATTCGCAAGGTCACACTAAAGGACCTGCCCGCAGCCTTCGCCACTACGTCGGCGGGCAATGGTCCTCAACTTGTGCCGCGTCCAAAGGACGCCTGGCCACAGGTTCTGCCTGGATTCAAAGTAGAGCTCTATGCGTCAGGCCTTGATGATCCGAGGCAAATTCGGACTGCGCCCAACGGCGATTTTTTCGTGACGGAGAGCCACACGGGGAACGTGCGGGTCTTTCGGGGAGTCACGTCCGAGGGCAAGGTGGAGCAAGAGGAGATTTTCGCTACCGGTCTGAACCGGCCTTTCGGCGTCAACTTCTATCCGCCGGGGCCGAATCCCCAATGGATCTACATTGGCAACACGGACTCGATAGTGCGCTTTCCTTATCAGAACGGGGATTTGAAAGCGCGCGGACGTGCACAACATATCGCGAATGTGCCGGGTGGCGATGGCCACTGGACGCGGGACATTCAGTTCACGCCCGACGGCAAGAAGATGTTCGTTTCGGTGGGCTCCGCCTCGAATATTGACGACCCCGATACGACGCCCGCGGAGAAGAATCGCGCGGATGTCCTCGAGTTCAATCCGGATGGCTCGGCGATGCGCGTTTACGCCTACGGCATCCGCAATTGCGTGGGGATGGCGATCAATTCAAAGACCGGCGAGTTGTGGTGTTCGGTGAACGAACGCGACGCGCTGGGGGACAATCTGGTTCCGGATTACATTACCCATGTGCAAGAGGGCGGCTTTTACGGCTGGCCCTGGTGGTACATGGGCGGACACCAGGACCCGCGACATCACGGCAAGCACCCCGAACTGAAGGACAAAGTCATCACGCCGGATGTGATCCTTCATCCACACAACGCCTCGCTGGGGATTACTTTCTATGACGGCAAGCAATTTCCGGCGGAATACGAGGGAGATATTTTCGCTGCCGAGCATGGGTCCTGGAATAGATCAGTTCGCGTGGGATACGAGCTGATTCGCGTGCCTTTGCATCAGGCCGGGCATGCAAGCGGCGAATACGAAGACTTCATGACGGGATTCGTGGTGGATAATGGACACGTTTGGGGGCGTCCGGTTGGCGTGACCGTTGCTCCGGATGGCTCGCTGCTGGTGACTGATGACGGCTCGAAGTCTATCTGGCGGATTAGCTACGCGGGCAAATGATCGGGTGGGCCCCGATTCTTAATTTCAACACACCAGACGCAACAATCTAAGAGCTTTCTCGGAGAATGGTCATGCGCTCAAGAAGTGCACGACCGCTGAGCGGGCGCAGGACCGCCTACGCCCGATCACTTGGACACCCGCAGCATCACTACGCCGTGGGCGGGTACTGTCACTGAGTCTTCCGCGCCATCCAACTTTAGGTCGCTGTGGGCCCAGAGATCTCTTGCGCGCGAGGGCGCAGTTTTCAGGCCCATGTCCGGCCAGTTTACAGTGATCTTTGCAGGCGAGCCTCCCCTGTTGAATAATCCAATCGCCTGTGCGCCGCCGGATAGCGGCCTGGCCCACACTTCCTGGTCTCCGGATTTAGTAATGCGCCGGCCCTGCTTGCCATCCGTGTCCTGATTGATGGCGATGACTTCGCGGTTGGTGAGAATCTCCAGGATGGCCGGAGTCATGTTGCGCAAATCGTTTCCGGCGAGCAGTGGCGCGGCAAGAATCGACCACAAGCTCATATGCGTTCGATACTCGTCGTCGGTCATGCCGCCATTGCCAATTTCGAGCATGTCCGGATCGTTCCAGTGTCCCGGCGCGGCCCACGGAGCCAGTTCGTCCTGCGAAAAACCAATGGTGGTCATCGAGTCCCAGGTGTCGCGGATGTCGCCCGTCGTGCGCCAGGCATTGCCACCTACGTCCGCGCCCCACTTCCACACCTCGGCGCGGCCATACTGGCAGAGGCTGTACAGAATGGGGCGCCCAGTTTTGAGAAGCGCATCGCCCATGACTTGGTAGAGCGCGCGCATCTCCTGGTCGGTGTAGAGGTTGCGCGCACCGCACCAGTCGTACTTAAGATAGTCAATGCCCCAGGCGGCGTACGTTCGCGCATCCTGTTCCTCATGGCCGTAGCTGCCTTCATATCCCGCGCAAGTATTTGGACCTGGCGAAGAGTAGATGCCGATCTTGAGACCTTTGGCGTGGACGTAATCGGCGAGGGCTTTCATGTCCGGAAATTTCGTATTGGTGGTGATATTTCCTTGTGCGTCGCGGCCCGCCTCCCAGGTATCGTCAATATTGATGTACTGATAGCCAGCCTCTTTCATCCCGTTGCTGGCCATGGCATCGGCCATCGCGCGGACTGCGGCGTCATCCACGCGTCCCGCAAACTTGTTCCAACTGTTCCAGCCCATCGGAGGCGTTCTGGCAAGTCCGTTGTCAGCCACCTTATGAATCGCAGGCAGTGGCAGGCGTGCGGAGTACGCGCCTTCGCCAGGTGGGGCGCGATGAGCGACCATCTGGATAAGCTCGGAGTCGGGACGGCGCCGGGTCGTCACGTGCAACTCGTCACCCACAAGCTTGCCTTCGTACTTCACGCGGCGCTCATTGGTCCCGTCCATCATGCTACCGGTGAGCGTGAAGCCATCAGGCCCGCCCGTGCTCTCTACAATTTTGAAATAAAACTGCGTGACGCGGATGGTTCCGGTTATGCGAGAGCCTTCTTGATGGAGATCCAGATAGGTGGTGCGGAAGGTGCCGTCCGGCAGGGGATCGCGGACCACCCAGTTTCCGCCCAAGTCCGCGGCAAAACACGGGACCGCCAGTAGCACGAGGAAAACAATACAGAGAGATTTCATTCCGGTCGGAGACTACAACAATCGAACATCAGCGCAAAATGTTTTGTGTGCGGTATCATTCCAAATTTTCTTAAGAACGTGTTTGGGAAGACTTGAGCGTTTGCCGATCCGAGTCTTGGTGTACAGTGCGGTTGCCTGGGCACGATAGGAAAAACGAATCCATGAGAATACCCTATGATGAATTGTTTGATGGTCTGTTGGGGGTGTTGCTCAAGCTGAATTTCGAGCAGCAGCGCGCCCGTCTTTGCGCGCGACTCTTCGCGGACGCCAGCCGGGACGGAGTCTATTCGCACGGCCTAAACCGCTTTCCGCAATTCGTGCGGATGATTCGAAATGGAATCATTGCAGTTGATGCCGAGCCTGAGTTGGTGACAAGCTTTGGTTCGCTCGAGAGATGGGACGGAAAAAGAGGTCCCGGCAACTTGAATGCCTACGGGTGCATGGACAGAGCGATCGCACTCTCTCGTGAGCACGGAATTGGCTGCGTGGCTCTGGCGAACACAAATCATTGGATGCGCGGCGGTAGCTACGGCTGGGAGGCAGCCGAGGCGGGAGCCATCGGAATTTGCTGGACCAATACAATAGCAAATCTGCCGCCGTGGGGAGCCAGCGATCCGCGTGTCGGCAACAATCCCTTGATCATTGCGGTGCCGCGGGCGAAAGGCCATGTGGTTCTAGATATGGCCATGTCGCAATTCTCCTACGGCGCTCTCGCGACCTATCGAATGCGTGGCGAGCCATTGCCCGTGGAAGGCGGCTTTGATGCGGGGGGACGTCTCACACGAGATCCTGCGGCGATCGAAGCATCGAAGCGCCCGCTGCCCATCGGTTACTGGAAGGGCTCCGGTTTGGCGTTGATGTTGGACATGGTCGGCGCACTACTGTCAGGTGGTTGCGCCACTCATCAGATCCCGGCAGACACCGAACGAGAAACGAATCTTTCGCAGGTGTTCATTGCCGTTGATCCATCTTCCGTCGATCGAGCCGGTACTTCGGTGAGCGTCGCCGACGAGATCGTGAAGCATCTGCAGCCACCTGCGGCTCGAGGGCAAGTGCGATACCCAGGCGAGCGCGTGTTGCAAACCCGAAAGGAAAACATGGCGAACGGTATTCCAGTTGAACCGGCCATCTGGCGCGAGGTTCAAGGGCTAAATTGAAACCGGCGTAGCGACAGGGCGGGCTTTGGGTCTCGCCGGTTAGTATCCCAATTTCTTGTCAACGACATTCAGCAACGGCTTGCCTTTCCGGAACCGTTCGAATTGCTCGATGAAAAAACGCATGGCGTTATCCAGCCAGTCCAGCGTATGGTCGGCGCAATGTGGAGAAAGCAGAACATTTTCCAGTTTGTAGAACGGGTGGCCTTGCGGCAGCGGCTCATGATCGAAAACATCCAGCGCGGCGCCTTTGATTCGTCCATTGGAAAGCGCGCCGGCGAGCGCAGCTTCGTCGATCACCGGGCCTCGGCCGACATTGATCACCACCGCCGTGGGCTTCATCGCCACGAATTCCGGCTCACCGATCATGCCACGCGTTTCCGAAGTTAAAGGGGCTGCTACAACTACATAATCGCAGCGCGAAATCATTTCAATGCGTTGCTCCGGTCTATAGATCCGCTCGACCATGGGATTGGCACCAGTTAACGAAGAAGCATTTCGCTTGACCGCAAGAACTCTCATCCCCATCGGCCTCACCCTTGCGGCAATGGCGCGACCGATGTCGCCATATCCAATGATTCCGACGGTCTGGCCCGAAATTGGCATTACGTCGAAGGCCTCCCACACGCCCGCCTGCTGATTACGGATCATGCGGCGGAAGTCCTTCGCGAAATACAAGATGGCGGCCAGCGTAAACTCGCCCAACGATGCGCTGAATACGCCGCTCCCATTCGTGAGCGGCACGGGACTGTCCATCAGCTCGGGAAACAGCGTTCTCTCCAGGCCCACGGAGCGAGAATGCACCCATCGCAAGTTTGGGCAAATTCCAAACACCTTTCGAAACAGTGCCAGTGAACCCGACCAATTGAAGAGCACACTGGCATCGGCGGCTGCGTGCTCAAATGCTTCGACGGAATCTCCGGCGACAGTCTTCACTCCCGCGAGCTGTTTCTCCAGCATGGCGAGCTGCGGCTCTGCGGGATCGGCCAGGACCAGGATGGTGTCGGTTCTCATGGATTCGAGTGGCGAGGCCATTACAC
>WNFP01006834.1_pt1 | contig 13233 bp, 9 predicted proteins | sample 5400201 | NCBI WGS metagenome assembly WNFP01 (sample SAMN13153355, study PRJNA577476) | soil metagenome | isolation source: 115 cm saprolite under Madrone tree | place: USA:California | collected 2016-06-14
GCAGCCCTCAAGGTTCCGACACGCGCATGGATCTCTTTGGCACCTGGGCCGCTTGCGCATTCCATTTCGAGACAAAGGCCATGATCCGCTGTGCCAAGTGATCCAGGTCAGAGAAGTCGCTGATGCGTAAGCGCTTTCTTTGCAAGTGACTCTCCCATTGCTCGACCTGGTTCATCCAGGAACAATGCACGTGCGCAAAGTGGCACCGCTGCCCAATAGACGCGACAGAACCAGCGCGAGCCTCAGGTTATCGTACACCTGCCTGACCGTTTCCCAGATCGGCTCCTCTGATAGAGGTGTTTACAGATCAGCATGCGCAGCAGCACTTCGACCGGGGTCGAGTTCTGCCCATGCACCAGCGTAAAGCGATGCCGTTTGCCAAAGCCTGCTCGCACGAGGCACGGTAGAACCGGTCATCTTCCAGCAAACCGCCCGGTGCTCAAAGCACCGGGTCGAGCCTGCTTGCCGCTTGCGGCACACGGGCAAAGACATCTTCGGGTTCATAGCGATCCACCAGCATACCCTGGCCTCCTTGCTTCTCTGCTTGCTTCCTCTTGCTATTTTACCACATCTCTGCCCTCAAGCGGCTTCACAGGCCCCATTTCGCAATGCATACTAGTAGTATCGGCAATTGACAGATCCTTACACAAGGAAGTATACTTCCTTGTGCAATAGCAGAGTCTGGTATCCTGAACTGGAACTTCGTTTTCAGTCAAAAGAACCAGGAGGGTACCAATGGCTCACACCGAGAACTTGATCCGGCAGAAAAATTGGTGGATCATCAAAAAGATCTTGAAAGGATAGAAATAAAAATCTTGAAGATTAAAACTCTTTTCGCATCATTGCTTATTTTCTGTGTTATTGGGTTTTCTCTGCTTGTGCTTCTCGTCATTGCGAAACCGCGTACTGTTTCTCTTCCACAAGCTTCTCCTGTACAAAATGAACAGCCGGGTCTTTTCAGCCAGCACTTCTTTGGGGGGTTTGGTATCAATCGACCCGCTGAAGTCGTGAATGCTGCATCCGATGGTGTGCAGGTCGATTTCCACTATGGTATGCCTGCCAGACCAAATGACCCGCTTGGACAGGCACTCACCACAAATAAAATAAAACTTGTGGATTCTGAGCTCTGGGATATGTTGGGAAATAGTCATTGTTATGATCTTGCTTCCTCTTCTCGTGGTCCCTGTGTAGATACTCTTTTGACCAATGTGAGGCAACATTTACTTGAAACCAAAGATAATTCGCTTGTTGTTGGATACTGGATCTTGGATGACTATCCGGGCGATGTAAAAACTCTTCTTCCTCAACTTACCAGCCTTGTCCACCAGTATGCCCCTGGCAAACCAACAATTTGCGGCTTTGGCGGCGAATTATATCCGAATGGTGGATTTAATTGGAGTGAAGAAACAGTTAGCAATTTCTCTCAGGAAGGATGCGATGTCGTAGCTCTCTACCTGTACCCAAGTGCCCAGCGTACGAATACCCGGTGCAGTGATTTCATTCAACCTCCCGACGTACAAGGTCCAGATGCCTATGACTGGACCATGTCAGGGCTTCTCCCAGCAGCTTTTGCCAGTCTCGAGCACCGTGGATGGAATCCTCAACATACCCCCTGGATTGGCATAGCTTACGCATTTGCAGGTTGTAGAAAAGATCTCAACAACACCGCTTACCAGGTAATCCCAACAGCATCAAATATGGAAACCCAGGCTCTCAGTTTCTGCAAAGCCGGAGCGCAAGGCATTGTATGGTATGGATGGGAGGACTCTACAATCAATGTTTTCCCCAATAAGAGCCCTCAAATGAAAGTAGGGGTGCAGAGGGGAATGAGAGCGTGTAACGTGTATTGGAATCATCCTTCTCTCACATCTTCGACTATCTGGACTGCACTCCAGTGACAAGCTGAACTGTGCTTTCTTGGTCCCCTACCAGGCTGGGCCGCCCATAATCGGGAGCAAGGTGACGATACTGTGAGCGATAGTAGACCAGCGGCCGTTTCTCGTCAGGAGAAGGATATGGCTTTGCGCCATTCGTGCTGGTGCTTTTGTAATCAAGTAAGTTACAATGCTGTTCGTCGGCTTCAGTGGCAAAGGCAATCTGACTATGGGTCCCCATGGCGATAACTTGCCCAAGGAAAATAGCATGGTCCCCGCCGGGATATTCGGCAACAACGCGTGTATCGATGAACGCGAGTGCATCATCGAGCACTGGGGAGCCGGTAGCAGCGTTATGATAACTCACGCGACAGAAATGCTCATAGCGTTCCTGCGACGAGCTGGCGAAGCAGCGCGAGAGATGTTCCTGTTCACTCGTCAAGATGTTGACAACGAAGGTCCCGCTCGTGCGTAGGGAAGCAAGCACATGACTATGCAGATCGATACAAATTAACACTAATGGTGGCTCAAGCGATACCGAGGCGAACGCATTCACCGTCAGGCCAGCTAAGCTCTCGCTACTGCGGGTAGTTACCACCGCGACTCCGCTAGCAAATTGACCCATCACAAGACGAAATAGGTCTTTTTCTATTGCCATAGCCCAATAATCCTCTCATAAGCTTATTTATTCCACTGCTCCGGGTTAATCTAGACTGATTACGCCGATTGTATGCGTGTTGACTATCTTAAGTTGTTCCAGCGCACTGGCTAACCAATAGGCGTGTGCAAAATCGTGCAAAAGAATAAGGCCACCTGGCTTGCGTACTCTCCACATCTCCTCAGCAATCTCCTGACGAAGTGATTCACTCAAAATGGAGCTGAACAGAGCGAAGCTCATTACCAGGTCAAAGCTGTCGTCCGGGTAGGGTAGCTGATGAGCGCTTCCCACCTGCCAATCAATGCCAGGATGCAAGGATCTCGCCAGTTCAATGCGGTGTGCCATCAAATCGATACCGGAAAGGTTCGTAGGGAACGCCCCATACTCCAGGAAGCGTCGTAACAGGTCACCACTGCCACAGCCTACTTCGAGTATCCTTCTCCCGGCAAGATGGGTGAGTTTATGCCGTTTAAGCAGCGCTAGCAGATTACGCTCCAGGCATTCAGAATGAAGGAGCGTGGCCTCATCAAAAAGACCGTAGCGTTCGGCAGGGTAGCCACCAGAGTCGCGCCGCCTGTATTCAGAGTCTAGCCGCGAAAGCTCCAGATCTAGTTCTGTTGTCGGTTGCTGCGCCATTGTTCGTTTCCTCCTCTATCTGCTGCATCGTCCATTCCCAGAATTCTGTGATAAAGGCTAATGAGCTGCTGACGTTCCTTTTCCCAACAAAGATCTCTTTGGACCGCACTCAGGGCATTGTGCCGCATACGCTCACGAGCAGCAGCGTCCGCCATCATTACATTGATGGCGGCACCGACATCTGCAGGTGGGAGCGAGGATACAATCCGTCCGACATCATAGGTGCTCAGAATATCTGAAACAGCATCAAGCGGCGTGGCCAGGATTGGCAGACCAGCCATCAGATATTCAAAGAGCTTGTTTGGCAGGCACATCCGCAGGCCCAACGACCTGTCCAGTGGAAAGATGATCAGGCCGATATCCGCCGAGGCTGTCCAGTCTAGAAGCTCTGTATAGGGAACGGCCGGCACGATTTTGACGCGATCAGCGTGCCCTTCACTATCGATGAGGGCTTCAAGCTGAGACTGTACTCCCTCGGCGTCCTGGCCCATCAGGACGATGACTACATTTGGTTCTAAGAACCGCGCAGAACGCACTAGCCTATGGAGTTCACGATCGGCTTGCAAAGTTCCCTGGTAGAGGGCAATACGAACATTTGAAGGTAGTTTGAGATATCGGCGCAGGCGATCAGTTCTTGGCACGGCTCGATAGACGGGTGTATTGCGAACCAGTGTTACCTCGGGAGAGGAATAGCGGTTGCGTATCTCCTGCGCGATGGGAGGTGAAACCGTAATGACGCCGACGCAGTAGGGTATCATGATAGCCAACAGACGTGAGAACAGAGCAATGAGCCCACGCCAACGCGGACTATATAGTTCTTTGGACATGGGTAATTCATGAGCATCGAAGATCAGAGATTTTCCTCGTAGTCGTGCTGCCAGGTAACAGGCTGGCAAGGCAGATATATCATGCGCGTGATAGACATCCGCCTGTGTTCGCACCAGTTGAATCGTACTGCGAATGAACATCCACATTGCTTGCATAAGAAACCATGGCTTGAAGCTTTTGGAGATATACCAATTGGGTACGACAATATGCTTCATCTGAACGTCACAGATATCTTCCTTGACAGGTCTACCTAAGACGTGCATGCACACAGCTGTGGGCGAGGATGTGGGGACGGTTTCTTTTACTGCCGAGGCAGCAAGGTTGGATACTATCTTCATAATGCAGAACCCTCCTGATTCTGTAGAGGTTTATACTTGTGCTTCCACGTTGACAACAGACTGAGAAGAACCAGACATCCACCATAGAGACCGAGAGCACCAAAAGAGATGCACCTGGCGATATATGTCTGCTGCGCCTGCACCAGGAAATTGCTCCAAATGTATAGAGCTGTACCAGTTAACAGCGCAATTATAAAAATGCCGGTCTCAAAAGGAACAGGATAGATACGCTGATTGACGACATAGCCGAGCAAGGCAAGCACCGCGTAGGCAATGAGCGTTGCAACGGCTGCACCTGTCGATCCATAATGAGGAATTAAAACAAGGTTGAGACCCACGTTTACGAGAGCGGCAACTGATGCAAAGATGACTACCAGCCAGGTTTTTCGCAGTATACTAACTCCAGGTATGACAAAGATAAAAACGCCATAGAACATGATGGAGACAGCAATAATTGGGATGATGGTAGATGCCGAATGATATGCGGGTGGGAAAAGTACATCGAGCGCAAGTGTGGCGACGAGCGAAAGTGCATAGGCAGCAAAGAGTAATACGGCGCTATACCAACGAAACAACAACTGAAAGATCTGACTTGCATTAGCTTTTTTGGCGATGGTATACATAGCCGTCGGCCAGGCCAGTTGGAATGGTGAGAGGACAACAACACCCAATACTCCGCCCAGGTTGTAGGCGACAGAGTAGCTTGCTGTTTGAGCCAGTGAACTCAAATGTGCAAGTAAATAGCGATCTGAAAGCTGTAACACCCATATAGCTACCAGACTCGCGACATTTGGCAAGCCAAAAGACAGCACATTCCTGGCGATATCGAAACGGGGATGCAAACCCGCACGTAGAAGGATAACGGGCAATGTGCAGACCACGAAAACTCCGTAGCCACCTCCTGTCGCTATCAACGCGCCAGAAATGCCCATGTGTAGTACGCCGACCAGCATAATGGTGGCGCCCAGATTGACGAGGAGATTGACAATTGATAAGACTGTAAAGCGCACTACACGGTTTTCAGCACGTAACCATGAGAGTCCTGGTATTGCGAGGTTTTGCAATAGCATAACCACGGCCGCAAGCCTCATGGGGCCGCTGAAAGAAGAACTCTTAAACAGAAGCTCTGCCAGCCAGGGCGCAGTTAGAATGATTGCGACGGCGGTAGGTATTGAGATGATTGACAACAAAGCAACTACCGTTGAGAGAACTCTCAGGCGGTCACGTCGAGACTCATAATCATAATGATAGGCGCGGAAAAAGGCAGAACCAAGACCAAATTGAGTGACTCCAACCATCAGGGCAATGATAGTAGTCAGGACAGCAAGGACACCATACTCGGTACTCGAGAGCTTGCGAGCCAAAAATGGTGCCAGTACCAATGAGACCAGAGGTAATGCCAGGGATGACAGGGCATAGATACCTGAGCTTTTCACAAGATTACGAATGAGCAGGGCGTAATCTTCTACTACCACCCCTCTAGATGCAAGTCCCGGTGTTTCCCTCGAATCTTGAAGCGCAGGAACAATCCATGCTGATTCTTCGTTATTATGATTTTTTGGTAGTGCCATAATCAGCTTTCACTCTCTCTCTTGGATGGTTGCTTCTTCCTTTGTCTCACTCTTTAACAACTGATCTAATCTCGACCAGCTGGTTACTCGTAGAAGGGTGCGTTTGAATGCAGTGGGATTATGATGTGTAGCAATATAGTCCCTGGCCAGGTTCCCCATATGACGGCAGAGTTCCGGATCGTTCACGAGCCGCACAAGGGCTGCGCTCGTCTGCTCGACATCAGCAGGAGATACTGCTATACCACGTCCTCCTGCAAGTAATCGTGCATTCGAGATAGGTTCTGTTGAGGCAATGACCGCACAGCCAGAAGCCATTGCTTCCAGGACTGCCATAGAGAAGCAGGCTCCACGCGTACTCGTGTAGAGAAAGATGTCACTCAGGCCAAGAAGTGAGATAACATCGGTCGTTGAGGTCTCTCCCCATAGTACACACTTTTGACTTAATTCATGATTATGAATATCTTTTTCTATCTGATGACGGAGTGGCCCTTCGCCTGCGATGATGATATGCACACGCTCTCGTTGTGCTGGAGAAATCGCGGAGAGCGCTCGCGCCAAACTATGTAATGCGATGTCTATACCTTTCTCCGGTGTGAGCCGGCAGACCATTGTGACGATGATGGCATCGCTATCGATAGCATACTTCTCGTGTAGAGCCGCTCTTGATGAAGTTTCAGGTGTGCTATAGAGATCTACATCAACCATACTCGCAAAGCGAGTCAGACGACTATGCGGAATTTTAAGTTGCTTGCATATCTCTTCCACCCCGTCTCCGGCCACGCCTGGTATCAAGAAATGGTCAGCGAATTGGGCAGATATTCGTGCCAGAAGGTACAGAGAAGGCCAGTACAATGGAAACAATAAGGGCTCTATGAGACGACGGGCCCAGTGCTTTGTTGCAAGAGCACGTCTACGCTCAATACGATACATACGATCATTGAGCAGCTTCAGGCCGCCATGGTCAATACATACCGTCCGTACCCCTGCAATTTTGCCTGCCAGCGATGCGAAAGCGGTCGTGAAAAGGCCATCCTGTGGCAAAAGGACATGATACCGTCTCCCTTGATGAAGCAACGAGATGAGTGTCCGCAAACCGGCCAGGAAATAGAGCCAGACCATAGGAAATTGCCACGGTGACATATTTTTCGTGCCAAATTTATGGAAGATATACTTGTCTGCACCATCTCCGATCCTGTGCATTAAATATTCCATTTGCCATATATCTGAGGTGATTCGAGCTATGCCGGCTACGACCGCACATGTACCACCGGTGACAAAAAATCCACGGATGGGCACACACACACGAAGAAACTGTGAAGTTTGCACTCCGGGGAAAAACAACGTTTGCATACGATGAGAGATGGCACGATTTAAAGAGGCATAGGCATGGTTTATCTGATAGCGCAGACGAGAAAGGTGTTGACATCGGTAGCACTTCCATCGTGAAGCCAATCGAGAGAAATGTTGACAACCGGAGTAGCTAGCCAGCACATCAAGCAATGTAGTCTGCAAAGCAAAGTGGATAGGAGACGCAAGCTCTCGATGCAGCAGGTCAGTGCATATCCAAAATCCAACGTCAAACTCATCCAGGAGCAGGTGCATTGTCACGAGGCCGCGTTGAATGAGCTCTTCGATGCGAGTATCGCTGGTAAGTGCCGCATAGTCGTAGAGTCCGATGAGTGCAAACATGAAGCCACTGAGTGCGTGAGTCGCTGGATAGACTGCGATCTCCTCAAAGAAGGTCCCATTTTCCCCAATCGGAGTAGAGACACCACCATCTAGAATATCCAGTTCAAAGGTGCAAACAGCACGACGCGCTACTTCAAGAAATACCTCCTTCCGTGTGAGTTGGTATGCTCGTACAAGTACAGAGAGGGCATTTCCTTGCATCAGGGCAGATAACGCCAGGCCCTCGCCATGAACACCCAGATGAGAAAAAGAGATAGGCCATCCACCTGCTTCGCTGCCAAGGCGCACTTCGTGCTCAACGAGCCACTTCGCTTGGGTCAAGAATTCCTCGCGGTGATTCTCAGTACCAGTTAGAAGATACTCATTCCAATGGGCAAGAGCATAGTGTGCGATGCTAGTCGGGTGATATCCCTTTGGATTTATGTGATAGGGCACACCTGCACCATCAAGAGTGAACTGCGATCGGCTAAGTAATGTTGATAGATCAATAGGGTAAGGAAGCGGTCCACGGATATGCTCCGCATTCGTCCATGGTATCTTGCCTTTTACCAAATCAGGTTGTGTACACACAGCATGCTCCTCTGAACTGATTAAAGATTTCTCTCTTCTGCCGTCTGGCGATGTAATTTCCCTGAAATTAAGGGAGACGAAATGGTCCCGGCAATCATCCAGCCGAGCGCGGCCAACGGGGGAAGCGTCCAGCCGTTGATGCTCACACTGTTGACGCTTAAGGCTACGACAGCAGCAATGCCACTGCACAGCAAAGAGCGAGTTTGCGCATCAGCCCGTACCCAATTGTGCAAAGCCTGCCACAAGGAAAATAGAAGGAGCGCTATGAACACAATCAGGACTGGAAGACCCGCCATAGCCCCTATTTCCAGGTATGAATCGTGGGGGTGCACCAGAGGTACATATTGCGCTGGTACGCGATATGGATTAGCACGTGCTTGATAGATCTTGAGGCCCAGACCAACTCCTGTCAGAGGGAAGGCAGCAATTACTCGTATGCCTGTCTGCCATGCACCAAGACGCAAAAGCGCTTCGGAAGGGTTAGATGCATGTTGCAACAAGAGAGCGACCTGTGATGGGAATCCAACAATTAACACTGTTGCAGCGACGGCAAGGAAGAGGGCAAGGAGGGCACGATTGTGAGCACGCCCAACGAAAATGACGAAAACGATAAAGCCGGCACAGGTGGCTATCCAGGCGCCAGTACTATAGGTAAAAAGCAGAGCGAGCAACATCAGAAACATTTCAGTAAGGTGAAGAACCCTTCCTGGAAAGGATGAACTTTTAAAGAAGAGTCCAAGGGGAAGAAAGAGCATCATAGCCAGAAAGGTGCCATTCCAATTAGGGTCTATAAAGAAGGATCCGGCGCGATGGGCATCGGAACCAGTTAGCTGATAGTTCGACACACCAGCAAGAAAGGCCTCCTCGGACTGCGTTGCGAACAAATACGTCCCGGTCACCGCCTGAAGAATCGTATGTATGGCGATAAGCGTACCAAAGCCAGCAAGCATTTTGAACAAACACTGAACGCTAGCACTATCTCGGGAGATAACCGTCCCTAGCCAGCACATGACGAGGGCACCGAAAATAATATTTGGATAATAGAAGGCGGCATCAAAGAGATTGGTTGCTCCTCGTATGGCTGGGAGAATAGCGAGCGCAAGAAACAGTCCCCAGAGCCATAAAGCGCGTGGTTCCACCCAGGGATGTTGGGGTGATCGAGCCAGGAAGAAGACTGCCAGCAACGCAAGCGCCATAACCTGCGAAACGACATGAAATCCCAGGTACGAATCAATGTAGAGTTGGACAGCTATGACCAGTGTTGCAGCTATTTCATCCTGGCGCAGGATCACGATAATCGCAATTATCAAAGCGCCGCCAGCAAATCCCCAAATAGACTGGGCGAGCACGTTTGTGGCAGCCAGTGCTGGTAGCACCTTGGATATGATGGAAGGGATGAATACTGCAAGCACCCCCCCCAGAAAAGCAATTATTGTTGCCAGAATGGGAAAAGACGAAGTTATGGAAAACCTGTCTTTATCAACGCCGGGCAAGATATGCAGACGCGTATTGATCATGGTCTCTTTCCTCTCATCTATCTTCACACTGCCCATCTTTCCTCCTGTTGACTTGAGGGAGCTTGATCGTCTGATCGCTTGCATTGAAGGCATTTGCAGGGACAACAGGAAAGTTCACATTGTTTGTGCTGTGATTCTCTTCCTTCCGCTCATCAGTGCCATAGGAGTAGGAGTAGATGGTATTTTTGCGGCTGCGTCGCTGTTTATTTATTACACATCCGAGAACACGCGTTCCGGCCTGCGCCAGCAGTGCTTTCACTTGCTTGAGGCTTTCTTTCCTGGCAAGAGTGATATCGACCACGACAAGCGTGCCATCCACCTTTGAAGCCATAATACTGGCATCTGACAAACCGGGTATAGGAGGAGTATCAAAGATCACGATCTCAGCTCCACAATTGCTCAGGGCCTGTATGAGGTACTGCATAGCTTTTGAGTCAAGCAATTCTGAAGGATTCAGTGGTAGCGGACCGGAGGGCATAACACACAAGTTTGAAATATGTACGGCGTGGATGAAGGGATCGAGAGATCTTCGTGCGGTGGCCGGAATACTAAATGCACCTATAGCATTGCTCAAACCCGTGCTGTCGACTGGGATGCTGAATAGATCACGCTGTACAGGATGACGCAGGTCTGCATCGATAAGCAGCGTTTTTTTACCCGCCCTGGCCATAAAGATGGCCAGGTTAGCAGCAACGACGCTCTTACCATCGCGGAGGGTAGCGCTGGTTACCACCAGCGTATGCACTGGTTTGTCAATAGTTGCAAACCCAATATTCGTACGCAAAGTGCGATAGGCCTCGAAGTTAGCATTGTTTCTCTTTGGATTAAAAACTTCTCTATCGGAGCGTGCTCGCCAGATTGTAGCCAGAACCGGCCAGCCCAGCAATTGAGTCAGCGCCTCTGGAGTACGGACACGCGTGTCTAACAACCCAAGAAGGACGGCGAATAACATTCCCAGTAACAAACCTGTCACCAGTCCACCGGCGCTGTTGAGGAGCACGTGGGGCTGCGCGGGGCTGAAGTTCGGCTGAGCAGGTTGGACTACAAGCAGGTAAACAGCACCCTGCACAGCGTTTTGCTGGAACACCTGAGTTTGTTGTTCAATCAACGTCGTTGCAACATCGTTCGCTAGCGTTGCAGCCTGCATCGGGCTGGGGTTTTGAACATCGATCTCAAACAGTTGCGTATTGAGCCTGGGTGCCGCTGTCACTTCTCTCGAAAGTTGCTCGACCGTCATCTCCGGATAATGCGAGGCAACTTCACGCAGCACCGGGTCACTGGTTGCCAATGTCGCTTCCGTCTGGACGAGTTGTTCACTGGCAAGCAAGCTGCTATAGTAGTCACCTTGATTATTCGACGAACGAACAGCAATTTGTATCAGTGCTGTCGATTGATAGAGCGGGATCATAAGCATGCTACCACTATATGCTCCTGCTCCTACTGTTAAGAAGCAGAGTAAGACGAGCCACCATCGCTTTACTACTATGGTTAAGAACTTTTCAATGGTCATCCTCAATTCCTCTCCGCTACCAGGTTGAGAGTTTCTAGCTCTTCAAGAGGGGAAACCCTCAACTCTTGTTTCCGAACCATCTGGAAGAGGCGCTCGCGAAGCTCTGCCTTGCTGTCCCACAGGAACCTTTCTTTTAAAGTGTCCATCCACTGAGCAATCGTTGTGAGCTTTGGTAGGGGGGTTCTGCAAGTGACGCAGAAGATTTTGCCACAGGCTGAGGGTGTGAATACCTCATCTGGGGCCAATAAGGGTTCGTGAAGACGCTCACCCGGACGCAGGCCCGTGTACAAAATAGAGATATCCTCTCCCAGGCGCAAGCCGCACAGGTGAAGCATTTTTGTTGCCAGATCTATAATCCGTACAGGACTTCCCATATCCAGAAGATAAAGCCCTCCCCGCTCTGCTAACGTAACAGTAAGAATGACGAGTTCACAGGCTTCGTGAATAGTCATAAAATAGCGGGTAGCCTCGGGATCGGTTACTGTCAGAGGACCTCCCTGCTCGATCTGCTGAGCAAAAACGGGAACAACACTTCCACGGCTGCCGATGACATTGCCGAAGCGCACGGCAGAAAAGCAGGTCACACAGCTTGCCGATTTTGCAAACGCCTGCACAATCATTTCTCCAACTCGCTTTGAAGCCCCCATCACGCCGATTGGCTCAGCAGCTTTATCGGTTGAAACAAAAACGAAGTTGGTTACATGATGTTCCTGGGCCAGACGGCACAAGTGATAAGTTGCAAGGACATTCGTTCGTAGAGCCTGATCAGGAAATTGTTCTAGGAGAGGAACATGCTTGTAGGCAGCGGTATGAAAGATAATGCCAGGTCGCTCCTTCGAGAAAAGACGTGCCATTCCCCGTTCATCTGTAATATCGCCAATACATGGACACAGGCGTGCTGCATATGGATGAAGTCTCAAACCCTCAGCAAGATCAAAAAGTCCTGTCTCGTTCGTATCCAGAGCAATCACCCGTTCCGGCCCATAGTTCAGCAACTGTGCAGACAGTTCTGAGCCAATTGATCCCGCCGCACCCGTTACAAGAATGATCTGCCTCTGGAGGGCCGCCTGTGCTTCAGATGTTTGAAGGGGGATTACATCCCGCCCCATGAGATCCGCAAAGTTAATTCTCTTCATTCCTTGTTCTCTTCAATTATCTGTTCAACCGCTGCAATGACATCCTCGATGTCCTCAACAGTCATGCCAGGGTACACGGGCAACGAGATTGCCCGCTGATAGGCATGCAGGGCAGCTGGAAAGCCATCGATAGCTAAGTGATACGTGTCACGATAGAAAGGATGCAAGTGAAGTGGGATAAAATGCACACTCGTACCGATCTGCGCTTGCTTAAGTGCCTGAATAAATGCATCACGAGTGATAGAGAGACGCTCTGGTCGCAAGCGCAAGATGTAGAGATGCCAGGCATGCTCCACATGCGCGGGATTGGGCGGGGTCTCGACCTCAGCTAAGTGCGAAAATGCCTCAGTATAACGTTGCGCGATAGCTCGTCGGCGTTCCAGCAGCCATTGACTGCGTGCCAACTGATGCAAGCCAAGTGCTGCGGCAATGTCGGTCATGTTATATTTGTAACCTGCCTGTACTACCTCATAGTACCAGGACCCCCCGGCATTATAGCGCTTCCACGCGTCGCGGCTAATCCCGTGCAGCGTCATCATCGCTGCACGTTCAGCGTATGCGGAATTTGCCGTGGTGAGCATACCCCCCTCACCAGTCGATAACGCCTTGTTTGCATAAAAGCTAAAGGCGGTCAGATCACCGATGGAACCGATCATGTGCCCTCGATATTTCGCGGGGAAGGCATGGGCTGCGTCTTCGATCACCGTCAAGCCATAGGCTCGCGCAATGGCAAGGATGGCATCCATTTCGGCAGGCAACCCTGCTATGTGTACGACCATAATCGCCCGTGTACGAGGCGTGATATGCTTTTCCAGTTGAACCGGATCGATATTGCATGTGACGGGATCAACATCGACGAAGACCGGACGCGCATGAAAGTACACGACGACCTCGGCGGTGGCCGTA
>WNFP01003132.1_pt1 | contig 13231 bp, 19 predicted proteins | sample 5400201 | NCBI WGS metagenome assembly WNFP01 (sample SAMN13153355, study PRJNA577476) | soil metagenome | isolation source: 115 cm saprolite under Madrone tree | place: USA:California | collected 2016-06-14
CGCCGACACGGCAGAAATATCCCGCATTGTGGGCGTGCGTCGAGGGTACGAGGCCGGCAAAGGCCGCCGGTATGGCCTCGTGATACGCCAGCCACCAATGCCCCCGATCGAATTCCGGAATGGACGCGCCGCCAAAAAATGTCAGGCGGTGAAGATCTGCCAGCGTGTCCGCGATTTCGTCGTCATGCCCGTCGACCTCGCGTATCCTGAACATCGACCAGGCCTTCAAAACGACGCTAGCCTGTGCTAGCGTGGGATCATCATGATGAGCCGTACTTCCAATATCGCTTCGGTGTTCTTCCTTAGCCGCTAACGGCGTTGCCCGCTTCGAGCGGGCGGAAGACGGGTCCGGTGCAACCGCCTGGGCCGCCCCACGCTTCCCGAACCAGATGAGCCGCACCAACCTTGCATCGCAAGGCGATGGTAGCTGGCCACAAGCGATATGAGGATATTCATGCCTGCCGGCGATCATGAAACGATGCGTGCGCTGAGCGACGCACAGGTACAGCAATTCATTGAAGACGGATTTATCCGAATCGACCGGGCCTTTCCGCGGGAGCTTGCCGACGCGGGCCGTGCCATCCTGTGGCGGGACACCGGATGCGATCCGGACGACCCGGCAACGTGGAGAAAACCGGTCATCCGGCTCGGTTACTACGAGCAGGCGCCGTTCAGGACGGCGGTAAATACACCAGTCCTGCACGCGGCGTTCGACCGTCTCGTTGGTAAGGAACGATGGCGGCCGCGCCACTGGGGGCAGAACGGGAGCGTCATCACTTGAGGCATCGCCGGGCTCTTTCGATTTCCCTGTCGGATATGCCTTTTGCTCGCGCCCAGGATTCGACAGCCGCCTCGCCATAATGCGCGACGGCCTTCTTCACGACCCAGCAGGGAATGGCATGACCCGGAATTGCAGGCAGAACGACTGCCACCAGCACGATGACGCGGATCATTTGCCGAGCATGACCTTGACGCCGAGCCACACCGCTCCGACAAAGCCGGAGACGATAATGGTAATGACGGCCTTGAAGGTATAGCTCTGCGCCTGTTCGACGCTCTTGCGCCAGCGCCTCAAATGCTGAAAGTCCGCCCGCATTTCCGTGGGCAATCTAGCCATCTGAAATCTGCCTTTCGCGGAAGTCCGGCCAGACATATTCGCAAGGCGATGTGTCGACGTGGTCCATCGTCAAATCGTCAGGTTGCGGCGCTGAGCGAGACGCAATCGTGGAAAATTCCATTGCCCTGCGCTCGCGATCGGGCCGAGGGGCGAATTGAATGATCTTTGCACTCATGAAAGACCCTCCCACACCGCGATCGCGATCAGGCCGGCCAATGAGAGCGATATCAGATACGCGGTCATGCTGGTCTCCTTCGAACAAGAAGCTCGTCATTGCCGGGCTTGACCCGGCAATCCATCATTCTCTGAAGAACTCTTTTTCTGGATGGACGCCCGGATCAAGTCCGGACATGACGAAAAACTGCTGTGAAATAGATATGCGGCATGATGGTTTTCAAGCCATCATTTCAGGCGCGAACCCTATCCCTCCAGGCCCGATCCGCATGGCGTATCGTCGCTGGCCGGGGGCCGCCGGCGGACGTGGACTTGGGCCACGCCGCGTGCCGGCACGTTCGCGCGTGCCGGCTATTGAAGGCTCGGACGGCAACTCCAGCGCGACATCTCCATCCCTGCGCTTTGCTACCAAGATCGACCGCCGGCCAAGATTACTCCGATGGATATCACCGGGCCACAATAAGCCCGGCGGCTACGTGTCCCCAGAGCGAAACAGGACGACGTCAATTTTTCCCACCGCGCGCGGTCAAGCGGTTGCGAATCGAGCCTGATAAAACGTGCCTCTAGCGCCGGCTGGATTTGCGGGCTTTGTAAAGCGCCACCGCGTCCCTGATATTGCCCGAGCTTGAAAGCCTCGCATCGAGCGCTCGCATATCGGCTTGCTCCTGCTCGTCATCCGACGGCGGCGCGGGCTGGTTCGGATTCTGCGGGTCGACACCCGCCAGAGCGGCGAGCCTACCTAACAGGCCACCCGAGAAATTTGGATTATCGGTGGAAACGATTGGCGATGCGGGCGCGGCGGCGTCAATGACGGGTGGCCGCGATTTGTTGCCATCCCATAAGAGCCCTCCCAAATTAGTGAGCCAGTCTCGGTCGTCGTTGCCGGACGCGGCAGAATTATCCGGCAGACCCCAGATCGGCGGCGACGTAATCCTGCGCGGCATCGGCTTGCCGCTGAAGATCCCCAGCGGCCGACCAGGATCTGACGGCGGCACAGTCAAGTTCGGAGTGCGCGGGATCACGCCATCCGGAAAAGAGGTGAAGTTTCCGAATCGATCGCCGAACGAATCCTGGCGATCGATTGCTGCCGGCGCGCTTGTATCAAATGCAGACTCCGGCGATTGATCGGCAATCCTTCGGCTCAAGATTCGCACCAGCTTGCTGCTGGAAATCCGGGGCGTTCCCGCTGCTTGCGGCGGTCGCGCAGGCGGCCCTCCTTCCAGAGGTAAAGAAATCTGCAGAGGCGCATTACTTAGCGCTCTGGGACTTATTACTCTGGGATCATCGATCGGATCATCTGTATGCGGAGGGGGGCGCGAAATAGGATCCCTGCCTTCATTATTTCGCGCGGCCTGTTAGAGCTGCTCCATCGTTTGGTCAATCAAGCGGGTGACGGAATCCATGATCGAACCAGGGTCGTCAGCAAATTGCTTCGACGCAATTACGTTATCCTTGAAGTTCTGAAGATCGGCAACTGTATTATCTCCAAGCTCGCCGACTAATGGCTTTCGCGTCCCCGAGCCGAAATACGATCCAGGCCCGTTCAGGTAATAATCAATGACATCGTTTGCACGCGCAATGATTTCAGTTCTGTCCGCTTCAGTTATCGTAGTGGCTGTGGAATTCGGCGGCGGCAGAGGTCTTCTTTCGATAGTGGCCATATTTTTCGTCCCCATCGTTCTAAATTATCAATGTGATCTCAATGAAAATGGAACCTAAGATACAGAGTGCCCGCGGGTTCGTTCTGAATAAACAGGCCGCCCCTGGCTCGAGCCCCTTTGAAGAACGGCACGCGAGACAGCGGCTTGCGTGGATCAACAGTTATCGAGTCGGCGGCGTAGGCGAAATAGCAGCAGCTAAGGTCGCCACCGTACAAGCGGACATGAGCCCGCTCGGGATCGCTGCGAAACACATCGATGCTGACTCTCAGGCCTATCGATTCCATCTTCGCATCGCATACTTGGCCAAACGGACACGTAAGCGTTCCCGCGTCTTTACCGGCGTTGGTCTCGGCGCCGAAGTCGACGCTATAGTCGGCGGCAAGCACGGAGCTGCCCGACAAAAGAGTGCCCAGGAGCGCCAGAATTACGGTGATTAAAATTCGAGCGTTGCTTGTCACGGGTCACTCACTTGCGCTGCCAATAACTTCGCATCACCCGCGACACGCAATGATCGCTGGGCTGGTTTTAGAAGGAGAAGTGCAAAAACCATCAATAGAACAAAACGGGAACTTCGTCAATTCACTTGATTCCGCGGCGATAGTCCGGACCCCGCTCGCGATCGGGCCGAGGGGCGAATTGAATGATCTTTGCACTCATGAAAGGCCCTCCTACACCGCGATCGCGATCAGACCGGCCAATGAGAGCGATATCAGATACGCGGTCATGCGGGTCTCCTTCGAACACGAAGCTCGTCATCGCCGGGCTTGACCCGGCAATCCATCATTCTCTGAAGAACTCTTTTTCCAGATGGATGCCCGGATCAAGTCCGGGCATGACGAAAAACTGCGGTGAAATAGATGCGGCATGATCGCTTTCAAGCCATCATTTCGGGCGCGAACCCTATCCCTCCAGGCACGATCCGCATGGCGGATCGTCGCTGGCCGGGGCCGCTGGCGGACGTGGACTGGGCCACGCCGCGTGCCGGCACGCTCGCGCGTGCCGGCTATTGAAGGCTCGGACGGCAACTCGTTCGCGACACCCGGGCGTTGATGCGCGGGGAGAATGCGGAGTCTTGAACCAGCGCTGCCGTCCGATTCAAAAAGCCCGCGACCGGTTTCCCGGCGCGGGCTTAATTCTTGCGATGTTGAACTTATGCAGGTGATTTGCCCGACGTGTCAAATTTTTCTTGTGTCGCTAATTCCTGACCGCGTAAAGCGGTGTTCTGACGGTCAACTGGTAGGATGGCTTCGGCACCCACGCGATCTGGGCTGTCACGCCAAACAGGCGATTGTCGTTATCGTCCATCCGGTCGAGATCGATCCTGACGATCGGCTGGGTAAAAGGTTGAAACGGCGTCAGGTTGAGGAGCTGTGCGCCGCCGAATGATTGCACGCCGAAGCGCCCCGTGAGCTTCCAGTTGTTGTCCCATTGATAATAGCCGCCGACATAGCCGACGATATTCGGGTTGATCCTTGCGAGTGCCAGGTCGACCGCGACCCTGGTGTACTGCACGCCGGCCAGAAATCCCTTGGTTTCATCCTCGTTCAAGGCGTAGTCGAACTCGACGATAGTGTTGAGGGAAGTCGTGGCAAGCGGAGCGTCCGGGATCGACCGCGTGACGGTCGACTGTAGCGTAATCGTCGGGATCGACCCGCCATTTTGTTGATAAACATCAGCCTGAAATCCGACATTCCAGCTGCTGATCGTGAACGCCGACCAGTCGGACGTACTGGTCCGCGATGCGGTGCCACTGAAGCCGCCATATGCCGAGACATAATCGTTGAGATCCACCGTCAGCGGGAGATCGATCCCGATGCTCTGGCTTGACGGCGACGACAGGGCTGGGAGCGTCGGACGCGTCGTGAGATTGGTCAGGTCGGTCAGGCTCGCGAGTGTCCTCAACGTCGTGAGCGCCGAGAACAAGGATGGATTGCTGAAGCCGATCGAGAGCGCGTTGGCGGGCACGGTCGCGTAGTTGGTCCTCAGGTCCAGATAGATGTTGGGCAGTGTCGAAGCCGGCTTGGCCGATTCGTCGTCGCTGTCGTCCTTGTCCTTGCTGATCGCGAGGCCGGAAAAATACAACGACAGCAGTCCCGCGAGCGCCACGCGACAGGCCGGCCGAATGAGCGTGGTCCTTGAGCCTCGCCGCGCGGCCATCCCAATGCCCTCGATCAGTTTCAAAAGCTATACTGGAGCGAAGACCACTTTCAAGAGGAACAGCGCCATCGTCCCAAAGTGCTTTCGCCATATTACCGATGCCGGTGATTTGCCCGACGCGTCAAGCCCGCCACGCCACCGCAGGATTTCACCCCAGGCTGCCGCGTCCCAGCGATCATCGCGTCGTGGCGCTGGCGGACGCGCGGCCGCGGATGACCTGATCTGGCCTGCGGCAGTGTTGCCTCTTGCGGAACCAATTGCCGCCATCCCGATTATCGCAACGACTCTTTTCTTTGTGGAGAATCCCGATGAAGCCGCTCATGGTCTGTACCGCTATCCTGGGCCTCGCCTTTTCTTGCCCCGCCGCCGAAGCGAAGGGATGCATCAAAGGCGCCATCGTTGGCGGCGTCGCGGGCCATCTGGCGGGGCACGGCAAAGTCGGCGCTGTCGCTGGATGCATCATCGGCCGTCACGAGGCGAATAAGCAGGAGGCGAACCGAGCCGAACGGAAGCCGCCGCCTTCCGCGCATCAGGACAATCGCATCTAGGCCGCATCAGGGCACTGAGAGTCTGCGCGGCGTGCCTCTGGTCGCTCTGGCCTCACCTCGCGGCTCCCGTAGTTACCCGGGATTGAATATGGACGCGAAATATCGTCCCTCCCCAACCTTGGATGGGGGGCGATTAGTGATTCACAAAGGCATCCGATACAGCGTCGCGGCCACGGTCGAGCCCGACATTTGGCTATGGCAATTCCAGATCGGCGAGCGCATCCGAACCGGCAAGACCAACACCAGGCTGGCTGCATTGGCCGCGCGCCGCGTCCAAATGAAGATCGACGCCGCACTCAGGGTATCAGGCGCGTCGTCTGCAATCCAAAGCGACAACCGGGCCGTCGCGCCATAGCTGGCGCGGCTCCCGTTCAATTCGTGCGAACTTCTTGCCGGTCCAGGCTCGACGCCGGCCGCTTGATTGAAATTCACCTGTCCGCTTTGAATGTGAGCAATAATGAACAGATGCCAAGTCCGTTCCCGCATAGGCTGCTCTCATCGTCCTATGTCTAAGAATGCACGTCCTCTTGCGAAAGTTTCGCCGGTGGCGACCTGAACGCTGAGCCGGAAAAATGGAAAAGTTCGTCCACGATGAGAACATCCGGCTCTATCGAAGGCTGCTTGCCGAAGCGACCGATACCGAGAGGCGCCGATTCCTTTTGAAGCTGCTGGCGGACGAGGAGGCGAAGGACCAACGCCCGCCCGAACGCAAGCAGGTTGAGCCTTCGGGCGACAACACCGCCAGCCGCCCGCCGGCATGTTGCGAGGCACCGCCCGGGATCGCTCGGCCGTCGCCTTCGAACGAAAATGGCGGTTGCGCGTTGATTGTCATGCCCAGCAAGACACCGCAATCTGACAGCACCGGACCCATGAGGATGCAGCCTGTTGAGCGCCCTACGACGCCGACGCAAATGCTTCCGATCATGCCAGGTACCGGGGGTGCGATGAAGCGAGAGACGAAAACACCAGCCCCCGAGAAGAAACTGCGAACAAGAACGGATGCTGTGCAGATAGCGATGGCCAGAATAATGCGCCGGAACTCGCTGCGAAAACAACGGGAAGCCCAGAAGAGCTAGTCTAGCTAGTAGCGCGGCTCAGCTGTTTGGGGGCGTCGGTTAGCTGCCCCGTTCGCGATCGAGGCTTTGCAAATAAGTGAGCCCGTGAACGGTAAGGCGATGCGGATCATGCTCACCATCAAGAAAGACCTTCCGGAGATGCCGCGACAGGCGCTCGCGGGTACCCTTCAGTTCCGCGCGGTTCGCAATCGTGCCGTAGATCGCCAGCGCCCTATCGACCGGTAACGCATTCATAATGAGCCTCGCACACCTTCATTCCCTGAGGTAAAGGCGGCGGGCTTTGATCGTTCCGGAAAATCCCTGGCTTGGGCGAGGCAATTTTGGGCAGCGAAGCGGCCTCAAAAGCCGGCCTCAATTCACCCGTTGCGTGCTCTGATGACCGCTTGTCAGCAGCTGGTCCGTATAGGCCGCCCCGGAAATCGTGAGCAGCGCCAAAATCGAGATAATTGCCAACGTTTTCATACCCCCAATGGTTGTGCTCGATTGTGGCGAAAAACCGTCAGGGCTTGGCGCGTTTTGTTGACAAACAGGAGAAACATAGTGGCGGCCGGCACGCGGCGATCGCATTCGCCACGTTGCCGGCCGCCTCCTGTCGGAACTCGCCCCTACTCGGCGATCGCCTCGCCGGAACCGCCAAATTCGGCCGGAAAGTCCTTCAGCTTCGGCAGACCGTCCCGCATCGGCAGCACCGTCTCGGCGTAGTTGATATGAACACCGGGGGCGAATTTCCAGAATGAGTCATGACGTATCTTTTCTTTCGTCTTATCCAATTGAGCTTGAAATGACCGATCAGGCCGACTTGCGCCAGGGCACCAACATCGACACCCGCTTCTTGTAGCGGCGGTAATCGTCGCCGAACATGGCGATCAGATCCCGCTCTTCCAAGAGAATGCCGACGAAGATGTAAGCCGTGGTCACCGCCGCGAACAGCAGATGGCCAACCGTCATCGTCGGCGCCGCCCAGAACGCAATGATGAAACCGAGATAGATCGGGTGCCGCACGAATTTGTAATACAGCGGCGTCCGGAAGCGGGGCGCCGGCATCTCGCGGCCTACGAGATTGTTGGCGACCTGGTGCAATCCGAACAGCTCGAAATGATTGATCAGGAACGTTGAGGTAAACACGATCACCCAGCCTCCGAACGACAGGGTCGCGATCGTCACCGCGATGTCCGGATCGGCAATCGCCCAGACAACGGCCGGCATCGGACGCCACTGCCAGAACAGCAGAATGAGCGCCAGGCTGGCGAACAGCACGAAAGTGCTGCGCTCAACCGATTTCGGCACGTATTGCGTCCACCATTGCTTGAACTGCTTGCGCGCCATCAGGCTGTGCTGCACGGCGAACAGCGACATCAGCAGCAGGTTGACGATGAGCGCTTCGGTTGCCGACGACTCCGTGCCGGTGTCGATGGTCTTTGGCACCACCAGGCCGGTTACGAAGCCGATGGCATAAAGAATTGTACCGAAAAACGCGAAATAGGCGACCAGTCCGTACAGAACACCAACGAATCTGAATATTCGACTACCCGATGAGTCTGAGCTAATAGCTTGGGCTTGGGTCATAATTGTCTCCAATTAGGTAATGAATTGAATTAGGTACTGAAATGAAGGGACCTCGATCCGTCAGGATGCAGCGAACGCGGCCGGAAAGCTTTGCGGGGCGCTTGATTTATCCGTGAGACGGGCCTGATTTTTCCTTGAGAACGGACGTGGGAGGCGCACCACCTGCGTTCGTTCGGTCAGCATCGCTGCGATGGTCGCATCCGCTGGCGGGCCCGCGCCCTTTCCTCCAGAGCCTCACAAATCTCGCAGCGGCAGATGCAGATATCATTCAGATCCCGGTCGCTAAGACGGCGCAGCGCGACAAGGTTCGCCTGACGCTCACGATGAGCGATAAAGGCGGCAATCCAACGGTTGACGAGACGACCGAGGCGCGCCAGAGGAACAATTGCTCCTCTCCGGATTGCTGGCGTGGCGTAGTGTGGGGTGGTGTTGAGCATCGTCATAGCTTTTCCTTTCGAAAGGGCTGACCCTCCGAGCGCTCAGCCCCTTTTGATGCCATCACCCTGCACGATGCGGCGTACCAAAACTTTCAGAGAACTGCGATTTATCCTCCATATGCAATTGAGATGTGCTTGAGATGGTCTCGCCAGCGTTTGCCGTGAAATGAACCAAGCCTGCCGCGACCGTTACAAATACGATTGGTCCGCCGATGCATGCGTGTGTTCGAAGGCCCAAACGTGAGCAGCTTGAACGTTAGGCGCGTAAGGAGTCGTGCCTCGATGGTGCGCGCTGCGCCGAAGCGGCTTCGCGATGGCATTGTCGTCCTCCGCGTCGGCGACCTGAGGCCGCACCCCTCGCCGCATTCCCTTGGTGGTCGACCAAGCCTTTGAAATAACTAATATTTTTCTCCAGATGCGTTTGAGACAATGGCCTCTTGTGCGATCCGAATATCGTGCCCCGGCCCCCGGAGATGTTACGCTGGTTGCGGGCAGTGGCTGACCGTGGCCCCCGTCCCGAATGTGCCTGGACCACGAATGACCTTCAGCTTCGGCGACTACGAGATCAATCTCGACCGGCGCGAACTCAGGCGCGCAAAGCGTCCTGTCCATGTGCAGCCGCAAGTATTCGACCTGCTGGTCTATCTGGTGCAGAACCGCGACCGCGTCGTCAGCAAGGACGATCTGATAGCTTCGGTCTGGAGCGGCCGAATCGTGTCGGAATCGACACTCACCAGCCGCATCAATGCCGCGCGAAAAGCTGTCGGCGACAGCGGCGAAGACCAGAAACTGATCCGGACCATTCCGCGAAAGGGCCTTCGCTTCGTTGGCGCTGTGAACGAGCAGCCAGGCAATACCCAACCGGTCCAGACGCCGCTGCAACAAATTCGCGAGCAGCCTCGCAAGGCTTTGCCGTTATCGGATCGGCCCGCGATCGCCCTGCTTCCCTTCAACAACATGAGCGGCGATCCCGAACAGGAGTATTTTTCCGACGGGATCAGTGAGGACATCATCACCGCGCTGTCCAAGCTGCGATGGTTCTTCGTGATCTCGCGCAACTCATCCTTTACCTATAAGGGCAAGTCCGTCCATATGAAGCAGATCGGCGCTGAGCTCGGCGTGCGCTACGTGGTCGAGGGCAGCGTGCGGAAAAGCGGCGACCGTGTTCGTATCACAGCACAGCTCAACGACGTCTCGACCGGCAGCCACGTCTGGGCGGAACACTACGACCGGAACCTCACCGACGTGTTCGCGGTGCAGGACGAGATCACCGAGGCGATCGTCGCCGCGATCGAGCCGCAGATCTATGTGGCGGAAAATTTTCGCAGCCGGCGCAAACCGCCAAACAGCCTGGACGCCTGGGATCTGGTGATGAGGGCGCTGTCGCATTACTGGCGGATAACGCGCGAGGACAATGCGGTCGCGCAGGCGCTGCTTGAGCAGGCGACGGCGATCGATCCGAATTACGGCCAGGCGCTTGGCGTGCTCGCCACCTGTCATATGTTCGGCGTTCACATGGGTTGGGCGGACATAACAACGGCGGCGCCCATCGCCGAGCAAGCGGCGCTCGCAGCCATCATGGCCGACAGCGAGGACCCCTGGGCGCACAACGCGCTGGGCAGCGTCTATTTTTCCACGCGCCGCCTCGACAACTCGCTGGCCGAGTTCGAGTTGGCGCTGCAGCTCAACCCGAACTTCTCGCTGGCGCTCGGCTACTACGGCTTGGCGCTGTGTTATTGCGGGCGCTGGCAGGAAGCCAGTGAGGCCGCGCAACGTGCGCTGCGGCTGAGCCCGCGCGACCCGTTCTCCGCGATCTATTACGGCGTCGCCGCCTACGCCCAGTTCGTCGGAAAGAACTACGCCGAGGCCATAAGTCTTTCGCGCGAGGCGATCCGTCTGCGCGGCGATTTCTCCGGCGCCTACCGGGTGCTGACGGTTGCGGCCGGCATGGCCGGACAGACCGAAGTCGCCACCGCCGCACTGCAGGAGCTGCGCCGCGCGCAGCCCAATATCTCACTGGCCTGGATCGCAAACGCGTTGCCGTGGAAGCGGGAGGCCGACCGCGAGCACTATCTGGAAGCCTTCCGCCGCGCGGGGTTGGACTAGCCTTTTTGGAGTAGCCGTGGCGCCGGCGGTTCCCGCCCTCGAAAGACGTTCTAGTACCGTCCACTCAAATCGAGGAGTAACGACGGGGCAACTCGGACAAACCAGGCTTCCAGCGCCTGATCGAGATGAAACAGGATCAGCAGGCCACTGACAATCAGGATGCCTCCCAGAGCTGTCTTGCCGTTCTTGCCTGTCGAAAGCAGCCGATGGCGCCAGCGCATCGTCGCCTCGCGGGACACCAGCCCTAGCCCGATCAGGGGCATGGCGCTTCCGACACCAAAGGATAGCATGGTGAGCGCAACCAAACCCAGGCTCCGGCCCTGAGCGGCGAGAACGGAAGTTGCGCCCAGCGTGGGCCCCACGCATGGACTCCAGACCGCGCCGAGTAATACGCCAACGCCGAATTGGCCCCGCAATCCGCCCGTTGCTGCGGTTCCAAATTTTCGTTCGGTCCAGTTGCCGAGCGGTGCGGCTGCGAGCGCGAGCTGGATTTGCAGGCGCGGCAGCGCGAGGGCAAACCCGGCGGCGATCAGCAGGACAGCGCCAGTCACTTTGAAAAACTCACCATCGAGTCCGATCGAATAGCCGATCGTCGCCACAAATAGCCCGATGGCTGTGAAGGACGTTGCAAGTCCAGCGGCCAGCGCAAGCGGTCCAAGCCTGTGTTCAGACACTGCAGTGCCGAGAACAATAGGCGCCAATGGAAGGACGCAGGTGGACAGAACTGAAAACAACCCGGCGAACAAGGCGAGCGGTATGTTGGCGTAGTCCGTTGCCGCCCTCACATCGCCTTGCTGAGCAGGGCTTCGACCGCATCGGCGCGCGTTTCGCCGGAGCTACGCAGGATTTCGGCGTCATCCCGATAGATCACCAGGGTCGTCACCGTGTGAGCGTTGAGCTTGACCAGCGCGTCCTTGTTGGCGTCGAAGTCCGCGTCAAAGATCACGAGGTCCTTGAAACCGGGGTTTTCCAGAAGTCCGCCAACGACTTTTCTCAGGCGCTGACAGGGCCCGCACCAGGTGGCGGTCACCTGCAGAACGACGGGCTTTCCTGACTTTCGCGCCTCTTCAAATCGAACGCTGTCGAACGGCAAGAGGCTAGCCGCTCGCGAAGCCGGCGAGATGAGAATGGCGAGAATTGCGGATGCGAAAAGGGTTCTTCGGTTGAGATGCATGGTCTGATATCCGTGGGACAAAGGGATCGGAACTCGGCAAGGATCGCGTCAGCCGATTTGGCGGTGCAACTGTCCGTGCCGGCCTTGCCTGTGGCCTACGCCCTCAAGTAACTTGAGGTTCAAGTCACTTTTTCGAGGGGGCCGAAGTGCCAGCTTTGCCGAGGCTAACCATTGGCGCGCTCGCGGAGCGCACCGGAAGCAGCGTTCCGACGGTGCGCTATTATGAAGAGATAGGTTTGCTTCCGAAGGCGCAGCGCGGCCCAGGCGGGCAACGCCTTTACGATGAGAGCGATCTCAAGCGGCTTACCTTCGTCCGGCGCTGTCGGGACTTCGCTCTTCCTATCGAGAAAATTCGCGAGCTGGTTTCGCTGATTGACAATCCTGCACAGGACTGCAGCAAGGCCCGCGATGTGGCGGAGCTGCAGTTAACCCACGTGCGCAGGAAGCTTGCGGAGTTGAGAGCATTGGAGGAGGGTCTTTCTCACTATGCCACCGCCTGCAACGAACGCTGCGCCGGAGGGCCAGCGCGCGATTGCGTGATTCTGGAAGAGCTGTCGGGCGGAGATAACTGCTGCCGTTGATGAACATGCGCTGTTATTTATTGGATCCTCGCCGACGCGCGGCGATGCATCCCTACATGGAGGACGTCTAATGTTTTACGTGGCCGCGGTGCTGGTGGTGCTGTCGGGTCTGTTCTATGCCGCCAGCCATCATGAAATCGGCACCTTGGGCGTAGAAATGTGCCGATACGGCAGTACGTTTTGCGATAATCCATTCTACGTTTTGGTCGGCGCCATTCTCGCCGCGATATGGGGTGCGTTTGTCAGCATCCGTTAGAGCGACCGGCATTCACAGACCCAAAAAACTGGCGGCAAGATCGCCGGCTGCGGAGGCCCGAAACTAGGGTGTGCCGGCAGCAGCGTTTGCCGGGTGAACGGGCTTTGGCCCAGGGGCGATGGGCTCAATCTGCGGCTTGGGCTCGGTTGGCGTAACCGTCGCCCCGGCTGCTTGCGCGGCGGCACCGGTGGTCGTGTCGTTTGCCATTTCCGCGGTCTGGAGATGAGGATGGCTCCATGGGCCATGATCGACAATCAGCATTGCCAGTATGCCCAAAACGGCAACTGCCATCGCGATCACGACCGGGCTGCCGATCCTTGGCTTCGAATTTCTGCTCATTGAATGTGCCAACCCTGACGATTGCTCTCGCCAAATAAA
>WNFP01005236.1_pt1 | contig 13230 bp, 12 predicted proteins | sample 5400201 | NCBI WGS metagenome assembly WNFP01 (sample SAMN13153355, study PRJNA577476) | soil metagenome | isolation source: 115 cm saprolite under Madrone tree | place: USA:California | collected 2016-06-14
ATAAGCCGGTTCGGACGCTGGGTAAACCCATTCGCCATCGTGCCCGGGATTAACACGATTGAGCTGATCTATAGCAAGAATTCCGTTACCTTGGCATTCCTGAACCTCATACCACAGGTACCACCAGTTATAACCACCATCGACTTTGCCTCGTTCGCTGAAACTCCGAATCAGCGAGCGGCGGCCAGCTTGCTCGACACTGTGCAATTGGATTCCAGAGCATCGAACCTGATGTCCTTCCTTCACCAGGAACCATTTGCCGGTCTGCCGAGTGATTTCGCTAAAATCTCGCCTGAGTCGTTGACCGCCTTTTATGAAATCAGTTTTTCTGCAGCCAACATCCAAAGGTTGAGCCTGGAAAGTCGGCTCGAGGATATCCGCAACGATTCCGGGAGCGCGAGTGGTACCGGAGCCACGGTTTATTTGGAAGACAAGGCCGACGGCAAATCTTCCAAGAATCCACCGATGCTTCCGCCCGTGCAGGAGAAGCGTTGGGATTTCTGGTCGACCAGCTTTGGGGACTTTGTCCATGTCGATTCTGATTTTAATGCCCATGGCTATGAATTCACCACCGGTGGGATTGACCTGGGAATCGATTACCGGCTCACCGATCATTTGGCGTTTGGGCTGATGGGCAGTTACGCGCATACCTGGAGTGATCTGCGGCCGGGGAGTATTGATGTCGACAGCGCCCGAGGCGGAATCTACGCGACGTATTTCAACAATTGCTTTTATTTGAACGGAGGGATCTACGGCGGCTACAACAGCTACGATTCAAGCCTTCGGGGACTTCAGGGAAATGCCAACGGCAACAGTGATGGCGCAGAGTTCAGCACTTTTGTCAGTGGCGGTTACGATTTTCACTTTGATCATCTCACCGTTGGTCCGATTGCTTCGTTACAATACACTAACGTTTACCTAGACGGCTTTAGCGAGAAAGGTTCGTTAGCGCCGCTCTCGATCCATTCCGATTCGGAAGAATCGCTGCGCAGCGATGTCGGCTTCAGGGCCTCTTACCAATGGCAGGTTGGAACGGTTGATGTCGAACCGTTTCTTAAAGCGACTTGGGAACATGAGTTTAAGTATTCAACGCTTCCGATTACAGCTGGATTTGCCGATATTTCTGGTCCATCGGCGACCTTTCTTGGGCCATCCGAAGGCCACGACAGCGCCGTGGTAGATGCCGGCCTCTCAGTGTCATGGACACCGCGCATTTCGACCTATGTCAGCTATAACGGTCTGCTTGGGCGCGATCGATACGATTCGAATGGCGTGAGCGGTGGGGTACGGATCAGTTTCTAACTTTGGCCCAACAAATTGCGGCAGAGAGTTTCTGGGCATGACGGTCGAACTGATGAGCTAGATCAATGAGCCGCCAAAAACTTCTTCAGTCGTTCGATGCTCCTTCGCTGCGCCATTAACGAATGCCCCGTCCACCAGTGATTGACCGTAATCGGCGAGACTCCAACTTCGGAAGCGATCTGCCCCTGCGAGTAACTATTTGTTAATGAAAGACGTTTGAGTTCTGCAATTAACTGCTGAAACTCTTTCTTCTCTGTCGCGTAACGTGCTGGTCTCCGATCCCAGTTTCTCCCCGCTCCAGTCGTCCTGCGGAGTATGTCCAAGCTGCAGCCTGGTTTAAAGCGGCTTCTAAAAGTGAGAAAGGGCGATTCTATGTGCGGATTGCAGCATAATATGGCTCTTATCATTCTTATTTGAACGATAAAAATGATAATTTTAAGACGATTTGTTCGATCATATTGGCAAAAGAGTGCAGTAAAAATGCCGAAAGTCCTGCTTATGAAATACCTCCGATTAGGGAATCAGATCCTCAAGATCTTTGCTGTCGTAGCGGCTTCCTTGATTCTTCCCGGGCTGGCCTTGGCTGGCACAGATCACGGTAAGGGCAACGACGGGCAAAATAACGGTAATCAAAATGGCAAGACAAAGAATGGAGATCCCAGCGTTTCGTCGGTTCCCGAGGCAAACCCCGGGATCGTGTTAATTCCTTTTGTTGGTGCGGTCCTGCTCGTTTCTTCGCTTCAACTTTTGCGTCTTAATGCCCAAAAGAGCGGTTCTCTTTTGTAATTGAGGATCCAGTATCCGGGTTCGGATCGGCGACCCAGAAAACTTGCCGCATCTGGTCAAACTTGGAATTTCGAAACGGCGGTAACCGCTGTGTCGTTGAGGCTTTTTCATGATCGGAACGCACGGAAAGTTCTTGCAGCGAATCTTACCTTTGGTCGTTTTCGGCGGCCTCTGGTACACGCTAATCAAGCACCTTTCCGTGTATTGGGCGGTTGACCCGCAATATAGCTTCGGGTGGTTTGGGCCGGTGATCTGTAGTTATCTTCTTTTTATCCGTTGGATCACTCGGCCTCAGACCGGGCACGCGCCCTCACAAGGCGCGGAATGGGTTTTTTGGATTGCGTCTTTGGCACTTTTACCTACATGGCTGGTCCTGCAGCCAAATCCCGACTGGCGACTGATCTCGTGGCTGCTGACGCTCGAAATTGTTATACTCTCCCTTTGCGCGATCTATTTCGTGGGCGGAAGATCGTGGCTTAGACACTTTGCATTCAGCATCTGCTTCATCTTAACGACGCTTCCGTGGCCAGGCGGTGCTGAAGCATTCATCACGCAAAGCCTAATGCAGGGTGCTACGTGGATAACCGTTGAACTTCTAAAGCTCTCTAATATTGCGGCGCTTCAACATGGAAACATCATCGAGGTCAAAACCGGGTTACTGGGCATTGACGAAGCGTGCAGCGGCGTCCGATCCCTCCAGGCGACCGTCATGGTTTCCCTTTTTCTCGGCGAGCTTTATCGAGCAACCTGGCAGCGAAGGGTCTTCTTTCTGCTTTCCGGGGTGGTGATCGCATTCCTTTGTAATGTAGGGCGGACTTTCTTTCTCTCTTGGGTCGCTGCAAAAAATGGCATCGACTCTATCCCAAAGTGGCATGACCCAGCGGGATTTATCATTTTGTTCATTTGTTTCTTTGTGCTCTGGGCGCTTGTGCGGCTTGTTTCGGGAAGGTCTCCAAGGCTACAACTTTCAAAGGAATCCGCTCCGATGCCGTTTCCTCGAAGACTGGCGATTGGTCTCGGCGCGTGGTTGCTTATCACCGTTTTCGGCGTCGAAGTTTGGTACCGGGTGCACGAAACGGGGGAAACGCTTCATTGGTCTTTCGAAGCGCCCACCTCTAAGGAAGATTTCACCAATGTGTCCCTTCCGGACCCCCTCGGAGACGAAAGACGCGGGGCTTCTTGGACCGAGAGGGACGGGAGCCGCTGGACGGCGTTATTCTTCAAGTGGGCTGCTGGTCCGCCTTGCTCGCGGATTCTCGCTCGACTTCACCGCCCGGAGAATTGCCTGCCTGCGGCTGGTTTTAAACTTCAAGTGGATAGGGGCGTGATCACCGTTAAAGCCAAAGACTTGAACATGCCATTCCACGCCATGGATTTCGATTACGATGGTAAACAGGCGTATGTCTACTTCTGTGTCTGGCAGGATCGCTTAAAATCCGGGGAGCAACTCAGAATACGGGATCATTGGGACGATCGCCTCATCGGACTCGAGTCAGTGCTTGTAGGTGAACGCAACCTCGCTCAACAGACCCTGGAAATAGTGATCTTCGGATACGCCACTTCTCAGGAAGCTGAAAGCGCGTTGCGCCACCAGATGCAGAACCTTGTTCGGCTCGAATTTCGGTAAATAGTTCATTCCAGCGACTATCTCTGACTACCACGGCAGAAGCGCGCCGCGAAGTCAGCTGTGAGAATCGAAAAAACAGCCACCAAAAATGACGCCTTCATAAGCCAAGAATCGGTATGAGCGTTAATAGACGCACCTTTCAGGTGGCGAAGCACCTAGACGATTTTGATCCTACGCTGGACCAAGTCCTAACCTCTCTGCGATCTCCGTGATCTCCTGTTCAAAATTCTGTCTTCGCGGGCCCTTGTAAGATCAACCCCTCGCAGCGGGAAGCTGCGGCTACTTTGCACCATGAGGCCAACTTCGGCTCGACAACGTTCGATTCCCGGGATTACTTCGCGGTCTGATGGATACAAGCATCGATGTTGCAAAACTGCGCAAAGAATACACGCTGCGCGGGCTTCATCGGTCGGATTTATTACCCGATCCATTCGAGCAGTTTAGTCGTTGGTTCGAAGAGTCAGTCCAATCGGCCGGAGATCGTGAACCCAACGCGATGACCTTGGCGACGGCAACCACCGATGGGCATCCATCGGCCAGGGTGGTTTTGCTAAAAGGATTCGATCACGAAGGTTTTGTCTTTTTTACGAATTACGAAAGCGGTAAAGGGGAGCAACTGGCACAAAATCCTCGCGCCGCGCTGAATTTTCACTGGCCTTGGTTGGAGCGGCAAATCCAGATCGAGGGTTCAGTCAAGAAAGTGAGTCGTGAAGAATCGCAGATTTACTTCGATAAACGACCGCTGCGAAGTCGTTTGAGTGCAATCATTTCCGCCCAGAGTAAAGTCATCGCGAGCCGCCGAGAACTGGAGGACCGGCTCAAAGAGGTCGAGAAACAATTTGCTGATAAAAAACCTCCCGTGCCAGACTTTTGGGGCGGATACCGCGTTTTCCCAGAAAGAATGGAGTTCTGGCAGGGGCGCGAAAACAGGTTGCATGACCGATTTTTGTATGTGCGCCAAAGCGATGGGAAATGGCGCATCGATCGACTCAGCCCGTGACGTCTCTTATTTCCAAATCATCGATACCTGCGATGGGGCGCAGCAGGATTCCTGGTGCCGGAATCGATCTCGCCAAGACCCTGGAGTGCGGCCAGGTATTTCACTGGACTCGTTGTGAAGCCGGTTTTGTCGGCACCATTGGAGAAACGCCATCGTATCTGGAGCAGGTCGACGGCGATCTCATTGTGCCGGAGGGTCAGGAGACACTCGTCCACCACTATCTCGCATTGGACCATTCGATTGATCTCATTGAAGCCAGCTTTCCGAAGGATCCAACGATCAGAGCAGCAATCCGATTCAGCCGCGGTATTCGAATCATTCGCCAACCGATCTGGGAATGTCTTGCAACCTTTCTAACGTCTGCAATGAAGCAGGTGAGTCATATCCGGAGCATATCATTGGCGATACGCGAGCGCTTTGGCAAAGCGGTCAGAGTAGGCGCTTGCGAGCTCTACACATTCCCACCTCCAGACGTGATCGCCGCTGGCAATCTGAACGACTTACTGGAGTGCCGTCTCGGCTTTCGCGCGCGGAACCTCCTCGCGACCGCGCAGATGGTAACGGCGAATGAAATCCAACTCGCGGAACTCTCATATTTGCCAACCGCTGAAGCTCGCCGGACCCTTTGCCGGTTCCCGGGAGTTGGTGACAAGATCGCCAACTGCGTCTTGCTATTTGCGTATGAACGAATGGGCGCTGTACCAATCGATGTTTGGATAGGTCGAGCATTGCGACAAACGTATTTCCCTTTGGAAGCTCAAAATGTCAGAGCATCTCGCTTGTCCGAATTCTGTAACTATTTCGGGCCGTATGCCGGCTATGCACAGCAATACCTCTTTCATCATTGGCGGATGACATATCGGAAAACGAGATGATCGACGTCGTACTCTCACCCGCTGAAATCAGCCACCTAAAGGAAGCGGATCTGCAGGAGATGACCGTCGTCGTATTTGATGTCCTTCGCGCAACCTCCAGTATGATCACTGGACTCGCCCACGGAGTTGCCGGTTTTTTCCCGGTGAAAACGGTGGAAGCGGCACGGGAATGGAAGGAGCGCGTGCCAGATCGGTTGCTGGCGGGAGAAAGGTCTGGCGTACCGCCTCCCGGTTTTGATTTGGGCAATTCGCCGAGCGAGTTCAAAAATGTTCGCGACCGGCAAATCATTATAACAACGACCAACGGTACTGCCGCTCTGGAACAGGTGCGAAGTGCCAAGACGGTGCTAGTTGGCGCGCTGGTGAACATCGCGGCGCTGGCGGAATTCATTCGCTCCAGCTCTCCTCAGCACCTTTTGTTGGTCTGCGCTGGAACTGGGGATCGATTTAGCTTGGAAGACGCCGTCGGAGCAGGAGCCCTTTTAGCCAGTCTCAAACGGTCTGACTATTTCGACGCTGCCTCAATGGTGCACTCTCTGTTCAGCCAAGTTCGCGATGACCTTGAGACCTGCCTTTGCCATTCCCAGAATGGACGAGCCTTGCTGGCTCTCGGAAAAGCGAACGATGTTCGGGACTGCGGACGGCTATCAATCTACAACACGGTCGGAATTATGCGTGGTCAAGCCGTTGTTTCAGTTAAAATGACCGTTTGACCGAAGAACAAACCGCAGGATGTTTCACGCTTGAGCGATCGGGAAACTGGCTCTAGTCTACGACGATTTTGTCGATGTCGAATCGGAAAAAGGTAACGCTGGCGGTTGTTGGGTCCCTCCTGCTGCACCTTGTCCTTGCCCTCTGTGTAGTGGGATATTACGCGGTATTCCCTCCTCCGCCGAATCCGCCCGCGAAGGAGAACGAGGATAAGTTGCCGGAGTTGACCTTGGTGGACACGCCGTCGACGCAACAAAAGCGCCAGTATGTCGATACGGATGAGGATCAGAAAACCGATAAAAAACCGGACGAATCACAATTTGAATCCGATAAGGACACAGCCGCTGCTTCGGAGAAAGAAGGTAAAATCCCCAGTCCTCTTCCCGAGCAGGAAGGCAAGAATCTAGAAGATCTGATGTTCAAAAATCACGATTTCTCCCTCGATACCAAGGGCACTGATTTTAATCGTGAAAGCGCGAATGGTGGAGAAACCGCCCAAGCGACTCCGGTCCCGACGCCAAGCGCTACCGCCACTCCAGCGCCTTCTCCTAATCCGGAAGAGTTGGCCATGCTGTTCTCGACCCCAACTCCGACGCCGCCGCCTACCCCGCAGCAAAACACGGCTCAGCAAAACAAGAAACAAGGAGCTCCTCAGACCGCCTATCGCCCGCAAAAAATCGTGACCCGGATGCAGGGAAATGTTTCAAATCGCGGCCATTCTTCGGTTGGAGCAATTGGCACTCCCCAAGGCCGGTTTCAGAAGGCAGTAGAAGATGCGGTCGGATCGCGCTGGTATTATTATGTCGGTCAACGGGCAGACCTAGTTGATATTGGGACTGTCCGGATCGACTTTAAGATAACGCCTTCGGGCAGGGTGAAAGACGCCAGGATTGTCAGCAATTCGTCTAATCAGACCTTTGGCAGCGTTTCGTTGCAATCAATTCTTGATGCGAGTATACCGCCCATGCCTCCGGAACTCTCGAATCTAGTGCCCGAAAGTGGCCTCGAGTTCACGTTCTCGTTCACCCAATTGTAAGCTTGTAAATTTCCATGAATTATCTCGCACTCTTCGAAAATCCACTCGATTTCTTCGTCAAAGGCGGAGTCTTTATGTGGGTGCTGCTGGCCTGCTCCTTCGTTACCTTGACAGTGATCTTGCTCCGTCTCTTTGCGCTGCGAAAAGGAGAAATCGCCCCACGCCTCATCGAAAAAACAATCGCCGCCTATCAACCAGGCGAGCGGCTGGACCAACTTCGTCGCCTGGTCATAGGCGATGATTCGGCGCTGGCCAGGATCGTGGAAGTGGCTATTCGTCCCTATCATGCATCGCGCAGCGAGACAGTTGAGGCAGTGCAAGCTCGTGCCCGACGAGAGATGCTGGGGTTGGAAAGCGGCCTCTTTATTCTTGAGATCATCGTGGGTATTGCTCCGCTGCTCGGCCTTTTGGGCGCGGTGAGCGGGTTGGTACACGTGTTCGGCAACATCGGGTCTGGGGTAATGTCGACCAGCGACCTTAAAGGAATTGCTTCCGGTATCGGCGAGGCTCTCAGTACGACCATTGTCGGTCTGGCGATTGCCATCCTCTCGTTGATCGCCTTTCTTTCGTTTACCCGCAGAGTGGAAACGGCCGCGGTGCAAATGGAATCCATGGTCACTGATTTGGTAGACAAGCTCTACCAGAATGGTGAGACGAATGAGGAGAACGAATCGGCAGCTGAGAATGCTGCAGAGCCAGCAGACAAATCGAATGCATTCAAAGACAGATCCAAAACGACTCGGCCGGTGGAGGAAGCGGCTCGATGAGGTTTTATACCAGGCGCAAGAGAACCCCGCAGATTATCATCGTCTCGTTGATCGACATCTTCGCGATGTTGCTGATTTTCTTCATCGTCACTACGACATTCAAAACCGCTCAGTCGCAGCTTTCGATCAATCTGCCTGAATCGAAGAGCGCTTCTCAGGGGCAGAACGCGGAAGAGCCGCTGGTATTAGCAATTACTAAAGATGAGAAACTCTATCTCGGAGATAAGCCGGTGGGTAATGTGGACGAACTCGCTACGTCGCTGAAGGATTATCAGCAGAAATCACCCAATCGACCGATTGCGATGAGCGCTTCAAAAGAGGTTTCCTTCGGTTTCCTGGTGCAGGTGTTAGACGCGTTGAAACAGGCCGGTATCAAAAATCTACCGACGTTTACTCAACCCAAGGAACAAAAATGATTCGGGAGATCGTCATTTATGGTGATCCGATCTTGCGGACGAAGGGTCGGAGGGTCACCCAAGTCAACGATGACATCCGCCAACTCGCTGCCGATATGCTTGAGACAATGCAGGACGCCGGCGGCGTTGGGCTAGCGGCACAACAGGTTGGAGAGGCGTTGCAACTTACCGTCATTGATGTCAGCCACGCGGAAAATCGACCGAGCCGGATGTGGATCAATGGAGAGGAAGTCGACCCCAACGATCACATGCCGCTGGTGTTACTCCATCCGGAGCTGAAGTTAAGTCGAGAGACGGAGATTGGCCCAGAGGGTTGCTTGAGTTTCCCCGAAGTGAGTGCTGATATCACGCGCGCGACGCGGGTCACAGTGCAGGCTACCGACCTCGAGGGAAAACCGATCGAATTTGAGGCGGAGGGATTGCTGTCTCGCGCCGCTCAACATGAGACCGATCACCTCAACGGCATTCTCTTTATCGATCGCATGAGTTCTGCGGCCAAAGTTTCTCTCGGTAGTAAGCTTAAGCGTTTGGCAGCAGGAGAAGTCTAGGGAATCTTTCGTCCCAAAGGGACAAGAGGACTCAGCTCGGGGTTTTAACCCCGGGAATAGAGTCCGATCGAGCCGCCCCGAAGGGGCGCAAGATTAAGGATCGAAAGCAACATTAAGGCATTGTGTAATGATTAAATGCCTCAGTCGCTCGCCCCCTTTGGTGCACATCATCTTCTCGACCAGGAAACCGAGCCGCGTTCCTACAAGCGCCCGATCTCCGATCGGAAGGTGCACGCCTAGTTAACGGGAACGCTAGATGACATTCCGGGAAGAGTTTCGAGCAATTCTAGAAAAACGCGGTATTGCTTTCGACGAACACTATGTCTGGGACTGATCCTTATGAACCTTCCTTATGAGGGCGGCTCGCTGGACGAACGGGTTTCCCGGGGTTAAAACCCCGAGCTGAGTCCTCCTGTCCCTTTAGGACAAAAGCTCTTTCACTGGCATGCCGCACCGATTGCGCTAAACTCCGCGCGTGGTGCGCTCAGGAAACGGGATTAGCAAATCAAAATGGCGAGCCCTAGCCGGTGAAGACAGGAAGGAGCCATCTAAGAATCTGATGTATCTGGCGCTAAGATCAGATCCATACGATGCACTAGATTCAGCCTCTTTTAGCAATTCCATGGTATTCCGCTTCCTTTTATTGCTTTCCCTCTTCGTTGCTCATCTAGCTCGGTCGGAGCAAGCGACCGAATCTGACCAATACTTGCAACGGCTAACCGAAACCCGAAACTTTTCCCTTGGACGGCCGACGCATGTTGAACCGACGGCTGACGGAAAATCCGTAATTTTTCTGCGCGCGATTTCGGCTCAAGATCGTACCAACGCGCTCTACGAATTTAATACGGTCACCCGGGAGACCAGCGTTTTGGTGACGCCGGACGAGTTATTACAAGGAGCGACCGAGCATTTATCTATAGAAGAACGGGCCCGACGCGAGCGAAGCCGGACGACTGCCGGCGGCATCACCTCGTTCAACCTTGCGCGCGATAGTTCGCAGATAGTCTTTGGCCTCAATGGAAAAATCATCGTGTTGAATCGCGGAGATGGAAGAGCGGCCCAGCTGGAAACCGGTGATGGGCCAGTGATCGATCCAACCCTTTCGCCAGATGGGCAACATGTCGCCTATGTCCGCAATAATAATCTTTTTGTATATGATCTACACTCCAGGCAGGAACAAGCCATCACGACCGATGGCACCGACCTGAAGTCGTACGGCACCGCGGAGTTTGTTGCTCAAGAGGAGATGGGACGAACCAGTGGCTATTGGTGGCTGCCCGACAGCCAGACCATTGTCTACCAGGTCAACGATAATTCGCGGGTTGAAGTTTGGAATGTCGCCGATCCAGCGTATCCCGAAAATATAAGTACCCATATTTGGTTCGGGTCACGCCTTCGGAGGACGGCCCTCTGACGATTACGGTGGAGAGCCGAGAACAACACGACCTCGCTCTCCTGTCGGTTGACCCAGCTACCGGTCAGACGCGGACGCTAATCGAGGAGCATGATCCAGCCTGGGTAAATATCGACCAGCAAATGCCGTACTGGTTACCGGGAGGAAAATTTCTGTGGACCTCAGAGCGTCAAGGAGCTTGGGAGCTACAATTGCATCGCCCGGATGGGCAACTTGAAAAAGTCTTGCTGCCACCCGACGCGCACTATCAACGCCTGGGCGGGGTTACCGCCAATGAGATCTTCTTCCTGGCTGGTGAAGATCCAGGAAAACACGAACTCTGGCGCGTCGCTTTGGATGGTACGGGAGCAAAAATGGTCGCAGACGGGGTACATACGATCGAGTTCGGAGAACATCAGGATTCGATCTACATCGATACGGTGGAGACACCCAAATCCATGGCCAAGTCTTTCGTGCGAAGGATCGACGGAACTACGATCGGTGAGTTACCAAGTATCGCGGAAGAGCCGCCCTACTATCCACGGCTTGAATTTACTATCACGAATGACAATCCCGTCTTTCACGCGGCGATCGTGCGTCCACGCGACTTCGCACCTAATAAAAAATATCCGGTGATCATAGACGTCTATGGCGGACCTGGCTTTAACAAGATAACGCAGGCGGCCAGAGGCTATCTCACCGACCAATGGCTCGCGGACCAGGGCTTTATAGTGGTTTCGATTGATGGGCGAGGGACGCCTGGTCGGGGCCGGGATTGGGAGCGCGCAATTTATTTGAAGTTAGGAGAGATTCCGCTCGCAGATCAGGTCACCGGATTACGTGCGCTCGGTTTGGTTTACCCAGAGCTCGACTTAGACCGAGTCGGAATTACCGGCTGGTCTTTTGGGGGATACATGTCGGCGCTCGCGCTGCTTCGGCAGCCCGGCGTGTTCAAAGCCGCCGTCGCCGGAGCACCCGTGACCGATTGGCTCGACTATGATAGCCATTACACCGAGCGATATCTGGGTTTGCCAGGACAGGAGATTTATGTAGCGGCGTCCCTGCTGGAAAGCGCCTCCCGCCTTGAACGCCCCCTGCTGCTGATTCACGGAACCGCCGACGACAACGTGTACTTGCGGCACACTCTTAAATTCATCGACCAACTCGAACGGGCTGGGCGTTCGTTTGAATTTCTGCCGTTGCGTGGTTCAACCCATATGGTGCTCGATCCGAGCTTGCGGCAACAAGTCGAGAGGCGAACCGCGAAATTCTTCCGTGAACATTTGTAATTAGTTGAGCACACCAAGCCCTGCAAACGGGGTATCTTTCCGATCCCAACGACTACCGTATGAAAAATTCCAGAGAACGTTCCTTTACGGATTTTCTCGTTGAACTGGTTATCTACGGCGTCTTTGTCGTACTCTACCTCTACTTCGTCTTTTATTTTCTGAGTGACTGGCTCAAATCGATGTTCAGTGAAAATCGGATCGAATACGCGGTAGTCGCGTTCGTCTTGATGTTCGTTCAATCTGTCGGATTGGAGCGCATAACCACCGGCCTTCTTTTCCTCATTCGCCGACACAAGAGATAGAGAATGTATTTTCCGATTTCTGGCACTCATCTCGATCCCATTGTTCTGGTCCTGCTCGGATTTGTCGTTGGCGTTCTCGGCGGCTTCTTCGGTGTAGGCGGAAGTTTTTTGGCAGGACCAGCGCTTTTTGCAATGGGCGTTCCGTTCAATTTTGTAGTCGGCACGGACCTCCTCCACATTGTGGGAAAATCATTGGTTGCAGCCCGAGAACATCACCTACTCGGGCACATCGATCTAAAATTGGCTGCTGTCATGGTGATTGGAACAATCGCTGGTTCAGAGACCGGCGTCCAGGCGATCGAATATCTAAAGCAAGGCGCGCATGTAAACCTTGTGGTCGGGATCGTTTCCATTGTTGTATTTACCCTCATTGGCATTTTTGCGGGAATCGAGGGGTGGACCGTTCTGCGGTTGCATCGGAGCGGAGCGCAAGAAAGCGGCCGGGAAAAAGATCGCCTGGCATTTGGTTTCTTTGCTCGTGCAATGGAGGGTATCCAATTGCCGCCTCACGTCCGATTGGAGCAATCCGGAATCGAGTCGATTTCTATCTGGTCCATTGTCTTGGTTTCGATGCACGTGGCTGTCGGGACCGATCTATTCGAAATTATCATTTCCGCTGGTTACGGCGCGGTGAGGCACGCAATGAACGGCAACGTGGATATCCTGATCGCTCTGGTGATGCAAACTGGCGCAGCTATCGGCGCCCAAACCGGAGCTAACCTCACTCAATACTTTAGCGGTCCACGGATTCGACTAGCGTTCGCTCCGCTGCCGATGCTGGGGGCCATTCTTGTCGCGCAAAAATTGCTGAGCGGAGGTCATTAACACACGGGAAATCTCGGGCATCTCGTCGCTTCGAACATTTTCCGCCGACTTGATCCATTCTACGTGGCTGCCGATCCTGAATCCCCAGATTCTAGGTTTGCGGCGGTTCTGACCCTCGGCCCCTATGATGCAAGCGCCGGTGCCAATGGCGCCGATGGAGATCCGTCGGGCTGCCCGAATCAGTCGCCTCAGGCGAAGCGGTAGCGGTACTAGTTGGCGCGACCGACGGCTGTTGTTCAGCGGAAGAGGAAGCAGGCGTGGCCGGGGGCTGGATTGGAGAAGGATCAGGCGTGGCCGGGGCCTGGATTGAAGAAGGATCAGGCGTGGCCACCGACTGAGTCGGAGAAGGAGTA
>WNFP01003134.1_pt1 | contig 13228 bp, 7 predicted proteins | sample 5400201 | NCBI WGS metagenome assembly WNFP01 (sample SAMN13153355, study PRJNA577476) | soil metagenome | isolation source: 115 cm saprolite under Madrone tree | place: USA:California | collected 2016-06-14
CGCACAATCTGATACTTGGAACCAATATCCGGTTTCTTTTCCATCAGCATCAAGGTTTCATCCAGGAGGCCGCGAACGTCGGCTTGGTGAAACTCGTAGGTCTTCTCACGAGAATAGTTGAGAAAGTCGGTGATGATATTGTTGAGCCGCTCGGATTCCCTGCTCACAATATTGACAAGGCGCTTTTCGTCTTCTTCAAGCGGAACGAGACGCGCCAATTCCTTGACGGCACCTGCCATGGCCGTCAAAGGCTGCCGAATTTCGTGGGCGATGGCCGCAGATAGACGTCCCAAGGCGGCCATACGCTCCTTGGTGGCCACTTCCTGCTCCAGCCGGCGAAGGTCCGTCAGGTCCTGGAAATTGAAAACGTAACCGTCCCGTTCGGAGTCGCGTGAACGCAGCGGCGAAATGCTGATGCCGAGGTAGCGAATGTCCCCGGAAGAAGTACGGAAGTCAATCTCCTTGCGGAGCGAGAGCCGCTCGCTATTTGCATATTGACCCGGGAGCCAGAAATCTTCGTTGAGATCCTGCAGCTTCTTGCCGCGTACTTCAGCAAAGCGAAGGTTGAGAATTTCCTCGCCAGTACGATTCAGCAGCAGAATGCGTCCCTCCAGATCGGTGGTAATCAGACCGCCGCGCATCGAGTGAATGATGTCTTGGGTAAAGTCCTGAAGACTGAGAAGTTCCTCGCGCTTCTCTTCCAGCTCGACGCCCTTCTTGCGAAGAGACTGAGTCAGCAGGCTTGCCAAGTAGGCCACCGCAAGGAACCCCAGGAGGTTCATGACCAGCCAGGTGCCAAGGCTCTCGGCCGTCGGCAGGCTCGAGAAGGTGCGGGGAATCCTTTGCGAGTAGGCCAGCATAGTCATCCCGGCCAGGAGCAGAAAACAGGCCGCGGTGGCGAGAAACGCAAGGCGACGCGAGAATAAGATGCTCGCGACGATAATCACCAGAAGATAGAGCGAGATAAAGTAGCTTTCCTGCAGACCGGTGGAATAGACCAGCAGCGAAATCATCGCCACATCGCCGGCGACTTGCAGCCCGCCATGCCACCGAGCTTGTGGAAGCCAACGCAGAAGAATGAGGTCGAGGATTCCGAGGGTGATCCAGAAGATAATCAGAGGCAGAAAAAAGCGATTGGTGATGAGGCCCGGAACGTATTGGGGCCAAACCACTCCAATAGTCAGGATCAGCGTAATCGTCAACAGGCGGACACGCGTCAGCCAATCCAGCCATTGCCCTGTTGCGAAGCTCTTATCCATTCTACGCCCGCGCCTTTATCCTGGCGTCCAGGTATCCCCGAGTCCTAGCAGGAAAAGCAGAGGACAGTTTGCCTTCCCTGTCCTCCACAACAGAATAACGCCGTCCGGGCGAAAATAAATCAGTGGCCGCTCAACTTGCCGATGAGCGAGAACAGCGGCAAGTACATGGAGATGACCACGCCACCCACTACCAAGCCGAGAAAAACGATCATGATGGGTTCGAGAGCAGTCAGCAAGTCTTTCACGGCGGCGTCTACTTCTTCTTCGTAGAAATCAGCGATTTTCTGGAGCATGGCGTCCATGGCACCGGTCTGTTCGCCGACGGCAATCATCTGCGTGACCATGCCTGGAAACACTTCGGAATCCTTCAAAGGCTCGGTGAGCGATTTGCCTTCCTCGAGCGACTTTCTCACCCTTTGCAAGGCCCTCTCGACGACGGCGTTGCCTGCGGTCTTGGCGGTGATGTCCAGACCTTCAAGGATGGGCACGCCGCTGGAGATCAGCGTGCCAAGTGTTCGTGTAAATCGCGCCACGGCGATTTTTCTCATCAGCATACCCAAAATTGGGAGCTTCAGAATGATGGTATCGAGCACAAAGCGGCCTTGGGGAGTGCCGTACCAGACCTTTAATCCGACGATGATACCGATGAAACCGAAGAAAATGAGTAAACCAAAAATGCTGGCGACGAAATTACTGAGGGCAATGACGATTTTCGTGGGCAGAGGCAGGTCTACGCCAAGGCCCGCGAACAACGTGGCGAAAATCGGAACGACCTTCCACAGCAGCAGGGTGATAACGCCGGCGGCAACGCTTAAGACACCCACAGGGTAGACGAGCGCAGACTTGACGGCGCGCTGCAACTTGACGTTCTTTTCGATGTAGGTCGAGAGACGCTGCAGAATGGTGTCCAAGATACCGCCGGTCTCACCCGCCTCCACCATGTTTACATACAAGGCGTCGAACACCTTGGGCGAGGTGCGCATCGCTGCGGAAAGCGTTGCGCCGCCTTCGACCTGGCCACGTGTCCCGGCCAGGACCTTTTGAAAGAACTTGTTTTCCTGCTGGCTCGCCAAAATCTCGAGACACTGAACGAGCGGCAGACCGGCGTCGATCATGACCGAGAACTGGCGCGTGAAAATTGCGAGTTCCTTGGCCTTCACGCTGCCACCGAATTGGGGCATATTGAATTCCTTGCCCTTCTCGGTCATTTTCGTCGCAGTGATCTGCTGACGCTTCAGCAAGCTCGCAAGCTCGGCTTTGTTCGAGGCGGTCATCGTGCCGCTGACGCTGCCTCCCGAACGGCTGGTTCCCTGATATTTATAGTCTGGCATTTGTTTGCCTCCTAAATTCCTTAAACTCTTGGCCTATGGCTACGGTCGTTCAGCCAATTCCGTTTCACCTAGCGCTTGCTGGGCACCGGGGGAGCCTTCGTCCCGCTTCCCGGTGTTGATACCCCTCGATTGATCATGTCCTGCAATTCATCGGGATTCGATGAACGCGACAGGGCCATATCCAGCGTGATTAATTTTTGAAAGTAAGCGTTCGCCAATCCCTGATTAAAGGTTTGCATGCCTGTTTGACCTGTGCCTGTCTGCATCGCGGAATAGATCTGGTGGATCTTGTCCTCGCGGACCAGATTGCGGATAGCCGGTGTCGGCACGAGGACTTCCATGATCATGACGCGGCCCCTCCCGTCGGAGCGCGGGAGAAGCGCCTGACAAAGAATGCCTTCGAGCACCATGGAAAGCTGCGCGCGAATCTGCGGCTGCTGGTGCGAAGGAAAAACGTCAATAATACGATTGATCGTGGAAGAGGCGGAGTTGGTGTGCAGGGTGGCGAAGGTTAAGTGGCCGGTTTCCGCGATGCGCAGCGCCGATTCGATGGTCTCGAGATCGCGCATTTCGCCGATGAGCACGACGTCAGGGTCTTCGCGAAGCGCGGCGCGCAGCGAATTGGCAAAGGAATGCGTGTCTGCATGGACTTCACGCTGATTCACAAGGCACTTCTTGTGATTGTGAAGAAACTCAATGGGGTCCTCGATGGTGATCATGTGCTCTTCGCGCTCGTTATTGACTTTGTCGAGCATGGCAGCCAGCGTGGTCGATTTACCGGAACCCGTTGGTCCGGTCACGAGGACGAGGCCGCGGGGCTTGTCGCACAATCCCTTTACGACCAGCGGCAATCCGAGAGCGTCAAAGCCCTTGATTTCCCATGGAATCGTGCGGAAAACGGCGCCGACGGCTCCCCGTTGATTGAAAACGTTGCCGCGGAAGCGCGCCAGGTTTTTCAAACCGAAGGAAAAGTCCAGCTCCAGATTTTCTTCGAAGCGGTGCTTTTGCGCATCCGTCAAAACGCTATACGCAAGAGACTTGGTGTCCGCCGCCGTCAGCGGAGGCATGTCGAGAGGCCGCAGGCGCCCGTGAACGCGGACGCGTGGCGCGCTGTTCGTCGTGATGTGGAGGTCGCTGCCCCCCATCTCGATCATTTTCTTCAACAATTCACTCAACGTGATCCCAGCCATCGCTCAACCTCAATTCTATAAAACCGTTTCGCGCAGGACTTCTTCCATGGTGGTCTGTCCCAGCGCAACTTTTATCAAGCCGCTGCGGCGCAGCGTGATCATGCCCTGCTCAATGGCCTTCTTCTTCAATTCCAGGGCCGAGGCCCCCACAAGAATCAATTCACGAAGCTCATCGTTGATTTCCATGACTTCGTAAAGACCGGTGCGCCCCTTGTAGCCTCGCTTGTTACAGGTCGTGCAGCCCTTGCCGTGGTAGATCTTGGTGTTCTTGGCTTCTTCGGGCGTGTAGCCGGCGTCGATCAAGGCCTGTTGGGGGACGTCCAGCTCTTCCTTGCAATTCGAACAGACACGCCTCACGAGGCGCTGCGCGCAAATCAAGTTTACCGAGGTGGCCACGAGAAAAGGCTCGATACCCATGTTCATCAAACGGCTGATGGTCGAAGGCGCATCATTGGTATGCAGCGTGGACAACACCAAGTGGCCCGTCAGCGCGGCCTTGACTCCAATTTCCGCGGTTTCAAAGTCACGAATCTCGCCGACCAGAATAATGTTAGGGTCCTGGCGCAAGAAAGCGCGCAGCGCGGCGGCAAAGTTCAGGCCGATCTGCTCCTTCATCTGCACTTGGTTGATGCCTGCCAACTGAAATTCGACGGGGTCTTCGGCGGTCATGATGTTGGTGTCAACAGTGTTCAACGTCGCCACTGACGAATACAGCGTGTTGGTCTTACCAGAACCGGTGGGACCCGTCACCAGCACCATGCCGTAGGGCTTCATGATGTTGCGTTCGAATTTCTTCAGCGATTCGGCCTCAAACCCGAGCTTGGTCATGTCCAGCCGGAGGTTTTCCTTGTCCAGCAACCGCATGACGACTTTTTCGCCGTAAAGGGTGGGTACGGTCGAAACGCGGAAGTCCAATTCTTTCTTCTTACCGTCGGCCTTGTACTTGATCATGATGCGGCCGTCTTGGGGCAGACGCTTTTCCGCGATGTCCAGTTTGGCCATGATCTTCAAGCGGCTGGTAATGGCATCCTTCAGGCGCAAGGGCGGAGTCATGACCGTGGAGAGTTGTCCGTCAATGCGGAACCTCACGCGCATTTCGAGTTCGTACGGCTCGATGTGAATATCGCTCGCGCCGCGCTTGACGGAGTCCGTCAAGATCAGGTTGACGAGCTTGATGATAGGAGCTTCTTCCGCGGCCTTCTCCAGAGTTGCGGTGTCCAGCTCTGATTCCTCCGCGGCCAACTCCAGCTCGTTGTCTTCATCAACGAGGTCTTTCATCAAATTACTGATTTCTTCTTGATTGGTTGAGGTCCCGCCATAGAAGCGCGTAATGGCGTCGCCGATGGCTGATTCCGAGGCCACCACGGGTTCAACGTTGAACCCCGTCATGAACTTGATGTCGTCCATCGCGAAGACGTTGGTGGGATCCGTCATGGCGATGGTCAGAACAGAGCCGACACGCGAAAGCGGGATCACTTGGTAGCGCGAAGCCGTGTCCTGCGGGATGAGTTTTATTACGTTGGGATCGATTTCGTAATATTTCAGATTGATGGAAGGAACGCCGTACTGACGGGAGAGGACGCCGGTGATGTCATCATCGGTGATAAAGCCCATTCTGGTCAGGCAGCTTCCCAGCTTGCCTCCATTGGCACGCTGAAACTCCAGCGCTTTTTGGAGCTGGTCCTGTGTGATCAGGCTCTCTTTAACTAAGATTTCGCCCAGACGGACGGACATCCACAGTACTCCCGACGGGTTTGCACCCAGCGCTCACCTTAACAAATGCGGAAGGAGAAGGTAGCCAGAATTTCGCGCGCCGTTCTGAAATGGCTAATACCTGCCCAGATGGGCAGGTTCTGTAAATGGAGGACAGGTAGAAATCTTGACTTGCTTCAGTGTGCTGGCTATCGTGCCAGAGAGGTGTTTGAGCGAACAATACGGACAGATTCTGCCCATGACCCGAAGCCGCTGACGGAAAGTGTCTGCGATGGAAGCGACGCATGTGGCTTTCCTGCCCAGATGCACTCTTCACCGTGCGACTTCATGATAGCTAACCATGAGCCACTTGGACAATAAACAGCGCTGGGGTCTCACCGTCGGCGGAATACTCCTGACCTTGCTCCTTGCCGCTGTGTTCACGTTCGGATCGCTCGACGTACCATTCAAGCCGAAAAATTGGCGCGACGTGATGGCGCTCTACGCGGTCTCCAGTTTCATTACTGCCGCTTTTCTGGTCTTCGGGCTGATCCTCGCGCGAACCACGCTGAGACTCTGGGCGGAAAGCAGCCGGGAGCAATTCGGCGCACGCTTCAAAACGAAGATGGTTGTCGGCGCAATGGCGATTTCGCTGTTGCCGATCATCTTCATGTTCATCGTCAGCTACTCGCTGATCAATCGCAGCCTGCTGCTTTGGTTCCCTAAGCCCCTGGAGGACGCCTCTGAAGAGACGCAAAAGCTGCTGAACGATCTGGGACGGGCACAGTTGCCGCGTCTACGTTGGATGGCATTGCAGGCGCGTGAAGATGCCGCTCATCCAGAAGCAGATTTTCTGCAGCTTGCGTTTGCGAAGGGCGCGGATGCCGTGTGGGTTCTGGACAGGAACGGCAAAGCACTTCGCGGCGGCATTGTTTGTGACGAGCAGCCCGAGAATCGAAGTGGCACGATTTGCGCGCAGCTGGATGTTCCTGGCAAGTATTTGCGAACACTGCCCAGTGGGGTCGAAGTTTGGTCGGCGGGCGGAAGGAACTACTTTGCGACTCGCGTCCCGGCTTCGCAAGACGAGGCAGGAGGCTCCATCGTCGCGGCATTCCGCACGAGTCCGGACATTCTCGGGCGGCTGACGGCCATTCAATCCCAGACGCAAGAGTATTACCAGGGAAAGCAGGACTTACGCGCGCTAAAGCGGCTCATGCTCTTCATCCTCCTTTTTTTCACGTTGCTCCTGTTCTCGGCGGTCATGTGGGTCGCACTGTTTCTTGCCAAGCAGGTTACGGTGCCGATTCAGGCGCTTGCGGAAGGCACGCGGGAAGTCTCCTCCGGCAACTTCGATTACCAGGTTCCCGAGCAAGCTCAGGATGAGCTGGGCGTCCTGGTGCGCTCCTTCAACACCATGACCACGCAGCTGCGCGATAGCCGCTCGCAAATCGACCAGTTCACCAGGAATCTCCAGCAGGCGGTACAGGAACTGGAGCGCCGGCGCCAACTCATGGAGACGGTTCTGGAGAACATTCCCACGGGAGTCATTTCACTCGATGCCGCTGGAGCCATTCTTCGAGTGAACGCTTCCGTTTCAAGAATGTTTGGAGTGACCAGCGCTGATCCCCAGTCGCAGTCTCTCGAAGGTCTGCTCGGAACTGAAGCAGCACGCATTGTGAATTATCTGATGCGCAGATCCCTGCGTATGGGAGTCGTTTCGCGGGAGATCGAGACGGTGGCGGCCGGGCGCGTGGTCCACCTCGCTGTCACCGTGAGTTCTCTCGGGCCGCGCCGCGCGAACACCGGTTACGTCCTCGTTCTTGACGATCTGACGGAAGTGCTCCGCGCGCAGAAATCGGCGGCGTGGCAGGAAGTAGCGCGGCGAATCGCGCATGAGATAAAAAACCCGCTGACTCCGATTCAGCTTTCGGCGCAGCGCTTGCAGCGATTCCTCGAACGCAGCGATCCCTCGCAATCGGCAGCGACGCGTAATGCTGAATTATCCAAACTGGTCCAGGAATGTTCGCGTTTGATCGAACGAGAGGTTTCCACGCTCGCCGAACTGGTCAACGAGTTCTCCCAATTCGTGCGTTTCCCTGCTGCCAAACTTGTGCCAATCAATGCCAACACCATCGTCCATCAGGCCGTGGAGGTATTCTCCGGACGGCTCGATGGCATCACGCTGAAGACGATGTTGGCCGAAAATTTACCGGCGGTGCGCGCCGACGGCGGGCTGCTCCGCGGCGTCGTCGTCAATCTCATCGACAATGCCGCCGAGGCGCTGGAGAACTCGAAATTCCGGGAAATCCTGGTTTCCACCAAAGCCCATTCCGATGCGGAAACCGTGGAGATCTGCGTCTCGGACACCGGCACCGGCATATCTCCGGAAGACAAGGACAAACTTTTCCTGCCGCATTTCTCGACCAAGGACCGCGGAACGGGACTCGGCTTGGCCATCGCCGCCCGCATCGTGGCGGAGCACGGCGGCAGCATTCACGTCGAGGACAATTTTCCGATAGGTTCTCGTTTCCTGATCGAACTTCCCGTCGCGGAATTGACGACCGCGTCCCCTGCCGACCACAATGGATGGGACGCTACTCGATGAAATCTGGACCGCACCTACTTGTCGTGGATGATGAAGCCGGCATTCGCGAATCTCTCTCCTCGATTCTCGAAGACGAGGGCTATCATGTGGAAGCAGTGGGATCTGCTGAAGAAGCGCTGGAACGCTCTGCCACTGGCGACTTCGAGGTCATTCTGCTGGACGTTTGGCTCCCAGGGATGGACGGGCTCGAAGCGCTGAGCCGTTTGCAAGCATCCCCGCGGCCTCCGGCGGTAATTATGATTTCCGGTCATGGCACGATCGAGACCGCGGTGCGAGCCACAAAGCTTGGGGCCTTCGATTTCATTGAAAAACCTCTCTCCCTTGAAAAGATCATCGTGCTGGTTCGCAACGCCATTCAGCAGCGGCGCCTCCAAGATGAAAATCAATTGCTGCGAAGCGAGCTGGGCTACCGCTACCAGGTGATTGGCGACAGTGTGCCCATGAAGGCGCTGCGCCAGCAGATTGCCGTCACCGCGCCGACGAATGGCCGTGTGCTGATCTACGGCGAGAGCGGCACGGGCAAGGAGCTTGTGGCGCGCGCGCTCCACGCCGCGAGCCTCCGCAGCAAGGGCCCGTTCGTGGAAGTCAATTGCGCGGCCATTCCCGAAGAGCTGATCGAGTCTGAGCTCTTCGGGCACATCAAGGGCAGCTTTACTGGCGCGACGGAAGACAAGATCGGCAAATTTCAAAAAGCCGACGGTGGGACGCTCTTTCTCGATGAAATCGGCGACATGAGCCTTCGCACGCAATCGAAAGTTCTGCGCGTTCTCGAGGAGCAGCGCTTCGAGCGCGTGGGCTCCAACGAAACTTTGAGCGTCGATGCACGCGTGATCGCGGCGACGAACAAGCATCTCGAGCAGGAGATCGCGCGCGGAGCTTTTCGCCAGGATCTCTTCTATCGCCTGAACGTCATTCCTTTTTATGTGCCGCCCTTGCGCGACCGCAGGGAAGATATCCCCACGCTGGCAAAATATTTCCTGGGCGAATTCAGTTCCGCCTACGCCAAGAAGACGCGCGAGCTCAGCGACTCCGCAATGGAAATTCTGATTCGTTATCCCTGGCCCGGAAACGTCCGGGAGCTGCGCAATCTCGTCGAGCGGCTGGTCATCGTGTGTCCCCAGGCGCGCATCGAGCCGCATCACCTCCCGCCTGAACTCTTCCGCGGCGCAACCGAAAGCCCGCACCAGCCGTATTCCACGCTGCATGAAGCGCGCAGCGCCTATGAACGGGAATTTATTCTGCGCAAATTGCAGGAGCACCGCTGGAACATGACGCAAACAGCCACCGCTCTGGGTCTGGAACGTAGCCACCTCTACCGCAAAATGAAGTCGCTGGGAATTGCCGCGCCGGATTAGACTCCCCGAATCGACGACGTTGCCCACGTAGCCAAGCACCACTCTCTTTTTCCCGCGAGTCGCCGAATTCGTGTAGAATCCGCCAAACCTGGGTCAACCAGTTCGCAGCGCTGACTGGATCTGCGGTTCTCGAGCGAACGTTCTCGGTCCACCGCCGCTTCATTCACAGAAATTCTGAACGCAACACGCAGGTCAACCAAAAGCTTCAATAAACTACGCCGGAAATGCGAGGGACTCCGTTGAAGAAAACTGTTCTCGTCTTGAGTGCGCTCCTGACCGTCTTCGCTGTTGTGTCACAATCGCAGACCGCCACGGTCGAAACCGGCCACGCAGCAAAACCGCAGGAAAGAGCGCGGACATTTTTCCCCCATAACTGGGTCCGCGGTTATACGGATTTCGAAGTGGCCCCTTCTCATAACGAACCGGATCTGGGACGTTGCGCGTTTCCCCCGCCGCCCGGAGTGACTCCCACGTGCAGCGCTTACGCGCGCTATCTGCTTGGCGGATATGTCGAATTTCAGCCGTTCGGCCGCACGGTGGCGCGGCATTTCTTTCTTTTCTTCCTGCCTCAATTCAGTTTTGGAAGAAATATCCCGCAGCATACTTACACGGCATCCATGCTGCCAATCGCCTACGAGCGTTCGATCGGAATCGGTTTTAAATTGCCGAGAAACTTCGAGCTGCGCGCCACGCAACATCAGGTGGATTGGCTGGGCCGTTACAGCAAGTCCCTGGGTACAGCGGACGACCTCCACACCCACGGCCCCTACGGTCTTTACGCCACCTTTGGTGTGCGCTGGTCTTTCGGCGGATATGGCAGCCACCCAGCTTCGCCGGAATACTAATCATTTTTTCTCAACGGTCGTGGTTTGCCCCAGACCTAAGCAAAACCTGCATGGCGGAACCATCTTGCCAAGTAGGGGCGCCCCTACTTCCGAGCAACAATGACTCTCGCAAATGTGTTTCTTATTCTTTCTCATCCAGCTCTTCGGCGAGGCCTTCCAGTTGGTAGCGCCAGTCGAGTTCGCGCACCTTTTGCGGACTTTCCCGCCAATCCGGCGCGACTTTCACAAACAGCCCTAGATATATCTTGCTGCCCAGGATGGCCTCGAGTTCCTTGCGCGCTTCCGTTCCGATCTTCTTCAGCATTTCGCCTTTGTGACCGATCAAAATCTTTTTCTGTGAGTCCCGCTCCACGTTCATGAGCGCCTCGATGCGCAGCAGCTTGGGCTTCTCTTCGTATTTTTCGACCACCACGGCCAGAGCATGCGGCACTTCGTGGTACGTCAGTTGAATGGCTTTCTCTCGAATGATCTCCGCGGCCAGAAACCGCTCGGGCTGGTCCGTTACCTGATCTTCCGGAAAGTACGGCTCGCCCTGGGGCAACTGCATCAGAATCTCGCCAAGCAACTCATCGCACCCTGTGCCTTGCAAAGCCGAAATTGGCACGATAGCGCTGAATTCAAAAGCCTTTGCGAACGATTCGATCAGCGGCAAAAGTTTTGGCTTGGGCAATCGATCGATCTTGTTCAGTGCCAAAATCGTTTTCCCGCGAAACCGCTCGGCCTTCTCCAGCAGCAACTCGTCCGCATGCGGATGCATGGCGCTGGCGTCGGCCATCAGCAACAGCACATCGATTCCCTCCAGCGCCGACGCCACTTCCTGCATCATCTGCCGGCCCAGCGCCGAATCCGCTTCGTGCAGACCCGGCGTGTCAATGAACACGATCTGCCCTTGAGGTTTGGTCACAATTCCCTGGATGCGGTTGCGCGTCGTCTGCGGTTTTGAGGTTACGATGGCGATCTTCTGCCCCACCAATCGATTCACAAGCGTGGACTTACCCGCGTTTGGCCGCCCCACGATGGCCGCAAATCCGGAGCGAAACTCTTTCTTCTGTGCGTTTTCTTCTTTCGGCACGGATCACACTTCTCTGCGATTCTTCGCGGCTTGGTACCGGAGCTTCGCTCCTGTGTGTATTCCTGATTCGCCGGATTCTACCGCTTTGTCGGAACAGCCTTCATCTGTTTGCGAATGCGCACCCGCAATACTTTTCTCTGGTTGGCTTCCAGGACCTCGAAGCGATGGTCCGCCAGATCGATTTTGTCCCCGGGCCCCGGCACTTTGCCGGACACATGGCTCAGCAAACCTGCGAGCGTGGTTACCGCCTCATCCGTTTTGTCGCCGAACTTCACCCCGAGCAATTCTTCGACGTCGCCGATGGGCATGCTGCCGCGCATGATCAAGCCGCCATCCGGTTCGCGCACCACGTCCGGGGACGGAGGCTTTCCATCGTTTCCGCTTTCGCCGACGATCTCTTCCACCAGGTCTTCCACGGTCGCAATACCAGCTACGGTTCCATGTTCATCGATGACCACCGCCAGCGGCTGTCCCTTCTGGCGCATTTCACGAAGCAACTCCGAGCCAACTTTCGTTTCCGGGACGAAAAGAACCGGTTTCACCAGTTCGCGCACCTTGCGCTTCAGCAAATCCTGGTCCGCGATTTGCAAAAGGTCTTGCGAATAAACTACGCCAAAAATGTCCTCGAGAGTTTTTTCGTACACGGGAATCTTGTTTAATTTCGTTTCGACCACTCGCGCATGTAGTTCCTCGAGCGTTGCATCCGCGGGCAGAGCCACGATATCGGGCCGCGGCGTCATCACTTCGCGCACGCGCTTGTCGCTGAATTCCACCACCTGCTCAATTAAGTCCGCTTGTTCCGGTTCGATGATGCCTTCTTCTTCCGCGGCTTCCACCAGCGCTTCAATTCCTTCTTCCGTGCGCTGTTCCTCGGTCTTTTCGGCTTCGTGTTCAGAAATTCGCGCCAGCGATTCCGCGCCTTCCAGGAACACGCGCACCGGCCAAACGAACCACATCGCCCCGCGAATCAGCGGCAGCAGCGGCCGCAGCCATCGCCCGGTCGTGCGATACAACAACATGTCCGGAATAAAATGCATCGCAAAGACCACTTCGAGCGCGACGAAAACAGTGATCTCCACGAAGGATTCCCAGGTGCCCCGGACAAAATACACGACTCCGCGCGTCGTCTCCAGCACCAGGAACGCCAGCCAGAAATGGCCGAGGATTCGAAACGTACGGCCGCCGCTCTGCCGCCTGATTTTCAGCTTCGGTTCGATTTCTGCTTCGAAAATTTCCAGATGTTCGTGAATCCGGCCCGTGGTCATGCGGCCGAGTTCGCGGTAGATCAAAGTCAGGTAGGAAAAAATGGGCAGCGTCAGTCCTACAAGGACAACACTTAGCGCGTAGAGCCAGCTCAGGTACATCACGCCAGTCCGAGCCGTTTTCGCAGCTTCCGTTCAACCCGGTCCATTTCGCCGCGATCGGTTTCGTGGTCGTAGCCCAGCAGATGCAACAGCCCGTGAAGAATCAACACTCGAAGTTCGCTCGAAAGTTTCCGCCCGTTTTTTCTTGCATAGCGCCGCGCCGTCGCTGGAGAGATGGCGATATCACCAAGGTAATCGCCGGCTTTTGCTGTTTTTGAGCGGCGCCGCCACACAGGTCTTCGCCGCAACACCGCGGGAAACGAAAGCACGTCGGTCGGACCCTTCTTCTTGCGGAACATCTCATTCATCCAGGCGATCTCTGGGTCGCTCACCAGGCACACGGTCACTCGCGCTTCGTCCAGCCCCAGCTCGCTTTTCACGCGCTGCAAAAACAATTCGAGCGGACGCCGCGCCACGCGGACCGCTCGCTGCCGGTTGGCGATCGCTTGGCGATCGCACTCCCTCACGACCGTTTGGCGGTCACCCGGAAAGAAGTTCATCCCTGCTGAATTTCT
>WNFP01008144.1_pt1 | contig 13228 bp, 6 predicted proteins | sample 5400201 | NCBI WGS metagenome assembly WNFP01 (sample SAMN13153355, study PRJNA577476) | soil metagenome | isolation source: 115 cm saprolite under Madrone tree | place: USA:California | collected 2016-06-14
GTGGAGAACACCACCAGTGAGATGGGCGATCCCGCCTATCTCCGTGCTTTCGTCGATGAAACGCGGCTGACTGGCCTGCGCTTCAATTTTGATATCGGCCACGCGCACCTCTCCGACTTTCCGGAGGACGCACGCATCGAGAAAAATTTCTCGCCGCTGCGCGATCTTGTTTCTTCCGTTCACCTCCACGATAATCACGGTGAAAAGGACGAACACCTGCATCCTTACGACGGCACCATCGACTGGCCCGCGGCCATCAAAATCCTTCAGTCTGCGCCGCAAACTAGTTTGCCGATTGTGCTGGAATTGAAGGAAAAAACGGGCCCGGAGGCGCCAGCCGCGGCGGAACAGCTTGGCGCCGCCCGCAAATCCTTGGACCGTTTTGAAGAGGCATGGTCCGCTAATCGCCCTTGACCGAGTCCCTGGAACGAAGAACTGCAAGAGATTCCAGCGCACACTTCGCACCTGCTCTATTGGCTGTTAATTTGACCACCGTCTTCCTCCCACGACCGTTGCGGATCGCGCGGCTTTGATGGGTTCGATGAGGGGCAAGATAGAAATTCTCGGCGACATTGTCTCACCGGCCGCAGATGAGGATGAGTGGGAGGTCCTGGGCGATTGAAGCTCTTGCTTGATACCCACATCTGGATTTGGTTCCTTCAGAATCCAGAACAGATAGCGGCACATACGCTTCACCAGTTAGCGTCCCGCGAACGAACTCTGGCTTTCACCGATCAGTACCTGGGAAGCCGTGATGTTGCAACGCAAAGGGCGGATTCGATTGCCCACAGACCTTTCTGAGTGGCGAGCAAATCCACCGGGGGAATATTCGAAGCTCCGCTCACTCATGAAACCGCGCTTGCGTCCCAGCAACTTACACTTCACGCGGACCCCGCCGACCGCTTTCTTGCCGCTACCGCCCAGGTTCTCGACCTAATCCTAGTCACGGCAGACCCAGAGCTCCTGGGGCTATCAACAATCAAGCCTCTCGCCAACCGTTAGGGCGCTTGCGGGCCCAACATTCTTGGTAAGGCCGCTTCTCTGGTAAAATGACCGTTTGGCAGAACGACAAAGAATCTCACCATGACAACCATCACCATTGAGCAGGCGGGCAAATACGACGGGCAGGAAGTCACGCTGAAAGGCTGGCTCTACAACCTTCGTGAATCTGGCAAATTGCTCTTCCCGATTTTTCGCGATGGAACGGGCATCATCCAGGGCGTTTGCGCGCTCAAGGAGAATCCCAAGGCATTCGAATCGCTGAAGGGTCTCACCCAGGAATCCAGCGTCATCGTCACCGGCAAAATCCGCGCGGAAAAGCGCGCCCCCGGCGGCTACGAAATCGGCGTTACCAAAATCCAGATCGTCCAGAGAGTTTCGGAAAGTACGCCTTTCCCCATCCAACTCAAAGAGCATGGCGTCGATTTCCTGCTCGATCAGCGCCACCTGTGGATTCGCACGCCCCGCCAGGCCGCCATTCTCCGCATCCGGGCCGAAGCCATCCGTGCCGCGCGCGAATTCATGGACGGCCAGGGCTACACGCTCACCGACGCGCCCATGTTCACCCCAGCCGCTTGCGAAGGCACCTCAACCCTTTTCGAAGTCAACTACATCGACGATCAAAAAGCCTACCTCACGCAGAGTGGCCAGCTCTATGCCGAAGCAATCGCCATGGCTCTCGGCAAGGTCTACACCTTCGGCCCCACTTTCCGCGCCGAAAAATCCAAGACCCGCCGCCACCTCACCGAATTCTGGATGCTCGAGCCCGAAGCCGCCTACGTCGAGTTTGAGGAAGCTATGTCTCTCGGCGAAGGCCTCGTCAGCGCCATCGTGCAGGGCGTCCTCAAAAACAAATCGCGGGAACTCGAAACGCTGAAGCGCGATACCACCAAGCTCGAAAATGTGAAGCCTCCGTTCCCGCGCATCAGCTACGAAGATGCGGTTGCCCTGCTGAGCAAGAGCGGCAATCCCGCCAAGTTCGGCGACGACTTCGGCGGCGACGAAGAAACCATCATCTCCAGCTCCTTCGATCGCCCGGTGCTGATTCACCACTACCCTACCTCGATCAAAGCCTTTTACATGCAGCCGGACGCACAGCGCCCCGAGCTCGCCCTCGCCTTCGACATGATCGCTCCCGAAGGTTACGGCGAAATCATCGGCGGCAGCCAGCGCATCCACGATTACGATTTGCTCTTGAAGCGCCTGCGCGAACACAACTTGCCCGAAGAGTCCTTCCAGTGGTATCTCGACCTGCGCCGCTACGGCAGCGTGCCGCATTCCGGCTTCGGAATGGGCCTCGAGCGTACGGTCGCGTGGATTTGTGGCGCCGAACACATTCGCGAAGTCATCCCCTTCCCTCGCATGATTTATCGCGTGTATCCTTAGGGCGGGGTAGTTTGACAATTTTCCCGTTGTTTCCGCATTTCTGTTGAGTTAAGGACTGGCCTGGATTTTGTGGCAGGGTCTGCCGCTGCGCCACCTGCTCGGTTATTCACCAGTCATGAGTCAGCAGTCACGGAGTCATCGCATGGCGCAAAAAGTTCGCATCATCGGCGTCCCCATGGACCTCGGCCAAAGCCGCCGCGGCGTGGACATGGGCCCCTCCGCCCTTCGCGGCGCGGGCCTCCAGGCCAGCATCAAAAAGCTGGGCCTTCAGGTCGAAGACATCGGCAATCTTTCCGTCAAGCAACCTGAAGAGATGCCCATTGGCGAAAAGCGCGCCAAGTATTTGCAGGAAATTGCCGAGACCTGCGGCGATGTCGCCGCCGCTGCTGAAAAATCCTTAAGTGAAGGCTTTCTTCCGCTCGTCCTCGGCGGTGATCATTCCATCGCAGCCGGTGTTGCCGCCGGCGTCGCCAACCATTTCCGCAAAGAGAAAAAACAGATCGGTTATCTCTGGCTGGACGCTCACGGTGACATGAACACCCCCGAATCCTCTCCCTCGGGAAACGTTCACGGCATGCCGCTCGCGGCAATCATGGGCTACGGCGCACCCGAACTCGTCGACCTTCTCGGCTTCAAGCCCAAAGCTGAACCCGGCAACATCGTCATCGTTGGCGCCCGCGACCTCGACGCCCAGGAACGCAAAATCGTCAAGAAATCCGGCATCCACGTCTTCACCATGCGCGACATTGACGAGCGCGGCATGCGCGAAGTCATGTCCGACGCCCTCAAGTACGCCATGGACGACACCGCAGGCGTCGCCGTCAGCCTCGACATGGACTTCGTCGATCCGGCCGACGCCCCTGGTGTCGGCACTCCAGTACGCGGCGGCGTCACCTACCGCGAAGCCCATCTCGCCATGGAAATGATCGCCGACACCGAGTCCATGGTTTCCCTTGAAGTCGTCGAGATCAATCCCATTCTCGACGAGCACAACCGCACCGCCCTCCTCGGCGTCGAGCTAGTCCTCTCCGGCCTCGGCCAAAAAATTCTGTAGACAGTTTTAAGTCATTAGTTGTCAGTAAAAAATCGCAAGAAAATACTGTCCCCGGCCACGACGCGCATTCTTTCCCACTTTCTCTTCGAACTGTAGACTGTCAACTGTTAACTGTCGACGGCGAGCCCTCTAGCGCCTCCGTTGTCAATTCAGAACCGCGCAAAAAACATCCACCCACCAATCCTCTTTTTTCACTTATAACTAAAAACTGACAACTGGAACCCGAAAACTCCCATGACCCCTGAGAACAAGAAAAGACTCCGCGTCGGCATCCTCTTCGGCGGACGCTCCGGCGAACATGAAGTCTCCCTCGCATCGGCGGCCTCGGTGATTCGCGGCCTCGATCCCGACAAGTACGAAGCCGTGCCCATCGGCATCAGCAAAGAGGGCCACTGGCTGGTCGGCGCCGGTGCGCAAAAAATGCTGCCGGACGTCCTGAAGGGCGGCCAGAGAGTGATGATGACCGCGGATCCCACCGATGCGGCGCTCGTGAAACTGGACGGCAGCGGCGGCGGCCAGCGCATCGACGTCGTTTTCCCCGTGATGCACGGCACCTTTGGCGAAGACGGAACGATTCAGGGCCTGCTCGATTTGGCAGGATTGCCTTTTGTCGGCGCGGGCGTCCTCGGCTCGGCGATCGGCATGGACAAGGACGTCGCCAAACGCCTGCTTCAAGTCGCAAAAATTCCGGTCGTACCTTGGATCACCGTCCATCGTCACGACTGGGAAAGCAATCCGGAAGAAATTCAAGGCGCCGTCGAACTGAAATTCCGCTACCCCGTTTTCGTGAAACCCGCCACGCTCGGCTCTTCCGTCGGCATGACCAAAGTCCACTCGCGCGAGGAATTGGCGCCTGCGCTGAATCTAGCCTCCGAGTTCGCCATGAAAATTCTCGTCGAAGAGTGCCTCATCGCTCGCGAAATCGAAGTTTCCGTCCTCGGCAACCACAATCCGCAGGCGTCCGTACTTAGCGGCATGGCCCGCGTCGATTTCTTCCTGGAAAAAGAAGGCGGCAAGATCTTTCTCAACGAAGTGAACACCATCCCCGGCTTCACTTCCATCAGCATGTACCCGAAGCTGTGGGAAGCCAGCGGCATTCCCTTCCGCGAATTGATCGACAAACTAATCGCCCTGGCCTTCGAACAGCACGCCGAAAAAGCCCGCACCAAATACCAAATCGAGCTCCCCGCCGGCTCTGGCGGCGCACTGGATGCATAGGCAGGCGATGCCTCCATCTCCTTTTTCCGACTATGATCCTCACGGCTCCGCTCCTCTCATTCGCGCTTTGGCCGTCTGAGTCTCACCAGGTCTGCTCGGTCGAAGGAGCCATCGCCATTATCCAATCATGTAAACTAAGCAAGAACTGCGCGATTTCACCGGCTCGCGCGAGTAAATTGTTATTAGCTCTGCTTACGGGAGCTAGGCTCGGCCAATTTCCGCTCGCTTGGAATTCGGCCCGCACGACACAGAGCCCGGGCGCCGCGAGGTTCCCCGAAAGGTGGTCATGAAAAAACCCCTCTGGATGCTCGCGGTGATCCTGTGTTTCTCCGTATCCACGTACGGTCAGGACCTCGATGCAAAGCTGCTGGACGCCGCCAAGGGAAGGAACACTGCGGAAGTGCAGAAATTGCTCGGGGAGGGTGCGGACGCGAACGCGAAGGATAAGGCTGGATGGACGCCGTTGATCTGGGCGGCCTATTTCGGCCGCACCGATACCGTGCGAGCCTTGCTGGAGAAAAGTGCGGACGTGAATGTCCAGGGCAAGGATGGAATGACGGCGTTGATGAACGCGGCCACCGCGGATTATCGGGACATCGTGCATTCCTTGCTCGAGAAGGGTGCGAATGTAAATGCTAAGGACAACGATGGATGGACGGCGTTGTTCTGGGCGGCCTTTTCGGGCCGTACCGAAATCGTGCGCGCCTTGCTCGAGAAAGGTGCGAATGTGAATGCAATCGATGATAGCGGAAAAACGGCGTTGCTGAGCGCGGCGGTCAGGGGCCATACCGACACCGTGCGCACATTACTGGAGAAGGGTGCGGATGTGAATGCGAAGAGTAAGGCCGGACGGACGGCCTTGATGAGCGCAGCCGATTTGGGGCAACTGGATACCGTGCGCGTTTTGCTGGAGCAAGGAGCGGATGTCGATGCGAAAGACAGGAAAGGAGCCACGGCCCTTCGCCTGGCGGAAAAGTACAAGTATTCAAGCATTGCTGCTCTGCTTCGGCGCGCTCCGCGGGTCGTCCCCCCGAGAAAAAACGCAGGAAGCACAACAGCGAGCGTGCCAACTGCCCCACCGGCTGCCACTGGCCCCGCTTCAACTGCGAAACCGCAACCAGCTTCGTCCGCTTCCACGGCCAGCCAGGACCCCAATAAGAAGCTCCTAGACGCGGCCGAGGCCGGGGATACCGCTGAAGTGCAGAGCCTCCTCAGAGAGGGCGCGAACGCGAATGCGAAGGGCGACTATGGAAACACGGCGTTGATGGGTGCAGCGGTAAGGGGCCATACGGAATCCGTGCGCGCCTTGCTGGAGAAGGGCGCCGATGTAAATGCGAAAGGTAACACCGGAAGGACCGCCTTGATGGAGGCGGCGTTAGAGGGCTATACGGATACCGTGCGCACCCTGCTGGAAAAGGGTGCGGATGTAAATGCCAAGGACAACATGGGATGGACCCCCTTGTTCTGGGCGGCCTTTTCGCGCCGTACGGATACCGTGCGCGCCTTGGTGGAGAAGGGCGCGGACGTGAATGCCAAGAATAGGTATGATGATACGGCGTTGATTCACGCGGCCTACGCGGGCGACACGGATACCGTGGCCGTGCTCCTGGAAAAGGGCGCGGATGTGAACGCCAAGGATGACATGGGAAGGACCGCCCTGATCGAAGCAGCCCGTCAAGGTCGTACGGAAACTGTGCGCGCCCTGATGGAGGCTGGAGCGGATGTCACTACGAGGGATAAGGAGGGAGAGACGGCCCTCTCCAAGGCGGAAAAACACAACTATTCCGATGTTATTGCCTTGCTCAAAAACCCTGCAGGAGTCTTGCAGAGCAAGAAATTGAGAAAACCATCAACGAGCTCGCCTGATGTGTCTCCGGCCGTTACTCCGGCTGTTACTCCGTCCAATTCGCCTGCTGTCGCGACCGGAGATGCAGGATTAGAAAAGGAGCCTTCGGCGCAGTCTTTCTACAGGATTGGACTCAACATGCGGCTGATCGAGGTTCTGTGGGTGCAGACGGGGGAGCTGGCCGCACGCTGCGCGCTTGGCCTTCAGCAAGACTTGAAAAGGGTGGCAGCCCCTGGCGATTTGATTGACCTCGCGAATCGAGTCGCCTTCCAGTTGAAGTTACGCCAGCGCGAACGTGATAGTTCTGTTCCAATTCTGATCCGCGAGCTTCGCGCGCGTTTAGATAAACTTTGCAAGGCAAAGACGGAGGAGCAGTTCTTTTGTGCCGCTGGCGCTTTCACATATGACCTCACCCTGTTCGGCGAGGATGTGAAAGACCCAGGCCACGCCAAGATGAGTGTCGAAGATGGCCGGCGCAAAACTCTGCTGGCCACCAGCGCCTTGGCCGCACAATGTTCGGCGAGCGCGGGATGCAAAGAACGTGCCCTCTTGTATTTTACGGCGGCAGCCAACATCCTCAAGAAAGAGCAACTTGTCCCCGCGGACGGGTCCCTGCTCGTAACCGTTTCGGAGAATATCGGCAAAGCACTTGGCAGCGGTGAGCGCTGACTCCGAGCGAACTGCTTGATAGGAAGCGAGCGGCACTCCCTTCCGCGAGTTGATCTATAAACCAATCGAGCTGGTCCTCGAACAGCACGCCGAGAAAACCGGCACCAAATACCTGCTCGAGTTTCCCGCGGGCTCATCTGGCGCCCCCGAAGCCTAACTGGGCGCAGAATCAAAATTCGTAGCGCAGGTCAAACTGCATCACGCGCGGCTGGGTCAGCAGACTGGTGTAGGCGCCGAAACTGCTCGGTTGCTGCGTCAGCGAAGTGAGCAGAGATGATGAGCCCACGCTCTGGGCGTTGAAGCGCGTGAGGTTCGGCACATTGAACACCTCCCAGCGGAACTGCAAGCTGTGGTTTTCCGGCGGCATTTTCCAGCGCTTTCCCAGGCTCATATCCCAGCTGGCAAAGCCATCGCCACGCAGGACATTGCGCGAGCCGACGCCTCCCGGGAAGGGTTCAGTAAAGTCCAATTGTGCCGCAGCGGGATCAGCAAAAACACTGACGCTGCCGTTTCGCTTGAAAACTCCCGTCTTCGGCCGGGCAGTCATCTGTGCGATAGCCGTGAGGAACCAATCCGTGGGCCAGCGTTGGCCGCCATCCACGCTGAAGGGGAATCCGCTGGTCCAGCGGGCCAGGCCGGAAACCTGCCAGCCGCCGATAAAACCGTCCAGAATGCCGCGGGCATCGTGGGCCAAGGCCCGGCCTCTGCCAATCGGAAGATCAACAATCCAGTTGAGATTCATTTGGTGAGTGAGGTCATAGTCGGAGACTGCGCGAGCCAGGTTCGGGGAAAAAGCATTTGCCAGGCGGGTACCCACAAGACCGATGTTTTGATAACCGTAGACAGAAAAGCCCACGCGCGAGGCTGCGGAGGTGATATCAATGGATTTGGAAAACGTATAGTTGAAGTCGAACTGCACCCCGTGGCTGAATTGCTTCCTCAGGCTCGCCTGCAGCGCGTGGTAATTCGAAGTGCCGACGGAGCTCCATCCATACATGGAGAAGGCTTGGTTGCTCAAGTACTTGCCAGAGCCGTTGCCTAACGGGCCCGGTGGGCCGTTGAAGAAATAAGGCACGGCTGAAGTGCTGCCGCAGGGTGTGGTGTTGTCTCCTAATCCGCCGTACGCGTCAATGTCTGCCAGCCCTACAATTTCGTCGCCGATCACGGAAAGCGCCGGGTTGTAATAAAGGTCGAAAACCGACTGAAGTAGCCCATCGGTAGTGTTTGTCGTGGAGGGGACGAAACAGGTAAAGAGGTCCTGATACTGGGTAGCCCCTGACCGGAGCTGAGGCAGCACGTCCACCCAGTATTGCGCGGTCGGGCCGAGTGTCGCCGCGGTAACCTGACTTGAGGCCAAACCGGCCCGCGCTAACTTCGACAAGGCGCTCGCCGCTGCGTAGTAGTCGATGCCAGTCTTGGGATCCACAATATCCAGGGGCTGATTTAGATCGCGTTGCGTGAGCAGACGGTGGCCAAAGCGGCCAACATAAGATACTTGCAACGAGAATCGTTTGGGCAGCTCGCGGCCTATGGAAAAGTCGACCGCGTATGCGTGCGGGGTCTTCAGTGTGTTGTCATTGGCCCACAGGTTGGCTTGAGAAGTAAGGCCGGGTACCTGCGGGAAGCCTGCCGGGGGCGGGTCGTTCAGGAATTGGACCTGGCTTATCCCGGGCGGCGGGTTGTTGAACTTGGGAATTGTGTTGATGCCGGTGATCCGCGGAAGGTCTTCGGCTCCCGTCTGATTAAACGTGCAGCAGGGATTCTGCAAGGTAGTCGTCAAACCGGCCGCACCGACCGAGTCGGACGTGTTCAGGAGCGCGAATCCCGCCCGGTCGTAGACGCGGCTGAAACCGGCGCGGAAGACGGTTTTGTCGTTCTCGCCGAAGACCCTCTTCAGCAGACCGTTTCCAGGACGAGGTGAATAAGCGATAGAGACTCGCGGCGAGAAATCCGTCTTTTCAAAGTTGTAAAAGCCAGGGCGGTGGTTCACGGGACCACCGAGGTTGAAAGCAATCGGCTGCTCCGAGGTATACCCCAATCCTTGCTTCATGTTCTTGACGTTCAGATCAAACTGCGTCCCCAAACCAAATGTCGGCGTGGTCTGTAAACCATTTGTCTCCCAAGGCGGAGGGAAGAGCGACCACCGCAGCCCGTAAGTCAGCGTAAAGTTTGGTTTAATTCGCCACGTGTCCTGTCCGTAGAACTCGTACCAGTTAAGCCCATAGTTTCGTTTCACCGGATCGCCCTGGTTCTCCGGGATTCCGTTGCGGTCCAGGTTATAGTTCGCTACCACGTCGGAGATCATGCCGTACAGTGCCAGCAGCGGTCGGTCGTATTGCGTTGCGGTCTGCGGTTCAGGAGCAGTCCCTGGTGCACAGGGCGCCCCCGCACAGTTAACCGTGAGCTTTGGATGGGCCGCAGCGTTCATGGGGTCCAGCGTGCTCGTGGTTCCGGCAAAGCCAATTGGAGACGTCCAGTTGGTGGTCCCAAGGCCCAGGTGGTTGGAGTGGAGATTGCTTGACCTGGGATCGCGCGCGAGCCCAATCGCGGCACCGAACTGCAAGGCATGACTCTTTTTAGTCCAGGAGAGATCATCCAGTAGGTTATGCGTGCCCACCTGGAAATTGTGGCTATAGGTGACGCCTTGATCTAGCCCCAGAAATTCGTTCCAAGGCTGGTTAGTATTGCCCACAACCCCAAAGCTCTGCCGCGTGTATCCCCAACGGAAGGAATTGGCGAGAGTAGAGCTAAGAATGGCGGTGTAGCCGACCGCAAATCCCTTACTGTGGTCGGCAGTGGTTTGCTCGGGAGCCTCGCCCGGGAGGAAGGGGGCGCCCGGGTTGCGCAAATCCTGCAGGTTGCCGCGCCAAAAGATAAGGTGCCTACCGTCGGGGGTCAGGCGGTAATCCGCACGAGCAATGAAGACATCGTTGTCCAAGCTGGTCGGAGCCCGGAAAACGAACCCAGCGTAGTTCAACCCATCGCCCGCGGAAAAATCGTTAGTCAGCGTCTTACCCGTGCAAAAGGTCTTATCGAGATATCCCGTGTGACCGACGAGGTCGAGCATGGCGGGATCAATCCCAATGCCACGAGGGTCAAGATTTTTCAGGTCGGTGGGCGCAAAAGTGACAAGGTTGCCGCTCCCGTCCAAATACCGGAAGTTACCCTGGCACAGAGAGGGTGTGGGAATAACGCGCTCCGCGCGCTGCTCTTCCCGTTCGCGTGTTCCCTCGTAATTGGTGAAGAAAAACAGGCGGTCCTTCCGCAGCGGTCCGCCCACCGATGCCCCGAAAATATTGCGCTTCAGTTGGAGAGGCTTGTTCGGAAGGCCAATGTTCAGCTCGGACTGTTTCACAAGGTAGTCATTGGCGCTGGTAACGGTGTTGCGCAAGTTCTCATAGGCCGAACCGTGGAAGATGTTCGTGCCACTCTTGGTGACCAGGGCCACTTGCGCTCCCGAGCCCTGACCCTGATCCGCGCCATAGTTGGTCGTGGTTACCCGAAATTCCTGAACCGAGTCCTGCGTCACCGGCAGTACGGAGGTAAACGCATATCCGTTAGACTGGTCGTTCACGTCTACTCCATCGAGCGTGACGTTGCTCTGATCGCTCCGCGCGCCGTTCACCGAACCATTGCGAGTGTCCTGATCCTTGTCGGCAACGCGGTTGCCCGTGTACGCCACTCCGGCTTGCAAGCTCAGCAAATCGGGAACATTGCGGCCCTCCAGGGGAATATCCCGCACCTGCGTTTCGTCAAAAGAATTTCCGATCGAGGCATCCACCAGGTTCAGCGCCGGTTCCTCCGCCGTGACCGTCACCGTCTCCTTGCCGCCACCGACTTTGAGTTGCACATTTACCGTCACCGGCGTGTTCACCAGCAGCTGCAATCCCGTCTGCTCGTATTTCTGGAAACCCGTCGCCAACACCTCGAGTGTGTAAGTTCCCGGAGGCAGAAACAGAAATTGATAACCGCCATCATCTCCGGTCGTCGCCGTACGCGCGATCTTGGATTCCGGATTCGTCAGAGTTACCGAAGCCCCTCCAACATACCCGCCGGAACTGTCGGTCACCGTCCCGCGGATCGAGGTCGTTGCCTGGCCCCACGCGATGCTCCCGGCAATCAGCTGGGCGAGCGCAGCCAGAGCCGCGAACTTCGCAATACCCCTCCCAGGAAAAAAATGGGAAATGCCCGCCAGCTGTGATGTGTGGAACATAGCCTCTCCTCCACTCACGGATTCATGATTCTCCAGGCATAACATCGGTGCGAACCAAAACATTGCTAAAATTGTGTAAGGCTAACTACAGGCCGAAAAAGTGTCAAGCAGGAAGTTTCAATCGGTCGGCGGTAAATTTTTGGGGGATCAGCCTGGGAGGAAAAAGGAATCCGGTTGGCGCCAGCATGGCCTTAGGATGCCCCGCGTGCGTTCAGGTGGATGTGCATCCCCCGACCGAGAAACCGATCCAGGACTCGCACTCCGCCGCCTTTTACTCGGACGTACGGTTTTTGCTAGGATTCTCATTGTTGCTGCATGGTGCAGGGATGGCACGGCCGCAACCGCAACTACTTTTCAGACGCTCGCGGGGCAGGAGACTACCGAATGTCACTCATCGATCCACCTGCCGATAAGCCAGATAGATCCCGGGCCATGGCCTTCACCGTCGCGGCGCTTGTGCTGGTCGCGATTGTGGCGCTGTGGTATACGTTCCGCTACTACCCGGAAAAGAAGGCGGCCGAGCGTTTCTTTGATGCGCTAGTTGCCGGCAACACCGACTCGGCCTATCAACTCTGGAAACCGAGTTCGAGTTATACGATGAAGGATTTTCTCGCCGACTGGGGCCCGCAGGGCTACTACGGCCCGGTGAAGAGCTACAAAATTATCCATGCCAAAGCACCGGGAGGCTCGAATGCCATTTCTGTTTCGACGGAGATAAGCCCTTACTCGCCGATGCCGGACACCTCTGACACGGAAAAGAGCCGCAAGACTCGCGTCGTTGACCTGTGGATCCAGCCGAGCGACAAATCCTTTAGTTTCCCGCCATAGATTTTTTCCAGCCACAAGCCCCTCTCAAGGACTCAGTCGTGAATCTCCTGTAGGGCGCGCGTGAGTTCCTGCGGGCTCACGCTGGCCGTCCCGAGTTTGCCAACGACGACGCCGGCCGCGGTGTTGGCGAGCATGGCAGCGTCAGCGAGCGGCGCCCCAGCCGCGGCAGCAAGGGCCAGGACGCTGAGAACGGTGTCGCCTGCCCCTGTAAGGTCGAAGACTTGCCGGCCGGTTGCGCCGCGCTCGACGCCTGGCTGGCCTAAGCCCATCGCTGGAATGTGTATGTGCCGCGGCGAGGACTCCTCAAACAAACTCATGCCCTTCTCCCCGCGCGTGATCACCACGGCACTGCAGCCAAAATGCGCCAGCAGCGCGCGGCCCGCCTCTTCCACCGATTGCTCGTCGGCCAACGAGCGCGTCACGTAGAAACCCGCCTCCTTCGCATTGCACACTATGGCCCGCGCGCCGCGATAGGCGTAGAGCCTGGACGTCTTTGGCTTCACGAAGACGGGAACGTGTAGTTGATGCGCGGCGCTCAGAACTCGATCGGCAAAATCATCGGTGATCAAGCCCTTGTCGTAATCAGAGAGAACCAGCGCATCCAGATGCTTCAGCGCGCTGAAAAGAAGGCGGAGGAGCCTTTCCTGGGTTTCGGTGCGCAGCGGCTCGCGGCGCTCCTGATCGACGCGCACGACGTGGTGGTGCTTTGCGATAATACGCGTCTTTACCGTGGTGACGCGTTTCGAATCGGCGAGAACGCCTTTGTCCGCGATGTTCGCGGCGCGAAGGCATTTTTGCAGAGCGCGCCCGGGCTCATCATTGCCGGTAACTCCAAACGCTTCCACGCGCGCGCCGAGCGTAGCGATGTTTGCCGCGACGTTGCCCGCGCCGCCCAGGCATTCGCTCTGCTCGACGAAATCGACCACGGGAACGGCCGCTTCCGGCGAGAGCCGCGAGGCCGTGCCCCAAAGGTAGCGGTCCAGCATCAGGTCGCCGAGCACGCCGATGCGCTTGC
>WNFP01013655.1_pt1 | contig 13225 bp, 9 predicted proteins | sample 5400201 | NCBI WGS metagenome assembly WNFP01 (sample SAMN13153355, study PRJNA577476) | soil metagenome | isolation source: 115 cm saprolite under Madrone tree | place: USA:California | collected 2016-06-14
TTCTTCTGATAGAAGAAAGCTTCGCCCATCCTGAAATTCGCGAGCGGACGGCCGGACTGTATCGCCAGCGCCTTCTGATACTGCGCAACCGCTTCGAAATAGCGCCCTTGCTCGGCAATCTCCTCCCCTCGCGCAATCGCTGCTCGTGCCCGCAGCGAGGCGCTGCCTTTCAAGATCACGTTATTCGGATCAATCTTGATGCCGCCGGGCTTTGGCCTGCCAAAGGTTTCGATTGTGAATGCCGATTCTGTTCCCGTCACGTCGACCGTCCTCAGCTCCGGATTTCCCTCCGTGTCGATGCGCAGCTCCACTGGCATCTGGAAGGTGTCCAGCGGTTGCTTGACCTTGCCGACGATCCGGAATCCTTGCGGCGTGCGGTAGACCACGTATTCCAGCGCAAACTCCGGCACTCCCGTCGAGTTCAGCCACTGCGCAAAGAAGGGTTGCAGGTTCGGCGGCGTTTCTCCTGGCTTGGCCGCGGCCTGAGCGAATTGCTGCGCGAGCTTTTCGAAGTCCTCAATGCGCGCTCTCTTCCCGCCGTAAGTCGCGTAGAAGTTGTGGAGTAATGATTTGAAAGCTGCGTCGCCCATCTGTGCGCGGACCATGTGAAAGATCATCGCGCCTTTGTTCATTACCACCGACCGGTAATCGCTTGTATACGGCGTCAAACGCGCAGCCTGCGCGATCGGGGCGGCGTCTTCATACATGAGCGCGCCCACGGCAAACTCATCAACCGCTTTCAAGCCTGCTTCCTTGCCCGCGTTCTGCTCTGCGTACATCGCCTCTGAGTAACGCGCGAGGCCATCGCTGATCCACACATCGCCCGGCGTGGCCGGCAAAACCGAGTTGCCCCACCACTGCGAAGCGACCAGGCGCGCGATCGTTCGATCGCCGAATTTCGGATCCCACATGCGTCGGCTAAGCAGAAGAACCCCCGGCCCTGCGAAATCGCGCACCGTGCCGTCCGGTAGCTGGATAAGCGTAACGTCCGGATCGGGCAGCGGCCCGAACATGTCGGAAAAAATCGTGGTCGAGCGTGCCACGTCGCTGGCAAAATCCTGCGCGTTTCCGGAGGCTGACCGTGGTGCATACACTGCCACGTTAATTCCTTCCGCCTGCTTGGGATTCAGTTGCAAATTGCCCGCCACGAATGTCCCATGGGGCGCGGCATTGCCGCACTGAAAGGTGTACAACAGCCTGCCGCCCTGCGCTGGTGATTTCGCCGCCACCGGCGCTGGGGCCGACGACTTCCCGCTACCCGCGACCGCAAACGTATCTGGCACGTTCAATCGAAACGTTGCCGTGTAACGGTTCGAGGGAAAATTTGTGAGCGGAAACCAGCGTGCGGGCAGCAACAGATACGCGCCATCCTTGTTTATAGACGCCATGCGCACGCCCTGCACGGGGCTATTCTCTTCATTGGCCAATATTCCGGCATATGTAAACGTTAGCGTCGCGCGGCCTCCCGCTCCCACTGGAGAAGGAAGAACAACCGTCAGAGTCAGCGGATTTTGACTATCACGATCAAAGGAAAGCGATTTTCCGTCCGCCGTCCTGACATCGGTCACGTTCAAATTCGGATGCAGTTCCACGCGGACGCTACTCGATGCTTCCACCGCCCTGAAGTCCACCTTCGCCACTGCGGAGATGGTTTGGCCAATCGGATCTAGCGAGGCGGAGACATCATAATGCTCGGCAAGGAAGCTAGGTGGAGGAGGTGCTTGGGCGCGCAGTGACGCGGCACCGCAGGTGAGGAACAGCAATAAAGCAAGAAGGAACGCACCGGGAACTCTGCGGCAGAGGGTCATCGGACCCCTTTCAAGAATTTCGACTCGGAACCCACATACTAGGATAGCAGAGACCTCACAAAGCGTTGCCAGTAGAGGCCCGGAGCAGATCCGCAATGGTGTCCGCGGCGCGTTCGACGGCTCCCGGTGGGCCAAGCCGCTGGCGCACGTCCGCAAGTCCGGCCCGGAGTTCGTCTCGTGCCTGTGAGTCCCGAAGTAGCCTCAGGACTTCGCTCGCTACGCGGTCCGGCGTAAAATCGTGTTGGATCAATTCAGCCACAAGACGGCGTTCTGCAATAAGATTGACCATGCTGAAGTAAGATGTACGCAGCAGCGGTTTGGTGAGCAGCGCAGTGAGCGGCGTGACGCGGTAGATCACCACCATCGGTACATTAAGAAGTGCCGCTTCTACTGTCGCTGTGCCACTAGAGATAATCGCCGCGTCCGCCGCGGCGAGTGCGTTGTATGTTTGGCCTTCGACGACGAGGTGCGCCATCTCCGAAGGCCAACTTTCCCGGAGTTCGGCTGCACTGCTGCCCGGGGCTGCCGCGAACACAAATTGCGCCGTCAATTCCCGTTGGATCAATTTGCACGCTTCTCGTAAAACGGGCAAGTGTTGCGCGAGTTCCGCATGACGGCTACCAGGTAGAATGGTTACTATCGGCTTCGCCGGGTCGAGATTGTGCTCTAGGCAAAACGTCTCGCGATTTTGCGAAGTCCGGACATTTCCCACCAGCGGATGCCCGATGAATTTTACCCGCACACCTGCTTCGCCATAGAATTTCTCTTCGAAAGGGAAAATACAAAGCGCTTGCGCGAAGCGCCGCCGCACGACGCGAACTCGCCACGGTCGCCAGGCCCAGAATTGCGGGCAAATATAATACACGTTGCGGACACCATGCCGGCGCAGCTTCCTGGCCAGCCGTAGGTGGAAACCGGGAAAGTCCGTCAAAATCGCAAGTGGAGGCTTTCGGCGCCGCGCTTCCGCGACAAGATGCCGCATCGCGCGAACCAGCGAAGGCAAGTGGCTCAAAATTTCGGTGATGCCTACGACGGAAACTTCTGAATAATCAGTAGTGACTTCCACCCCTGCCGCGCGCATCCGCGGTCCGCCCATGCCGAAAATTGCTACGTCCAACCTTTGCTTCAACGCCGTGGCCAGCCGAGCGGCGTACATGTCTCCGCTGGCTTCACCCGCGGAAAGTAAAAGCGGTATCGTTGTCATGCGCGAGTGAGGTTCGATCAGTCGTTCGCTGGCAAGGGCGCGGGGAATGCTGTCCCAGCGGCAGGATTTGCATTCACCGGCATGGGCAGCTCCTGCTCCTTGTACTGGAGCTGATAGAGCCGGTAGTAGATGCCGCGTTGCACCAGCAGCTCCTGGTGTGCGCCCTGCTCGCGCAGCCGCCCCTTGTGCAACACAAGAATGCGGTCGGCGTGCTGAATCGTGCTCAGGCGGTGCGCGATCACCAGTGCCGTCCGCCCGGAGAGCAGCCGGTCGAGGGCCTCGCGGATTTGGATTTCCGTTTTCGTGTCCACGCTGGAAGTAGCTTCATCCAGGATCAGGAACCGTGGATTATGCGCAAGCGCGCGCGCAAAATTGATAAGCTGGCGTTGCCCTACGGACAAAGTCGACCCGCGCTCGTTGACGTCCGTCGCCACCCCTTCCGGCAGGCCGCCAACGAATTCGCCCAGGCCAATCTGTTCCACCGCGTGCTCGACGGTCGCCCGCGTAATCCCGGGCGTGCCAAGACGGATGTTCGACTCGATCGTCCCAGTGAAAAGAAACGGATCTTGCAGCACGATCCCGAATTGCCGGCGCAGGTCCTGCATATCGAGCAGTCGAATATCGATGCCGTCGAGAAGGATCTGACCGCGTTGTATGTCATAGAAACGGAGCAGCAGGGAAATGAGCGTGGTTTTGCCCGCGCCGGTGTGCCCGACGATCGCAAAGGATTGCCCTGGCGCCACACGGAAAGAGACGTCGCGCAGCACCCAGTCTTCGTCCGCTGGCTCTGATACATTGCGGTAACTGAACCACACGTTGCGGAATTCGATCTCCCCGCGCGGTTGTTCGAGCCTGATCGCGTTCGCAACCGAAGTGACCGTCAACGGCTCGTCCAGCAGCTTGAAAATCCGCTCCGAGGCGGCCATCGCTGACTGCAAAATGTTGAATTTTTCACTGAGGTCCTGGATCCAGAATACCCAGTGTCAGCGAATTGGAGAGAACACGGAGGCCGCCGACCCAGAATATGAGGGCAATGGCGGCGACGCTCAATATTTCCACCGCAGGGTAAAAAAGTGCAAACGAGAGAATTGCGTCTCTCCAGGCGCGCATGTTGTCCCGGTTGCGGCGTTCGAATTCTTCTTTCGCTTGTTGTTCACGGTTGAAAATCTGCACGATGCTCATCCCGGAGATGTATTCCTGGAGGAATGCATTGATGCGCGCGATCGCCGTCCGAATGCGGCGGTTCGCGTCACGCACATATTTGCGAAAAACCATTGTAACTACGAAAATCAGCGGCAGCACCGAGAGCGCAGCCAGTGCGAGGCGCCAGTTCAGAAAAAGTAGGACTCCAACCATTACTGCGAGCAGAAAGAAATCGTTGATCATTGTCACGACGCCGGCTGCGAAGAGATCGTTGAGGGCGTCCACGTCTGTGGTGACGCGCGTGACCAGGCGGCCAACCGGGTTGCGATCGAAGTAGCTCATCGGGAGCCGTTGTATGTGCCCGAAGATTTCCCGCCGCATGTCGTACATCGTCTGCTGGCCCACGCGTTGCATGATGCGGATTTGCACGTATTGAGCGAGAAAATCGAAGATCAGAACCAGAAGGTATACGACGCTGATGATGATGAGCCCGCGCTTGGCCGCCGTGATCTCTAGGAGCTGATGCGAAGCAGGCACGAGATACTTGTCAACCGCAACCTGGAACAGTTTCGGAGGGGCCAGCTCGAGTGGCGTCACGGCGAGGGTCAGCGTAAGCGCAAAGATCACCCGCCACTTGTACGGCCGCATATACTGCATCAGCCGCCGCATCAGGTGCGAATCGTACGCTTTACCGAGTGCTTCTTCTTCGTGGGCGTTGCTCATGCTCGTTCGAGCTCTTCTTCCAACAATTGTTTTTGATATAGATCGGCATAATAGCCTTCGCGGGCCAAAAGCTCATCATGCGTTCCGCGCTCGATGATTCGGCCGTCACGCAGTACTACGATTTGATCGGCATCCCGGACTGTCGATGTCCGGTGTGAAATCAAGATGGTCGTCCGGCCTCGCATTATGCTGCGCAAGCGGCCCAGGATTCGTTCTTCAGTCTGCGTGTCTACGCTTGATAGGGAATCATCCAGAATGAGAATCCGCGGATCGCGCACGACAGCGCGAGCAATCGCCGTTCGCTGCTTCTGACCACCGCTGAGCGTGATCCCGCGCTCCCCGACAACAGTGTCATATTTCGCTGGAAATCCTTCGACGTCACCATTGAGGCTCGCGATCTCCGCTGCCTGCATCACGCGTCCCTCATCGTACTTAGGAAGCCCGAACGCGATATTTCCACCGACCGTGTCGCTGAAGAGATACGTATCTTGAGGAACATAGCCGATGGATCTTCGCAGCGTCTCGAGTGGCCATTCACGGATTGGCTTGCCATCGATCAGAACTTCACCCTCGGGAGCATCCCATAGCCGCGCCACAAGGGCGGCGAGCGTCGTCTTCCCGCTGCCTGTCGGTCCGACGATGGCCAGCGTGGAACCCGCGGGAATGCGCAGGTTTATGTCGCTGAGAACCGGATGACCACCGAAGCCATTCGCTTTTCCCGAGCCGTTCGTGCCATTCCCAGACAGTGTTGTCGGGTAGGTAAACGTGAGATTGCGGAATTCAATCTCGCCTTCGGGCCGCGTCCCTGCAACTACTCGCGCCGCGCGGTCATCAATCTGCGGCTGCGCATGGAGAATGTGCGACAACCGGCCCATTGACGCCGCTCCCCGTTGAAAAATATTTGTCACCCAGCCGAGTGCGATCATCGGCCATACAAGCAGATTCAGAAATGTGTAAAAGGAGACCAAGCCCCCCAGCGAAAGATCTCCCCGCAAAAACTGGAATCCTCCCATCCACAGGACGATTAAAAACGTGGTTCCGATCAGCGCCTGGAGGGAAGGCATAAACATGCTCCAGGTCCGAATGAGCTTCACGTTGCGGGCGACGTACTCGCGATTCGGTTCATCGAAGTCGCGAGTCTCGGCCTCTTCCTGCGCGTACGCACGAACCACGCGCACGCCGGAAAGGTTCTCTTGTACCTTCGCTGATAGCGTCGCTAGTGACGCTTGAATCTTTTCATAAAGATCATGAATTACTTTTCCAAAATGCCGAACGGCGATAGCCACAACCGGAACAGGAAGCAGAACCCACATCGTCAGCGATGGCGAAAGCTTCAGCATGATCCCGATCGCGAGCACCATCGTAACGATGGTGGTGGCCGTGTACATAATGCCCGGGCCCAACACCATGCGTACCGCGTTCAGATCGTTCGTCGCGCGCGACATTAGCTCACCAGTACGGTTGCGGACATAAAATTCTGGTTCGAGGATCAGAAGCCGCTGCAGCAGATCATTTCGCAGATCAAATTCGATATCCCGCGACACACCAATGAGAACCCAACGCGTCGAAAAGGATAAATAGCCTTTCAAGAGGACACAGAGAATTAGAATTAGACAGTAAATTCCGAGGGTATGCCGGCTGTTCGGAGCGTAGAAGGGAATCATTCGGCTCAACCAGGAAGCACCGCCCAGCGCCGCAGGGCCTCCGGAAACGCGCGCAAAAGGTTGCGGACTGCCTGCCAGTGTGTCCGTAATGATGCCAGTGGCCAGCGGAATGAGACTTCCAACAATCCCCATCAACGCCAGTGCCAAAAGTCCCAAGGCGATGGCGCCTTTGTACCGGCCCAAATACGGCGCTAGCCCCAGAAGGCCTTTCCAGGTGGAGGTGCGCGGAGCTTTCTTAGTCCCACTAGTTGAGGTGACAGTGCCGGCCGTGCTCATCGCAGCCTCGACCTCGCATTCGCAAGTGAAGGCGCTTCCAGAAGGAAATGTTCGTAAGTCCGATCCACCGACTGGTAGCGCTTTGTCGCCGGATTCCACCGCACGCCGATCGCTGACCCCGTTCAGGGGCGTCAGCCCAAGGAACCCCTTCTCATTTTTCAGATACTCATCGCACCGCAAGAGTTCCATCCATTTTCCTTCGTGGTTCTCCGCGATGACGGCCCGCGTTACAATTGTTCCCGGAGCGTAATTGGTCGGCGTTTTGGGAACGACATTCGCCGCGAGAAATTGTTGTTTCCCGGTTTTGGCCAAGTCGCCAAAGACGAGCACTTGGGTTTCTGACCCCAGTAAAGACTGCGCCGCCCCTTGGACCTCCTCCGGCACAGCGGGTTCGGCAGACTTAGCTTCCGCTGCCGCGTTTGCCCCTGGTCCAGGTGCTTGTTCACCGCAGCCCGTCAAAAAAAACAAAATACCTAATATACTCAGGAAGATCCGAGCCAAATTTCCGCGGTTTCCGCCCAGCTGGCTGCGCGCCCTTCTTACACGCTCCTTCTCTTGAAAAGACGCGACTCCTCCAGCCTGGTTAGCTGCCAACCGTATCATTTGATGTGATTTCTCCATCACAAGCTTTACGCGGCCACGCTAATCATTTCTACACTTCCGGCCTTTGATCCTTTTCGGGGCGTACACAACATCATGCATTGCGGGCACATCCCGCCCGCCTAATCGAATGCGCCTGAAACAATTCTATCTGTTGCCGGCCCTTCGTGGAAGAACCGCGCGCGCCAGACATATCGTAATGTTGCAATACCCCCTTACCTCAATCACAGGCTCCCACTCCACAGCCCGTCATTTCTACTAACGCTGCGTCAAAATTGCGTCAAGGCGCGCTTCGAAGTTTTCCTCTCCCTCTGACCAGAGCTCGCTCCGCTCCACTGGCAGCGCACGCTCGATCCCTTCCACCCAATCAAACAATTGTTGGATGTTCTCCCGGGTCCTGGCGTGATATTCCTTCAGGTTTCCGCCGGCCGTCATCCACCGCCGGAACGTATGTTCTACGGGATGATCGGAGGAGTTAAACGGATTCGCCGCTGCCCCTGGCGCCAGCAGCCCGCCATGCCCGGTAAAAAAATGCTCGAAGCCAAGGTCTGCTAAAAAGTGTCCTGCCGTTTTTGCGACGCCCTCATCGTATTCGAGTCCATGGCATGTCAGCAGCAACGGCTCCGGCTGTTGCTTCCATTGCAAAGATTCCATGTCTAGACCCCAGAGGTCCCACGTCGCCGCTGCGATATACGCCGAGTCTTGGTTAAGATGTTGGGCGGCAAGCGCGGCGACTTCGGCAGCGCCGTAACCCAGTGGACGCAAGTCCCACTCCGCCAGTGGGCTCTCAGTCGCGTCGATAGGTTGCACGGTGAATTCGGTGAAGAAATTTTGCGACGCTGACAGCGGAGCGGTTGTAAGAAACCTCGCAAATTCCGCAATCATCGTGGATTCAGAGAAGTCGCGCGTCCACACGCGCAGGTAGGCTCGATTGGCCATCGTTTGCGGAACCCCGTGAATTATACCGGTATGGCAGGGAAGAGGCGAATGCCTGCCCAAGGCGGTGATGGGTCTCAATTCCGCTCGCCTGCCAGATTAAGCGGGGAAATAACTTCTCCGCCGTCGCTTAGCGCGCCGACGGCGGCACCGTTGCAATGAAACTGGCTGCAATTTGCTGCAGCCGTTCCCGCAGCGTGTCCCCAATCCCCGCGAATACCCGTCCGCAGGTTTCTCGCAGCTTTTCTTCCGCCGTCGCCGCGATTCCATCCAGCACCTCGCGAGATTGGTGGTCCAGTGTCGTCACCGTAGCGAGCATCCACTGTTTCGAAACATTTTCGAGCCGAGTGTGATATTGCTCCGCCGATTGATCACTCATTCGCCCGTATGCGGCGCGCATCTCTGCCTGGTGTCTTTCCATCGTCGATTTCCAGGCATCGAGCAGCGGCGCAAGTCCTGCTTGCACTCTCTGGTGCGCTTCCGCGATTCCCGCATCGATCGCACCGCTCATTGCCGTATGGAAGCGCCGCAGGAAAGCCTCCTGCTCCGCAGTGACTTTTTCGAAATGCTCGGTGCGCAGCGCCTGGATCTGTTCCCGTGTCTCGCCCACATACTTCCGTACTTCCTCGCCCACGCCGTCGAGTTCCTGTCGCGCATTGCGCTGAATTTCATCCGTGAACGCCGCCGAGGTCGTATCGGCTGCCTCCGCGAAAAGTTCCCTCGCCCGCGTAAACGCGTCTCGCACCACTTCTTCCATCTGCGTCTGTGTATGAGCCACGAAGTTCCGGCTCGAGTTATCCAGTTCGCTGGCAAATATGCTGGAAACCTCTCTCGCCTTTTCGCGAAGATGGTTGGCGGCCTGCTCCGCCGTCTTATCTGTAAAACTTTGAATTTGTGTCTGTGCTTTTTTTTCGTACCATTCGGCTGTTTTGAACAGCTCTTCTGCCGCCGTGTGTTTCACGTCGCTGGCTTTTGCTTCCAGCTCGGCAAGATTGCGAGCCGTGATGGTCTGCTCGGACTCATGCAAGAGCCGTTCGACGCTTCCCAGGTTCTCGCGGAAACGTGCCAGCGATTCGGCAAACGCCTCGTCCGCCGTGTTGCGGATGCGGTCCTGCTGCAGCGTCAAGGCCGCATCGAGCATCGAGCGCCCCCCGGCCAGCCGCTGAATCGCTTCCTCGGTTTTCGCCAAATGCGGCTGCATCAGCGACTGCACTTGCTCTTCGAATTGCGCCAGCGTCCGCCGGTTGGACTCTTCGAATTCACTCAGGATGCGCGCGTTGATCTCGCCAGCCAATGATTCTGAGCGGCGATGCAGTTCATTCCGATGTAGGCTCAGAACATCATCAAGCTGCGATTGGAATTCTCCCAGGGCTTGTTGTTTCGCGCTTTCGATCCGCGCAGAAAAATTATCCAGCCTCTCCGCGGACACCGCCGCACGTGCGACCGCCTCCTCGAGCCGCTGCGAATGCCCTTGAAGCGACTCCCGCAGCGCTACCAGCCGCTGTTCTGTTTCCGTCGTTGCCCCGGCCGCCGACTCTCGCAGCTTCGCCGCCACCTGCATTGCTTCTTCTTGGAGTTGTACCCTGAACGTCTGCGCGTGGTCATCCAACGCGCTCGCCGCGCGCGCCTCTGCCGAAGCGAGCGTACTCTCGAGGGCCGTCTTCCAGCGTGCCTCGGCGGACTCGAGCTCCTGAGCGAGGTGACTTTGCCAGGATCCTTGCGCTGCGCCCAGCATAGAGGACACCTTCTCTTGAATCTCGTTTGCTGTCGCGCTCAGTGATTCACGCTGCGATGCCGCTTGCTCTTCGCTCCGACGCCCAGCTTCTTCCACCGTTCGCGCGGCGGCTTCTGCCCCTGCGGTGATTTGCGCCGCCGATTGCTCCGCCTGCACGCGCAGTCGAGCCGCGGTTTCCTCTGCTTGCTGACAGAGCGTCCGCAACGCATCAGCTGCACTCGAAAGTTGCTCCGCGTGTTCGCCTCTCTGCACTGCGCCCGCGTTGGACAATTGCATCGTCAGCTCGCGGGTCAGTTGTTCCAGTTGCGGCGCAAGCCGGCGCGGCAATTCCGTTTGTAAGGCCTCTGCGGCGGCCGCACACGCTTCCCGCGCCCGAGCCTCAGATTCCTCTTGGATTCTTTCGATGGCGTGCGCTGTTTCATTCGAAAGCTCCGCTCGTGCTGCGGCGGACTTCTGCTCCCATTCTTCGAACGAGAGTCGCCGTTCCGCCGACACGGCTTGTGTGGCCGCTTCGCGCGCTGCGGCGCTAATCTGTTGCTTGGCGTCGGCTAACAGGCGCGTAACCTGCCTCGCAAGTTGCATTGATGCGTCGGTCGTGCTCGCGACAGAAGGGAAGACGCGGAGATTGCCCGGTCCGCTGCCGCTAGTTCCGGCTGTTTCAGCCTCGAGTGCCGCAGCTTCAATCGCGGGATGGGGTTCTGGTTCGCCGAGCGGGACGTGGATCTCTTGTGTCAGTGCCAGCTCGGGCAGTCCTTCGCGCCCCGCTTCATGCGTCGCTGAGTCCGCTATGGTTTTGGCGTGCGCATCGTCGGGGAACGTGAACCAATCTTCGGGTGGAAAGGCGATGCCCCAGGTATTGCCCGGAACTTCGAGCTCCAGCGCGACCTGGAAGAGCTGCCGCACTGTCCGTGGACGCTGAATCCACGCCACTCGTCCCCGGACGTTTCTCGGCGCCTGCCCCGTTTCCGGGTGCGGGATCTCCAGTGAAACCCACATATTTTTTAGCACGTAATGCTTGGACTGATAGCGGCACCCATGGCAGTTGATAATCAGTGTCGAGGTGCGTTCCGCGAATGGCCGGCCCAGCGCGTCCACACCCGTCACTACTAGAGGCACGGCTTGCACGATTCGCGTGCTACGCCGTTTCCGCAGTTCCGCCGCAGCGTTCCCAGTTCCCTCGGTCGACATCTCACCTGCTTGACCGGCAATGTCTCTGCCCAGTTCGTCCATGCAATTCGCCCGCCGTCCCTTGCTTCCGCCCAACTTCCCAACGCGACTTACGATGGTGTGGTCTTGCCGCCCTCTGAGCGCGGCGAAGGATGTGCCCCGGTCAGAAATGCCCAAAGCTCTTTCGCCACCCAGATCGGCCCAACCAGTAAATAGATCGGCCCTTGGAAAAACGCCGGATGATTGCCCTCAATGCGATGTCCGAGGAACAAGAATGCCCAGCCGCCGGCAAAGAAGGCCGCGCCCCAGAGCCACTTCATGAGGATCAACAGTATGATCCCCGCAAAAATCATCGGGATCCCGACGCCATGTAATACTTTGTTCCAGCCAGAGGAATGCTCGTGGTCGTACTGGGACATGTAGTGCGCCAAGCTAGGCATCGGCCGCACCTCCTCGTTGGGGGCGATCTCTGTAAATTTGCACTGTATACCCAAAGTTTGGCAATGGCTAGAGGTAGCTATAGGTACTGAGGGTTCTAGTAGTGTGTTTTCAAGTCCGACACCCGCGGGTTCCGCCCAAACTGGGTGCTTTTACAGGTCCCGTCGGCCTTCCATCGCCTTCAACATTGTGACTTCGTCCGCATATTCCAGATCGGCACCCACCGGAATGCCCACGCCTATCCGCGTGACGCGCACGCCAAGGGGTTTCAGCAGTTTCGAAAGATAGACCGCCGTGGCCTCTCCCTCGGCTGTAGGATTCGTGGCGATGATGATTTCTTCGACCGTGCTACCCTTCAGCCGTTCGATCAGCGACTTGATGTGGAGTTGTTCGGGGCCGCGCCCGGAAAGCGGCGAGAGCGAACCGCCCAGTACGTGGTATAGCCCGCTGTAGGTGCGCGTCTTTTCAACGGCCAGAATGTTATGCGCCTCTTCCACCACGCAAATCGTCTTCTTGTTCCGCGCCGGTCCCACGCAATACAAACAGGGGTCGGTGTCCGTGATGTTGTGACAGATGGAGCACGCGCGAATTTTTTCCTTTGCGTCGCGGATCGCATCCGCCAGCGCCAGCGCATCTTCCGGTGCCGCGCGCAACAGGTAAAACGCCAGCCGCTGCGCCGTCTTCTGTCCGATTCCGGGGAGGCGCTTCAATTCGTCGATGAGTCGTTCTACAGGAGCGGCGAAATCAGGCATCCTTGATGTTTAGCATAGCCCGCATCTCCACGCAAACGGCGGCGGGGGTCCAGCGCTCCGTCTCTTTCGAGTCGAATCGAAGCTCGAGTACACACCAGGCCGCTTGCTTCCCCGCAAGTTTCAAAGCTAGACTCATCGCTGGAATTCCGCGGAAAGTCTACGAGGCAGGTCGTGACCCAGCCAGAGCCACCGTTAGAACCATTAATTCGAAATATCTCCGATACCGCCCGTTGGGTCGCGGTCTACCGCGCGCGTGAAAGCGACCGTCCGGACGCTGTCTTCCGCGACCCCTTTGCCAGGCGCCTCGCTGGCGAACGCGGCGAACAGATCGCCAATTCCATGCCGCTCGGCCGCGACAACGATTGGAGCATGGTCACGCGAACCTACTTGATCGATCAGTTTGTTACGGATCAGATCCGGCAAGGGGTGGATATGGTTGTCAATCTTGCCGCTGGTCTTGATTCACGTCCCTACCGGCTGCAGCTCCCGCCCACGCTTCACTGGGTCGAGGTTGACCTCCCTGAAATTCTCGACTACAAGGAAAATATCCTCCGCGACGAGAAACCCACGTGCGCATTGGAACGTTTCCGCCTCGACCTCTCCAATCTCCAAGCTCGTCGTGCGCTTTTCACGCAACTCGGCAGCCAAGCCAGGAAGGCTCTCGTCATCACCGAGGGCCTCATCATCTATCTCACTGCCGATGCTGTCGCGGCGCTCGCTCAGGATCTCGCTGCTCCTCCCTCATTTCACTCTTGGATTCTCGATATCGCCTCACCCGG
>WNFP01007022.1_pt1 | contig 13223 bp, 8 predicted proteins | sample 5400201 | NCBI WGS metagenome assembly WNFP01 (sample SAMN13153355, study PRJNA577476) | soil metagenome | isolation source: 115 cm saprolite under Madrone tree | place: USA:California | collected 2016-06-14
CCGCCTCCTCCCATTCCGCTGGGATTACCCTCGGACTTGCTTGAGCGACGACCCGACATCGCCGCGGCCGAGAGATCAATGGCCTCTGCAAACGCACAGATTGGCGTCGCAAAAGCCGCCTATTATCCGCTCGTCAATTTGGCAGCAGCCGGAGGTTTCGAGAGTGGCTCCATTACCACGTTGATCTCCGGCCCCAGTATTTTGTGGTCGGCTGGCCCGTCCGCAGCTTTGACCCTGTTTGATGTTGGGAGGCGCCGGGCTGCCTCAGACCAAGCTATCGCTTTTTACGATCAAACCGTTGCGAATTATCGCCAAACGGTGCTGACCGGCTTCCAACAGGTCGAGGACAATATCGCGGGGCTGAGGATTCTGGAGCACGAAGCAGAGGTGCAGAACGCCGCGGTTATCGCAGCGCAGAAATATCTTGAACTCGCTATAACGCGATACACCGGTGGTGTCACGAGTTACCTGGAGGTGACGACGGCTCAGAGCGCGGCGCTGTCTGACGAAGTTACCGCGGTCAATATCCTGGGGCGCCGCATGGTGGACGCGGTCACCCTCGTGCAGGCGCTCGGCGGCGGATGGGACAGCGCTACTTTGCCGGCGCGGCCCGAATGCTGCGGCAAGCTCCCGCACGATGCAAGGTAATCGCCCTGCTCCTTAGAGTCGAGTTCCAATTATTTTTTGCGCCAGCCAAGTGCCTTATCGGGCGCCTGCGTGTCTGATTCGTGGTTCTCGACTTTCGTCGGCAGGGTAAAAGAAAACGTTGCGCCGCGCGGGGAGTTTTCGGCGGCCCACAAGCGGCCGCCATGCGACTCGATGATGGAACGACTGATGGGCAATCCCATGCCGGTGCCGTGGGGCTTGGTAGTAAAGAACGCATTGAACATCTGCTCTGCGTGTTCTGCAGATAATCCCGAGCCGGTGTCGCTGACGGAGACCAGTATTTGGCCGTCTTCGGCTTGCTGCGATTTGACAATAAGCTTACCTGGCGGTTGCCGGTTCATCATGGCCTCGATGCCGTTGAGCATGAGGTTCATAAACACCTGTTGCAATTGCACATGATCCGCCCTGACCTTGGGAAGATCATTGGCGAGGTCGCTACCAATAAAAATCGAATACCGGCTCGCCTCGCTGCGAAGCAAGGGGATCATCTCTTCAATGACCTCATTTACGTCCAGCGACTCTTGTTGCGGAACACCCTTCTTGAAGAGCAAGCGGATCCGGTTGATAATTTCGGTGGCACGGGTTACATCTTTGATGATTCTGCCGGCTGCTTCGCGCCCCTCTGTGATATCGGGCTGATCGCGTCCAAGCCAGCGCAAGCAGGTATTGGCGTTGGTGAGCGCGGCGGCAATGGGCTGTCTGATCTCGTGTGCGAGGGATGCAGTCAGCTCTCCCATGGTGGTCACTCGGCTGACGCGTGCCAGATTGGCCTGCGCCTCGCGCAATGCTTCCTCGGCACGCTTGCGTTCGGTTACGTCCATCACCGCGCCCAAGATCTCGATCGTTCCCGATTTATCGCGCAAGGAATGAGCTACAACGTGGACACATTTGACTGAATCATCCGGCATCATCAAGCGAAATTCATGTTCAACGTCCCTTGTATCGATGGACGCACTCGTGATCGCCTGCTTGACGTGAATCGCGTCTTCCGGATGAACGCGTTTGAGAATAAGGTCCACGGTCGGTTTCATCGTTCGGTCATATTGGAAAATGCGAAAAGTTTCCTCGGACCAGCGAATCTCTCCACTAGAAACGCACCAGCTGAAGCTGCCGGTCTTGCTCAATCGCTGCGCTTCGGCCAAGTACGCCTCGCTGCGCCGCAGGGCATCTTCGGCGCGGTGGCGGTCCTCGATGTCGATCGCGGTGCCATACCATTTAAGGATGTTCCCCGCCTGATCGCGAAGGGGCACGTTGCGGGTGAGCCACCAGCGATATTCCCCGTCCGCGCGTCGCAGCCGCACTTCGCTCTCCACCGTTTCCCCGGCGGCGAGGGCAGCGCGCCAATCACGGACGTACCTGGCGAGATCATCGGGATGAACGACGGAGCCCCAATCCCAGCCCAGTGCATCCTGCATAGTGAGGCCTGTGGTTTCCAGCCAACGTCGGTTGATAAAATCAACGGAGCCGTCACGCCGCGTGCTCCAGACATGCGCCGGAATCGTGTCGATAACGAGGCGGAGTCGATCTTCGCTCTGCTGCAGGGTCGCGTAGAGATCTTGCAGACGCCTGGCGGTGTTGTTGAACACGCGACCGAGGTCAGCGAGCTCGTCTCTTCCGGTAACAGACACTTCATGTTGAAATTCGCCGCGGGCCAATGCTTTTGAGCCATCCACCAAGCGCGCTAGCGGGTGTGTGATGCTGCGAGTAATGGCCAAGCCGAGTGTCGCAGCGATCAGCAAGGTGAAGAAAGCGGTGAGCGGCACAACGAGGAAAACGATGCGTTGCACACGCTTAATGTTGCGCACGGTTTGGGTCTGCTCCTCGCCGACCTCACGGTCGACCGTTTCGACCAGCGCCGAGGTAAGTGACTTCAGCGGCGTCACCTGGTTCGCCAGACGCAGGCGCACCGCGCGCCAATCGCCGGAGTTGGCCAGGGTGGTGATGGCCTCAAGTTGCGATGGGAGCGCGCTCTGAACCGCGTGCAGGGTAGGCAGGATGGTCGGATCTCGCTGGACCTCGAAAGGCCCGCGACTAAGGGCGCTCATGGCGCGACGGGTGTCTTCCAGGACGGCGGAGCGAAGGGGGCCACCTTCTGTTACGAGTCGACTGGCGTCTTGCGAGTCCACGAGCGCTGCCAGGCGATCGTGAAAGGCGGACAAACTGGTGTGAACGCGGAGGACGGCGACTAGCTTCTGGTCGATACCGTTGAGGCGCTCCGCCTCAGAGCGCACGAGGTGAAAGTGCCAGAGGAGCACTGCGTCCGCGGCTAACATCAAGAAAATGATGACCGCGAACCCGAGTATTAGACGGGGGCCGATGTTGAGCCGGGCAGCCTGGAGAGCTTTCGCTTCGGCACGCTTAACCCAACGATTCCATCCTGTTGCGTTATGAAGCCCCATCGATCGTTCCTATCGAGGTATTGATGGCCCCGAACTCGCGCCCATGCTCTCACTCTTGCACGAAAGCCCAAAGTAGCGAATGAAGGCGATCTTAATGGACAGATTCAGAAGTTGCCTTCGCGGTTCCACTACTGATAGCTGCTGGGGGCCGTCCCTTCTTGAAACCGGTTATACGAACCAAGTGGCTCTCCAGGGCTGCGGCCGCTTCTGGCGCGCTCTTCTCGCCGATCAGTACGGAGTGCACCGTCTGGATGTAAGCGTCTGTGACGTCCTGGTATCTCTTGCCAGTCATGTTCGACGGACGCGAAACGATGGCAGTCCGGAATGCTTTACTCAAAAGCGCAACATGGGGACTGGATTCAAGCACCGCGTGCATGTCGTAAAGTTCCGGGAGAGTGGGTGGCTGTGACAGTGCGCGGAACCGCTTTACCTGCATATCTCTACGAGTGAGATACCGGACTAGCTCCAGGGCTTCACGGGGATGAGCCGAGAATCGGGAGACTGCCAAACCCCATCCCCCCAAAGTACCGAAGCGACCTGACTTACCACCAGGCAGGAGGGCTGTGTCGAATTTGTCTCCGATTTGAGATCCTTTTACCTGACTGTCGAGGTAGGCTGATGGCCAATGCCGCATGAATGCCGCGTCCCCAGCCAGCCAAACGTTTAGCGAATCCCACTCTCTGTATCCGACTACACCTGGGGGTGAAATAGAGCCAACCCAGTGCGCCGCCCTTTGCCAAGCGTGGATCGCCTGCGGATTATTCACGCTGATGGTCTTGTCCTCTTCAATCAGGCGCCCGCCGCCTTGTGAAGCCTGCCATTCCAGCGCGTCGCAGGTCAGGGCTTCGTCAGCAGCACCTTGCCATACAAATCCCCAAAATTGTTTCTTACCTTTGGCTCGTTCACCCGCTTGGATCCGGGCGGCCATGCTTTCCAGTTCATCCCATGTGCTGGGTGGCTCACGATACCCATACTGTCGCAGGAGGTCGGTCCGATAGTACAGAAGTCCGACATCGGCGCGATACGGCATGGCCACCAACTTCTTATCGACGGTGTAGCCGGCGGCTATGGCCGGAAATTGGAGGGGGATCTCGCTGGCGAAATATGGCATCAAATCCACGAAATATTCGGCCAGCATCCCAGGCCAGATCACATCAATCGCGTAAACGTCAGGACCCGAGGCGCCTGTCTCGAGTAACTCTCGCCACAAAACTAGTCTTTGCCGCGCAGAATCCGGAGAAGGAAGGAGGTTGACTCGGATTCCTGTTTCCCGGGTGAATTGCGCGGGCAATGTGACGGCAAGCGCGAACACCGCAGATTGCCCGTGTGACTATGCTCTGAATCGGTCTTGGAAGACATTCAATTGGCCCGGTAGGTATAACCATTCGTGCAGGAGCCATGCCTACTGCCTTTCCGAAAGCCTAGTTGAGTCAATGGCTGCGAGCGACTTCCGTTCACGGATGCGCGGACCGCTCCTGGGGCGGTCCCTTCTTGAAACCGGTTATGCGAGCCAATTCATCCTCTAAGGCTGCAACAACTTCTGGCGCATTCTTTTGCTTAGTCAAAACGGAGTGCACGGCCACTATGTAAGCATCGCTTACGTCCTGGTATTTCTTTCCGGTGACGTTGGAAGGGCGCGAAACGATGGCCGTCTGGAACGCTTCACTCACTAGGTTAAAACGGGGATTTGATTCGAGCACCTCAGGCAAATTGTAGAGTTCCGGTAGAGTGGGTGGCTCTGAAAGGACGCGCGACCGCTTCACCTGCACGTCTCGACGGCTGAGATATCGGACCAGCTCCAAGGCTTCCCGAGGATGAGCCGAGAATCGGGAAACCGCCAAGCCGGCTCCTCCCGAGGTACCCGCGCGTCCTGACTTACCACCGGGCAACAGGGCTATATCGAACTTATTTCGGATTGGCGACCCAGCCGACTGGCTGTCGACATAGGCGGTCGGCCAATTGCGCATGAATGCCGCGTCGCCTGCGACCCAAACGTTTAGCGAGTCCCACTCTCGATATCCGACGACACCGGGCGGCGAAATAGAACCAACCCAGCGCGCCGCCCTTTGCCACGCGCTGACCGTCTGCGGATTATTCACGCTGATCGTCTGGTCCTCCTCGATGATCCTCCCTCCACCGTCGGCGACCTGCCATTCCAATGCATTGCAGGTCAACGCTTCGGCAGGCGCCCCTTGCCACACAAAGCCCCAAAACTCTTTCTTGCCTTTGGCTCGTTCGCCCGCCTGTATCCGAGCCGCCATGCTCTCCAGTTCACCCCACGTCCTGGGTGGCTCGCGATATCCATACTGTCGCAGAAGGTCGGTGCGATAAAACAGGAGCCCGATGTCGGCACGATAGGCCATGGCCACCAACTTATCGTTCACGGTATAGCTAGCGGCTATCCCCGGAAATTGAAGAGAGATTTCGCGGGCGAAGTATGGCTTGAGATCTATGAAATATTCGTTCAGAATCCGCGCCCAGATCACATCAATGCCGTAAACATCCGGCCCAGAGGCGCCTGTCTCAAGCAACTCTTGCCACAAAGCCAGCTTTTGCCGCGCTGACTCCGGTGACGGGAGGAGATTGACGCGGATTCCTGTTTCCTGGGTAAATTGCTGCAACTCTTGCTGGCGCGCCTCGCTGAACGTATTGTTCGTCCACTCCTCCAGGAGAGTCAGCGTAACCGGGCCATGAACCGATGGCCGGGCACAAGCTTCCAGTAGCAGTGAAAGCAATACAATGCATACACGATTGGCCATCTTGCCGAAATTTGAGCATGCAACGGCCATGAATCTCCAGGCGACGACTCCGCTAAGTTTTCAAAATCAAGAGACACTCTCTTGAAGCCGTCGTCATCCGGCATTTTCGGCAGTATACACCCGGCGTTTCTGTCATCCGCCTCTTTCCCGGCGCGGAGCCCAATCGCATGCTGCACTGGTTCTGTGGAGAACAGGATTGTGGGAGGGCCTGCTTCCGATCTGTACGGACAGCAGATAACGCGCGATCTCTGAACCGCGTCGACAAAATCACAAAGTGCGGTAAACTCAAGAACTACGTTTGTCGGGGCGTAGCGCAGCCTGGTAGCGCGCCTGCCTTGGGCGCACGCAACTCGACTCCAACAACTCCTACCATCACTTCTAACTACTAACGTTTCCAACAAATCGGGGAATCTGCTCTTCGCTCAAAGATAACCCCAATGGCCTGAAAACGTTGGATTCTGGCACAGTTCTGGCACAGTCGACGTTCCGATTCCCAGCCTTCAGTTAATGACCGAATGCTCGGATACCGTTGTAGCAGCGATTAGGGTACCTCGATCGGTACTGCCTTCGAGCGCCCTCATCCGGGCCACATTGGCGCCGCCAAATGAACTTCTAACTCCCGGCACGCGACGTCTGGCGCTAAGGGCAGAGTGAGTGCACCATTATTAGGGAGTTTCTTGCCCTCGGTGTTCGGATTAGTTCTCTGGGCCTCATTGAGATAAGAGTGGAGCACTGGAATACCGCTCGCAACGCTTTCCGGGTACATTCCGATGAGGTCTAACCAAGGAGGAAGGAAATACGCGGAGACTAGCCTTCTACGCTGTCGTTGCCTGTCGCCGGCGAAAGCCGAGGAATCTTTGCCCACAATTGCCACATCGATATGGAGAGAACATAAACACCAGTATGAGAGCGTGTTCCAGGAGGCGTTTACTCGTATCTCTGAGCACCAAGCCGCCTCGACAGCGAGGACATTCGCGCACTCTATAGGTGAACCATAGTTTCATGGTGTAATCAGAATCAAATCTGAGAACTGCTTTTGGCTATTTGCTCTTGTTCAGCGAACGGCAAGGATACTCAAATCTCGGATATGAAACTTTATACCATTGAGGTGGATAAAACAATGGAATCCCATCGGAGCAGATACGATTTTCGTTAAAAACGAGTGCACGTACAGGCTTTACCTGTAGCCGCGTCTCTCGCTTATGGTCATACTGCTCGGAGAGGTCAAGGAATTCTGTCTATACCCTTAGAATTGCAGACGAGGCGCGACGAGTTGAAGGCGCGGAGAGAGTCGCTGTTCAACAAATATCTGAAGAATCCTGACGAAACCCAACTTGCGTTGGAAATTAAGCTGCTCGATGACCAAGTAGCTGAATGTGTTCAGCAGCTAGGGCGCAGAACGCAAGGCTCAAGTGAGCAATAACAGGTTCCCGACGCAGTTACAATCTGGAGTTCCACGAAAGATTGTTGATTTTCACATGGATGAAAGCCGAGACTGGGTCGCTGAACTAGAGTGCGGCCATCAGCAGCACGTCCGACATAACCCACCTTGGACGCATCGCCATTGGGTTACAACACCGCAGGGGCGGCTTGAACACGTCGGTCGGGAACTCAATTGCTTGGCATGTGGGCCCAATGTTCTCGGCATGACTGCCTAGCTATCCGAGGTCAGGCATCGCGGTATCAGAATCAAAATAAGGCTAGCAGCACGTTAGCGACAGCCGTGTTCGGACCAATGCAGGTCGAGGGCTAAGCGTGCAGCGCGGCACTTTTCGCGCATGCTCTCGGCATGTCTCTTTTCTTTTGCAAACTCTTCGTGCTGCCCAACAAGGTTCGCCAATTTGTCTGTGGCGTCGAAGTATTCGTTCGTGGCGCTGGCGAGATTTTCAAAGAGATTTATCGCGATAGAGCAGTCCATGAGAGACAAGCTCCGTTGTGACTATTGTTCGACTTCGCGGGTTTGGCGGATGATTGCCCATCTGCCTTGATGAATATCCTCTTCCCGGTCTTCTGAAAATAAAATACCCGCCCGGGAGAGCCACCGACAATTCCACCACCCGCGCTTTGGTCGCATCAAGGTCTGCACACATGCGTAGCCATTTGAATCTCGGCTCTGAAAAGGTTGAAGCGGGCTATCATCCGGGAGATAGCCTAGCTTCCGGTTAGCCGACCCGTTGCTTCAAGGCGGTAAGGGTACCAGGATTCGCCTTGATCTTGAGACAAACACCCTTTTCCGCGTACGACTCGCTAAGCACGTGAATGTTCTTGCGAATGTCGGCGAGCACACCTTCTTTGCCGTAGGGAACGACGAGTTCTACCTCAGTCATAGTATCGAGAAAGAAATTGACGACACGAGAGTGAAGTGCCTCGATGTCCTGCGGGTTGAGCGCAGACATCGCAACGGCCTCGGGGAACTCTTTCTCCAGCAATGCCTTTCGCGAAGAACCGACGATGTCGATCTTGTTTAGGATCACCAGAGACGGGAGCTTTCCCGCCCCGATGTCTTCGAGCACTTCTTTCGTCACCTGAATGTGGGAGCGGAACGCCGGATCGGCCGCGTCCACTACGTGGAGGAGAAGGGAGGCGTCCAGCGCTTCGTCGAGAGTCGACCGGAAGGAGGCCACCAGATCGTGGGGGAGATTTCGAATGAAACCAACCGTGTCGGAGACGAGAATCCGGGGTTGCGTCTCGGGGTGCAACGCTCGCACGGTGGTATCCAGGGTCGCAAAGAGCCGGTCGGCCACGAGCACTTCGCTCGAAGTGAGCGCCCGCATGAGTGAAGATTTTCCGGCGTTGGTGTAGCCGACGATGGCGACCTTGGGCAAACCTTCGCGATGACGACGGCGCTCGACTTGCTCTCGACGGACCGCTTTGAGCTCTCGTTGCAGCTCGCTGGTGCGATCCCGTACTTTCCGGTGCTCGACCTCATGAAAGGACTCGCTGACCCCTCTTGCGCCACGTCCTCCACCCCTTCGCTCTTTGGCCCCGAACACGCGCTCGCGGGGCGCGAGGTACTTGAGCCTTGCCAACTCCACTTGAAGTTGCGCTTCTTTGGTGCGAGCGTGCCGATGAAAAATCTCGAGGATGATCGCTGGCCGATCGTAAACCTCGACGCCGGTCGCCTCTCGAATGTTTCTCACTTGTGTGGGGGTTAGTTCGTGATCGAACACCACGCTTTCGGCCATGCTGGGCGCCTTCACGGGTTCGCTTAGCTCATTCAGTTTTCCCGGCCCGATGAGAGATGCGGCCGTAGGGGACCGCAGTCGTTGCGAAAGCGTTCCGACGATATCCCACCCCAGCGTTTCAACCAGTAGCCTCAATTCCTGCAGCGACGCATTGTGCTCTTCGGTGGCCGTCTTTTGCAGCTGTACATCCACGAGGATGGTGGCCGGCCTAACCTGGGACTGTGAAGGATGCGTCATGTGGAAAGCATATCTCAACTAAGTTCAGACTGGCCCAGCTTTGACCATCGTGAGCGAAGCAGGACGTATGCTTAAACAGAAACTCAGCAAACCCATGAGCCAGGCAGGCGCTGCTCTGGAAGTGCCTCCGCTGTGCGTGTAACATCCTCGTGACATAGACATCGGAACAGCGCTGGAATGCACGATTGGTGCAATCGGCATTCGGTTAACAATCGAATGCTCGGACACTTTTCTAAACTGATTAGCCGCCGCCGATTTGGGAACAGGCGTTCAACAACTCGTATTGAGAGGGAAGGCGTACGGATAATTTCGCAATGAGCCGCCATCCATGCGAAATCGGCGGCGCGCGCGCTACTAGAAGCTCTAACGTCCCACAAGAGGAGCACTGGCACAAACAGTTCTCATAACTAGTCATTGGCGCGTAGCGCTATTCGCCGTCCGTGCGAAGCATCTTCCGAATTCCAGACTGGTTATTCTTCGATCTAACACGCGAGGTATATTCGGCGAAATGGGGGTGAGGTGAATTAGCCACTACACGCACCCCAGCCTAGAAAGGTCACTGCTACTAAAACAAAAAAGGGCTGGCGATGTAGCCAGCCCTTTTTACCGCCTGTTCGGCCCGGGTCTTTTAGCGTGCGCCTGGGGCGGCGGCTAGAGACCTTTGTTGCGGTGCCGCTGGTTGGGATAAGGCTTGATTCGCGGGCGAGGTTCCCACATTGACCTTGATCTGCTTGGGCTTGGCTTCCTCGCGCTTGGGGAGGCTGAGGGTCAGCACGCCATTGTGATATTCGGCCTGGATGGCCTCGGCGTTGACGGAGTTAGCGAGCGAGAAGCTGCGGCTGAAGGAGCCATAGGCGCGTTCGATGCGCAGATAGTTGTCGTCGTGCACCTTGCTCTCAAACTTGCGTTCGCCGCGAATGGTGAGGATGTTGTTCTCGACGCGGATGTCGAGGTCCTGGGGATTGACGTCGGGGAGGTCGGCCTTGACGACGAGTTCATTCTCGGTTTCGTAGATGTCCACGGCCGGGGCCCAAGGGGTCAAGTTCGACTCCTCGGCGGCACGTCCCACTCCATTGCCAAACAGATGATTGATTTGTTCCTGCAGGGTGGTAGCCCCGCGGAATGGTTGTTCCAAACGATTCATAGTTCTCATTTAAGCCTCCAATGAAGTTTTCGGGCTGTCTGAAGGCAATTTCAGATAACTCAGGTCAAACAGATTGCAGTTCTGCCTCTGTTGGTATGCGAGCAGCCTGCGCCACTTAACTAGGGATTGTCAAGTACAATCCTAGGCATTCTTCGTGACTTAATCGTTCATGGTTACTTGGTAGCGCAACGATTCACGCTGTCCTGATAGACGCCAATCGGCATCCGGAGGAAAGAGCGGAACATGATGATTGTAGGGCAGCTTGGAGCACCCGTCGGGCACCAACTAATAATGGCTTAGCAGGAACACTCAAGAAAAACTCGGAATTTACTCGATCGTGACGGATGCCGCAGCTTTCGCAGCGCCTTGGCTTCGATTTGGCGAATGCGCTCTCGAGTAACCGCAAACAAAACACCCACTTCTTCAAGTGTATGCTCGCTGCCACTATCGAAGCCAAAACGCATTTTTATAATTGTCTCTTCGCGCGGAGTCAGTGTCTTCAACATTGAGGCCATCCGCTGCTTCAGGTCGAGGTCGATGACCGCCTCGGACGGCAACACAATATTCTTATCCTCGACCAAGTCGCCTAAACGTACCTCTTCGTCTGCCCCAATCGGCGCCTCGAACGACACGGGCTGCTGTGCAATTTTCTTTGCCTTGCGCACCGCGTCGACAGGAAGGTCCATTCGTTTGGCAATCTCGTCTGAAGTAGGCTCGCGGCCGAGTTCCTGGACGAGTTGCCGGCCGGTTCGGGCCTGTTTATTAATCATCTCAATCATGTGCACGGGTACGCGGATGGTGCGTGCCTGATCGGCGATGGCCCGAGTGATTCCTTGGCGAATCCACCAGGTCGCGTAGGTGGAGAATTTGTATCCGCGACGCCATTCGAACTTGTCGGCGCCTCTCATGAGACCAATGTTGCCTTCTTGGATCAAATCGAGAAACTGCAGGCCGCGGTTGGTATATTTCTTGGCGATGGAGACGACCAGGCGGAGATTCGCCTCGGTCAACTCTACTTTCGCCTGCTGTGCCTCGGCCTCGCCGCGCAGGATTACGGTGAGAGTTCGCTTTAAGCTGTTCGAATCCTCGATTTCTCTCTGTTGCGCGCGGCACAAGCGCAGTTCCGAGCGCGCTCCGTTGGCGGAATGGCAGGGAGTGCCGCGCAGACGACGTTCCAATCGTCCAATCTCGCGTTCAAGCGCGTGCACGCGCTCGACGGTGTGTCGCAGTATGTCGATCAACCGCTTCTTCTCGTTCTCGTTAAAATGAATCGAGCGGACAAGCAAGGACATTGCAACCCGGGTCCGCAGGAACCGATTCCGGTCCCGCACATACAGGTGCTTATTCGATCTTGCCGCGTTCTGTAGCTGGGCGGCCTGCTTGAGGCCGGTAAGGTAAAGTTTTTCGATTTTGTCGATAATTCGAAGTGTGTCGCGGGTCTTCGCCGCAAGCCTTTCCGTGGTCAATTCTTCGTCATCGAGATGGACGATTTTCCTAATCGGCTGAGTACCTTCACGAAGTTGTCGGCCAACCGAGATAACCTCCTGCACGACTATTGGGGCCCGAGAGGTCGCCTTCAGGACCCGCACGTGTCCGCGCTCCATACGCTTGGCGATGGCCACCTCTCGTTCGCGCGTCAAAAGCGGCACGGTGCCCATTTCGCGTAAGTATGTCCGGACCGGATCGCTGGCCTTATCTAGCGGTCCTGCCGTCAGATCAGGATCTGTTTCTGCTTGCTCCACGCCCAGATCGAATGCCGCTGATTCAGCAACCTCAGGCACTGTGTGGGCAGCCGCTTCCGCGGCGTCCTGGTGAATGTGGATGCCGTTGCGCTGTACCGTAGAAAACAGGTCGTCAATTTCTTCCGCCGTGTGTTCCCCAGCTGGAAGGATCTCGTTCACCTCATCAACAAGCAGAAATCCTCGATCCTTGCCCAGATTTATCAGATTACTGACTTGATCGTACTTTTCCTGCATGACGGTCGACAAATGGTTTTCTCCAATCACAATTCGAGACGGTTTCGAGTCGGTCGCGTAGGATCAGTCCACCGCAAACCGACGTCAGGAAAACGCCACGCTCATGTCGCTAGGATTCTTCGGCAACTTTTCGTGGATACAGGCCCTTCGCGGCTCCCGAAGCGTGGGAGTCCCGGTAGGCATCCAGCTCGGTTTCACTGATACGGTAATGTGTTTTCAAGGGGCTGTTAGAGGAATCGGCCAACTCGCGATGGAGTTTGAGAGAGCAAATGTCCGGTCCATTTTGTAAGCTCAAACGGTGCGACACGAATGCTTCGTTCAGAATCGTAAAGGTGATCTCGTGAGAGTCGATCGCTGTTTCCCGCACCAGGAAACTGTATTCTCGCACCATGGCCTTAGCCGTGAACCCCACATACTGCACGTTAACGCTCATTTTGGTCCTCGGGACGAATCCTTCTTAGGCGAACAATTTTCCGCTGCAAAGTGGAGCGGGTCTCTCAGGTTTTGCAATTCCCGATAGTAATAGAGGGCGGTTGGACGTTTCCCGTTGAAACGCAGCTTCTTCAGAAAGTCGACTTCTTCCTTGGCCGCAGTCCCACTTAGGGAAGGGTTGTTAAGGAATTCTTTTAGGCCGGGCTCCAACTCCGCCGGGTTAGGCACCTTTTCCACGAATTCAAATCTCGTTGGGTCCCCGGGCGCCAATCTCCGATTGAGCACAACCTCCATACTAAAGGTGGCTAAGTCGACGTCCCAGGTTTCAATCAGTGGATCCAGGAAGGAAACGCAGTTTTGCGGCGACAAGTTGAAGACATCCGTGTCGAGAAATTCAAGAAGGTTAACGCGCACCTGTTCATAAC
>WNFP01003138.1_pt1 | contig 13217 bp, 13 predicted proteins | sample 5400201 | NCBI WGS metagenome assembly WNFP01 (sample SAMN13153355, study PRJNA577476) | soil metagenome | isolation source: 115 cm saprolite under Madrone tree | place: USA:California | collected 2016-06-14
GTTCTGCAAGAGCGGGAGTTTGAGCGTGTGGGTGGCAATCAGCCTATCCGCGTTAACGTGCGGGTCGTAGCCGCCACCAATCGCGACCTGGAGGCTGCCATCGCTGCGGGTACATTTCGTAGCGATCTGTTCTACCGCCTCAACGTTTTTCCGATTGGGATCCCTCCTCTGCGGGAAAGAAGAGAAGACATTCCCCTGCTGGTCGAATACTTCATCGGTCATTTCGCAAGGAAGGCAGGAAAGAGCTTCCGCGGGATTAATAAAAAAACTCTGGACCTTCTTCTATCGTATCCCTGGCCAGGTAATGTTCGCGAATTACAGAACGTCGTCGAGCGTTCTGTCATTGTATGCGAAACAGAGTATTTCTCGGTGGATGAGAGTTGGCTTTCGCCGCAGCCTCTTGCAAGCGAGCCGAAAAGCCAGTTGGAACTGTCTCAAAAGCTTGCTGCCCAGGAGAAAGAGATGATTGAGGCGGCCCTACGCGAAAGCGGGGGGCGGGTGTCCGGACCGTCCGGAGCGGCTGTAAAGCTGGGGATTCATCGATCAACCTTAGAATCGAAGATTGCCTCCTTGAAGATCAACAAGTATCGCTTCAAAACTGCAAGCGCCTCGAAAAATAGTTAACCGCGTCTCTCCTACTCGACGAAAACGCTCCTCAAGGCTCCAGCTCTCTTAGCACCGAAAATGCAACGCTCTGGGGCGGCCCAACACCTCCGCGCCCAGGATGTCCAATGGTTTCCGCGTGCGTCCTTCTCGGGCGGTCAGAGCAAGTGTATTCAGACGGGCGCTAAGCGTTGTCATCATGTTCTCCTTTTGCTGCTACTACTGTGAGTTCTTCGAAGACCCTCGATGAGCGCGCTCATGGCCTACTTCCTGTTTGGTTTTCCATCATTCGGCGATTAATCCGAGCTGCTGCTGCAAAGTCAGGTTGTCCTCGATGTGCCAATTCTCAACAATGCGTCCGTCAGCGATGCGATAGATGTCGGTGGCGATGAAATTGATCGTCTGCCCTTGCCCTTGGATCTGTTTGAAGCGTCCGGTGAAGTGACCGCGGAAGTGCAAGTGCGCGACGACGCGATCGCCGGCCACGATCATCTGCTCAATCTCGCAGCCCATGTCGGGGATCGCGGCGCGTATCCCTTTTGAGGCTGCCAGCGTTCCGGTGAGTCCCTGCGGGCGTCCCGGCGGCAACGTATTGTCGATGAAGTTCGGCGCTAGCGCGGAGCGCGCGAGCGCTTCGTCGCCGGTATTCCAAAAAGTATCATAGCGCCGCGCGGCGATGATTTGAACGTCGACCTGTGCTCTCGGCAAACTGCGATCAACGATCAGGCTGTGCGGCTCAATCAGTGCGGTGTCAGCAGCCACGATAGGAGTAGCAGGGGCATCCCCACCCGCTGTGAACACCCATTTTGGGCTCAGGCCCTTGGCGTTTGCGGGACTGATGGAATGCTCTGCCGACTGGCTCCAAGTGTTGCTCAGATTGTGTCCGGCTATTCGCCATTGGCCCGATCGGGACTCAGATGAGCGGCTTTGTGCGCTCAGAGCCACGAGGAGCAAAAGGGTGCTGATCAATACCACCGTTGCCAGCGACACGTTACGGTTCTTCATCGGCATCTGCGCTGTTCTCCTTGGATTCGGTTGCGATTGTGCTGACTTTATTCCTTTTGACTGCACCGCCTAACCGCAGACGGCCTTCCAAAGTGGCTACGATTGAGGAATTCCCGCATGTGCTTGATTCAGGAACAACTTGGCGGTTGGCTTTCTACGAGAAGAATCCGCGCACTCAGATGAACGTGACCGAATCCAGTCGCGGGTGTTGTAGGAACTTTCGGCAATTGCTGAAGTCTCGGACATCTCGCTAGCAGCTAACTCTTGCATCTTAAGCACCTTGAGGTTGGAACTGTAATTGCCATCACAGGAGCATATGACTGTCTCTCGCTACGGCAGAGGTAGGAATTCTTGAGAGAGGCAAGATGCTCAAGATCACGAGGGCAGCGAACGAAGAGGTGGTCTTTACGGTGAGTGGTCGAATGGACGCAGAAAACCTGGCCGAGTTGGAAGCGCTGTTCAACTCAGAAGCTAGCGGTCGCCGCATTACTTTGGATTTGATGGAGCTAACTCTAGTGGACCAAGACGCTGTCAGTTTTCTTATGCGCTGCGAAGCCGACAACATACAACTCAAGAATTGCCCAGCATACATCCGTGAGTGGATCACGAAAGAACGAAGCCAAAGCTAGCGGTTGATCTGGCTAACAGAAGAGAAGCACGTCCATCGGCCGCCCCGCAGCATGAAACGGTAGTGGCTGATTGCTAGTAACGATAGAAAAGGAGACATCACACCTCCAATGACGCAAGCGGCCCTAATGCAAGGCTTGGAGACGGAAAAGCGGAGTGTTGCGTCATGGCGGTTGTCTGACGCGCATCAACGGAACATCGCGGGCCAGGACGACGAAGCGACACTCGTCCTTGCCGCCAAAAGCGGAGATGGACAGGCGTTTGAAATTCTCATCGAGCGTCACCGGCAAAGGATTCTAGCCGTTGCGCGACGCTTGACTCGTATCCGAGAAGATGCAGAAGACATTGTCCAGCAGAGCTTCCAAAAAGCTTTCGTCCACTTGCACAAATTCGAAGGGAGATCTTCCTTCTCCACCTGGTTAACGCGGATTGCCATCAACGAAGCCCTTATGTTGCTGCGCAGAGGCCGCGGACTGCGCGAGGTATCAATCGATGATTTAAGCGGGAATGAGGAAACCGCACTCGGGCTAGAGATGCCCGATTCACGCGCAGGCCCCGAGAGTGCCTTTTTACAAGGCGAGCGGAACCGAATTCTATCCGCGGCTATGAATAAGTTGAGGCCAGGAATCCGAAAAGCAATCGAGCTGCGAGAACTTGGTGAGTTATCCATAGAAGAGGCCGCTCAGGTCATGGGGCTCTCGGTCGCAGCGGTGAAAGGCCGGGTGTTCCATGGGCGGAGGAAATTGCACCAGGTATTGAAGCGCGAGTCCTTCTGGATGTCCGGGAAACAGATCTTGCGGGCAAGCCGTAAAGCGAATGGCCTCTCGCGCGATCAACTCGTCTGCAGTTCCTGTGATTAGTGTGGCGACAAGGCACGCCCATCGGGACTCGTGACAAGGAAGTCCTGGGGGCGCGCGAGTCAGATCGAGACAATTCAATTGCGAAGGGAACGACTAAGGTATGAAATTGAAAGACAAGAGAAATGAGGCTTTGGAGCTTCACACGGGCCCGATTCAGTCTCACGCAGAAGATACTTCCGCAAACCACACACCAAGTAGCGAAGGAATCAGGCTACGCGCATATGAAATCTATCTTGAGCGTGGGGGCCTCCCAGGCAATGAGCTTGATGATTGGCTGCAAGCCGAGCGTGAACTCGAGCGTGTGGCGCCGCCAAAGAGAGAGACTCAATGAAACGCCGTGACTTCATCAAAGACAGTGTCGTTTCCGCAGTCGCCGCTGGTACGGCTCCTTACACTTTCCGACCGGAGACTTTCGGCAGGGAAAGATCCCTGATCTCGCTCCCGCAGGTGGAACCTAAAGGTTCTTTCTGGCCGGACGGAGCGCGTCTGGCCGTTTCCATATCGATGCAGATGGAAGCTGGCGCTCAGCCGCTGAGGGGAGCGGAGAGCCCGATGCCGAAGATTGATCCGATGTATCCCGATCTGCCGGCGGCCAAGTGGTACGAATACGGATTCAAAGAAGGGCTTCCGCGACTGTTGGACATGTTCGATCGTCGAAAAGTCAAAGTTACCTCCCACATGGTAGGTGCGACGGTCAATCTTCACCCGGCTCTGGCCAAAGAGATCGTCCAGCGCGGGCACGAAGCGTCTGGCCACGGACAAACGTGGGCTGCGCAATATTCCATGACGCCCGAGCAGGAGCGCGAATCGTACAAGCAGAGCGTCGCCAGCATTGAACGTGCAACCGGCACAAGGCCCTTGGGTTTCAATGCCTTCTGGCTTCGCGGCACCCCGCATACGTTGGAGATTCTCCAGGAGCTTGCCTTTATTTATCACATTGACGACGTGAGCCGGGATGAACCGTTCCTTGTCAAAGTGAACGGAAAGCCGTTCGCCGTCGTGCCGTATACGTTGCACATGAATGACATCGTTGATTATGAATCGCGCTACTTCAGCACTCAGGAATATGCCGGCGATTTGAAAGCGGAGTTCGACATGCTTTACGCCGAATCATCAAAGCGTCGTCGCATGATGTCGGTGAGTGCTCATGATCGCATCGCGGGCCGCCCATCGCGCACCAAAGTCCTTGAAGAATTTATCGTGTATGCGCAGAACCATCCCGGAGTCGTTTTCATGCGAAAAGACGAGATTGCGCGTTTCGCGCTCAGCAGCCCGCAAACCATTCGCGAAGGGATTTAGCGGAGAGGAAGACCCATTGAAGAGAGTAGCTTCAAACACAGGAAAGCCACTTTCGCAGCAGCGTTGGCTTGAGCAAGGCGCTTCATGAGTCACGCGCGTCTTGCGAGAATTCTTTCGGTAGTTCTTCTGTTGCTGATGCTGTCCGCCTCTGTTTTGCGGGGACAAGAAGAACAGGCAAAACCCCTGACCTTGGAAGAGGCGATTTCGCTGGCGCGATCGCACAATCGCGAGTTGAAACAGGCGGAAGTGGAGATCCACAAGCAGAAAGAAGCTTTTAGCGAAGCCAAGACGCAACTCTATCCACGTTTTGATACGTACTTCCTCGCATCGGAACTTCTCACCCCGCTGGACTTCACAATTAAATCGGGCACGTTTGGAACCTTTCCGGCTACCGGCCCGATTCCAACGAAAGACTCGAAGATTCACACTCCCGCCCGACCCGTCGCAATTACCTCCGTCACGGTCACGCAGCCTCTTACGCAACTGTTTCGAATCGACCTTTCCATCAAGCAGCAGAAATTAGCAGCGGAGCTCAGTGAGCAGGCTTATTTTGAACGTGAACACGGGCTTGTGAATGAGGTTCGGCGTGCGTACTACGCGATCTTGCAATCACAAAGCGAACTTGAATCGCAGCGCGCTCTGCTTGCCTACCTTGAAGAGTTGCAGCAGTTCACGGGTCGACGTCTGCAACAGGAAGCGGTGCTGAAGGCTGACAGCCTCCGCATTACTGCCCAACGCACAAAAGCTTCCTATCAACTTACCGTCATCGGAGATGCGCTGGCGGACCGGAAGGAGGCTCTGAACCGTCTGCTCGGCCGCGACCTCCAGGCGGAGTTTACAGTCGAGATGGTTCCCGCGTCGCTCCTTGAGGAATCGAGCTTGCAAGAAGCAAGAAAAATCGCGAACGAGATGCGGCCCGAGATTAAGGCCGAAATGATTAAAAAGGAAAGAGCCACGTTAGAGACGAAAATCGAAAAGACGCGGTACATTCCGGATATTTCTATTCAAGCGAACTACCTTACAGCTCCGAATATCTCGTTCCTCCCGCAGAACGTCGGTGGGGTTGGCGTGCTGTTGACATGGCAACCCTGGGACTGGGGACAGAAGCGTCACAACATTGCCCAGAAAGTTGATGCTGAAAAACAGGCGCAACTTTCCATCGACAACGTGAGAGATCAAGTTCTACAGGAAGTGGACTCAACATTTCGGCGGCTCCGGGAAGCACGGGAGCTGCTCACCGCAGCACAGGCCGCACGAGATGCGGAAGCCGAAAAGCTGCGCAACGAGATGGACGCCTATTCGCACCAGACGATTGTGTTGAGCGATTTCTTGCAGCAACAGTCCTCGGTTGCAAGTGCAGAGGATCAGTACCGACAAGGTTTACTTGCGTTTTGGACAGCGCGAGCAGACTTCGAACGAGCATTGGGTGAGGAGTAGTCTCATGAAGGTTGCCGTAAGTACCCTACGAAGAGGTCGAATATCAAAACTGGCCGGACTTTGTACACTGATGGCAGCGATGACTGGCTGTCAGCGGGATACGCAAATCCTTGCGAAATCTCCGGCACCCGTTCGGCTAGCGGAAGTAACTTTACACGCGTCTCCGGAAGGTCTGCGCTACTCGGCTTCCATCGTGCCCTTCGCACAGGCCGGCCTGTCATTCAAATCTTCAGGATACGTAACAAACATTCAACAGGTCGTCGGCGCAGACGGACGTCGCCGGGATGTAGGTACGGGAGACTATGTTGTCCGCGGAGCTGTTCTTGCGCAGATTCGTCAGCAGGATTTGAAGAATCAAGTTGAACAGTCAGAAGCCCAGGTAAGTCAGGCTACGGCCCAACACGTCCAGGCAGGGCAGGACTACGAGCGCGCGAAGGCGCTTTACGCCACACAGAGCCTAACCAGACCCGATTTTGATCAAGCACAAGCCAAATTTGATTCCACGCTCGCTGCTGTGAGCCAGGCCAACGCCGTTTTGCATCAAGCGCAATTGGCCCTGAACGACTCAGATCTCAAGGCGCCATTTTCCGGCTACATCCTTGCGCGCAACATTGAACTAGGAAACCTGGCTGCGCCCGCGACTACAGCCTTCACGATTGCTGACACGAGCGCAGTGAAAGTTAGCTTTGGTGTGCCGGAGTACACATTAAGGCACCTACGTCTGGGACAAGAGTTCACGATTCGCTTGCAGGATGACCCCAAGGGTTATCAAGGGCGGGTGACCAGTATTTCCCCGAATGCTGATGAACGAAACCGCGTTTTCACCGTAGAAGTGACCGTATCGAACCAAAAGGGTTCGTTGAAGCCCGGCATGATTGCCTCGCTAAGCCTCGGCGAAAGTTCTCCCACATCCGTTCCTACGGTTCCACTCAGCGCCATAGTCCCATATCCCTCGGAACCCGGTCGGTTTGCGGTGATGGTGGCGCAAGAACGCACCGGCAAATGGACAGCAAGGCTGCGCGAAGTGCAGTTGGGCGCGACCCACGAGGGTTCGATTGCCGTCGTGGGAGTGCAACCCGGGGAGAAAGTGATCGCCCTCGGTGCTCAACTCTTGAAGGATGGAGAACCCATCGAAGTCGTCCCTTAGATTCCTTAGGTAGATGAGGCCATGGCACACAGAAGCGACCAGGATCGGATCGAAAAAACACATAACCTGCCTAGGTTCTTCGTCGAGCACCCGCAGGTTTCTTGGGTTCTCCTCGTTGGCGTCCTGGTTTGGGGCTGGTTTGGCTACCATTCCATGCCACAGCGAAAAGATCCTGACATTCCGGTTCGAGTGGCTGTGGCCTCCTGCTCATGGCCCGGTGCGACCGCGCAGCAAGTCGAGCAATTTGTTACCCGCCCGATTGAAGACGCCGTAGCTGAAAATAAGAACATCCATCCCGGAACAGCCGCCGACTATGGAATCCGTTCTATCTCGATTCCCGGTTTCGCCTACGTGTACGTGCAGCTTGCCGAGGATGTCTCGGACGTAAAGCGACAATTCAGCGACATCAACCTCAAACTAAATGCTCTGAACAGCCAACTCCCTCCAGGCGCCGGTCCCATCTCGTTCCAGAGTGATTTTGGAGACACCGCTGCGCTGATGCTGACCATTGCCAGTCCAAAAGCGGACTCGGTCGAGATCGACATCCGCGCACGAGGGATTCAATCGGCCATCCAGACTTCGCGGGCCGCGAAGAGATACAAGGGGCAAGGCGCGCCGGTTACTGTCGTCTACTCGTTTCCTCAATCTCTTTCCGCGAACAAGACAATCCTGGATGCCGCGCAACTCTTCGAGCAGCAGGCAGAGCAAGTGGGAACCATACGGGCGCCCCAGTTAATCCAGGGGAGCGGATTTATCGCCGTAGATGGTGTCTCAACCGGAAACGACGCGTCGATCCACAGCTTCATCCAGGCTTTCTTTCAGAAGCAAGTGCAGCGATCCGAATTGCATCCCGACGCTTGGGAACCAATCATCATCCGCGATCCCCAGGAAACTCGCGAGCAATTGGCTAAGGTCGCGGGCGACAAATACAGTTACGCCGATCTTGACGACTTTTCGGACCTGATTGCTCGCACGGTTCAAGGTGCGCCGGAAACGTCCAAGGTGGAAAGGCGAGGCGTATTGCCGCAGGTGGTCTACCTTGAATACTCGGAGGCTCGGCTGGCCGGGTACGGGCTCCAACCAGCGGCGCTTAGAAGCGTGCTTAGTGCTCGTAACATCATTGCTCCCGGCGGCGCGTTCGAGACCGGGCAGCAGAAGGTAATTCTCAACCCTTCCGGTCAATTCGAAAACATAGACGCCATAGGTAATGTTGCTGTGTCCGCATCTTCGACCGGCGCACCGGTTTATCTCCGTGACCTGGTCGAAATCAGTCGCGGCTACCAGAGCCCCGCTCAATACTTGAACTACTACACCTGGGAGGACCCAAAGGGGCGATGGCAACGCAGTCGTTCGGTCACGCTTGCGATCTACATGCGAGACCAGCGGCAAATCGCGACGTTCGGTCAATCCGTCGACCGGAAACTTGCTCAGCTGAACAAGATTCTTCCGCCGGACCTGATCATCGCGCATACCTCCGACCAGCCACTGCAGGTCAAAGAAAACATTCATCTATTCCTGCGTGCCTTGTACGAAGCGATCATCCTTGTCGTCGTTGTTTCTTTTATCGGCTTTTGGGAATGGCGCCTGGCGCTCATCATGGCCTTGGCAATTCCGATCACGCTGGGCATGACTTTCGGCGTTTCGTACATGTTGGGAATCGACCTGCAGCAGGTGTCGGTGGCAACGTTGATCATTGCGCTGGGCCTGTTGGTAGACGTGCCCGTAGTTGCCGGCGATGGCATCAAGCGCGGCCTTGCTGATGGTCTGCCTCGTGCCATCGCGGCATGGCTGGGTCCGACCAAGCTGGCGACGGCAATCTTTTTTGCAACGCTGACGAATATCATCGCCTACCTGCCTTTCCTTTTGCTCACGGGGAACACCGGGGAGTTTCTTAGGAGTCTTCCCATCGTGATGACAGCAGCGTTGCTATGTGCTCTGGTCGTTGCGATGACATTCATCCCGCTGCTGGGTTACTACATACAAAGACCGCCGAAAAAGAAAGAGCCAACGGTAGAGGAAAAGCGCCAGCGAGGCTTCTATGGTTTCTACAATCGGTTGGTAGGCCGGGCCATTCAGCACCGGTGGATGGTGTTGGCCGGTTCCTTTCTTTTCTTGTTGATTGGGGGGCTCACGGCTTCGCAGCTGAAACAACAGTTCTTTCCCGAAGACGTCCAATATTGGTTTTACCTCGACATTTGGCTGCCGAACGATGTGCCCTTAACTGCTACAAACGACGCTGCAGTGAAGGCGGAGCAGGTCGTCCGTCAGGTTGTTGAAGGTTCAGCGAAAACGGTCTCAAAGGAGGAATCCGGGAAGCATCTCCTCACTTCGGTAACGAGTTTCATCGGGGGTGGTGGACCACGTTTCTGGTTTTCCATCTCTCCCGAAGCTCCCCAGACGAACTATGCGCAAGTCATTGTTCAGGTGAGCGATAAAGAGGCCACCCCGAAGCTTATCGGACCTCTGCAAGCCGCATTGAACAAACAAGTACCCGGAGCGTGGATCACGGTGCGGCAACTGCAAACGAATCCTGTAGAAACTCCCGTGGAAATTCTCATTTCTGGTCAGGCAGACGCGGACCCCCGAGTGGAAAGCCAGGACATACAAACGCTTCGGACCATGGCTTCACAGGCAATGGATGTTGTTCGACAGTCACCTGGAGTTGCGGTGCTGAGGGATGATTGGGCGCCCGACAGCCCCCAGGTAAAGATTGAGATTGATCCGGACCGCGCGAACCTGGTCGGCATCACGAATGCTGACGTAGCCAATTCGTCCGCAGCCGCGATCAGCGGAACACCAGTCAGCACCTTCAAAGAGGGAAACAAGATTATCTCGATCGTTGCCCGCCTGCGCCCTCAGGATCGCGCACAACTGTCGCAGATCAAGAGTCTCTATGTTTATTCCTCGCAGCAGAACACTAGAGTTCCTCTACTTTCTGTTGCGGCCGTGAGGAACATTCTTGAAACGGGTCGGATACGGCGCCGCGAGCATTTTCGCACGATTTCGATATTGTGCTTTCCGGCGCCCGGAGTCCTCGCGTCGGAAGTCCTTGGACCGATCGAATCCAAACTGAAAGACCTTCAGACAAGACTTCCGCCGGGATATCAATTGCAGATCGCTGGTGAGAAAGCGAAGCAGGTCGATGGATTCATGAATCTTGCCGTCGTTCTCCTAATCTCTCTCGTCGGCATCTACGTGGCTTTGCTCGTTCAATTCAAGAATGCCGTCAAGCCCTTGCTTGTGTTTGCGGCCGCACCGTACGGGACGATCGGCGCGTTGATGGCTCTGGCGATCATGGGCACGCCCTTCGGGTTCATGGCATTCCTTGGGGTTGCTAGCCTAATCGGGGTCATCGTCAGCCATGTGATCGTGCTATTCGACTTCATCGAAGAGATGCACGAAAAGGGGGAGCCGCTGGAGCGTGCTCTTCCGGATGCCGGGATTGAGCGTCTTCGACCTGTGATGATCACCGTGGGCGCAACGATACTTGCGTTGTTTCCTCTCGCTCTCGAAGGTGGCCCGCTCTGGAAACCTCTCTGCTATGCCCAGATCGGCGGGCTCGCCGTCGCTACCTTCATCACCTTGCTCTTGGTCCCGGTCTTTTACGCGATTTTTGTCTTGGACCTGAAGTGGATTAGATGGGACGTAACAGCCAAAGAAAGGTAATCGGCTTCTGCCGAGTTTCAAATCCATTGAGATTCAGGACCTTACTGTCACTCGGCTTCGCGCTGCCAAAATTACCGTGAGCGACTCTCTCACGCTACTCGGAGGCCGCCATGATCAAATTCCTCGCACAACTATTCCGAGGACTTCACTACATTGTCGGTGTTTCCGAGCCTCCGCCTGGCACCAGCGACCGCAAGTTCGTGTTTGCGTGGCTTGGCGGCATCGCGTTCATTGTGGCCGTCTTCATGATCCTGGTCTTCTACCTCATCCCTTTTCTGTACTTCAGGCATTGAGGGACCCATGGTAGCAGCAATAAACAAAGGAATTATCGAAAAAGCCAGCCATCACTCGGCCGATCAAAGGATGTTCCTATGTCAAAGGTCTGGCTAATTACCGGGGCTTCCCGCGGCCTTGGCCGAGCGTTTACGGAAGAAGCTCTCAAGGCCGGGCATCGGGTCGTGGCCACGGCCCGCAATTCGGAGCAACTCGTTGATGTTGCTAATAAGTTCGGGGAAAATGTCCGGACTGTTTCGCTCGAGGTCACGAACGAAGCCCAGGCCAAGTACGGCGTCGACGCCGCAATTCAAACCTTCGGTGGCCTCGACGTCCTCGTTAACAATGCCGGTTATGGCAACGTAAGCCCCGTCGAAGACACGTCGCTCGCGGACTTCCGCGCACAGATTGAAACAAATCTGTTCGGCGTCATCATTATGACGAAAACGGTGCTCCCGTACTTCCGCAAGCGCGCATCTGGGCACGTCATCCAGATATCATCGATCGGCGGACGTGTTGGCCCCATTGGGCGTGCGGCATACGCAGCAGCGAAGTTCGGTGTCGAGGGCTTTTCCGAGTCGCTGTCCAAAGAGGTCGGACTGCTCGGCATAAAGGTCACGATCCTCGAACCGGGCGGCTTTCGAACCGGCTTTGCGGGCTCCTCCTCAGAGCTTCGCGAAGGCCGGCCGGAGTATGACGCGACCGTCGGCGCTACAGTTCGCTTTCAGCGCAACTACGATGGCAAGCAACCGGGAGACCCGGTAAAAGCGGCCGCGGCGCTTCTGCATATCGCATCGCTACCCGAACCGCCGCTGCGGCTCTTGCTTGGAAGTGACGCTTACAACGCGGCCGAGAAACACGCTCTGCAAATTCTCGCGTCCGATAGAGAGTGGAAAGATGTCAGCATTTCGACTGACTCGTCGTTCCACCAACTGTGATATACGAAAGGTTGTCACTTCCGGGGGAGATGCTTGGCGTCGAAGGCGTTCAGGAAATCGTGCGCCAAACGTCGTCCCTGCTTGCCGCAATGAAGCAGGGCATTCTCGATGGCGTTGCTACCTGGCGGAAAGGCCCGCCGACCGATGACGTTTCTTTGATACTGGTGCACGTTTGTTGATACGATTTGGATTCACATGATCAAGGAGAAACAAATGACACCCAGACGCATGACAGATCTTGTTGCTTTCGCTCTGCTTTTTTCCGGGCTCGGAATTTCTGTCTGTAACGCGCAAGAGGCCTCAGGACTTGTCAAAGCGGTCCAGCTCATCGGCCTCACAGACGTCAAAGAAAATGCAAAAGGAACCCTGAAGGTTGAGAACGGAAATCTGCATTTTGTCCACGGCAAAGCAAGCGCCGAAGTAACGGCCACTTCGATTCAAGACGTCGTCACCGGCGCTGATACTGAAAAGGCAGTCGGCAATACAATTGGAATGATGAGTATGGCCGCGCCTTACGGCGGCGGCCGTTTCCTCAGTCTGTTCCGCAAGAAAATCGATACGCTCACGATTCAGTATCGCGATGTCGACGGTGGATTGCACGGCGCGATCTTCACGATGCCCGTCGGCAACTCCGAGCTGATCAAAACGGAGCTTCTCGCACAAGGGGCCCATACGGGAGAACCAAGCGCAGTTCCCGCTTCCTCCGGAAATTCGCCCAACAAGGAAGAAAAACCCGCGCTATCCCCGGAACACCAATCCGCCAAGATCAAGGCGTCGGCGATCCAAGTCCAGATGATCGAATCGGACGAAATCAAGTTGCCTGCCGAATTCCAGGTTGCACTCTACGAAAACCTCATTCGCCAACTAGAGAAGCACGGAAAGTTTCAACATGTCTTTCGCGACGGCGACCGCAACGCCACGAGTGTCGGCGATCTCGTTGTTCTCCACAGCGCCGTTCGAGGCTTTAAGCCGGGCAGCGAAAGGGCTCGCCAGGTAACAACCGTTGCCGGCGCAACGTCTGTCAGCGTTCATTGTCAGTTCACGAGCCCGGACAGAAGCACACTGTTTGAGCGGGATGCAAACGGAAAGGTCCGCTTTTTTGGCGGGAATCTCAAAGCTACGTACGATTTTGCCAAAAAGGCTGCCCATATTGCAGATGAGAACTTTTCCTCAGCCGAAAGCAAACAATGATCAGGAGCGAAGGTCCGGCGACCGAGGAGCTCTCTTTTTGATGTCGGCGCTGTACGCCAATCCCCCGGTTGCTCTCGGTTGTGCGCGGAGCAGTTGAGCGTTTGACAGAGATCCTGGGGTTCCCGGCCGTGCAGGTCGATCACTCGCGCGGTCGATGAAGCTGTCACCAGC
>WNFP01009693.1_pt1 | contig 13217 bp, 13 predicted proteins | sample 5400201 | NCBI WGS metagenome assembly WNFP01 (sample SAMN13153355, study PRJNA577476) | soil metagenome | isolation source: 115 cm saprolite under Madrone tree | place: USA:California | collected 2016-06-14
CCCGAAGACGCGCCGCTCTCCTGGCACCTCTCGCCCAACGACAAGAAGGAAATCGAAACGATCTGGACGTCACCAGGCACGGAGAAACCTAAACAAACGGTTCGCGCGTTTCTCGCCGCAGCCCCGCCGAACCCGCAGACTGCGCCGCCGCTCCCTTCCGCTTGCCGATAGCTTGATAGATACGACGCGCAGGCCTTTTTGATGATCTCGCTATTTCGTTCGGCTGAAGTGGGTGATTTTGGCGTCGCTTATTGCGGCGACGTAACGGCCGTTGATCAGGAATTGCATGACCTTGGCGCCTTTGCGGGCGAGCTCGGCCCAGCGTGAGCCGGTTGCGGGATTTTGCTCCAGGCCGCGAATGCGCTGGCCTGCAAATTCGAAATCGACTTGAGCGAGCTTGGATTTTGCGGTGTGCCGCACGGGATAGGAGTCGTCTCCCAGGAGCACGCGTTTTTTGCGTTCCACTAGCGCTTGCCGCCAAACCGACAGCAAGGCTTCGTCGAAATCTGATTTCTCGGTTTCTTCAGTCATTGCCAAATCATTTGCGCTAGCCAAATCATAGCGCACCTCTGCTACGATCTTGCCGCCGTAAACGGGGAGAGCTATGACACGGATACTTTTGTCCATGGCGGTAACCTTTGCTTTCGGATGTGCGTTTGGTGCTTTGGCGCAGACGCCGCCCGCACCAGTGGTTTCGCCGGAGGTGCACTCCGACAATCGCTTGACGTTTCGCTTTCGCGCGCCGAATGCGAAGGAGGTTGCGCTGTCGCTGGAGGGCGCGTCGAAAGATCTGGCGATGCAGAAGGACGAGCAGGGAGTCTGGAGCGTTACGACGGAGGCGCTCGAGCCTGATTTTTATGGGTATGCGTTTGTGGCGGATGGCGTGCACCTGATTGATCCTTCGAATTCCTTGATGAAGCCAAACCTACTGAATACTACGAGCCAGGTGCATGTAACAGGGACGGGTTTACCGTGGGAGGTCGGCGACGCTCCCCATGGCGAGGTGCATCATCACTACTACAAGTCGGCTGTCGTGGGAGATCAGCGCGACTTTTACGTCTACACACCGCCGGGTTATGACGCGCGCGGCAAGCAGACGTATCCGGTTTTGTATTTGCTGCATGGGTTCAGCGATGACGCGAGCGGCTGGACAGCGGTGGGACGCGCGAACGTGATCCTGGACAATCTGATTGCGCAAGGAAAAAGCAAACCCATGATCGTGGTGATGCCGCTGGGATACGGCGCTCCGGAAATTCTGCGCGGCGGATTCGGGGCGTTTCGAAACACGGAGCTACGCGACCGCAATTTTGCAAAGTTTAGCGAGGCGCTGCTGAATGAGGTGCTCCCTCGCGTTGAGTCGAATTATCTGGTGAACAAGGACCGGAACTGGCGAGCAATCGCCGGCCTTTCGATGGGCGGAAGCGAGTCGTTGCTAACAGGACTGAACAATCTGGACAAGTTTGCTTGGATTGGTGCGTTTAGCTCGGGCGGGATTCCGGAAGAGTTCGACAAAGACTTCCCGGGACTGGATGCGAAAGCAAACGAGCGATTGAAGGTGCTGTGGATCGCTTGCGGAGTCGATGATCGGCTGATCGAATTGAACCGCAAGCTGCGGTCGTGGCTGGACACGAAGGATATCAAGAAAGTCGATGTGGAAACGCCGGGAATGCACACGTGGATGGTTTGGCGGAGAAATTTGGTTGCGTTTACCGGATTGCTGTTTCGTTGATCGGGGCCGCAAGTAGATAAGCGCACCGAGCACGATCCGGAATTAACATCCGTGTGTGCTTAGGGCCATGTCTGTTAGCCTTTAGATAGCCCAGTCCTCGGAAACTCGAGGGACCTTTGCCAAACATTACCGAGCATTTTGCGCACGTCTTGTTGTTTGCGTGCCCGCAGTGCGAGCGGGCCGCTGGCATCCGCCTGCGCGAGCGATAAACAGAATCTAGAAGAGCGGACGCACACTTTTTCAATCCGCATTGCCATTGTGGCTGGACCGGAGCAGTAATTGGGCTGGAAGCCGTTAAACATTGGGTGGAACCTTGGCACGCTTTCACTGCTGAGGTTGGCGCTGCCGGACCTGGCGATGGCACGTGCGACGGCCGCGGCGCCCACTAATATTGATGATAGGAACAGGTTCTTGTTCGGCCAGTGAGAGATGGGTTTTACGACACCCATCCAGGAGCTATCGCTCGCGGAGTTGCTCGATCCATTTGGAGAGGGCATCGTGGCCGGCAGACTCGATGTCGATGAATTCAATGCCCATGCCGATGCGCGGCTTGACGATGCGCACTACGGCGAGGCCCTTCACCACTTGCCCTTTGCGCGAGAGAGTAACCCGCGTGCGTGATTTCAGCGCCAGCGGCTTACTGGTGCAAATGAAGCAACCGCCAAGGGAGATATCCGAGGTCACGCCGGTGGCCTGCGCTCCCGTTTCCAAATCGATCAGCTCGACATCTGCCGCGAACGGATAACGAATCGCATAGCGACGATCGCGCACCCCCGCTTTTGGCGATGGTCCTTTGGTCGAACGATTATCCATAACGATTACGTTGCTCACTGGTGTTCGCCGTCCACACCGATAGACGGAGATGCTTTGAGAGGCACAAATCCCCTGCGACCAGTTTGCTGGAAAAACTGAAAAGCAGATGTAAAACCGCCGGCATAAATAGCCAAAACAGCAATACCCGCCTGACTGGGTTGACGGGAATGCAGTGCGTTATTAGTGGGTACGACAAAGCAGCGCTGGCAGGCGTTTGCGGTGTGTGGCCGCGTGCTAGTCTCAAAAGAGCAGCGTTTTCTGCGCGAATAGAGGCTATGCGACCCGAAGGACTTCGGCAAAGCGACCGTGTGAATTTCCGAATGCCCGTGGAGGCATCGTGGTTTGCCGCCGGGGGTGTGGCTGTCAAGCAGACAGCGCAGACCCTACTGGTGAGCCGAAATGGCGGCGTACTCTGTCTGCAGGAAAAGGTGTTGCCGGGACAGGAATTGACTTTGCGGCGGCAAAACGGCGACGAGTCGAAAATGGCGCGGGCGCGAGTGCTGGCGGAGTTCGATCGCGAAGCGGATGGATTTCTGTACGCTTTCGTGATTCTGGAGCCGCGCGAGGACTTCTGGGGCATCGACTTCCCTGCCCCGCACACGGCCGAGGACGCACTGGCGCGATTACTGATGGAATGCAGTTTTTGCCAGCGGCGCGAGGTCGTTTACCTGAACGAGCTGCAGTTGAAATCGTTTGAGGTACGAAAATGCGTTGCGCGGGTATGCACGCATTGCGATGCACCATCGATTTGGATCGAGGCGGTATCGACAGCAAAGCAGGACGGAGTGGCTCCGAAGCCAGTGGCGACAGATGAGCGGGTGAATCCGCACCGGAAAAAGAATCGCGTGAAGGCGCGGGTGCTTGCCTGCATACGCCGCCGCGGATTTCAGGAAGAAGTGGCGGTCTGCGAGGACCTGTCAAAGGGCGGACTGAGCTTTCGCAGCCGCAATCAGTATCCGGAAGGGACACGCGCGGAAGTGGCCGTGCCGTTTACGCCGGGAGCAGGCGCGATCTTTGTGCCGATTCGAATTGTGTTCTCACAGGCGCTGCCGACTGTGGGGCTCTATCGACATGGCGCCGCGTATGTGAAGCCCCCGATGGACGGGGCTTAGAGTTGAATTCCTTGTAATGCCCCTTCGGACAGAATCAATCTAATGCGGATGCGGCTTCGCGCTCTTGACGGCGGCGATGCAGATAGTGCATCGCGATATTCAGGTAGACCTCGCCGCACGGTGTCTCAATGCAAATCACCATGGCTTCGGTATCGGTATTCCCGGCAAGCCCTTGGTCATTCCCGTGGATTTCCGGGGGGAACACTTTGAAGCGGAAGCCCTGATCGTTTAACAGCGTGACGGAATTTCCGATGACCATGTTCGCCAGCTCGCAGACGGTTTCGCGGGCCACCTGCTCAGACTGCTCCACGGCGGAACCGGCAAGGTGCGTCGCAACCTTCAGCGCAACTTCGGGCGCCAGATCCAGAATAACGCGCCCCTCGATTTCACCCTTGATAAGGATGAGAGCGGCGATGCCTTTGCGGCGATAGGTTCCCTCGTCCATCGCGAGGTCGACAATTTTTGTAGGCGCTTGCAACGATTCCGCAAAGACAGCGTCTGCGGCGTTGATGAATGGCTGAATAAGTTCCATTCTCATGAGCGGTGCTCTCCAGCAAGCGCAACGGGGGCGCCCGTCGCGGTGGGATCGTCACTCAAAACATACCGCAGGATTTCGTACAGAACTTCCGGCTTGACCGGCTTTTGCACGAAGTGCTTTGCGCCTTTTTGCAGCGCGGCGAGAATATTTTCCTGATAGCCCACGGAACTGACCATCACGATGCGCGCTTCGGCGTGCTGGCGCACGATGCGTTCGACGGCCTCGATGCCTTCCATTTGCGGCATGGTGATATCCATGAGCACGATATCCGGCTTGGCGCGATTGTATTCCGCGATGGCGGTGAGCCCGTCGCCGGCCTCACCGGCCACTTCGCCGCCGAACATCTCGATCATCTTGATGAGATTTTTTCGGGCGAATACGGAATCGTCCACCACCAGGTAGCGGACCGGCCGACTGTCTTTCCGGAGCAGAGCGGCGAATTGTTGCATGGCCTTCTCCTTGTCCCCTCGCACAAACTACCTGCGTTGGGAAGAAACGTGTGTCTTATCGATTTTCTCGTTCTTTTCAATCTTGTCTTTCTTTTCGCCCCTATCGGCCCGATCACGGTCAGCGGCGCGATCGCTCCCGCAATGCCCGATCAGAAACGCGCTCAAAGAATCCAAAGGAACAATTTTGTTGGCGTAGCCCTTTAAAATTGCGGCGCGGGGCATACCGCTGACCACGCAAGTATCTTCGCTCTGCGCGACGGTCATCCCTCCGGCGGCTTTGATGGCTCCGAGACCTTCCGCGCCGTCATCGCCCATGCCGGTCATCAGGACACCAACGGATGTGAGCGTGAACTCTTGAGCGACGGAGTGAAAGAGCACGTCGGCTGACGGCCGGTGGCCATTGACTGGAGGGCCATCCGAAAGCACTGCCATGTCGCCGCGAGGCATGCGACGAACGACCATGTGGCGATTGCCCGGGCAAATCAGTACGCGTCCGGCGATCAGCAAATCGCCGGAGCGCGCCTCCTGCACGTGGAGGGCGCAGCATTCGTCCAAACGCCTTGCGAACATTTCGGTAAAGCCTTCGGGCATGTGTTGCACGATCAAGATGGTGGCTGCGAAATCCGCGGGGATTTGCGACAGAACATACTGCAATGCATTGGGGCCGCCGGTAGAAATCCCGATGGCCACGATGCGGCTGGGCGGAAGCGTGGCACGCGCAGGCTTTTTCTGAGGAGGATTTGTTTCCACCTCGACGCTGGCGCGGATTTTGCGGCCGGATGCGCGTTTGGCGATTTTGATTTTTTCGATGAGCTCCACAGCAATTGCATCAAGATGACCGGCAGCCGCATCTCGCGGTTTCGCCACAAAGTCGATCGCGCCGAGCGCCAGGGCTTTGAATGTAGAGTACGCGCCTTCTTTGGAATGCGTGCTGAAGACAATTACGGGCATGGGCGCGCGGCGCATAATCAGGCGGAGCGCCTCGAGTCCATCCATGCGCGGCATTTCGAGGTCGAGTGTGATTACGTCCGGATGAAACTCTTCAATTTTTTTTAGCGCGAAGGCGCCGTCCATGGCGGTGCCGATGACCTCAATGGAGGGATCGCGTTCGAGAATCGTGGGAATGAGCTTCCGCATCAGCGCGGAATCGTCGACGACGAGGACTCGAATGCGCTCGCTCATGCGATGGCCCCTAGAGGAGTTGCGCGGGAGAGGCGCGAGAGTACCGCAGGCACGTTCAGAATCAGCACGACGGTGCCGTCGCCGAGAATCGAAGCGCCGCTGACCAGGTCGCTGGAAATGATCTCCGCGGGCAGCGCCTTGATCACCAGTTCTTCTTCGCCGACGAGACTATCGACCACGAGGCCGAAGCGTTTTTCCGCAGCCCCGATTACGATGACGAAATTGCGCTTTTTCTTTTTGCCGTCTTGCGGAACAACAACGGCGTGAATCTGGCTGAGGCTATTCAGGCGTACTAATGTGAGGATCTGTTCGCGCAGGCGCAGAACTTCGCGCTGGTCGACACGGTGAATTTCGGAATCAGTGATACGTGTAATTTCGACTACGGAAGAAAGAGGAACCGCGAAGAGGCGGCCGCCTACACGGAACAGCAGAGTCTGAATGCTCGCAAGCGTCAAAGGCATGCGAAGTTGAATGGTGGTGCCGCGGCCTTTGACCGAGGAAACATGAACCGTGCCTTTCAAGTTGTCGATGACCGTACGGACCACGTCCATGCCAACGCCACGGCCAGACACTTCCGTTACTTCGGCCGCGGTGCTGAAGCCCGGCTCGAAAATGAGGTTCATGATTTCGGAATCGGTGAGCCGTTGAATCTCAGCAGCCTTCACAATTCCTTTTTCCGCCGCGTGCCGGCGGATTTGCGCGAGGTCGATGCCGCGGCCGTCGTCGCGGACTTCGATGACAACTTGCGTGCCTTGGTGATAGGCGTTGAGGTAGACGGTGCCGCGAGCCGGTTTATTCGCGGCGATGCGTTCCTCGGCATCTTCCACGCCGTGGTCGACAGCATTGCGCACGAGGTGCATCAGCGGCTCAGCAAGGGCGTCCAGGATGCCCTTATCGAGATCCGTGTTCTGACCGGAAAGTTCGAGGGCTACATCTTTGCCGCACTGCTTGGCAACATCGCGCACCAAACGGGGGAAGCGGCGAAAAAGCTGCTCGACCGGCACCATGCGAATCTTCAATACGCATTTGTGCAGCTCGTCGAGCACGCGCGACTGAAATGCCAGCGCATCCGAAAGCTTGGCGCGGACAGGATCGCGCGCGTGCCGCTGGTCAAATTCCGTGAGGCTGCGGTGCAGCATAGACTTGCCGATGATCAGCTCGCCTACCAAATTCATCACCGCGTCGATGCGCGCAGCGTCCACACGCAGAGTGCTCTCTACAACCGTGACGGCGGCAGACACCGGGGCTTTCGCCGCTTCGGTGTTTGCCCCGACGCCAGTGACGCTGGAAGCGGCCGTTGCCGCTTGCGCCTCCAATAGCTCGCCAAGCAGCTCGTGCTCCGGGGTTTCCGCAGTAGCTGCGCGTTCGATACGCAAATCGGAAACGATAGAAGGAATACGGCAACGCTGCGCGATGTGCTCTTCCGACTGATGACTGGCCAGCGCGGCCTCGACAATCTCCAAGGTCTCTGCTGACGAATTATCTTCGGGACGTAGCGCGATGACTGTGCCGCAGGCATGTAAAACGTTACGAATCAGCTGTAACGCCGCGGCGTGCATCGAGCTGGCGGGATCGACGCGGAGGGCCACGTTGTACACAGTTTCGCCGCGATGCACCGCTTCGGAAATCATGAGATGTTCGTATTCGGTCCATCGAAACTGAGCGGCGATTCCGCCGGCGGCGGGCGCCGTTGGCGCGGACGCCATGGGGGCATGGATTAACGTGCGCATCATTGCGCGCAAGGAGTCAGCCGGGGGCGGCTCGGCCTCGCGTTGATAGGCAGAGAGCATGGCACCGAAATTGTCGGCCGCCACCAGAACGACATCTGCAAGGCGCGAACCGGCGCTGTGTGAAAGCCGCACGCGGCGGAATCGCCTTTCAGCGTATGCACCGCCCGGCGCACGCGGCGAATCACTTCTTCGTCGGTGGGATTGGCCTCGAGATCAAGCCCAGCTTCATTGAGCGACTGCAACAGCTCATTCGCGGTCTCAAAGAAGAGCGCGCGCAGCTCGGCATTGCGGTCTTCGGGAAAGAGACTCACGCATTTACCTCGAGCCGCTGGTAGGCCGTGCCGTTATTTTCATGCACCATGCGGAATTTCTGTGTCAAACCGAAAAGGCTCTCCGCGTGACCGACAAAAAGATAGCCGCCCGGATTCAGGCAATGCCAAAACTTCTCGATCAGCCGCTTCTGCTCCGCTTCATCGAAATAGATCATGACGTTGCGGCAGAGAATGATGTCGTTTCGGCGGGGCAAGAATTCCGTCTTCAGATTGTGAAAGTCGAATTGCACTAACTCTTTCAGCTGCGGCTTGATCGCATACTTGTCGCTGGATTTTTCGAAGTAGCGCAGGCGGCAAGTGTAATCGACCGGCTCCATCTGGATTTCGGTGTACAGTCCTTCCTGCCCGGCGCGCAGACTCGCGTAACTGATGTCGGATGCTACGATTTCGAGCTTCCAGGGCGGCGGAATCAGCGGCTTCGGCGAAGGCATATCGAACGGGAGCGGGTTGCGCAGGTAGTAGTAGGCCAGCGCGTCACAGATAAGGATAGCAACGGAATACGCCTCTTGCCCCGAGGAGCAGCCGGCGCTCCAGACGCGAAGAGTCCAATCGCGCCGCTCTTGCTTGCGTTTCAAGATTTCTTCCAGCACGGTCTTCTGCAAAAGGTCGAGCTGCGGACGATTGCGGAAAAAGCTGGTCTCGTTGACCGTGAGATTTTCCAGCAGCAACGCCAGTTCGTTCTTGCCTTCGCGGCTGGTGAGCAACCGGTAGTAACTGTAAAAGGAATCAAGCTGGCAAGCCTTGAGCCTGCGCTGCAAGCGGTCTTTGAGGAAATGCGAGCGGCGCTCGTCGAAAAACATCCCGCATTCCTGATAGACGAGCGTCTGCAGAAGCTTGAGCTCCGCTTCGGTCAGTTGAATCTGTGCGGTAAGCGTTGCCATGGGCAGGTAACGCGGCGCGCAAAGTGACTTCATCCGCAATTCAGCGGAGCAAGCTTACTTTGCGGCACCTACGAGTTCCGCAGCCTCCTCAAAACGCTTGTACTCCGGACGATGCAGCAGCTTGGCAATATCCAACAAGATGATGAGGCGACCTTTGAGCTTGCCCACACCGGTGACGTAGCCGGACTCGCCTTCGGCGAAGAGAGATCCCGGCGCTTCGATTTCCGAAGGCGCGAGCTTCAAAACTTCTGAGGCGGCGTTGACGATCAGGCCGACCAGCTTGTTATCCAACTCGACGACCAGGATGCGATTTTTCTTGTCGGGTTGAATGTCCGCTTGACCGAAGCGCTTGCGCAAGTCCATCACCGGAATGATTTTTCCGCGCAGGTTGATGACGCCTTCGACAGTTTCCGGAGCGCTCGGGACGGCGGTGATCTCCGGGACACGAACGATTTCGCGTACCGAGCCAATGCGCACGCCAAACGTTTCATTTCCGATGCGAAAGCCGACGACTTGGAGGTCTTTTTCCATCGCTCGGTCCCGTCCGCTTACTGACGCGCCTCGGCGTATTCCATTTCTCTTTCTCGACGCGATTCTTTCTTACGGCGCCCTTCGCCGGGCTCGCGACGCGGGCCGTTCGGTTGCGGAACGTGTTGCTCGAGAACAAAGCGGTCCATGCTGTCCAAAAGATTGCGGGAGAGCTTGAGCATCTGCTCGGCCGCGGCGGAAAGCTCGGTGGAGCTGGAGGCAGATTGCTGCACGAGTTCGCGCATCTTGTCCATCGCGCGCACGACGGCTTGTGCTCCCGAGGCTTGTTCCTCGACAGCGGAATTGATTTCCTGCGTTATTTCCGTCAGGCGGCCCGTGGCTTTCGCAATTTGCGAGGAGCCAACAGATTGCTCGTTGGTAGCTGCGCCAATTTCCTGCGAAAACTTATAGACTTCCGTGACGACGTTGGAGATCTTGTGCAGCGCCGAGCCGAGGTCGTTGCCGAGGCTCAGCCCTTCTTCTACGATGCGCGTGCTGCGCTCCATATTTTCGACCGCTTGCCGCGCCTCGCGCTGGATACTTTGAATGAGATCGGCGATTTCCTTTGTGGACTGAGTAGACTTCTCCGCGAGCTTGCGGACCTCATCGGCAACCACGGCGAAACCTAGCCCGTGCTCTCCTGCGCGGGCGGCTTCGATCGCGGCGTTCAAGGCCAAAAGATTGGTCTGCTCGGCAAGATCATCAATGACTTCGATAATTTTGCCGATGTCATCCGCACGATGGCCCAAAACGTTGATGATCTCCGCCGAGGACTGAATGGCGTGATTCGTGCGATTAAGACCGTCCGTGGCTTTCTCCATCGTGGAGATGCCATTGACGACTTCTTCGCGGGAACGATTGGCGATATCGAGCAAGACCTTGGCGGTATCCGCGACGCGGTTGATCGACGTCACCATCTGATCGATGGAAGCGGAGGTTTCCGCGACGCTCGAGGCTTGCACCTGGGTATTTTTCACGACGTTTTGCACATTGATGCTCATCTCGTGCATCGTGCTGGTGACTTCTTCAATCGCGGAGGACGCCTGCACGCTAACTTTGGCCGATTCGTCGGCCGCGCCGGCAACCTGGTTCGAGCCTGCGGAGACTTGGCTGGCAGAGTCGCGCGTCGTACGCACCAAATCCTGAAGCCCGTGCGACATGCGCAAGAACGCGTTACCCAGCGTATCGCGCTTCGAGCGCGGAACGACTTCGACGCTCAGGTCGCCCTCGGCAACAGCCATCGAGACGCCAGCCATTTCCTTCAAGTACGCGACCATATTGTTAAATGTAGTGGCCAGTGCGCCTATTTCGTCGTTGCGATGGATATCGATATTCTGGTCAAGGTCGCCGGAGTCGCCGATTTCGCGCGCGACTGTGATCAAGTGCGTCAATGGCTCGGTAATGGATTTCGCCGTGTAAAAGGCAACAAACAACCCGGCTAGTACTGCCGACAGTGTCCCCGCCGTTGTCAAGCCGATGCTGACGTTGCTGGCGGTTTTGGCCGACCTGTTGGAATCGTCAAGGGCCTTTTGGATGTCCACGTTTGATTGGTCAAGAACCGTAGACGACTTTACGAGCCAGGACGCGGGATCCTTTTGCAGATAAAAGATCTGAAGATCGGAAACGGTGGCATCCCCCGAATCGACCTGGTGCCGCTTGGCCAAAAGGGGTTTAGCGAAATTGTCGGCCCAGCTCGCTTCCGTCCCCTCCACTTGAATCAGAGCGCTGTGGAGGTCGTTTCCTGCCTGAGATTCGCCCCGTTTCATAATTTCGTTGACGTCCTGAAGTCCGCGCGTGACTTTTTCTTCGTCGCGAGGATCACCGCTGAGCAGAAAGTTGTTGAGGTTCAGCCTGTTGAGCATGATCTGATAGCGCACGGCTTCAATGGCGCGCACGCTTTCCAGAGCGGTCGAGGCCTCCTTGCGCGCCGAACTCTCCTTGAGTCCGGCGACCAGATTCACGCCTAGCAAGAGCAATAGGATCGACAGTATCGATCCGAATCCAAGATAGAGTTTCTTACCTATCGTCATCTCGAAAAACCTCCGCTCCCCAAACAAACGCTCTACCGAACCAGGCCGTTCCCGTCCCACCTTAACTGGCCGCGGAAAACTCAAATTCGACAACCTGGGTGGTTTCCTCCGGTGCTGCCACAAACTTCCATTCCTTCACCGCATCGATACAAGACTGCACGAGCAGCGGATGGCCGCCCAGCGCGCGCGTACTCTTCACACGACCGTCGGGAGTGATGATCACCTCGATCTTGACCTTGCCCACGACGTTCATGCGTTTGGCAAGTTCCGGATACGCGGGAGCGACTTTACTCTTGACCTTGCGCTTGCTCTCTTCCGTCCCGGACGATTGCGCGAATGCGTGCGTTCCCAAGATCGACGACAGCGCCATGCCTACGGCTATTTTCCGAATCCACCTGGGTCTCATCGACACCACCCCTCCTCTGAATGGGATACCCCAGCGTTAGAGAAGGCACGTGGGTTGCCAGCGATTTGGCGTGACGGAACAGCTTGCTTGATCCGGAGGAATTTCAGCCTAAGCGCAAAGCAATAAGAGAGTTAGCGGGTTTCTGCGGGCGCGGCATTCGCTCTGACTGACCTGCGGGTTTGTCTCAGCGCACGGGGATTGCAGCGGTGTGGGTCTCACGCTGAGACGGGTTGACGGTATTCCGCTCAGCCATGATGGACGATTCGGCAACAGTGCCGCGACGGGTCATTGACTCACATTGAGATTGCCCGGTAGCGTAGAAGGGCGTGCTAATCGTCAAATTGAGACGCGAGCGCGCGACCATAGGACAATGCCCAGAACCAAGCCTATCCAAAAGACGCCGCGAACCACGGCGCGCCGAAACCCGGGTGCCGTCGCCAAGGCGGCTTTGGGCGATCACGCCGAAGAATTGATGGAGCTTGCGGTGGATGCGGCGCAATCCCGCCACTTGCCGGGATTTCTGGAGCGATTTGCAGAGCGCGCGGCACGCATGCTCTCAGCGCATTGGTGCGCGGTGATGGTTTTTCGCGGGCGCGAGACCGATTCCTATCAGACCACACGCGCCAAAGACTCCCCCGACGCGGCCGAGCACACTTCGCTGGTTCGCTACGCGCGAGAGCTTGGCAAAGAAATTGAAATGCAGCCGTTGGCGCCGGACTCAGGCGGCGTGACCGAAACGAAGCGGAGCAAGGTGGCGGTTTTCGTTCCAATCACTGCGAGCGATGCGGAGAGCCTGGGCGCGATTTGCCTGATCTGCGAAAAGAAGCCGCTGGGCGAAGCAGAGCAGCGGCTATTGCGGGCGCTAGCAAGCCACGCAGCGTTGTCACTCGAGAATTTTCGGCGATTTTCGCAACTGGAACGCTCGAAGCGCCAGTGGGTGGAGGATATCGACGCCATCAGCGACTACATCGTAGTGCACGATCGCTCGTGGCGCGTCGTCCGAACAAATCGCTCGCTGGCTTCGCATCTAGGAGTGCCGCCCGTAGCATTGGTGGGCGAGGCGATGAGCAGCTTGCGGCAGATCGCGGAAACCGGCAGCGATCTTCCGTGTCCGTTCTGCCGCGACACGCAGCAGGCACGGGAAGAATATGTCGTGGCATCGCCGGAGCGAATTTTTCTGGTGTCCACCTCGCGCACACCGGGTGTCAACGACGACGACACGCGCACCATTCATGTCTTGAAGGACATTACCGACCGGCGCGAGGCGGAGCGGCGTTATCGCGAACTGTTCGACAGCATTCAGGAAGGCCTGTTCTTCGCCACGCCCGATGGACGATTTCTCGATGTAAATGATGCGATGGTGCGCATGCTCGGGTATGACGCGCGCGACGAACTGCTGCGCGCCGACGTCGGCCCTCATTTGTATCCCGCGGCGGCGGCCCGCGAGCGTTTCTTGCTGGCGCTGGCGGAACGCGGGGTGTTGCGCA
>WNFP01004006.1_pt1 | contig 13212 bp, 10 predicted proteins | sample 5400201 | NCBI WGS metagenome assembly WNFP01 (sample SAMN13153355, study PRJNA577476) | soil metagenome | isolation source: 115 cm saprolite under Madrone tree | place: USA:California | collected 2016-06-14
GCAATCCCTCGTAGAGTGTCCGGTTGCTGTCCACGTCGCGCTTCAGGATGCTGTACTCGATCGCGCTCTCGTTGAGCTTGTTGGCTTCCTGTTTTTGCTTCTCAAAGGAAGCGCGCAACATATTTTCGCGCTGCAAAGCGGCCTGGTACCGCCCGTTGAGGTGGTCGACGGCCTTGTTCGTTTCCGATTGCAGCTGGTGGTCAATCTCCTTCAGTTGGTTATTGAGCTGAGCGATTTTCGGATACGAGGGACCGAACTGGGTGCTGAGGTCAGCAACCTGGATTTTGAGACTGGCCTGCTGTTCGCGCAACTTGTCCAGAAGCATGGAGGCTGCCCCGCTTCCGCCTCCTGTAGCATCGGCACCGATGGCTGCCGAGATCGCCACCGGATCATTCGACTGGGTCTGGCGATAGACTGCTTCCTTCTGCATGCGGTCGAATTCGGCCGCCGTCATTTCTTTGTTAAGTTCATCGAGCTTTTCGGTGATGATGTTCTGCTTATCGTCAACCCCGAAAATCTCGTGCTCTTTCTGGTAGCGTACGAGCTTCTCCTGAGGAGAGGTCTCCACTTTCATCTGCAAGTCGACGAGCTGTTTGGAAAGCCAGTCGGAGGCCTGCATGGTGGATTCGAACTTGGTCTTGAAGTTCTGCTCGACATAGGTGGCCGCGAGAGTATTCACGGCGCTGGCGGCGAGCTGAGGATCGGTGCTGGTGTAATGAATCTCGATGATCCGGGTGTTGGGAATAAGAGTGACATGGAGGTTTCCCCGAAAGCTTCCGAGCAGAGCCGAAGTACGGTTCGAATCGGTCTGCAGCGGATCGGCGACCAGGTTGGGTTGCTTTTGATCGGCATGACCGCCGAACTCGGGACGCTTATCGAGATTCAGTTGCCGGATGACTTGCATCGCCATCAGATCGCTCTGCAGGATGCGGACCTCGGTGTCGAGATCGCTCTGGTCGTAGTAGTCGACCACGGGCACGGAGTCCTTGAAGGTAATGAGGTTCGAATCGGCCTTGTTGATGACGATCTGGCTTGCCGCCTCGTAAATGGGAGTCTGGCGCAGGCTGGCAACGGCGACGGCCATGAAGATGCCCACTACAACCCCGATAACCATCCACTTGCGCTTGATAAGAACGCGCAGGTATTCGCGCATTGTGGATTCCTGCGACGTCGGCACGTTATAAAGGGTGGAGCCGATCGGCCGCAGGAATTCAGCCGGTTCGCCAGGTTGCAGTTCGCGCAATCCGTCGTTACGAGGAACGTCACTTCGTGGATCGTTACTGCGTGGAACCAGGGGCCCCAATGACATCGTTACTCCTTAGCCGCCACAAGCTCGATGCGATAGCACGCTGCACCCGACATAACAGGTTCCCGCTCGAACCGAACCCGTCCCCAGCAAGCCGCGCAGACAAAAACGGCCTGTTATGAGGAATTTGCCTGATTTTAGCACCCTTGGAGTGAGAACCAGCCCCAAAAATTGCGGCTTCCCGATATTGTTTCGGGGTCCGGTTTCCCTTGGCAGACGCGGACGCCGCGATGAATCCTCAGCGTTACTCGCCGGCCGGGGCGCGTACCACTACTGGAGGTTGCTCCGGCGAGGGCGGGTCCGGTGAAAGTGGAACAAGTCCTCAGCATCATTACCCAGCACTTGCTCAGATATACTATCGAACACAAGAACGTACCCGAAAAGAGAAGATCGTTCTGGCAGGCTGTGGGAAGGCATCTAATTTCGGAGAACTGACGGCGTCGCTAAAGCGATACCCTGATACGAAACTCGAGTTTTTCCTCGGTCTGCTGGATGCCGGAGGCTCAAGACTGGGCGGACGGCACTTGCCGACAGTTGCAGGTTCCGAGTTGAAGATCGACGCGTAACTCGGCAGAAGAGGTTTCTAAGGGAACAAGAATGGTGAATTGGTCGCAGGAATCGATACTGGTAACGGGTGGAACAGGGTCGTTCGGGAAGAAGTTTGTGGAGACCATGCTGCGCGAATACCAGCCGCAACGACTGGTGGTTTTCAGCCGGGACGAGTTGAAGCAGCATGAGATGAGAACGTCGGGATTCGATCATCCCAGCCTGCGGTATTTCATTGGAGACGTTCGGGACGTGGAGCGGTTGAAGCGCGCGCTGGCGGGCGTGACGGTCGTCGTGCATGCGGCGGCGCTCAAGCAGGTGCCGGCATGCGAGTACAACCCGTTCGAAGCGATTCAGACGAATATCATGGGTGGGCGCAACGTGATTGATGCGGCCATTGATCAGGGCGTGCGCCGCATTCTGGCGCTCAGCACCGACAAGGCGGTGAATCCGATCAATCTGTACGGCGCCACCAAGTTGTGCGCGGAGAAAGTGTTTGTGCAGGCCAATGCGTATGCGGGCGCTAGAAATACGCGCTTCAGTTGCGCGCGGTACGGGAACGTGGTGGGCAGCCGGGGCAGCGTGATCCCGGTTTTTCTGGAACAGCGGCGGCGGGGAAAAATCACGATCACCGATCCTCGCATGACGCGATTCTGGCTGACGCTGGAGCAGGGCGTAAAGTTTGTGATCCGCTGTCTAGAGCAGATGCACGGCGGCGAGATTTTTGTTCCCAAGATTCCCAGCATGCGACTGCTGGACCTGGCGGAGACTGTCGCCCCCGGATGCCAGGTGGAATACATCGGGATTCGTCCGGGAGAGAAGTTGCACGAAGTGCTGGTTTCTGAAGACGAGTCGCGGCAAACGCTCGAAACGGAAGACATGTTCGTGATTCAGCCGTCGCATCCGTGGTGGAAATCGGAGAACTGGGTCAACGCCAAGCCGCTGCCGGAAGGCTTCCGCTATTCGAGCGACACCAATGATCGTTGGCTAACGCGGCGCCAACTAGAGGAGTTGGTAGCACGTGAAGCCAGTGCAGCGGAGGCGGTTCCGACGTCGGCCTAGCGAACTCAGCCCCTAAAGGGCGAGTGATTTCGATGCGCTTTTCGGCATCGCTAAAGCGATGCCCTGATACGCGGCTTTGCCTGCAGCCTATAAGGGCATGCGCTGATACGAATCGCACCTGCACTACGGACTGCTAGCATGAGTGCTTTACCTACAAAGCTGGAAACACTCGCCATCCATGGGGGAAAACCCGTGCGGGAAAGACTGTTGCCATACGGGCGGCAAAGTCTGGATGACGCCGATGTGCAGGCGGTGGTTGAGGTTCTGAAATCGGACTGGCTGACCACAGGACCGAAGATCGCCGAGTTTGAAGAACGGTTTGCAGAGTGGGTCGGGGCGGGGCACGCAGTCAGCTTCAGTTCGGGCACCGCGGCGTTGCACGGTGCGGCGTTTGCCGCCGGACTGGGGCCTGGGGATGAGGCAATCACTACCCCCATGACTTTCTGCGCCACCGCTAATTGCGTGCTCTACCAGGGAGCGAAGCCGGTCTTTGCGGATGTTTGTCCAGATACGTTGAATCTCGACCCAGAGAAAGTGGCTGGCAAGATCTCGCCCCACACAAAGGCAATCATCGCGGTGGATTACGCAGGACATCCGGCGGATCTGGATGAATTGCGCAAGGTAGCAGCGCAGTATAAACTCTTGCTGATCGAAGATGCCTGTCATGCCCTAGGAGCAGAGTATCGCGACCGGCGCATTGGTGGGATCGCGGACATGACCGTATTCAGCTTCCACCCGGTGAAGCATCTGACCACCGGCGAAGGCGGCATGGTGACGACGAACGATCCCAAGCTGGCAGAGGTGCTGCGCCGGTTTCGCAATCACGGGATCAGCAGCGAAGCGCGGCAGAGGCAGGAAAGCGGGCAGTGGTACTACGAGATGGTCCTGCTGGGCTTCAACTACCGGCTTACGGACATCGCTTGTGCTCTAGGCGTCTCACAGCTCGAAAAACTCAACGCGAACCTCCTCCGGCGGCGCGAGATCGCGGTTCGGTATAGTGAAGCTTTCCGCGAGATCCCGGTCGTGATCGCCCCAGTGGTGCGATCTCACGCGAGCCCTGCATGGCATCTGTATCCGATCCAGCTGAAAGTGGAATTGTTGTCGGCCGGTAGGGGGGACATCTTCCGAGCCCTAAGGGCTGAAAACATCGGGGTCAATGTGCACTACATCCCCGTGCACAGACATCCGTACTATCGCGAACGCTTTGGCTACAAGGGCGGAGAGTATCCCGTGGGCGAAAACGCCTACGAACGGCTTATCAGCCTGCCGATGTTCCATAGCATGGCGGACCGGGATGTCGAAGATGTGATTGCGGCGCTGAGCAAGGTCGCGGACGCTTACGGCAAGTGACGAGGAGGAAGAGTTTGAAGAGAGGCAATCCGTTTTTTGCAGGTTCGCAGGTGTATCTTCGGCCGCTGGAGAAGACGGACCTCAACGAGCAGTACCTGGCATGGCTGAATGATCCCGAGGTGACGCGATATCTGGAGACCGGGGTCTTTCCGGCGACACGACAGGATCTGGAGAGATTCTTTGAATCAGTCACAGGCTCCCGGTCGCAAGTGATCCTGGCGATCGTGGACAAGAAGTCGGACCGACACATCGGCAATGTGAAGCTAGGGCCAATCGACTGGGTGCACCGGCGAGCTGTGTTCGGCATTCTCATCGGGGAGAAGAAATTCTGGGGCCGCGGGATTGGCCAGGAAGTGACGCACTTGGCCGTGGAATATGCCTTCCTCCGGTTGAACTTGAACCGGGTCAGTTTGGGGGTCTTTGCCGAGCACAAGGCGGGGGTGCGTTGCTACGAGAAAATTGGTTTCCGCAAGGAAGGACTCTGCCGGCAGGATCTGTTCCGGAATGGCAAATACCACGATCGCCTTTTGATGGGCCTGCTGTGCGCGGAATACCTCGCGAGTCAAAAAGGCAGGCGGAAGTGAAAGCGCTGGTAGTTGGTGGCGGCTCGATCGGCTGTCGCCACTTGAAAAACCTGGCGGACTTGGGCGTCGCGCCGCTAGGTCTCGTCGATATCCGGAAGCAGACACGGGAGCAACTCCGGAAGGAACTCGGGACGGAATCATTCGCGACTCTTGAAGAAGGTCTGGCGTGGGCGCCTCAGATTGCCGTTGTCGCAACACCCTCCCATCTCCACATCGAGCAGGCGACGACCATTGCCGAGCACGGGATTGATCTTTTCATTGAAAAGCCACTGTCGCACCGGCCTGAGGGAATTTCGCTGCTGATCGAGCGTTTGGAGCGGCGTGCATGCGTTTCGCTGGTCGGCTGCAACATGCGATTTCATCCCGGGCCAGCGCAAATCAAAAAATTGCTGGGCGAAGGACGTTTGGGAAAGGTTCTATTCGCACGGGTTCACACGGGTTCCTATCTGCCGGAGTGGCGCCCGGCCTCCGATTATCGGCACAACTATGCGGCGAAAGCGGAGACTGGGGGCGGGTGCCTCCTCGACTGCATTCATGAAATTGACCTTGCGCGTTGGTATCTGGGAGGAGTGGAGGAGGTACTGGCATACACTGCGCGACTGAGCGCGCTTGAAATCAGAACCGAGGATTACGCGTTCCTGCTCTTGCGGCACGAGAGCGGCGCGATTTCGGAAGTTCATCTGGATTATGTGCAACGAAGCTATGAACGGGGCTGCCAGATTGTCGGAGAGGAGGGCTCGCTCTTCTGGGATTTCCAGAGAGGCACAATACGCTGCTATGACGCAGAGCGCCGCGAATGGAGCGAACTGAAGCAACCAGTTGGCTGGGCAGTGAATGACATGTACGTCGCAGAAATGCAACACTTCCTGAATTGCGTGAGTGGGCGAGAGCAAACGGTGCTACCGGTATCGGAGGCGGCTCGGCTAATGGATTTGGTCTTTGCCGCCAAGATGTCTGCGCGGGAAAAAGGTGCGGTCAAGCTGGACAAGGGTGCCATCGCGTGATCATTGCCATCATCCAGGCGCGTATGGGCTCCAGCCGTTTTCCGGGCAAGACGCTGGCGGACTTGGCGGGGCGCCCCATGTTGAGCCGCGTGGTGGAGCGGGTATCCCAGTCGCGTGCGATCGACAAAGTGGTGGTCGCAACGAGTATTGAGGTTGGAGACGATCCAATTGCAGAGTTTTGTGCAAAGGAAGGAGTTCTTTGCTTCCGCGGCAGCGAGGATGATGTTCTGGACCGCTTCTATCGGGCGGCCAAAGAGCATGGCGCGGATGTGGTAGTGCGCATCACGGCCGATTGCCCGTTGATTGATGCGGCTGTGATTGACCGCGTGGTTGAGCGGTTCCAGAGCGGCAATTGCGACTATGCCAGTAATGTATTGCACTACACGTATCCCGACGGGCTGGATACAGAAGTCTTTTCGATGGCGGCGTTGGCTGAGGCCTGGCGCGAGGCAAAGAAGCCGTCCGAGCGTGAGCATGTGACGCCTTACCTGCGGTGGGGGCGGCGTCGCGTGGTAAATGTTGAGAGCGAGATCCCGCTGGCCAGAGGACATCAACGTTGGACCGTAGATCACCGCGAGGACTTGGAATTTGTCCGCGGAGTGTACTCCGCATTCCAGGGCAGAGCAGACTTCCGATATCAGGAAGTGTTGGAACTTCTGAACGGGAGGCCACAGTTGGCAGGCAAGCAGACGGAGACAGTTACGAACGAAGGGTATTATCGGAGCCTTGATCAGCAGGCGCAAGCGGGCCCCGCACCCAGGCTGCGGCTGACAAAATCGCAGGAATGGTTTGAACGGTCGAAAAAGGTCATTCCTGGTTGTGCGCAGACTTTTAGCAAGGGATACACGCAGTACGTGCAGGGGGTCGCACCTCTGTTTCTCGAACGCGGTCAAGGCTGTCGGGTGTGGGATGTGGACGGAAATGAATACATCGACTACATCCAGGGCTTGCTGCCCAACATCCTGGGCTACGCACACGAAGAAGTGAATGCTGCCGTTGCAGAACAACTGGGACATGGACACAGTTTTTCTCTGCCCCACCCGCTGGAAGTGGAACTGGCGGAGCGTTTGACCCGGCTCATCCCGTGTGCGGAGAAAGTGCGCTTTGGCAAGAATGGGTCGGATGCTACTTCAGGAGCGGTCCGCGGCGCGCGAGCCCTCACCGGACGCGAGCGAATCGCCTGCTGCGGTTACCACGGATGGCAGGATTGGTACATCGGGAGCACGACGCGAAATGCGGGTGTTCCGGAGGCGGTGCGAGCTTTGACGCATCCGTTCGTGTACAACGACCTGGGGTCGCTGCAGAAGCTTTTGGACGAACATAAAGATGAGTTCGCGGCAGTCATCATGGAGCCGGTGAACTTCTGGCCTCCGGCGGCAGGTTTTCTGGAAGGCGTGAAAGAGCTGGCTCATAAGCACGGGGCGTTGCTCATCTTCGACGAGATCTGTAGCGGTTTTCACTTTGGACTGGGAGGCGCGCAGAAAAAATTTGGTGTGACTCCCGATCTGGCGTGTTTTGGTAAAGCGATGGGCAACGGATTTCCGATCGCGTGCGTAGTGGGACGAGCGGACGTCATGCGGGTGTTCGAAGATATTTTTTTCAGCTTTACCTTTGGCGGCGAAGTGGCCGCAATGGCAGCGGCCATGAAGGTGCTGGATATTTTGGAAGGAACCGATGCCTTAGCCCGCATGGATGTGAATGGGCGCCTGCTGCAGGAAGGACTGAATGTGCTGGCGAAAGAGGCTGGATTGAAGGATCGCATCAAGTGCATCGGCTATCCGTTCTGGTCGCTGATCAAGTTCCTCGATGCCGACGGCAAAGACAGTTTTCTGGTGCGGAGTTTGTTTACGCAGGAATGCGTGAAGCGCGGAGTGCTGCTGCTGGCAACCCATAACATGACAGCGGCGCACGATCCGGTGGCGATTGAACAGACGCTGCGCGTGTATGCGGAAGTGTGCAAGACAGTGGCTAAGTGGCTAAGCGAATCGCGTCCGGAAGAGCATCTTGAAGGCGAGATGATTCAGCCGGTATTCAAAGTCCGCTGAATTTATGATTGAAAGGGAGAGGTTTCGTGCGCGACGGTTCTGAGACCAGAAACTTGCCCGGAGCAAAGCAGAGCGAGAAGTGGCGGGGAGAATTCGGCCGGGAATACAGTGAGCGAAACCTGCTCAACCCGCCAGACCTCGATAAGATATACCAGCGCAACTACGGAGTCACCCGAACGACCCTTAACCACAATTTTCTGGCAGACATTTCCAGATCAGCATCGATCCTCGAAGTTGGGTGTAATCTCGGGAACCAATTAATCCTCCTCAAGCAGATGGGATTTGAGAATCTCAGCGGAATTGAGATTCACCAAGGAATCGTAAATGAGGCTCAGTCTCGGGCGCCATGGGCCAGATTGATGGAAGGCTCTGCACTCAAGATCCCTTTTCGCGATACGAGCTTCGATTTGGTTTTCACCTCGGGACTTCTGATCCATATTGCTCCACAGGATCTCCCCGTGGCGATGAATGAAATCCATCGTTGTGCAAAAGATTGGATTTGGGGACTTGAATACTACGCCCCGGAGATGACTGAAGTTCTGTATCGCGGTCACTCGGGACTTCTCTGGAAGACCGATTACGCGCGCTTGTACATGGAGAGCTTCCACGATCTGGAACTGGTCTCGGAGCGGAAGCTAAAGTATCTGGCAAACGACAATACGGACTCGATGTTCCTTTTGCGTAGAAAAAGATGAAACGGGGCATCCTTCTGGTTCGTGCCGACGCCACGGTCACCTCCGGTACTGGACACGTGATGCGTTGCCTGGCACTCGCTCAGGCTTGGCAACGCGCAGGCGGAGATGTGTTATTCGCCATGACGCAATTCACCCCAGCCATTGGAGAACGACTCCGATCGGAACAGTTAAAGATTGTCGCCATCGAAGCGGTACCGGGTAGCACCGAGGACATACAACAAACCATCGCCGCTGCTCTGTTCCACAATGCTGAAAGGCTCGTAGTGGATGGTTACCAGTTCAATGCAAATTATGTGTCGGAGTTGCAGAATGTTCGTCCGCTGCTGTTGTTAGACGATAACGGCGGCCTCGAGTTCTATTCGGCCGAGTTGGTGTTGAATCAAAACGTACATGCTCGCGCGGAGATGTATGTAAAACGAGCGCCGCGCACCCGCCTGCTTCTTGGCCCGAGTTATACGCTCCTCAGAAACGAGTTTACGGCTTACCGGAATTGGGCAAAGAAGGTTCCCGCGCGCGGCAAACGAGTTTTGCTCACCATGGGCGGCAGCGATCCGAAGGACCTCACACCCCGCATCCTTGCCGCACTGTGCGATTTGTCGATTGACGATTTACAGATTCGCGTGGTCGTTGGCGGCAGCGCGGAAAATCGAAGCGGCGTCGCGGAAGAGGCAGAGGGATTCTCAGGCCGAGTCGAAGTACTGTCAAATGTAGCGAACATGGCGGAGTTGATGGCGTGGGCCGACGTGGCTATAACGGGAGCGGGTACTACGTGCTGGGAGATGTGCCTGCTGGGCGTTCCTGCGATCCTGGTGGTGGTCGCCGAGAATCAGCGGTTCATCGCAGAGCATTTGGCAACGCTTGGGGCAGCGGTTAACGCCGGGCCTGCGGAATCGATCGATTGCTTATCTCTCGCGCAAATCACGGCTGAGCTATTGAGAAATGGGGACCGGCGATTCAAGATGTCGCAATCGGCGAGGCAATTGGTGGATGGCATGGGCAGCGAGCGGGTACGCGCCGCGCTTCTTGATCGGGAATTGACGCTTCGCTTGGTGCGTGAGAGCGACTGCCGATTGTTGTTCGAGTGGGCGATTGACCCGATGGCACGCGCGGCGTCGTTTCATTCAGCTGCTATTTCCTGGGAGGATCATGCCCGTTGGTTTGCGGAGCGGCTTCAGGATCCGCACTCGGTCATCTACATTGGTCAGAATGTGGCGGGCGAACCGGTGGGCCTGGTGCGATTTCAAATCAAAAACGACAGTGCCGTGCTCTCGGTGAACGTTGCAGCGGAATTTCGCGGCGAGGGGTGGGGCAGGGAACTGATCGCGTTTTCCACGCACGCTCTGGTGCGAGCGTTTTCGATCCGTAGGATTGACGCATTTGTTAAGCCGGACAATCAAGCCTCAGTTAGCCTGTTTGAAGCGAGCGGCTTTCAGCACGCCGCAAGAGAACGAATCGCCGACCAGGATGCTTTGCGTTTTGCCTTGGAGTGTCGAAACGAAGTTCATGTCAACTGAAGTCAGCTCTGCCGGGATAAAGCCCGCCGGCATAACGATTGCGGGCAGGCGAATTGGTCCGGGGTCTCCGGTCTACGCGATTGCCGAACTTTCTGCCAATCACAATCAGAGCTTCGATCAGGCGGTTCGCATCATTCATGCCGCCAAGGACGCGGGCGCGGATGCGGTCAAGCTGCAGACCTACACGGCCGATACGATCACGCTGCGCAGTGACAAAGAGTGTTTTCGAATTGCGGGCGGAACGTTGTGGGATGGGCGCATTCTTCACGACCTCTACCAGGAGGCGTTTACTCCCTGGGAGTGGCAACCGAAACTGAAAGAGATTGCGGACGGACTGGGGATGCATTTGTTTTCGAGCGCGTTTGACGATAGTGCCGTCGATTTCCTGGAACAGATGAATGTTCCCGCGCACAAAGTGGCATCGTTTGAACTGGTGGACATCGGCCTGATCCGGAAGATGGCTCGAACTGGCAAACCGCTGATTATGTCCACGGGCATGGCCAGCGAAGAGGAAATTTCAGAAGCGTTCGAGACGGCGCGCGGGGTGGGCGCGACTCAGATTGCGCTGCTGAAGTGCACGAGCGCCTACCCGGCGCCGCCGGAGGAGGCGAACCTGCTCACAATCCCGGAACTGGCGCGCTGTTTCGGTTGTCCAGTGGGACTTTCCGACCACACGATGGGGATTGCAGTTCCGGTTGTCGCTGTAGCGCTGGGGGCGTGCATCATTGAAAAGCATCTTTGTCTGCGAAGGGCAGATGGGGGGCCAGACGGCGCGTTCTCACTCGAACCCCAGGAATTCAAAGCGATGGTGGAGGCGGTGCGCACAGCCGAGAAAGCTCTCGGCTCGGTGCAGCTTGCCTCCGGGCCGCGCGAAGCTAACAGCCGCAAGTTTCGGCGCTCGCTGTTCGTGGTCGAAGATATGAAGAAGGGCGAGTTGTTTACGAACCAGAATGTACGTTCGATTCGTCCAGCGGACGGATTGCACCCTCGGCACTTCAACGAAGTTCTGGGAAAACGCGCGGCCTGCGATGTGGAACGGGGAACGCCGCTGAGTTGGGGGCTGGTGGCACGCTGATCGGGCAGGCGCTTCTACTGCATTTTGAGGTTGTCAGGACGAGGGCGCCGCACTACCATCCCGCTGGTTATGTCCCTGACACGACGGACTCGAGATCTTCCGGGCTGATTCGGGTCTGAAAGCCTCGGCGGGTCGCTTCAGTGATCCGAAACTGCTCTAACAATTGCGGAATCTCGCGAATTCGATGGGGAGAATCGAGCGGATAACCGGCAAAGTACTTTGCATATTGCTTGCCATAGTCGTACCAGGAAGCATCAAACCAACTACATAAAAAGCATGGTACTCCGTTGGCCGTGCTCTCGACAGCCACGCTGGACTCCACCGTCAGGCTGAACCACGCTCGTTCGAAAAGGTCGGGGGTCATCGGTCCCTCGCGCATTTCAACCAGACTCCGCTGCTCTGGGGACAGTACTTTGTCGACAAGCGCCTTTCTCATCCGAAGACTTTCAAAAGGATGCAGCTTGACGATGACTTTGCGATTCATCCGCCTGGCGAGCTGGCATAACTCAGGCAGGAGTTCTGCATAGAAGGACTGAGTGCGGCCTAATGACAGTTCGTAAGCCTCGGAATAAAAAACAATCCAATCTCTTTCCGCCGGATTTGAGGACGGCGATGAATGGTGTGCTTCCGAGGGACCGCCAACAACGATCTTGCTCGCTGAAAGGCCGCACCATCCAACGCTGTAGTCCCGTGCCATATCACCCGTCATGAGGTAGGTGTCGGAGCAGGCCCTGCGGATTCCGAAACTCATGTTCAGTGCACCATGATCACAAAACACTGTGCGCAGTTTTCTGGATCTCGCTAGCAGTATTGGCAGTCGTGTGAATGGATTATTTTCGTCCGCGGAAAGCACGGTCGTAATGGGCTCTCTGGCGAAAACCTCACGCCATGCATCGCGGACACGCAATCCACGTTTCAGAAAGTCCGCATACCCGTCGAACACATGTAGCTTTCTTGCCAGCCTGAGAACATGGTTCGTCTCGAAGTGAACGTTCTGCACTTCCTGCCAACGTGCCAGCAACTGGACATATTCTTCGTTGGTGGAAGGCAAAGAACGCGGAGCATACGAGGCGAGTGAACGAAGTTCTACGTTGCCGGGAAGTTCTTGGAGACGGCCGTTGCGGCGCGTGACGACGGGAGCAGGATAGCGGGGGTTGACGATGTCCTTGGGGGGTGGCTGAAATGCCGTCGAAGACGGTAGTCAGTGTCCCATTTATCGAAAGCTATTTCGGTCAGTTGCGAAGGGCGCAAGGCAAAAGCGGCTTTCAAGTACCGGCGCGATCTTGCTCGAAAGCCTGTCCGACGGTTGCTTGTCTGGTAGCCCAACGAAAAGCTCTTGATCTCGCGGCTCAACAGGAGCGACAGCGCCCGCAGGGTAAGGTGGGGGCTCGTCGCGAAAATCTCAGCATGGTCGGGGATTTGCTCGGCCAGCGCCGACAATAACATAAGCTGGTCGAGTTGTTGATAAGGGTAGGCAGAAAAAACGTCCCACCAGTCCACCGACTCCGAATCCACCAGTTGATCCAACCCGAAGGCCAGGATCTCGCGCATACGGCAACGATGCTGTTCATGATCCAGGAGGTCATAAATACTGAACACGCGAAATCCCAGACGTTCGGTTTGTCGCGAGTAAGCATGGCGGCCGGACCAGCCCAGGTCAACAGCCAAATCCCATCGTGTCCCGGCCCACGCTCCAACCTCAACAGAATCGTCGGGATGCACCAACAGAATTTTCATGAATCGACGGAATTGCGGGCACGCCTAGTATGAAAAAAACTTAGCAGTCGCAGCCTAGCATGATAAGCACGATAGGCTATGATAAACGATCGCGGAATTTGAAGCAGATGAGAGACGCACCAGCGTGACTCCGACGCCCATCTCACCATCAGCCGTCACGGACGCTCTGCATTCGATCGGCGTCAGGCCCGGAAGCGTTGTTCTGGTCCATCCTGATGCGCTTGTGGCAGCTCAGTTTCCGGCCATGCCCAACGAGCAGCGGTTGGATCTCTTGATAGAAGCCATAGAGGCCGC
>WNFP01003729.1_pt1 | contig 13209 bp, 10 predicted proteins | sample 5400201 | NCBI WGS metagenome assembly WNFP01 (sample SAMN13153355, study PRJNA577476) | soil metagenome | isolation source: 115 cm saprolite under Madrone tree | place: USA:California | collected 2016-06-14
GCTCCAGGTACCGGTGCACGTTGAGGAAGGGCAGCTCCTCGTGCTTGTGCTCCTTGCTGACCTCCTCGCTCTTCACCGGGTCGGCCGGCAGCTCCATCACGACGGCGCTCTTGTCGCCGGTGAGCGGGTGCACGCGCCAATAGATCCGGTTCCCCGCGCCGCCGGGCAGGCGCTCGACGCGCCCCGCAGGCTGTCCGGTCGCGGAGCTGTACGCGGCCTGCAGTTGGGCGTCGTTCATCCGCCGGGCAGAGTAACACGCACCGTCCCGGCGACCTGATCTATAACTTCCTTCTCCCAGGAGGCCCGACGATGCCCGTCTTCCAGAACATCCTCCAGGCGATCGGAAATACGCCCCTGGTCCGCCTGAACAAGGTGGCGGGTCCGGAGGACGCGGCCGTCTATGCCAAGTGCGAATTTTTGAATCCGGGCGGATCGATCAAGCTCGCTCAAGGCCTTCGGCGCCGAAGTGGTGGTGACCCCGACCAACGTCCCTGCCGAGGACCCGCGCAGCTATTACGAAACGGCCAAGCGCATCCACCGCGAGACGCCCGGCTCGTTCATGCTGAACCAGTACCACAACGCCGACAACATCGAGGCGCACTACCGCCTCACCGGCCCGGAGATCGAGAAGGACGCCCGCACCGCCGGATTCAACATCGACTTCTTCGTCTCCGGCCTGGGCACCGGCGGCACCATGTCCGGCGCCGGCAAATATCTCAAAGAGAAGTTCCGCGGGCTGCGGAACATCGGCGTCGACCCCGAGGGGTCCGTCTACCTGGACTACTTCAAGACCGGAAAGCTCATCCAGCCGCACGTCTACAAGGTCGAGGGCATCGGCGAGGACATGCTCTGCAAGGCGATGGATTTCTCCGTGCTCGACGACGTCCGCCGGGTCGACGACAAGCAGAGCTTCGTGATGGCCCGGCGGCTGGCGCGCGAGGAAGGGCTGTTCGGCGGCGGCTCCTCGGGATCGGCGGTGCACGCGGCCGTCGACCTGGCGAAGGAGATCGGCGCGGGCAAGAACATCGTCGTCGCCCTGCCCGACAGCGGCTCGCGCTACGTCACCAAGTTCTATTCGGACGAATGGATGAAGGACAACGGCTTCCTCGACCCCACCGACCGGCTGGGGACGGTGGCCGATCTGCTCGGCGGCAAGCGGCCCCCGGTGTACACGGTGAAGGCGAGCGACACCGCCAAGCACGCCGTCGACTTGATGAAGAAGCACGGCATCTCCCAGCTTCCGGTGATCGAGCCGGGGAACAAGCCCATCGCCATGCTGCACGAGGTGGATCTATTGCAGGCGCTGCTGGACGGGCGGCACAAGCTGAACGAGCCCATCTCGGCGGTGATGAAGCCGCTGGCGGGGATCGTCACGCTGCGCACGCCGGTGTCGCGGCTCAAGGAGCTCTTCGCCACCGACCACGTCGCCATCGTGAAGGACGGCGATCAGCTGGCGGCCATCGTCACCAAGATCGACCTCATCGACTGGCTCGGCACCCGCGTGTCGGTCCGCTGAGCGCCAGCGAAGGCCAATCCACGCCGCGGGCGGCGCGCCTATCGCAAGAGCAACGCCGCGAGCGCGATCACCAGCGGCACCCCCACCACCATCCCCAATGTGAGCAGGAGCGCGGCGGGGTGACCGAAGTTGAACGTGTACCCGAAGCCGGTGCGCTTGGGGACGAAGAGCGCCGGATCGCCGCGGTCGACATAGAACATTCCGGCTCGCCAGGCGGAAGGATCGCGGACCGGCTCGCGCGGAATTCCCCGCGCGGCGTACGCCGCGAATGCGACGAGGGCGACCACCCCCGAGAAGGCGACCCACAGCACCGGTTTGAGGAGCCGGCCCGACGTCGCCGAGGCGGCGAGAACGCCGCAGCAGATGAATGCCGTGAAGTAGGCCCCCACGAGCAGCACCTTGAGGGTCGCGGTGCGCATTGCCCCACCCGGCACGCCGCGGCGCAGCCCCGCCTGAAAGGCCGCCAGAAGGAGGCAGACGATCAGTCCAAGCGACAGAGGCAGCGCTGCGGAAAAGCCGCTGCGGTCGACGAAACCGTCCGTCTCGCCGCGCCAGTTCCAGTGGATGGGGAGTCTCTCGGGCAGCTCGTAGAAATGGCGAGCGAGCCAGAGGGCCGCGCTGCCCAGGATGGCGAACGGGCCCGCCTGCAGCGGCATACCGGGCGACCATTCCGGGTGCGGCGAAGATTCCGACATGCTGTCTCCCCTCTCTGCGGGCGTGCTATGCAGAGCGCTCCATGAGCACCCGCGACAGCGACCGTTTCGAAACCAAGGCGATCCACGCCGGCCAGCAGCCGGATCCGACCACGGGCGCGGTGATGACGCCAGTTTACTTGACCTCCACGTACGCGCAGTCCGGGCCGGGGGAGCACAAGGGCTTCGAGTACTCGCGCACGCGCAATCCCACGCGCGACGCGCTGCAGGGATGCCTTGCCGCGCTGGAGAACGGAAAGCACGCGCTCGCCTTTGCCAGCGGGCTGGCGGCGACCGACGCCGTGCTCCACCTGCTCTCGTCGGGCGACCACGTCGTGCTCAGCGACGACCTGTACGGCGGCACGTTCCGGCTGGCGGACAAGGTCTTCAAGCGGCTGGGGATCGAGCAGACCTACGTGGACGTGGCGGACACCAAGGCGGTGGAGGCCGCGTTCCGGCCGAACACCAAGCTGCTCTGGGTGGAGACGCCGACGAATCCGATGTTGAAGATCTGCGATCTGGCGGCGCTCGCCGAAGTCTGCCGCAAGCGTAGCGTCCTCTCGGTCTGCGACAACACCTTCGCCACGCCGTTCTTCCAGCGCCCTCTGGAGCTCGGGATCGACGTGGTCGCCCACTCGATGACGAAGTACCTCAACGGCCACAGCGACGTCGTCGCCGGCGCCCTGGTCCTGCGGCGTGACGACCTGCACGAGAAGCTGGCCTTCCTGCAGAACGCCGTGGGCGCGGTGCCGGGGCCGCTCGACTCCTTCCTCGTCCTGCGCGGCCTGAAGACCCTGCACGTGCGCATGGAGCGGCACGACCAGAACGCGCGCCTGGTGGTGGAGGCGCTGCGGAAGCATCCCAAGGTGGAGCGGGTCACCTGGCCCGGTCTCCCGGAGCATCCGCAGCACGCGCTGGCGCGGAAGCAGATGAAGGGCTTCGGCGGGATGCTGACCTGCGTCCTGAAGGGCGGCTTGCCGGCGGCGCGGACGTTCCTCAAGTCGCTGCGGCTCTTCACCGTGGCCGAGTCATTGGGCGGCGTCGAGAGCTTGATCGAGCACCCTGCGATCATGACGCACGCCTCGGTGCCCGCCGACACGCGGCGCAAGCTGGGCATCGACGACGGCTTCATCCGCCTCTCGGTCGGAATCGAGAACGGCCAGGATCTCGTCGACGACCTGACGCAGGCCCTGGACCGCGCCTGACCCGAGCGCTCGACTTAGATGGCTCGACCGCGGAAGTCGCGAAACGAGCGCGGCCTGCCGGAGTAGCCGAGCTTCTTGGCCCAGGTGGTTGGCAGGTCGCGCGCCTCTTCGAGCCGGAGCGACCGCCCAGAGAGCGCGAAGCCAGCGTCGCGATGCAGCCGTTCGAGATCAGCGCGAACGGGCTCGAAGATGAACCGGACCTGAGCGCCCGGCTTGCAGATCCCGCGAAGCCTCGCGAGAGCCGCGAGATCGTCGCCGGCCACCGCGCGGAGCAACGAACCCCAGGGGAACAAGACCGTCAGCCGATCCGCGAATCCGGCGAGCTCGCCGGGAGCGTCCTCCAGCGCGAGCCTGCCGAAAAGTGCATTGGGACCCGCTCGCCGGGAAGCCTCGCGCAGGTTGTCGGCGATCGCGTCGACGCCGACGAACAGGAAGTCGGGCTGCGCCCGCGCCATGCGGCGGACGAACGTTCCGTCTCCGGTGCCGAAGTCGACATGGACGGCCCGGAACTGACGGGCCATCTCATCCAGTCATCAACGGTCGACCCAGCGCTCCTTCTTGCCTTCGACGAGGACCATGCGCTGCGTATAGCGCCCGCCGCTCCGCTGCGCCAGCTGGGTCAGCGGTCCTCGATCAAGTCGCGCGCCGTCAGCTCCGGCGCCGCGGGCCCGTTCTCGTAGCCGAGCAGGCCGAGTCTTTCGTACCGGCCCCGCACGCGCTCCGTGAGCAGGCCGATGCGCTTGAGATTGGGGATGGTCCGCTTGAACATCGCCTGGCGGAACATCTTGATCATCCCGCTCTCCAGGACGAGAGCGTTCCATTGCGCGCGCGAGAGCGCGTGGGCCCAGTGCTCCTCGTAGAACTCGCCGGCGAGGAAGCGGTTCCGGAGCAGGACCGCGACCTCGAACGCCCAGTCCTCCCGCTCGCGGCGCTCCCGCTCGCTCACCTCTCCGGCGTAGAACTTGTGCAGCGCGAGCACGCCGTAGTGGACGTGCCGCGCCTCGTCCGTGATCACCTTGGTGAGCAGCTGCCGCAAGAGCGGCTCGTCGGTGACGCCGCGGAGGAACCCGAAGGCGCCGAGGGCGAGGCCTTCGATCATGATCTGCATGCCGAGGAACTTCAGGTCCCAGCGGCCGTCGGTCATCAGCGCGTCGATGACGACATAGAGGTTGTCGTTGATCTCGTAAAGCTTCTCTAGCTTCTGGGTCAGGTACGTGTGAAACACCTCCAGGTGCCGGCCCTCGTCCACCACCTGCGTGCTCCCGTAGAGCTTGGCGTCGAGCCAGGGGACCGCTTCGGTGACCTGGGCGGCGGCGAAGACAGCCCCCTGCTCGCCGTGGAGGAACTGGCTCAGCATCCAGGCCAGCAGCGCGCGCCGCTGCTTGCCCTTCTCCGCGGGCGTGAGGCGCTGGAAGGCAGGATGGCGCGCGATGGGCATGATCGCGTCGGGGATGATCGGCCGCTCGACGCTCTCCGGGTCGACGTCGATCGACCAGTCGAGATCGGTCTTGGCGTTCCACTGCGAATCCTTCGCGGCCTCGTACAGGCGCGCCATCTCCGGCTCCGAGCGGACGTACCGCCAGTCGAAGTGCGCGCGATAGCCGAGGCGGACCGGCGTGCTCTCTTCGTTGCGCCCGCGCTGCCGGACGAGCCCGCGGAAGGCGGGGCCGAGCATCGAAGCCATGACGCGGAGATTGCCGCTGCGGATCGCATCGCGCAGCAACGGGCCGCTCTCGGCCAGGCTTTCGAGCACGGTCATTGCCAATCGTTTACGACCTGTTTCAAAGCACTGCAACACGGCCGCGCGCGCCAATTGCGCCGGCCGTGTACATTTTCGCGCCTGATGCATTCCAGCGCGGGAGGTATTCCGTGAACCGCGGCCCCGGATCTCCGAAGGAAGCCCGCCGGCTGGAGCGCCTCAAGCACGGGTCTAGAGCGACTCGCGACCTCGCGCCCGCAAAACGCCAGAGCGCGCACCGCCCGAGACCGGTGCTCGGAAACATCCAGGCGGCCACGTACGACGAACCGACCGTGGTCCTCTCCCGGCGGGCCATCGACCGCCTGAACCAGGGCCACGTCTGGATCTACCGATCCGACATCGCCGCGCCGGAATCGCTCTCCGGCGGCGAAGTCGTCCGCCTCGCCGACGAGCGCGGCTGGTTCATCGGCAAGGCCTTCTACGGCTCGCGCAGCCAGATCGCCATCCGCCTCCTCACCCGGGACGAGGAACCGATCGACGAGCCGTTCTTCCTCCGCCGCCTGGAGCGGGCAATGGCGCTCCGCGAGGTGGTCCGCCCCGACCCCGAGCGCCGCCGTGCCGCGCGCCTGGTCCATGGCGAAGCCGATCTTCTCCCCGGCCTGGTCGTCGACCGCTACGCGGACTCCCTGACCGTACAAACCCTGATCGAAGCGACCGACGCCCGCCGCGACCTCTTCACCGGCCTGCTCCACCGCCTCCTCTCCCCGCGCGCCATCGTCGAGCGCAACGACGTCCGCGTCCGCGCCTACGAGGGACTCGAGCAGCGCAAGGGAGTGCTCCTGGGCGACCCGCCCGGACCGGTCGAGTTCCTCGAGGGCGACATCAAGCTCGTCGCCGACCTCCTCTCGGGCCAGAAGACCGGGGCCTTCCTCGACCAGTCCGAAAACCGCATCGAGGCGGGACGGTACGCCAAGGGCCGCGCCCTGGACTGCTTCACCTACGGCGGCGCCTTCGCGCTGCATCTCGCTCGCAAGGCGGAGACGGTGACCGCGGTGGACATCAGCGAGCAAGCCGCCGCGCAGGGGCGCGAGTCGGCGGCGCGCAACGGCATCCGGAACGTCGAGTTCAAGGCGGCGAACGCCTTCGATCTGCTCCGGGCGGAGAGCGAAGCGGGCGAGCGCTACCACACCATCGTCCTCGATCCGCCGGCCTTCGCGAAGTCGAAGGACACCGTGGAAGCGGCGCTGCGGGGCTACAAGGAGATCAACCTGCGCGCCTTCCATCTGCTCGCGCCCTCTGGCGTGCTGATCACCTGCTCCTGCTCCTTCCACATCGACGACGCCACCTTCGAGCGCACCGTGCTGCAGGCCGCCTCGGACGCGCGGCGCACGGTACAGGTCATCGAGCGCCGCGGTGCGGCGAAGGACCACCCCAGCCTGCTCGGCGTTCCCGAGACGCGCTATCTCAAGTGCCTCATCTTGCGCGCTCCTTGAGCGCTCCGCCGACCAGCTGCCGCGCCTCCCGCAAGGCCTCTTCGACCCCGGAGCGCTGCTCGGCGACCAGGGCGTCGCGCGACTCGACCGGCCGGCCCGACGAGGGGATGGGCTTTCCGAACACCACCGCGACGGGCCCGGGCCGGAACAGCGCGACGCCTTTGGGCTTGAGCACCGAACGCGCTCCCGCCACGGCGAGAGGAACGCAGTCGAGATGGGTCTCCAGCGCCGCCACCGCCGCGCCCTTCTTGAAGGGCAACAGCTCGTCCTGAACCGAGCGCGTCCCCTCGGCGAAGAAGAACAGCGATGCGCCGCGCATCCCGCGCTCGATCCTGCCACGGATGGCCTTGGTCGCGCCGGTCCGGTCCTTGCGGTCGATGAACACATGACCCATGCGGCGGGCGGCCCATCCGAACACCGGGATGTGCGAGAGCTCTTGCTTGGCGATGAACCGCATCGGGTGGTCGATCACCGAGAGGATGGCGGGGACGTCGAGGTTCGAGGTGTGGTTGGAGACGAACACGTACGAGCGGTCCGGGTCGAGCTGCGCGTCGCGCTGGACGACCACGTGCGCGCCCGCGGCCCGGAGGACGCGCCGGCCCCAGGCGCGCAGGACGCGCTCGGAGAATTGCGTCTCTCCAGCGGCGCCGATGATCAGCGCGGAGATCAGCGTGTCGCCGACGATCCACGCCCAGCCGAACACGGTGTGCAGGAACCGCAGCGCGATCACCGCGATCTCCGCGCCGCCGGATACTCCTCCGCCGCGGGGAAGAGCAGGACGTCGGCGATGGTAGGCGCTCCCGTCAGGAGCATCAGCAACCGGTCGAAGCCTACCGCGACCCCGCCCGCCTCGGAGATGTGATCGAGCGCGGCGAGGAAGCGTTCGTCGAGCGGAAAGACCTCCCGTCCGAGACGGCGGCGCAGCTCCTGCTCCTCCTCGAGCCGGCGGCGCTGCTCGGCCCCGTCGCACAGCTCCGAGAAGCCGTTGGCCAGCTCCAACCCACCCGCGTACAGCTCGAACCGCTCCGCCACGCGCGGGTCCGACGGCTTCAGCTTCGCCAAAGCCGCCTGGGACGCCGGGTATTCGGTCAGGAACGTGGGCCGCTCGATGCCCAGGGCCGGCTCGACGCGCTCGAGCAGCACCTGCGTGAACAGGTCATCCCACGACGCGCCCTCCGCCGGGCGCAGACCTCCCGCGCGCGCCGCCTGGACGAGAGCCTGGGCGTCCAGCGGCAGCGGGTCGAACCCGGCATAGCGCACGAACGCGTCGCGACAGGTCAGGCGCTCGAACGGCGGCCGCAGCGAGATCGACCCCGAGCCGCGCCCGTGGCCCTTGCGCGCCGGCGCTTCGCTGGCGCAGGCGAAGACGATCTGCTCGAGGTCAGCCATGATCGTCCCGGCGCTGCCCGGCGCGGCGTAAAACTCGAGCAGGGTGAACTCCGGGTTGTGCGCGGGCGAGACCTCGCCGTCGCGGAAGACGCGCGCCAGCTGGTAGCAGCGCGAGAACCCGCCGCGCGCGAGCAGCCGCTTCATCGCGTACTCGGGGCTGGTGTGCAGGTGCAGCCGCCTCGCGCCTTGCACTCCCTCCGCGGGCACCGGAGGGTCCGGCGTGAAGGTCGTCTCGAACGGACGCAAGTGCGGCTCCTGCCCGGCGAAGGGCACCGCGATGGGCGTCTCCACTTCCAGGTAGCCGCGCGCCTCGAGCGCATCGCGCAGCCGGCGGGCGAGCGCGGAGCGCGCTCGCGCCATGTCGGAGGTGGCAGGCACGGGTGCTACATAGCGCAAAATGCTTGCCGGAGCGCCGGTTCGATGCGAGTGAACCCGGGTGCCGCTCCTCGTCCTGTTGCTCCTCGCCCTCGGCTGCGGGCACGCCGCTTCCGCGCCTTCGCCGGCACCAACCTCCGGACGTCGCGTCGCCCAGAGCTCTCCGCCCCCGCGGAACGGCGACGTGACCGCGGCGGCCGCGCAGATCTCCGACGAGATGCGCGCGCTCTTGCGCGCGGAAGGCGAGCTCCTCTGGACGCGCTGGACGACGGGGACCGGACCGATGCCGGCGAGCGCGCTCGCGGAGCATCCGCGCCTCGCCCAGCGGGAGAGCATCGAGATCGTCAACGCCGCGGCGGCCCGCGCTTCCCAGCCGCCGGCCCGCGCCGCGCTGGGCTTGCTCGGTCAACAGCTTATGACGCTGGCCATTGCGCGCGAGGCCGGCGCCGGGATCGACGCCCTGGAGCGGGCGCGCATGCAGCTTGCCTTCGCCCCGCCGGGAGAGACCCGACCCACGGTGGGCGAGCGCGATCTCCAGCGGCTCCTGGCGGAAGAGCCCAACGCGCAGAAGCGCGCGCTCACCGCGCAAGCCGAGGCAAAGGCCGCGCAGCCGCTGGCGCCGCTGGCGCTGGCGAGGGATGCCGCGGTGGAGAAGGCCATCGAATCGCTCGGGCTGGAGAGCTGGGCGTCCCTCGAAGAGCGCGCGCACGGCATGACTCTCGCCGATCTCTCCAAGCTGGCGGAGGCGACGCTGGTGGCCACCGAGGACGTGACGCAGAGGGCGGTCGAAGCCTCCTCGGTGCGGAACCTCGGCATCACCGCCGATCGGCTCCGGCGCGCCGATCTGCCGCGCATGGCGCGGACCGTCATCGCCGATCCCCACTTCACTCCCGGCAAGGCCTGGCCCAACGTGCGCGACCTGCTGATCAAGATCGGCGCGCCGCCGCCCGCCGCCGTCCGCGTGGACGCCGAGCCCTCGCCCTCGAAGGGGGCCCGCCCGCTCGCCTTGCTCATCGACCCGCCCCGCGACGTGCGCTTGTCGTTGCGCCCGGCCGGCGGATTCGAGGAGCAGCGGGCAACGCTGCACGAAGGCGCCCGCGTCATCGGCGGCGCCCTCACCTCCGTGCCGCGCTGGGAGCTGGCACAGCTCGGCGACGGCTCGGCGGCGGAAGCCATCGCGCTGGTGTTCGAGGCGGTGGCGGGCGACCCGGAGTGGCTCCGGGCGGCCACCGAGCTGCGGGGAGAGCCGCTCGACGACGTGGTGCATACGGAGGCGGCGCGGCGGCTGCTCGTGGCGCGGCGGGCGGCGGCGCTGGTGCTCTTCGAGATCCGCCGCCGCGAGGGAGCGCGAACGGCGGAGGCGCAGGCGGCGCTGTATCGGGGGCTCTTGCAGCGCGCGCTCTTCTGCGCTCTCTCGGACGACGACGCGGGCCGCTGGGCGGTGGAGGCGGATGGCTTCATCGAGACCGCGGTCCCGATGCTGGGCGCGGTGCTCGGCGCGCAGCTGGAGCAGAAGCTCGGGCCGTCGTGGTGGAGCTCGCCCCAGCCGGCGCTGAAGCAGCTCTGGGCGGGAGGGCGGTCGCTGACGGCGCTGGAAGCTGCGCGCGCGCTCGGCCTTCTGCAGCTCGATCCCGCAGCGCTGGCGGCGGTGGCCGACGCGCGCTTGCGGTACTCGGCGCCCGACGCGCCGCCGGTCGCGCCGAAGCCGGACTACAAGTACATGCAGGGGGACAAGAAGAAGCGGCGGAAGGCGAAGAAGAAGAACTGAACGGCGCGGCGGCAGTCGACCGGACCTGCCGCCGCACCCCCCTCAGGGCCTCAGTGGCACTGCGTCCGGACCCGGTCCTCCTCCGCGCTGGTCTTGTCCCACCGATCGTCGCGGGTGTCGAAGACCTGCGGAACCATGAAGTCGTTCGGGTCGATCTGCAGGCGGAACTCGGGCCACTCGCTCTGGGGGAAGCTCATGTTCGTCGCCGTCTCGCGCCAGTTGATCTTGTGGTAGAGCGCCGAGCCCGCTTCCGCGACGTCGGTCACGTGGCCGGGATAGTAGACCCTCGGCTTCAGGTGCTGCGTGTACATGATGATGTCGCGCTGCTGGTTGTTCCCCGCCCCGAGGCTGACGATCGAGCCGAGGAGCACGTCCGTGCGCGGCAGGCGGTCCATGATGGAGAAGAGGCCTTTGCCGATCTGGGCGGCCAGCGCGATGGCCGGCCCGTTGTTCGCCGGATCGTTGAACTGGACCAGCGTGATCAGACCGGGGGAACCGGTGCCGATGCCTTCCTTCACCGGACCGGCGGAGTTGGCCCAGGAAATGGCGAAGTCGTGCCCCGATCCGCGCACGACGAACTCATAGAAGATCTCGATGATCCCGGCGCTCCCGCCGAAGCCGGTGGTCCGTGTATCGAGCTGTCCCGCGACCCGCAGGGCTGGATTGGTCGGCGGCGTGAACGGGGTGCCCGTCGGGAACATCGCGGGGAACGTCCTCCCCGGCGGTGGACTCGAGGTAGTCGCTCCCGCGTAGCGCGGATCACCCAGGTTGTTCAGCGGCGTGTGAGAAAACGAGGTGTCCACCGGCGCGGTTCCCGAGTGGACGTGCTTGAAGGTGAGGATGCAGACGTTCGGGTCGAACTGCGTGATCCTCCGCACCGTCGTCTTGCCACCCGTGGGGTTCTCCAGGGTGCCCGTGTACTCGCCCGGAGGCGAGTTTCGCGGCACCACCCCGATGCAGCTCACCGGGTCGCCGTTGGGAATCATCTTGGCGCCAAGGTTCTGCGGGTTGGGGTCGTTCCACATCCGGGTCACGTCCTGCTGCATGACGTCGCAGGTCTCCGGAGACGCGTAGATGGGGATGCTGGCCCACTTCGCCACGTACGCGGCGTTGTCCGCGTGGTCGCCATGGCCGTGCCCGAGGAAGATGGCTTCGACGCGCGCGTCGATGAAGTCCTGCGGCAGGATGGGAGTGCGCCGCTTGTCGAGCCCCGCCAGCGGCGGCAGCTCGGGGCGGTTGATGTAGCTGTCGAGCAGGAAGACGTGTCCCCCCGCCGCGACCACGTAGGTGGTGTTCGAGGCCCAGGAGACGATCACCTTCTCCTTGTCGATCCTTCCTTTCCCGTCCACGTTCTCGACGCCGAAGAACTTCCGCCGCGCGCCGACCAGGACGCTGCTCGCGTCATCGTCCCGGTCCCGCTCGCGGGCGGCGGCGGGTAAGGAACCACTGCACAGCACTGCAAACACGATCGCGGACACGATTCGCGTGCAATTCGTCATGTGGGCTCCTGTTCGGGGATTGCGCTCGGCGGTGTAGCCCCGGCGGGGACTACGGTCAACCGAGTGCCCGAGAAAGCCGCCGGGAAATTGCCCGGAGCGGAGGGCCCTGCGACCCTGCGGGCGAGTGACACTCGAGGTCCGCGCCGACGGCTCCGTTCACGTCCGCGACAGGTTCGTCTTCCTTCGGACGGGGCTGCTCATCTCAGGTCTGTTGTTCGGCGGACTCGGGGTCGCGCTGGCCCTGGGCGGCTCCGATCTCCGGAGCGCGTACGTTCCGCTGACGTGCCTGCTTGCCTGCGCGGGCTTCGCTGCCGTCGTCGAGGACAGCGACTTCTTGTTTGACGCGACCGCGAGGCAGGTGCGCTGGAGGAAGTGGCGGCTCCTCGGTCGCACCGGAGGAACGATCCCGTTCGGCGCCATCGAGAGCATCGCGCTCGAGGTACGGACCGATCGGAGCGACTCCGGCCTCTCGATCACGACCGACTGCCGCGTCTTCGTCGTCACCCGCGACGGAGCTCTCGCCCTCGGGAGCAGCAACCTCGATGTCCGGACGGCGCGCGAGAAGATCGCGCCGCCGTTGCTGAAGCTTCTGGGAAAGGGACCTGGCGCGCTGGCGGAGCGCGGTCTCGTCAGGCGCGGGGGAGCGAAAGCGTGAAGACCGAGCCCCGGGGGCCGGTTTCGCGCAGCTCCGCGTGGCCGCCGTGCAGCTCCGCGACGGCTCGGACGATGGCGAGGCCCAGGCCCGTGCCGCCTGCACCGCGTTGCCCAGGAGATTTTCCAGCGCCCGGCGCAGCCAGACCGGGTCTCCCCGGACAGGCGCCGAAGTTCCCGCCCGCAGCTCCACCCGCACCTTCCTCGCCGCCGCCGTGGGCCCCTGGGCGTCGACCGCCTCGCGGGCGATGGCACAGAGATCCACCGGCTCGTCCTTCGGCTCGATCCCGCGCGCCTCCAGCCGGGCCAGCGACAGCAGATCCTGCGTGAGCTGCTGCAGCTTGTCGGCGCTTTCGCGGATGCGCAGCGCGAACCGACGCGCGGTCTCCGGCTCGTCCGCCGCGCCTTCCGTGAGCACCTCGGCCGAGGCGCGGATCGCCGCCACCGGGTTCTTCAGCTCGTGCGAGACGTCGGCGACGAACGTCTCCAGCGCGTGCCGCTCCTCCAACTCGCGCCGCATCGACTCCAGCGCATGCGTCAGCTCGCGCACTTCCCGCCCGCGCGGCTCCGGCAAGGGCGCCTGCCGCTCGCCCGCCGCCACCCGCTTGGCCGCCCGCGTCAGCCGTTCGATGGGCGTCGCCACCGCCCCGCCGATCAGCATCGCGATGGCCGCGGAGACGACGGCGAAGATGAACGCCAGCCCCGCGACCTTGGGGCCCACGTCGCTCATCAGCTGCACCATCCCGAAGGTGGCCTTGCGGACGCGCACCCTCCCGCCGCTCGCCACCGGCGCCTCCGCGGAGACCCGGGCCACGTCGGGGTTGGCCTCGCCGGCCTCGAGGACGACGCGCCCTTCGCCGTCGAGCAGCGCCACGTCCGTGTCGATGGCGCTGCGGGTGAACGCCTGCAGGATGGGCCGCAG
>WNFP01003145.1_pt1 | contig 13208 bp, 12 predicted proteins | sample 5400201 | NCBI WGS metagenome assembly WNFP01 (sample SAMN13153355, study PRJNA577476) | soil metagenome | isolation source: 115 cm saprolite under Madrone tree | place: USA:California | collected 2016-06-14
GACGTCGATAAGCTCGAGTGCGTCCCGCGCAATCGCTCGCGTCTCAGCGACGACGACTGCAACCGGGTGGCCGACAAAGTAGGCGCGCGCACCGGCCAAGGCAGTGTGATCTGGCGATTTCCCGCCCGGGAGCGGCGTTGCACAAGGGATTGTCCCCAATCGGTCGTTCATGTCTGGGCCGGTGAAGACGCCAATAACGCCTGGCAGCTTCTTCGCGCCGTCTGTGTTGATAGAGACTATTTTCGCGTGCGCGTGGGGACTGCGGAGGAATTCCGCGTGCAGCATACCCGCGATTTTCAGGTCGTCGACGTATGTCGCAATGCCCTTGATGAGGCGCGGGTCCTCCACCCGCTTCATCGCGCGACCGAAGTATCCCTGGGAAGGCTTAGGTTTAGCTTGAGGAGCTTCTTCTATTTTGGAGGGCTCCGCTATCGTTGTGCTCATCTCTGCATCTGTCCTTTCTTGGCCGCGTGCTCGACTGCATCGACAATATGTGAGTAACCAGTGCAACGGCAGAGATTGCCGTCGAGCGCGTGGCGGATCTCGTCGCGCGAAGGCGAGCTATTCCGTTCAAGAAGCTGGACCGCAGTCATTATCATGCCCGGCGTGCAGTAGCCGCACTGGAGGCCATGGCACTCCCAGAAGCCTTCCTGGACGGGATGCATCTCCCCGTTGTGCGCGAGACCTTCGACGGTCGCGACCTCTGAGCCGTCGGCCTGGGCAGCGAACATGGTGCAGGACTTGACCGCCTTCCCGTCGACGAGGACGGTGCAGGCGCCGCAGACGCCGGTCTCACATCCCACGTGCGTCCCGGTCAGGCCGCACGATTCGCGCAGGAATTCGACGAGCAGCACTCGCGGTTCGACCTCGCTTTCTCGCAACGTCCCGTTGACGCGGATCTTGAGGGGCATGTTCATGGCAGATCCCTCCATGTTTATAGAGCCGGGGGGGAAGCAGTGTATCCCGACAAGCAAAGCCTTGTCAATGAATGAGCGAGAAGACTTTAGACGGCGCACTCGGACCGCCTGGCGAAATCCCCCTTTCTTTGAGACCTTAGCGATCTCCTTGTTTAGATCGTTTTCCGTGACCCCTTGTTCAACCGTTCCGGTCAGGCTGAAACTCGTCGTGCGCTGCTTCCATTTCCGGGGCCGGATTTCTGCCGTCGCAAATAATCTTGGTAGGCGTGCAGTGCGCTTTGATTGTGTTTCCGTACCAGGCTTTCGACTTCGTCGGGATCTCCGTTCCGGATCGCGCGCAGGATCTGCCAATGTTGTTTCTGGGCAATTGGCAGATGACTCACAAAAACCTCTTTCAAAAAATGGCGGTGCAGCCGGTCCCAATGGTCCAGCACCTTGGCGATGAGGCCGGCCACCAATTGGGTGCCGGCACGTGCGCAGATGAACTCATGAAAATGACGATTCTCCTGAGACCAGGCTTCCGCATCAGCAGTAAGCGTATCCATGTGGGCAACAATCGTTTCCAGTTCCGCCAGTTCTTCCGGTGCCAACCGTCCACAAGCCATTCGGCTGCTCGTGACCTCCATCGCCTCAAGTAACGTGAACACTTCCACGATAGATTCCGCTGCAATCTCGCCCACGCGGGCGCCGATGAACGGCTCGAACACGACATAACCATCAGCGTGCAGTTGTTGGAGTGCCTCGCGGACTGGTATTGAGCTGACGCCGAGTTTTTCCGCCAGATCGTCGATCACGAGTCGAGCCCCAGGAGCCAGTTCACCGTTCAAAATCGCTTCGCGAATTTCCGCAATTACCAGGTCTTTTTTGCTGCGCACAGCATTTAAGCGTCTCATCGATTTAGCGCGCCGTTATACAACGATCGTCGGGAAACAGGTTCGTAAATCGTTCCTTGATCCGTTCAAGGGCTGTCTGTCCCGGTAGTTGCCACAAGGCTTGGTTAAAAATCTCAACTTCGACCGGACCATGGTAACCCGCTTGCTCAATCAGCGCAGAGATTCTCGGCAGCTCGATGTAGCCGTCACCCATTAGACCGCGCCCATTGAGGATATCTGGAAGAGGAACAATCCAGTCACTCAGATGAAATCCAAAAATCCGGCCCGCCGCTCGGCCAATTTCCGTTTCCAGCGCCGGATCCCACCAGACATGATACGCATCAACCACGATTCCGACCACGTCTGCTGGAAAGTGTGCGGCCAGTTCGTTTGCTTGCGCGAGTGTAACAATGACTGATCGGTCGGCCGCGAACATCGGATGCAATGGTTCTACGCCTAGACGAATGCCTCGCTCGGCCGCGTATGGCACCAGATTGGCAATTCCTGTTTCCACCATTTCACGGCTCGCTGAAAGCCCGGCCGCTGCGATTCCTCCACAGACCAGCACGACCAGCTGCGTTCCCAGTGCGACTGCTTCGTCGATCACTCTCCGGTTTTCTTCGATCGATTTTTGCCGCTGCTCGGCGTCGTCATAAGGAAAGAAGCCGCCTCGGCAAAGGCTGGAGACCTTGAGGCCAAATTCATCAAACAACGCTCGCGCTCTTTCGATCCCTACCTCGTGAACCTGCTCTCGCCACAGCCCAACATAGGAGATCCCCAGCTGCCGGCACGCTTGTACCAGTTGCTCAAGCGCTAATTGCCGTACCGAGTAATGATTGATACTGAGCCGATTGCCGCGCTTCATGTACAGGAGGGTTAATCGACTCCGGCCAACTTCAGGAAGACTTGCATCCGCTCAACGGCGAGTTCCGGCTCCGAAAGTAGTCCTGCTTGATCGGCCAAAACAAAGAGTTGACCCAGGTGCAGCACCGACCGCGCAGACTCCAATCCGCCGATCATTCGAAAATGGGCCTGCAATCCGTTCAAATAAGCCAAGAAAACCAACCCGGTTTTGTAGTAATAGGTTGGCTGCTGAAAAATATGCTGAGCAAGGGGGACGGTTGGGTTCAGAATTTCGAAAAACTCATTGCGATTCCCGCGATCTAATGCGCCAAGAGCGGCCGAGGCGGCCGGTGCGATGCCATCAAAAATGCCTAAGAGGGCGTGGCTGAATTGGGTCTCATTACCGGCAATGAGCTCCGGGTAGGCGAAATCGTCTCCGGTGAATAATTTCATTCCCGGGGGTAACCTTTCGCGGAGAGTAATCTCTCGACCTTTGTCCAAAAGCGAGATTTTTATCCCTTCAATTTTGTCGGTGAATTCAAAGAGTAGGCTCAGAAGATTTTCCGTCGCTTCATCTAAATTATCTGTTCCCCAATATCTGCTCAGAGCGGGATCGAACATTGGTCCTAGCCAATGCAGCAGAACGCGATCGCGAGTGGTGCGAATGATTTTGCTGTAAACTTCGCGATAGTCGTCGAAGGAGCGAGCGGTCGCAGCCAAAGCGCGGCTAGCCATTATCACAATCTGCCCACCGCATTTCTCAATCCAATCACATTGCTCCTCGTATGCCTCTACGATTTCCATCAATCGGTGAGAGTTTTGGCCGGGAAGTTGGTCGGTGCCTGCCCCACAGACAATTGCATGTTTGCCCGCAGTTGCTGCTGCGGTTGAGCGCCCGATCAATTCTCGAGTAGATTTCCAGTCAAGTCCCATGCCGCGTTGCGCGGTATCCATCGCTTCAGCGACACCAAAACCGTGCGACCAAAGATGTTCACGGAACCTAAGGGTTGCCTCCCAATCGATCGCAGCTCCATCTGTCGATCCATTCTCGGCCAGTGGGTCGGCTACGACGTGCGCTGCCGCATACGCTATGCGGCTCTCAATTTTCGAGACAGTGCGAAAATTTCCGCCTGGTCCGACCGTGTATTGCTCTAGCTTACCGGAACGAAGCGGAAGCCGAAGTGTGCTCAATTTCATAATGACAGGGGGGCCATGTCTATCCAGCGTCGTTCCTGCCACGATTTGAGTCCGGCTTCGGCTAACTGCACTCCTTTCGCTCCTTCCAGCAAAGTGTAGGGAAATGGCGTCCCCTCAACTACATGCCGGAGAAATTCTTCCCACTGTACTTTGAATCCATTTTCATAACTTTGGTTTTCCGGGATCTCCTGCCAGTCGCCAAAAAAGTTGTGGGAATTGGCCAGATCGGGATTCCAGACCGGTTTGGGCGTATTCACTCGATGCTGCACTTTACAACTCCGCAGCCCGGCCAGCGCGCTCCCGTTAACTCCGTCTACCTGTAAGCTGAAGAGTTCATCCCGATAAACGCGAACGCACCAAGAAGAATTGATTTGCGCGATGATCCCATCGCCAACCCGAAAGATCGCGTAGGCGGCGTCGTCGGCGGTCGCGTTGTAACGATGACCCGCTTCATCGTACCGCTCGGGGATGTGGTTCGCTCCCAACGCGCAGACGCTTTGCGTAGGACCGAACAGGTTATCCAACACGTACCGCCAATGGCAGAACATATCCAAGATGATCCCTCCTCCCTCTTCCGATCGATAATTCCAAGAAGGGCGCTGTGCGGTTTGCCAATCTCCTTCAAAAACCCAGTAGCCAAATTCGCCACGCACGGAGAGAATTCGGCCGAAGAATCCGCTTTTGATCAGATGTTTCAGTTTGCGGAGGCCAGGCAGGAACAATTTGTCTTGCACGACTCCGTTTTTGATTCCCGCCTTAGTTGCCAGACGAGCGAGTTTGAGAGCAGTCTGCAGATCTTCGGCAATCGGCTTCTCGCAATAAATATGCTTGCCCGCCGCGATCGCGGCTTTGACTGCGGCGGCACGCTCAGCGGTGACTTGAGTATCGAAATAGATGGAGATGTCCGGATCAGCCAAGGCAGCATCCAGGTTGGTAGTCCAGCGGTTGAGGCCAAATTCGTCCGCCAGTGCGCGCACTCGTGCTTCATTACGGCCGGCCAGGATTGGTTCCGGCCAGAGATACTCACCGTTAGCGAGGCGGAGACCGCCTTGCTCACGGATAGCGAGGATCGACCGAATCAGATGCTGGTTACGGCCCATCCGTCCGGTAACACCATTCATAAGGATATGGATGGGGCGAGGTAGCATGGGAGGAAAAGCGACTTGACCATATATCATATATGATCTAGGAAAGTAAAGCGGTTGTTGTACCCCGCCCGTCTCCCTCGATCCAAATGACTAACCCCCTGCGAGTCGTCGTTGTCGGTTCCGGTATCGGTGCACAGCATATCCAAGCTTTTCGAGCTGCCCCAGACCTCTTCGAGGTTACCGCCATTTGCGATATCGATCTCAAACGCGCCCGCGCTCTCGCCGAAGAACACGCAATCCCGGAGCTCCTCACCGATTTCAATACCGCGATCCAGCGAACCGATGTCGACATCATCGATATTTGTACCCCGCCCAATCTTCATTTCGGCCAAATCCACGCCGCCGTCGAAGCCGGCAAACATGTTATTTGTGAAAAGCCGGTCGTTGGCAGTTTGGCTGAGCTGGATCAATTGCAAGATCTCTCCCGGAGGACAGGCAAACAAATTATGCCCATCTTCCAATACCGGTTTGGTCGTGGTCTACAAAAGTTGAAGTATTTGGTCGAACGCCAACTCACCGGCGAAGCATTTGTATTTAATGTTGATGTGGCATGGTGGCGCTCGCGTGATTATTACTCCGTACCGTGGCGCGGCAAACGTGCGACCGAACTAGGCGGTGCGCTCCTCAGCCAGGCGATTCACGCGGTCGACATGGTCTTTTACATCCTAGGCCCGGCTCGTACGGTCTTTGCTCGGACCGTCACTCGAGTAAATCCGATTGAGGTCGAAGACTGCGTCGCGATCGCGATGGAAATGAGCGATCGCTCGCTTGGTACCATTTCGGTAACTCTTGGTTCGGCGGCTCAGATTTCGCGCCACCGTTTTACGTTTCGCAACCTGAGCGCTGAAAGTAACACTGAGCCCTACGCGAATTCGGCAGAGCCCTGGGTATTCTCGTCTCCGGAAGAAAAGCAAGACGAACGGATCGAGCGAGCGCTCTCGGAGTTCACGCCATCGGCCGAAGGTTATGAAGGACAGTTCCGGCGCTTCTCCCACTCTTTTAAGCAAGCGGAGGCTCTACCGGTAAGTTTGGCGGACGCGCGCAGGGTGCTGGAGTTCATCGCTGCCGTCTACTATTCCGCGGAAAGCGGAGAACAGGTTTCTCTACCGTTGACCCAGACGAACCCAAAATACATCCAGCTTTAGATCGAAACCCATCACTGGGCTGAAGAAAGGCATTAGCAAAACCAACGCCGAACTATGGATCAGTCGCAATTATTTAGGTCCGCACTACCCGGTGGCATCAGTGTCACTCATCTTCGAGTCTACGACTTCCCTGGCCCGGACACTTTGTCGGGTGGCAGTCCGCATATGCACTTCGCCTGCACCGAGGCTTATTTCGTGCTGGCGGGCGAAGGCGCGGTACAAACTCTCAGCAGTCAAGGGTATCGAGAAACATCGCTGCGAGCTGGCTCCGTCGTCTGGTTCACGCCTGGCGTCATCCATCGCTTAATCAATCGTGACGGTCATCTCGAGATCTATGTCGTCATGGAAAATGAAGGATTACCCGAGCATGGCGATTCGGTACTCACCTTCCCGAACGAGTATCTGCGCAGCCAGGAGGAATATTTGCAGTTTGCTTCGCTCAGTCCGAAAGGATCGGTCTACGCAGACAACCGAGAGGCCGCCACCCGGCGACGTGATTTAGCAGTAACCGGCTTTCTGGCGCTGCGGAAGAACGTGGAGACTGAAGGAGTCGCTGCGTTGCGGCCTTTCTACGAGACCGCCGTGAATCTGGTGCGATCCAAGGAACCGGCTTGGCGAAAGATCTGGCGGAACGGGCCGGCCACGACGATTCGACAGACCGAAAATTATCTCGACTCATTGGGTGCTGGTTCGAGTGATTATCTTGCAAAATCGAAACTCTTCGAAATTCCGCTCAATCCGGAAACAGAAACACGAAAGTTTGGATTTTGCGGCACGCTTCGACCTTACCTGCCAGAGGGAGTTGTTGTCGGTTAGTCTGGCTCATACCTCACTGGCACATGAAGCCATCTCTTTTCCGGCTGCTTCTTGTTGCTGGTCTCAGCTTCTTGGCCGGTACTGCTCACGCGAGAACTCTGAACATCCTGCTGCTCGCAAACGCCAGCACGCAAGATGTGATTCAGAAACTGATCCATGAATATAAACAGCAAAATCCGGAAACGGATTTTAACATTTCTATTGTTCAATCTAATTCCATTACCGCGAAGCTAAACACTCTGGTAACCGCCGGCCAGCCACCGGATATCGTTGAGATAACGACCGCTTACATCCAGAACTATGCAGCTCAAGCGCTGGATCTCGGCAAATACACGAACAGCCAGGAACTTCTCCAACGTTATTTGCCTAGCTATCGCCCGTTCTTCACCTCGGGCAACAAGGTCCTAGGAGTGCCAATCGAAGCCACCGCGAACGGACTTTTCTATAACAAAAGACTTTTCCAGAAAGCGCGAGTCCAGGTTCCGCGAAACGAGAGCGAGATCTGGACCTGGGACCAATTCAAACAGGCAGTAGCTACGGTAATGAGGCTGCCGGAATGCCGTATGGGAGTCGCTTATGATTGCAGTGTGCAGCGCTGGTCGAATCTCTTGTATCAGGCCGGTGGAAGATGGATCTCGGCTGACGGCAGATCGTTTGTTCCGGAAAAAATTGCGACTGAACAAGCGCTCGTTTTTTTCCGAAGTCTAGTCGAGACCAAATTGGTGCCGACCTCGGCCTGGCCCGGCAAAACCGATGCCGGACAACTCTTTAAAACCGGTGTGGCAGCGATGATGTGGTCAGGCAACTGGCAGTTGAAAAGCCTGGTTGACGGAGGTACTGCGTTCGAGTTCGGCACCACCTATTTTCCGAAAGGTGTGATTCGCGCGACCTGTCCGGGCGGTGAATTTTTCTTTAGTTTCGAGAACTCACCGAACAAAGACGACGCAGCCAAATTTCTGCTCTGGTGGGCGCAACCGGCAATCACCCAGCATTATCTTGAAAGCCTAGGAGGATCGCTCCTAAGCCCGATGAGCAACCTAAAAGTTAACTACGGAAAATACACCCTGTATCTAGCTCCAATGTTGAGCGACCTGAACGCTACTCCAGACTGGGTTTCGGTCGATCTGGCTCGGCCGGCGCTCAACCTGTTGCAGAATGATATCTTGAACGAGTTGATACTGTCAGCCAGCGGACGCGAATCGGCGAAACAAACGATCCTTAACCTCGACCGGCTCGGCAGTGAGGCCCTGCGGTCTTCCAACCAAGCCCAACGGTGAACATTCTACAGCCAGTGAGCAGGGCGAATCAGACCCAAGGATTTAAGGTCCCAACCGACCGTAAGCACATTGGTTTTCGGTTAACGCCTTATCTTTTCCTCTTACCCACGTTGGGGATGCTAACCGCGTTCAGCCTGGTGCCATTGCTTTATGGCTTTTGGATGTCGCTGCACAACATTGACATCCTCCACGGAAGGTCCGAGTTCATCGGCTTACGAAACTATTTCAACCTGCTTCATGATCCAAAATTCGGGTTGAGCCTACTGAACACCGCCGGCTACACATTGGCAATTGTTCCGTCGATCGTGGTAGTCAGTTTAGCGATTGCAATCTTTCTTCGCAAAAGCACTCCTGCCCGGTTGTTTGCTCGAGTCGGCTTCTATATTCCCTTTGTTCTGTCTCCAGTGGTCGTAGCAACTTCTTGGAAATGGTTACTGAACGAAGATCTGGGGGTCGTCGACGGCTTCCTCAAATGGGCCGGCATAGCGACAGTTCCGTGGCTGACCGACGATACAGCGGCCCGCATCAGCGTGGTAGTCACCACTGTGTGGAATCTAGTCGGCTTCTATATGTTAATGGTTTTGGCGGGACTCAGTCAGATTAACGAAGAGCTGTATGATGCCGCTAGAATTGTTGGCGCTAACCCTTGGCAACGCTTTTGGCGAATCACGTTGCCGATGCTTCGACCGACACTGTTGTTGATCGTTGTGCTGGCGACGATTCACGCCACTCAAGCTTTCGAAACCATCCTTCTGCTAACGGATGGCGGTCCCGCCAATGCCACGCGTCTGGTTGTGCAGAACATGTACGACTCGGCCTTTGTCCGTTTAGAGCCAGGTTACGGTGTAGCTCAATCGATTCTTCTGCTGCCGTTGATTCTTTTCATAGCCTGGTTGCAGATGCGGCTATTTCGAGAGGAAAAAATCATTTGAATATGGCAGTTCAATATCATCGAGCCGCCCGATTGATGCACGATGCCGCGGCCGTCATCGTTTGCCTGATCTTTCTTGGACCCGTCCTCTGGGCCGCCTACTCTGCCTTTCGACCTTCCCGCGACCTGTTCACTTTCCCTCCCAACCTGTCGCTAAACGGTTTTAGCCTGCAAAACTTTCAAGCCGTATTCGCCAGTGGTGATGTAGCACGTTATGCGTTCAACTCACTACTGGTCGCCGCGATCAGCAGTGTGATTACGATTATCGCGAGTTCGATGGCGGGATTCGCCTTAGCAAAATTCAAATTTCCCGGGCGTAATCTGATCTTCTTGGTCATTTTGGCCACGCTCCTGATTCCACTGCAGGTACTCATGGTGCCGGTGTTCCTAGTGCTGAAAACGCTGGGTTGGGTAAATCAACTGATTGGCATCATTGTCCCGCCAGCCGCCACGCCAACTGGCACGTTTATGATGAGGCAATTTATCCGAGGGATACCCGACGAGTTGATCGAAGCGGCTCGCTTGGATGGCGCGTCAGATTGGAAGATCTATCGGCACATCATTCTTCCGCTTTGCGCGCCGATGTCCGCAGCCTTGGGCATTATTAGCTTCACTTGGAGATGGAACGATTATCTGTGGCCACTAATCGTGGTTAACAACCAGGACAAATTCACGTTACAACTGTCGCTGGCAAACCTGGTGGGAACTAACACCGTCGAATGGGGAACTCTCCTGGCCTACGCAATTCTGGTGCTGATTCCGGTGCTGATTGTGTTCCTCCTGTTTCAACGGTTGTTCTTGAAAGGTCAGGTAGGAGCAGCGGTCAAAGGCTGAGAACCTGGCACAGTGTCTGGCATTCGGTAAGAAAAATTCCCTGAGGTAAAGATGATCAAAAATTGCGAAGACATTTTGGATGCAGCACCGCGGCCTGGAATCGCCTGCCAGCCGGGTGAGTTCCGCGTCGCTGCGGTCGGCTTGGATCATAATCACATTTTTGGAATGGCCCAAGGCCTAACCGAAGCGGGTGCCTCACTCGACTTGGTTTTTGATCCCGATCCAACTAACGTCCAAGTATTTCGGACAAAGTTCCCCTCGGCTAAAACGGCCAATTCATTGGATGAGGTACTCGAGTCCCAGGGGATCCAATTGATTGCCTGTGCATCAATTCCCGGGGACCGGGCTCAGATTGCAGCTCGCGTGCTCCAAGCGGGAAAGGATTTCTTCGTCGACAAACCACCGCTGACCACGCTGCCCCAACTCCGTTCGATTTGCGAAGCCGTCGAAAACTCGCAAAGAAAATTTCTGGTTTACTTTAGCGAGCGCTTACACAATGAAAGCGCCGCCGCAGCGGCGCTATTGATTGAGCGGGGCGCGATCGGCCGCGTGCTGCAGGTATTAGGGCTGGGTCCCCACCGGCTCAATGCCGCCAATCGACCGAAATGGTTTTTTCAGCGGGCGCGCTACGGCGGAATTCTTTGCGATATCGGCAGTCACCAGATCGAGCAATTCTTGTACTTTTCCGGATCTAGAGATGCGACCGTCTTGAGCGCAGCTGTTGCCAATTACCACCACCCGGAGACACCAGAGTTGGAGGATTTTGGTGAAGCGAGTTTGGTCGGTGACAACGGATCAAGCCACTATTTCCGAGTCGATTGGTTCACGCCGGATGGACTGTCGAGTTGGGGTGATGGGCGAACGCTGATCCTCGGTACCGAGGGATATATCGAGCTGCGCAAGAACGTGGATATCTGCCGTGACCGAGGCGATCAAGTCTATCTGGTGAACTCGCTAGGCGAATTCCATTTTTCAGTTTCCGGCAAAATGGGATATCCATTTTTTGGGCAGCTTATTCGGGATTGTTTGGAGCGAACGGATCGAGCCATGACGCAAGAACATATTTTCAAAGCAGCCGAGCTCTGTCTGAAAGCGCAAGAGCAGGCGGTGCGATTATGGCCGCGCCCCTTACGGTAGATACGGTCTTGGCTGTCAAAGAGTTGTAGCAAAAGATATGAGTAAAGGGTTGAAGGGTTTTTGGTGCTTAAGAACGCCGAAGGCGATGTGAAGGAGCTTGCGCATGATGGCGCCGCGGATAGCGAGGTCATGGAGCTTTCGGCTTTCAAGGATTGCAATCCAAGGTTTAAGGGGCTTACACCAACGCCGAGCTACGGCGGTCGGCAGGTAAAGGGCTTTGCGCAGGAAGGCATTGCCGATTTTGGAAAGGTGAGTTTTGCCGTAAAGGAAGTAACCCGAACGGAACTCTGAGGGAGTCAGCCCGGCATAAGCGGCAAGCTGTCGAGCCGATTGGAACTCTTTACCCGCTAACTCAGAGAGTAATTTAGCGGCGGTAACTTCAGCAATGCCTGGAATGGAGCAGAGCAGCTTGCTTTGAGTTTTTAAGCACTCATCGCTGGCAATGAGGGAGTCGATAGCGGCATCGAGCTGGGCGATTTCTTTTTCCAGCTGCGGGTTGCACTGAGGCTCTCGCCAAGTGGCTTGGGTCAATTTTACGGGCTAAGCCGCTCGCAAGATTTGCAAGAGCGGCGCGCCAATGCGACATAAATCGCCACCTTCTTATTCCAAGCTGATGGATCACATTCCTACTCGCGCTGAGATTGCCGTTGCTGATACCTGGGATCTCACTCCTCTGTTTGAAACCGAGCCCGATTATCAGGCCGCATTGACCGAACTGCGGAAGGCGATTCCGCAATATGTACAGTTCAAAGGTCGATTCACCGAATCCGCGGAAGACCTATACCAGTGTCTGGAGTTCGATAAATCGGTCGATCTGATTGCGGAGCGTATTGGTCACTACGCCTCACTCAAATACGCGGAAGATGGTTCGAATCGCGAGCATTTGGCTCGTCGAACGGAATTGGCCAACGTGTTAACCCAGCGCCGAGAAGCTTCAGCGTTCATTGGACCGGGGATCCAGGCGATTCCAGACTCCGTTTTCGAGGCTTTTTTGAATGACCCGACTCTTGCCGACTGGCGCCGATTGCTAGTCCGATTGCGACGTTATCGGCCGCACACGTTGTCCGAACCGGAAGAAAGAATTCTCGCAGCCGGTTCGATCATCATTCGCGCGCACCAAGATACTTTTTCTCAGCTGACCAATGTGGATATGAAGTTCGGTGCCGTGGTGGGTGCCGAAGGTGAAGAAGTTCCACTCTCCCAAAGCTCATACGTTTCCCTTCTGCAAAATCAGAATCGCGAGATCCGCCATCGTGCATTTGTTCAGTTCTACCAAGAATTCTCCGATCATCGATACACATTGGCGTCCTCTTTAGCCGCCTCGATCCGAGCCGACGTTTTCTACGCCAGGATGCGCAAGTATCCGTCGGCTCGGGCCGCCTCGCTGTTCAGCGACGATATTCCGTTAGCGGTGTACGACAACCTGATCTCGACGGTTCGGAAGCAGTTACCGGTACTGCACGAATATTACGCGCTTCGCCAGGAGATCCTTCAGCTCGATGGAATCCACCAGTACGACACATTCGTACCTTTAGTCCCAAAAGTGGCGAGGCATGTGCCTTTTGCCGAAGCGATCCACCTGGTTACCGAATCGCTACAACCTCTCGGGAATGAATATGCCGATACTCTGCGTAATGGATTAACGGCTCGCTGGGTCGACCGATACGAGACGAAAGGAAAGCGCAGCGGGGCCTTTTCTTCCTCCAGCTACGGCAACGCGCCCTATATCTTGATGAATTACCGCGCCGACGTTTTTTCGGACGTGTTCACCCTTGCGCACGAGAGCGGACATTCGATGCACAGCTGGTATTCGCAGCGAAACCAGCTTTTTCAAGACTATAGCTATCCTATCTTTCTCGCCGAGGTAGCTTCTACCTTTAACGAAGAGCTTTTAACTCACTATCTGCTTGAGCGAGCGGATGATGTTAGTTTGCGGGCTTATCTCATCGACCGTCAGATCGAAGACATTCGGTCGGTTCTATTTCGTCAAACGATGTTCGCCGAATTCGAAAAGGAAACGCACCAACGCGAGGAAGAAGGAGGTCCAGTCACTCTCGATGTATTCGAATCAATTTACCGTGAACTGCTTCA
>WNFP01003146.1_pt1 | contig 13207 bp, 12 predicted proteins | sample 5400201 | NCBI WGS metagenome assembly WNFP01 (sample SAMN13153355, study PRJNA577476) | soil metagenome | isolation source: 115 cm saprolite under Madrone tree | place: USA:California | collected 2016-06-14
ACCGCGGGCTTGAGGATGTGCGTGCTGGGCGCGCCGCCCAAAGGCAGCGAAACTTCCTCGCCTTCGATACGCATGGCGACTTTGTCCTGTGCGCCAGCCAGCGAAAGGCGAATGCCTTTCTCGCCCGCAAGCAAAGGCCGCTTGGGCAGCTCTCTCAGGATTCCGGCGAGTTCCTTCGCGTCGAGCTTCCGGTAGTCATAATCTCGCTTAGGCAACTTCTGCCCCGCGGGAATGAACGTCACCGCTCCCGCACATTCGCCGCCGATCTGTTCAAGCATGGCGTAGTCGTTGCGCGCGCTGATGCCCAGATTGCGGGCGATGATTTCGCGTTTGCTCTCTTCCGGCAGAATGCCACCGAAAAATCCCCGGCATTCCTTCGCGGGGAAACGCTCCTTGCAGAGCGGCAGGGATTGCGACAAAGCCGCCGCACCCGGTTTTGCAAGCCAGCTCTCGAGATATTCAAAGGACATCTGGCCGTCGTCGTCCTGGAGGAGATGGCCGACCACCTCTTCATGGAGGTAGACATCGAGCGTGCGCGCCATTGCCCTATCCTCGCTTCGTCGCCGCTGGCGGCGGCGTCAGTGTTAGTTGAATGCCGAGAGTCTGCAGGATCGTCAAAACCTTGCCGATTTCAGCGGTTTCTTTGCCCTTTTCAAGTTCTATAATAAATCGTAGGCCAGTGCCCGCGGTCAGGGCGAGTTCCTTTTGCGTCACGCCGAGGCCCTTGCGGGTCTCGCGGACCAACCTGCCAATGTCCTGTGGTGTGTATTTCAAATTCCCTGACTCCGTTCAATAAAGTTACCGTACGGGAATATTATGGCGTTTCTTGAGTCAAATCAACACTAGATTACCGTACGGGAATATTCATATCCCTACACTCCGAGAAGGCCAAGATGTTCCCGTACGGGAACAAAGCAATGCGCAGACGATGTGGCTTGAACTCTCAAATCTCATTATCGGCGCAGAGGCCGATCTTGTGCTGGCCGAGGCCTTCAAGGCCCTTGAGCCTACAGGAGGAGCTGCCGTTCGAAGATTCGGTGGCCATAAACGAGCACTATTTCATCCCTGATCGGCGGCGACCTTGTCGATGCAGCGCTTCCTGACTGGGAGCGCCGAGAGTTTGGGCGCGAAAGAGCCTTGAAGGGATTAAAGACTAATCGGCCGAACAGCGCCGAGGCTTTCCGGCCCACGTGGTAAGAAGCCTTCCTAGGCTGATGGTTTTGAGCTCGCCGTCCGAAAGGACGCCCGCCGCGTGTCTGGCATTTCAGCCCGCATCAGGGATTGTATTTTGCCAGCCAATCCGCGATCTCCTTGAATACGTCGCGGCGCTGCTCGGCCAGATTCGGGAAATGCGGTGAGCCGGGGTAGGTCACCATGCGCACCGTTTTTCCCCGTTCTTTCAGCAGCACAAAAAACTCCCGGCCCTGAAACGTAGGCACGCGGATGTCCGCCTCACCATGCAGAATCAATAGCGGGGTGGTCACCTTGTCCGCGTGCATCACCGCGGAGAATTGCAGCATGGGAGTCGGGTCTTTTTCCTGCAACCGCGCATCGTAGTCGGTCTGCCAAATATCGCTGGTGGGGATAAAGCTCAGCCAATCCGTAATTCCCGCGCCTTCGATGGCCGCTTTGTACCGCTGCGTCTCGGTCACCGTCCACGAGGTCATAAACCCGCCCGCGCTCCATCCAAAAATCGCCAGCCGGTTAGGATCGGCCCAGCCCTGGGACACGGCGAAATCCGTCGCACTGTCTACGTCGCGATACGCCCGATCGCCGAAATGTTGGTAAATCGCGGACAGAAAATCCGCCCCGTAGCCGGTTGAGCCGCGGTACTCAGGTTGCAGCACCACGTAGCCCGTCGCGGCGATGAGGCGCACAACTACATCGAAATTGAGCCGGTCGTTATCTTCCGGTCCGCCGTGCGGTAACACCAGGAACGGACATTTTGTCCCTGCTGTGTATCCCGGCGGAAACGTTGCGATGCCCTCGAGTTTGATTCCCTCTTTCGACGTCCAGTCGACCACCTGTACTTCTCCAAGGGCCACACCTCCGAGCGTGTCGTCCCCTTCGTGAGTGATAGTCCTCAGCTGGGTTCCAGACGTCACGGCCACGTTGGTCGTATGTTCCGGATCCTCGACGGAAAAGGCCAGTACGTCCGGCGAAGCGCTGAATGCCGGAAACACGGGCAGGCCCTCGAGCACCCCTCCCGGCCAGCGGTACATCGTTTCGAGCCGCCCGCGACGAAACGTGTCGGCTTCAGTGATGACTCCCTTGTGCATCTCCACCCACACCGTTCCGCGGGGATCGGCCGTCAGGGTCGTCGCCGTTCCCTCGAGCTTCGGCGTGCGGTCCACCGCCGGGCCGCCCACGACCGGCACGGTCCAAACGTGTTCGGGCGTTAAGGTCGGCGTGGTGGTCGCCGCAAAAACGATTTCCTTCCCGTCGTCCGACCACGCGATCCCGCTGGTCCCGTCAGGAATCTCCGCCAGCCGGTGCGAACCACTTGCGCTGCAAACATTCACGAACGAGTGCAGCTCGTGGAAACCGATCTTCGGCGTTTGAGTCATCACCGCGATTTCGGCAGAATCCTTCGACCACGCGATATCCGTAATGACGTTCAAATCCGGACACCACCACGCACCGCCTCCTCCATCTGCGCCGACGACATACAAGCTCGTCTGGTCGTTCTCGACGACCGTGTGCACACCTTCAAGAGGATCCTTTGCGCGCGAGTCCGCCAGTAATGCGAAGCGCCGACCATCGGGCGAAATCGTCGCGCCGTGTGCGCCGTTCGGCAGCGTCATAATGATTGTCGGCCTGGCCGCCGCCAGCGGCACGATCGCGAGTTGTCCCAGCTTGTCCACTTCGTAAGTGCCGTACAGCGCTCCGTCCCTCGTGAATCCTCGAGGCTCAAACTTTTCAGGCAGCACGAGCTTGTGCGGATTTTCGCCGTTCACGCCGATCAGACGCCATTCATGCTTGGTCGCTCCTTTTGTTCCGTCGGTACTGACGTTGTACAGAATGGTCTTGCCGTCCGGCGAAACTGCGACTGCACGCGCGCTGTGCAGCGCCGAGTAATCATCAATTCCAAAGGGATGTTTGTCCGCCGCGTTGCTCTTTCCCGTCGCGGCCAGGACGGCTCCCACAAATCCCAGCAGCACCACGGCGCGCAACAATCTGCTCGTTTTCCTTCTCCTTGAGCCTGCTTCTCGCCGGTCGGCTGCGCGCGCTTGCATGTCTGGCCTCCCACTCTCCGGAAGGATGAAACTAACACAACCGCAGCCATAAACGACGGGATGAACACCCGCAGTCTCCCCTTGACGCCACCATCCCCGGGCGAGACGATAGTTCAGGGCACCTTCGAGGTAACCTGCCCGCTCTTCGAACCGTCTAATTGAAGTAGGCCGCATCCCCGTGAGGGGGGTGAATATGACTTCCCGCAAACTGATTCCTTCCATTTTGGCCCTGCTGTTTGGTTCCCTGTTCGTGGGCGCGTATCCCGCAGTGGCGGACTCGAGCCATGCCCGCATCATTCGCCTGAGCCTTGTTCAGGGCGACGTCCGATTCGCCCGGGAGACCCACGGCGACCCTCTGGCGGACTCTAACGCCGGCTGGGAGACCGCCGGGCTGAATCTGCCGATCCGCCAGGGCTATGTTCTTGCCACCGACAACGGCCGCGCGGAAGTGGAGTTCGAGAACGGCGCGATGGCTTTCCTAAAGGAAAACACGGTCTTGGAGTTCTACGACCTTTCCCTCAATGACGCTGCACGCACCACGCGCCTGGTTCTGCGACAGGGGAGCGCCTCCTTCTATGTGAATCCTGCGGGCGGCGACTATTTCAGCGTCACTGGGGGCGACTTTACCGTGGAAGCCGATGGCCGGAGCAGCTTCCGCCTTGACAATTATGACGACGGCAGCACTGTCGAAACCTATAAAGGCCGCGTTTCCGTTTTGCACCATAAGAACGCGACGCAGCTTGAAAAGGGCCAGTCCCTTACGGTAAAGGTCGGCGACGATTCTTCCCTGAAGGTCGGCCGCCTTGCCGATGAAGATGACTTCGATCGCTGGGTCTCCGGCCGCATCGACAGCGTCTCCACCGCCACGACCGCGGCGATGCAATACACCGGTTCCCCTTCCTACGTTCCGGGATTCGCCGATCTGTATACCTATGGGGCCTTTTCAAACTGCGGGGGATACGGATACGGTTGGAGACCGTTTGGTGTGGGGCTGGGCTGGTCGCCATTCACGAGTGGGCAATGGATCATGGATCCTCAATTCGGGTGGACCTGGGCCAGCTTTCAGCCGTGGGGCTGGGCTCCCTATCACTATGGAGGATGGCTCTTCGATGCCTCTTGTGGCGGCTGGTTTTATTCCCCGCCGATTCTCTACGGATACGGATACCCCGGCGTGCCGAGAAAGCGGTTCCCGGGTGGCGTTCATCCCCCGCGTCCCATCTATCGTCCGGTGACGGGCGTGTTCGTTCGCCAGGGCGGCAAGAGCGGCATCGTGCCTATGCATCCGCTCGACCAAAAAGGGAAAACTCCTCTGAATTTGGAGCGTGGCGTTTTCTCTAATGTGGGGACGAAAGGCGTGAGCGCCGAGATCCTGCCTGTCGAGCATGGACAAAAATGGGAAACGTTGAAGTCGCCGCCGCGCGACTCCCGGAGCGGCAGCCTGGCGGCCACACCGCCGCCAACGCGCGTTTCGAGGACCGTCGGCGAAGGCAAATCCGAAATTCGCGGCGTGTCGCTCGGCAAGGATTCTTCCATCGCCTACGATCCGCGTGAACACCGTTTTGTGAATACGAATTCTTCCGCGGCTCCGTCTTCCGCACCGAGTAACGAGATGCGTGTGGAAAATGGACGCACTGCCGCTGCCACGTCGACCGCAACCGTGGTGGCGCCCCCGCGCACACCGGCAACTGCTCCGGCGACGCGGGGCGCTTCCTCTCCTCCTGCACGGACGAGCGTCCCACCGCCGGCGCCGCGTTACTCGGGCGGCGAACGCGGAGGTTCCAGTTCCAGTTCCAGTGGCAGAGGCGGCAGTTGGAGCGGCTCGTCCTCTTCGAGCGCCAGCGGATCAGGACGATCCTCGACGTCCTCCCCTCCTTCTTCGGCGCCGTCTTCGCACCCGTCCTCTGGCCGACCGCACTAATCGAATCGGAAACAATTTAGAACGAACGGCTCCCCAGGGGGGAGCCGTTCCTTTATCTGCGGCTGCACATGGGGTCAGCAAAAGATCATGCCCGCGTAGCCCACCACCGCGTCGCGATCTCCAGAAACGTCCGCGGACGTCGCATACTTCACCAATTCCGGTTTTTTTGCACCCAGCCTATTCAGCGCCGTCAGCATGGCCACCGCAGGGCCCAGCCCGCACATAGAAATTGCTTCGTGGCGGCACGTTTCGTAGAGTCCGCGTGGTTCGAGCAGCAGCAACTGGTCGATGGCTTTGCGGTCCTTGATGCGCGTTGTAGCGTCATCCTCATAATGATTCAAGTCCGAGGTGGTCAATAGCAGAACGTTCTCTTCAGCAGCCTCAAGCACTTGCCCGATGGCTTCCCCCACGCTCACCAGGGATTCGAATTGCACGGTTCCGAGAGCTATGGGAACAAATGTGAAGTCCGGCGCCAGCACCTGAAGGAACGGCAACTGCACTTCGAGCGAGTGCTCCGCGCTGTGCGCCACGTTGTCGTCGCGCAGCAGCGGGCAGGCTTTTTCGAGCGCTTCGGCCAGCGCCTCGTCGATCCGCGCGTCTCCGAGCGGCGTGCGCCAGGCGCCGCTCGAAAGTATGGCCGCCGGCTCACCCCGCGGATAATGCCGCACCCCGAGAATGATGATTTTCCTGGGCAGCGCGATCCGCCGAAGCACCGCGCCGGCCACGTGACCGGAATACACATACCCGGCGTGCGGCACCAGGCAGGCCCTTACCGGAATGCGTGGCTGGCTCCGATCGGCAATGCTGTAGCTGTGAATGAGCGCTTGGAGTTCCGCGGGACCCGCGGGATAGAAGCGTCCGGCAACCGCAGGGAGGCGAAGCATGTTGCGCTCCGCAAATCAAATGGGTTTCGAGGGTTTCCCTTTGACCTTGATGGCTTCGGACGTGGCGGGTTGGTAAAAAACGGTCACTTTGTCGCCGTACTGGTAACCGCCCTTGTCGATGATTTGCTGCATTCTCGACGACGCCGCTTGCGAAAGAGGGAATGTTCGGATGGCCATATCGTTGCCCTTCGCGCGCACGGTAATCTGCGCGTTATTCGCATGCATCACAAAACCTTCAAACTTATCAAGACCGGTCGGCTTGGGCTTGGGCTTCACCACAGCGACGATGATGGGCGCCGCGGTATCCACGACAATCGGCACGATCACCGGGGCCTGCGCGGCCGCAGGGCAGGAAAAAAAACCCGCCTCGGCAAGCATCAGCGGCAGTCCGATGGCGGCAATCTTGACGATTCTCTTCATTCCGTATCGTCCGTGGCAATCCGCAAGGACTTTAGAAATCGCACGTCCTGGGGCGTCATGGCCAGCCGCGGGGCCGGCCTTCTGTCATGCTCTTCCAAAAACGATTCCTGATCCACCTGAATCCGCAGCGACTCCAGAAAGCGGCGGTCCTGGGTCGTCAGCTTGGCTGCCTCGGCCGCAGTCGCGTCGCGTTTTGCCAGCCCGATGGTGGCATCCAGTTTCAGCACGATATCGTACCCGTGAGCACGCACGCCGGCAATCGCACCTGTAATGCGATCGGAATCGGACACCGTGTCATTGATGGCGTGTCCCAGTTCACGGAGCAAGTTTTTCAGGTGATCATCGAGTTGCAAGGCTGGCTCTCCCGTACGTCTTCGGCCATTTTAGGCCCACCGATTGTTGGATACAAGAGAGCATCACTCCGTTGTCTCCAATACGTCCACAGTACCATCGTTCAGGTTCGAATGGCCCTAAAGTCGGAGGACCCCGGCACCCTGTTCCTCTTGTCCGCCGCGTTTTGCGCTAAGATGCTGTTATGTCCACAGCCGCAAGGGCCGCCGCCGGGCCCCCGCAGCCAGGTGGTTTCCGGCGTCTCTGGCGCGTGCTCCGCCAGCTTTTTCACGAGGCCACCGGGGCCGTCTTTGCCGTTCTCGCGCTGGGTTGGCTCAACGCCGCGCTGCGCGCCTGGACGCGCGACGTTGCTCGCTGGCTCATCGGCATGGCCGTGGCGGTTGCTCTGTTATTTCTGTTTTTCGCCGTAACGTCGTTTCAGAAGGCTCGCAGGTTGTAGCGCCGGCTTCTAACCGCCGGCACGGGGCTGGCCGAATCGCTCGGCTCGGCCCATCGAGCACACCATCATGTCTGACGCAAAAACCAAATCCGAACGGAAAGAACGATTCACCACTCTCTCCGGGCTCCCCGTCGATCGTCTCTACACGCCAGAAAATCTTGCCGGCTGGAACCCCGATGAGGCCCTCGGATATCCCGGGGTATATCCTTTTACTCGCGGTATCTATCCCACCATGTACCGCGGCCGCTTCTGGACCATGCGCCAGTACGCCGGCTTCGGCACCGCCGTCGAATCCAACCAGCGTTATCGCTATCTGCTCGGCAAGGGCCAGGCTGGTCTTTCCGTCGCTTTCGACCTGCCCACGCAAATTGGTTTGGATTCTGACCATCCGCTGGCCCTCGGCGAAGTCGGCAAAGTTGGTGTGGCCATCGATTCGCTCGAAGACATGGAGAGTCTCTTCGAGGGCATTCCGCTCGAAAAAGTTTCCACCTCGATGACCATCAACGCCACGGCCGCAATTCTGCTCTGCCTCTACGTAGCCGTCGCGAAACGGCAAGGCGCGAGCCTGCCAAGGCTTTCCGGCACCATCCAGAATGACGTTTTGAAGGAATACATTGCCCGCGGCACTTACATCTATCCGGTGCGGCCCGCGATGCGCATCGTCACGGACATTTTCGCGTGGTGCCGCGACCATCTTCCCAAGTGGAACACCATCTCCATCTCCGGCTATCACATCCGGGAAGCCGGTTCGACCGCCGTCCAGGAAGTCGCCTTCACTCTGGCCGATGGAATCGCGTACGTCCAGGCGGCGCTCGACGCCGGACTCGGCGTCGATGAATTTGCCCCGCAGCTCTCCTTTTTCTTCAATGCCCACAACGATCTTCTTGAAGAAATCGCCAAGTACCGCGCCGCGCGCCGTCTCTGGGCCGGCATCATGGCCGAACGCTTCGGTGCCAAAGATCCGCGTTCTATGATGCTCCGTTTCCACGCGCAAACCGCCGGTTCTTCGCTTACCGCGCAGCAGCCGGAAAACAACATCGTGCGCGTGGCCATCCAAGCGCTCGCCGCGGTTCTCGGCGGCTGCCAATCCTTGCACACCAATTCTCTGGACGAAGCGCTTGCCCTTCCTACCGAAGATTCCGCGCTCATCGCGCTGCGCACCCAGCAAATCCTGGCCCACGAAACAGGCGTGGTCAGCACCGTCGACCCCGTCGCCGGCTCCTACGCCATCGAATCCCTCACCAGCGAAATCGAATCGCAGGCCTCACACTACCTTACAAGAATCGACAAAATGGGCGGAATGTTGCGCGCCATTGAAGCCGGTTACGTCCAGGGAGAAATCCAGAAAGCAGCCTACGAGTTCCAGCAAGCGGTCGAGAAAAAAGAACAAATCGTGGTCGGCGTGAACGACTTCGTGGGCTCCACGGAAGGAAATGACCCCCGCACCATTCCCATTCTCCGTATCGACGCCCAAATCGAACGCTCCCAGATCGCCCGGCTGAGCGCCCTGCGCGCCAAGCGCGATACGGTCCGCGCCAAATCCGCCCTCGCCGAACTCCAGCGCCGCGCCGCGACCACCGAGAATCTTCTTCCTGCTATCCTCGCTGCCGTCGAGGCCTACGCCACGGTCGGCGAAATCTCCGACGCCCTCCGCCGCGTCTTCGGCGAATACCTGGAATCCGTAGTCATCTGAGGGTGGAGGCCAACATGTTCGAGCTCATCCTGCTGCTCGCGGTCAGGGGCGTCATCGGCGAGCAGCCTTATGCTTCAAAGGCTCTGCCCTGCTCATGAACAGGCGTCCAGGTTACGAACTCTCATGGCCCCGCTTGATCCGCACGCCCTCGGAGGCCACCCGCTTTATCGATCATGCCGGGTTCTGCGTCCTCTTCCCGCTCAAAAACGTTCCGCTCGGGTCGCTTTACTATGCCGTCGCCAAGCGCCGAGACGTGCGCTGGGACAAATATGCGCAACTCATCTGGAAATGGAAAGACGAATTGCCAAAGAAGCGCCGGGCTCTTTACACAAAATATTTCAAGGGTCGCGGCTCATTTCTCTCGCTCCAGCTTCTGCCGTATTTTCTAGCTATCGAGGGAACGGCAGTGGAGGCCGAGGAGGCCGACGCCCTCTACAAAATGGGTCGCATTTCTCACGATGCGCTGGAACTTTGGCAAGCGCTCGAAAAACACGGGGCCCTGCCGACGCTCGAACTTCGGCAGGCCTCGAAACTCGAAACGCCAGCTGGCAACAAGCGCTTCAAGAAGGCCATGCTCGAATTGCAGGGTCTGCTGCTTGTCACGCACTCCGGCGCCGCACAGGAAACCGAAGCGTGGGCTTCCAACTGCTTTGACCTGGTGGCCCGTGCCTTTCCCCGACAGGTTCGGCAAGCCCGGAAAATATCCCCAGAAAATGCCCGCGCGGCCATTGCCAGGAGATATCGCACCCTGTACCCCACCACGCCGACAGTACAGATCGCCCGCCTCTTCGGCTGGACCAAACGACAGGCACTCAGCGCGCTTGCGCTATAGTATTCTTCCCTACGAGAAGACTATGAAGTTGATCCTTGCTTCCGCTTCGGAACGCCGCGCCGAAATTCTTCGCGACGCGGGCTTAGCGTTCACGCAGCTCTCTTCCGCCATTGACGAAACGCCTTACCCGGGCGAAGCTCCTCACGACCTCGTCGAGCGCCTGGCCGCTGCCAAGGCCGAGCTGGTCGCCGCCCGGGCGGTCGGCCCGTCGATCGTCATCGCCGCCGACACCATCGTGACTCTGGAAGGGCACATTTTCACCAAGCCGCGCTCCACGGACGATGCCCGCCATATGCTCGAACGGCTTGGCGGCCGCACCCACGCGGTGGTCACCGGCGTCGCTCTCATCCGCCTTCCTGATGCGGTCCGGCAAACTTTTGTGGAATCCACGCTGGTGCACTTCGCCGCGCTCCCGGCGGAGGAAATCACCCGCTATCTCGCGACCGGCGAACCCCATGACAAAGCAGGAGCTTATGGCATCCAGGGCCGCGCCGGCCGTTACATCCCGCGCATCGAAGGCTGCTATTTTAACGTCGTCGGCCTGCCTCTCGCGCACCTCCTGCGTTCCCTCACCGAGCTAGGCTGGTCCGAAGCCTAGATACCTACGGGCGTTATGGGGAGGCTCCTGCCGCCGTTCTCTTTCTGTACCTCGATCAGGTGTTGAAGAGCACCAGGCTTGATAAACCGCTCGGCGTGGCAAAAAAGAAGAGGCGTCCTGGTGAGAACCAGGACGCCTCTTTTGCTTCAGGGGGGTGGAGGAAGCTTAGTTTAGTTAGGTTTCGGCTGCTCCTGCGGCTGCGTCTTGAGGTTGTGTTTCTTGTGATAAATGTTCTTCGACGCCGCATTCTGTTCATGGTTGACTTGCTTCTTTTCCGAAGCCGCCAGCGTTTCGCCGTTGGCCTTGCGGTCCGCGGCAACCTGCCGGTTGATGCCCTTCTGCTGCTTCTCGGCCTTGGCCGCTTCACCAGCGGTCATCTGCCCGCTCTTGATGCCCTGGGCGACGCGGTCCTGCTGATTTTCGCGGCGCTGGTCCACTTTGTTGTTGGCATAGTGCTGGGTGCTAGCGTTGCGCTTGTCCTTGCCGATCTGCTTCGAAAGCTGATTTTGCTGGCCATTGATCTGTTTTTTCTCTGCCGCCGTCAGCTTGCCACCATGCGCCGCGCGGTCCGCTTTGGTCTCGACATTGAGGGCCGCTTCTTTGGTTTCCAGCTTGGAAGTTTCACCAGCCGTCAGTTGGCCGCTTTTCACCCCTTGGGCGATGCGATCCTGCTGATTTTCTTTGCGCCGCGCCACGGTGGGCTTGGGCTTTGCTGCCGGCGTGGGTGCGGCCGCAGGTGTTGCTGCCGGCGCGGAGCTTCCGCTCTGCGCTTCGTCGGGCTCCTGCGAACCCGCGGCCGAAAGATCTTCGGCCAGCACCACGGTTCCGGCCATCAGCACCAGAACGGGCAAGGCACTCCACTTCATGCTGGTAAATTTCATGGGCGCTCTCCTAGACTTTCAGAATTTGCGAGTCCCGGGTCACCGTGTAATACCTGATGCTGCTCGGAAAGTTGGGTCGCCGCTACTGGACTACAGTACAGGTTTTGCGGATCGCATCACTGTTTTCCGCTACTCTTTGGACACATTTCGATGCCGTAGTCCTCCGTTCCCTCACCTTCTCTCATCCTAACCTGTCTTTCGCAATTATTGCGAAAGACGGGTTAAGGCCCGGACGCCTTTGGTCGGGTGGAAGGATGTGGAGCTCAGTCTCTTACGACATCAATGCGAATTCGGAGAGTTTGGGGAGGATGGGAACCGCTTTGATGAAATGCGAGCAGCGTTCGAATCCGGAGGGCGGCCACACCGGCCGCCCATCTTAAACCTCCAGGGAACTTCTCGGCGCTACTTCTTTTCTTCGGAAGGTTTTTCTGCGGGGGGAGGAGCAGGCGTCTGTGCCGGAGGCGCCGGTGTTTGCGAAACGCCTGACATGCCGTCCTTGAAGCTGCGGATACCCTCGCCAAATCCCTTCATGATTTCCGGGATTCGCTTACCACCAAAGAAAATCAGTATGACCGCCAGAACCACAAGCCAATGAAAAATGCTAAATTCACCCATAAACCGCCTCCACGCGACCGCCGCGGCGGGTAGCCCGGCGCGGCAAGTCTCGTCCGCTTCTTGCACCTACAGGATAACACGCTCGTCCCCCGCCCGGCGCGTCACATGTTCACGATCGAGGTATTCGAGCAGGGGGATGGCGTACTTCCGGGTGATCCCGGTGAGCTCCTTGAATGCCGGCACCGAAATCCGGTCGCCCCTGGCCTTCTTGTAAGCGGCCAGCTGCTCCCTCAGTTGCACCAGCGCTTGACGGTGGAACACCAGTTCGGCGGAGACCCGCACCAGGTTCTTCTCTCGCAAGAGAATCTGCAAGAGTTTTTCTGCTCGCTGGGCTTCGACAGCAAGTTTTGCCAGCACCTCTTTCACCGCTGGCACCGCCAGACTCGCGGAGGCAAACGCCGCTTCGAGCTGTTCCTTGGCCCGGGCTTCTTCGGGTAGCAGGGCGATCTCCGATCCCGCCTTTTTTACCAATTCTCCCCGTGCGTCGAGCTTCTTCTCGGCAACCAGCTCTTCCAGCGCGGCGCGAAATGTTTCGTTCCGCACGCGCTTTCCCAGGCTGGCGCGGAGGTCCTCACGCGCGATTCCCGGCAGCAAAGGATTTTCCTTCTGAAATTTGGCGACTTTTTCGACAATTTTCATGCGCACTTCTTCAAACAATTTTCCCGCCACCAGCACCAGCGGTTCGCTCGATACCCTTCTTACGCGTCCCGTACCGTGAAGTTTATCCACCGCTCGGTGGATTTCTGTTTCCGTCCAGCCCGTTCGCGCCACGATCTCTGCCAACCCCAGCCCCAACAGCGCGCGCGCGGTCATGGCCGCCAAGGTTTCCTCGCTGTTCTGCCGCTCGAGCGTTCGAAGAAACGCCGCGCGCCCCGAATCGCGCAGCATCGGTCGCCGCGCCAGTGGGTCCACGACCGCACCCCCGCCAATCGTAACTACCGGCGAAAACTGCCGCACAATGAAGCGATCGCCCGCCAGCACCAGCACTTCGTCCTGTAGCTTCAGGTTCGCGAGCGCGCTCCCGCCGGGCGGCAGTTCCTGATCTCCGTGAAGAAATACTTCGGCGATGGTCTCTGCCGTTCCCGTGTGAAAGTGCAGGCGCGCACCCGGTTTCATTTTTCTTGCGGATGGCAACAGTTCGAGCCGCACATCGATCCGGCGGGTCTTCCGGAATCTCCCCGGTGTCGCTAGCACCATTCCGCGCTTCAGGGCGGTGTGCTCGATTCCCGCCAGGTTTACCGCCGTGCGTTGTCCCGGCATGGCGCGCTCCACGGCTTTTCCCCCGGACTGCACGCCACGCACGCGCAGCCGCTCGCCGCTCGGGAAGAGTTCTACTTCGT
>WNFP01008035.1_pt1 | contig 13201 bp, 12 predicted proteins | sample 5400201 | NCBI WGS metagenome assembly WNFP01 (sample SAMN13153355, study PRJNA577476) | soil metagenome | isolation source: 115 cm saprolite under Madrone tree | place: USA:California | collected 2016-06-14
GTGGTATCCACCGGTGTAAATTCCTGATGCGGATGCTTGCGCCCGCCTTGTGGCGGCACATTGGCAACCGTGCCTTCCAGAATCTTCAGCAGCGCCTGTTGTACGCCCTCGCCGGAAACGTCCCGCGTAATGGACGGATTTTCGTCCTTCTTCGCGATCTTGTCGATCTCGTCTATATAGATGATGCCTTGCTGCGCTTTCTGTACATCGCCGTCGGCGGCTTGCAGCAGTTTTAAAATAATATTTTCAACATCCTCACCGACGTAGCCCGCTTCGGTCAGCGTTGTCGCGTCCACGATCGCAAACGGAACTTCCAGCATCCGCGACAATGTTTGCGCCAGCAGCGTCTTGCCGGTACCAGTCGGTCCGATCAGCAGAATGTTCGATTTGCTAAGCTCCACGTCGCCGGGCTGCTTGTTCAGAAAAATCCGCTTGTAATGGTTATAGACCGCCACCGCTAATTTTTTCTTTGAGCGGTCCTGGCCAATCACATACCCATCTAGAAATTGTTTGATCTCGGGAGGGCGGGGAAGCCGTTTCGCGGGAGCTGCCGCCTGCTCGCGTTTTTCGTCTTCAAGAATGGTCTCGCAGACGCTGACACACTCGTTGCAGATGTACGCGCGCGGATAGTCCGAAGGCGAACTGATCAACTTCTCAACCTGCTCCTGCGTTTTATGACAGAAGGAACAGCGCAGCGGCTCGTCGGGATTGTACTTTTGTTTCACAGGTGTGAAGGCCTCCGCTCCGCCACGGCTGCGGTGGAGCACTTCCATCTTATTCTAGGCCGAATCTGCCTCCGTGCCAAAAAATTATCCGCACTCACTACTAACCGTTAGGAACGTCCGCGTGCCTTATCTTAACGCCTATCAAACCACAAAAATCGGTCATTCCGGGTGAGATCTCTCTTCGAACCCAGCGTTACTTATGCTTGAAAATAATCTCATCAATCATCCCATACTCCTTCGCCTGATCGGGATTCATGATGTAGTCGCGCTCAACATCCTTCTCGATTTTTTCAACCGGCTGGCCGCTGTGTTTCGAGAGGATCTGATTGATCGTCGTCCGCATGCGCAAAATCTCTTTTGCGTGCAGATCAATGTCCGTCGCCTGCCCGCCCAAACCAGACATCCACGGCTGATGAATCAGCACGCGCGCGTTCGGCAGCGCAAACCGCTTCTTCGCTGCGCCGCCAGCCAATAAGACTGCCGCGATCGAAGCCGCTTGCCCCACGCAAGTCGTGACCACGTCCGGCTTCACAAACTGCATAGTGTCATAAATAGCAAATCCCGCCGTGATTGAGCCGCCCGGCGAATTGATGTACAGCTGAATATCTCTTTCCGGATCTTCCGCCTGCAAAAAAAGCATTTGCGCTGTGGCCAGATTGGCCACGTGGTCGTCAATCGGTGTTCCGATAAAGATGATGTGTTCCTTCAGCAGCCGCGAATAAATGTCATAAGCGCGCTCGCCCCGGCTCGTCTGCTCCACCACCATCGGTACCAGCGTCGTGCCGTAATATACGGGTTCTTCGTGGTTTTTCATTTTTCTCGGGTGTCCGCTATTTCTGGAAGTGGTTTGCTAACGCTGTCGCAGCTAAACGCCGCTTGCTGCCGCAGCCGCGGTTCGAACATTGGCATTTTGTGCGAGCCAATCGAGAGTTTTATCGCTCCGCAACTTAGCTTTCATCCTATCCAGCGCTCCCTGCTTTGTCAAACGAGCGCGAATCGCTTCCACCGATTCGCCACTGTGGCCGGCCAAGTGTTCCAGTTCGTGTTCGACTTCTTCGTCGGTCACATCGATCTTTTCCGTCGAAGCGATGCGATCAATAATCAATTCCGCTTTCACATCGTCCTTCGCGCGGTCTTGCTGGCGTCCGCGCAGCGCCGACCAGTCCAGATTTACCGCTCGCGGATCCACGCCCTGCTGCGCAAGCGATCGCACCATGCGCTCCAGCCGCACATCCATCTGCGATTCCACCAGCGATTCCGGTACCGGGAAATCGTGCAGCTTCACCAATTCCGTGATCACCCGTTCACGTTGCAAATCCTTTTGCCGGTGATCCCGCTGGTGCACCAGGCTCTCGCGAATCTTGGTTTTTAACTCTTCCAGCGTAGCCGCGTCGCTCACATCCTTGGCAAATTCATCGTTAAGCTCGGGCAGCTTCTTTGTTTTGATGCCGGTTATGTCCGCTGCGTAATGAAATTTCTTTCCGGCCAGCTTTTCGTCCGGATAATCCGCCGGATATTCCACGTCAAATTCCTTATGATCCCCGATGTTTGCTCCGCGCAGACTCTCGTTGAACGGTTCCATGGTCTCTTCGGCGCCAACGTGACACAACACGCTGTCCGCGTTGATTGGTTCGCCGCCATCCTGCGGCGTTCCCACTAGTTTCAATTGCGTAAAGTCGCCATTCTCAACCGCACGTCCCTCCACCGGAGCAAACGTGGCAGCGCGTTCCCGCGTCTCTTCCAGCGCTTTATTGACGTCCTCGTCAGTAACATCCATCGGCGGCATTTCGATCTCAAGACCTTTATATGTGCCCAGCTCAAACTCCGGCAGAACCTCAAACACCGCGCGAAACTTCAGCGGCTGTCCTTCATTAAAATCCAATTTGTCCACTTGCGGCTGCGACACGGGGCTTAATTTCTGCTCCGCGACAGCCTTTTCCACACGCTCCGGTACCAGTGATTGCAGCACTTCGCCCTTGATATCGTCGGCAAACCGTCGCTTGATTAGCGAAACGGGTGCTTTCCCCGGACGGAATCCCGGCACACGAGCCACTCGCGCCAGCTCTTTCGCTACGCGCTCCGTCGCCTTGGTTACCTCTTCCGCGGGGATTTCCAGGTCCAACTCACGCCGACAACTCGCTTCAGCCATGCCACTTTCCTCTTTTCTAATTTTCCGTACGGGCACGGCATGCCGTGCTTTTCTCGGGGACATCTTTGGGACGCTTGATTCCGTTCAGGGCAAATCAGGTATGACGGGCGAGAAGTTACCCTGCAATCGAATCCCAAGTATAAGGGACGCTCCAAACGCGGTCAATTCGTCCTCCTTACCTGCTGTGGGGGATCAGCATCGCGCCTGGAATATTTTCGTCGAGCGTCGCCAGTTTTGCGCCGTAGACTTTCGCGAGTTCCACAAATGCCCGTCTGAAATTTGCTTTGGACCTTTGACCCATCCCGGCAATTCCGCAGCGCCATGGGTGTCGTCCAGAAACTCGCAGCGAACGAGGGCGCTCGATTTCAGTTCAGCAAGAAACTGCTTGGCGTGCTCAATCGTAAAACTATACATCGGTATGTGCGCGAGCACTCTGAGGTAACCCAATTCGTGATCGAGCAGGTTAGAAATTCCATGTCAGCAGAATGAATGTTCTTGTCCATCCATTGGGACACCCAGCTATGGAATTCATGAGTCTCCACGCATAGAGCTACCAGACGTTTACGTCCAGTAGATATTTCATGGAAAATCAGAGAGAATCTCGGCTACTTGTTCGCTCGTGAGAATAGGAGCGTTCTTGCCGGCGCTTAACATCGGCAGTCCAGTGAGCGGATCCTTCACCAGCCGCGCGATCTTGGCACGCTTCTTTTTTTGGACGAGTACAATTCGTCCGCCCTCGATTCGCGTTTCAAACTGATCACCTGGCCGCAGGTCCATGCGCCGACGTATTCCCTTCGGTAGCACAATCTGTCCCGTTGTCGATAGCTTCGTCGTCATGGTAAGGCCATCTTGCCAAATTGGCTCGGGTTTAGCCTCTTCACCTGTTCAGTCTGCTGCTGCGTTCTCTCCGTGCGCCATTCCACGCGTTAAATCCGCGTGCAACAAACGATGAAAGAGATGCTCGCCCGCCTCGCGTCGCACTGATAATCGCCCAGCCAAGTAAGCGCGCGACGCGAGTCCTTTTTGTACGGCGTCACAAATGGCCATGTCTTCGTCCTGCACTTTTTCACTGACTCTGATACTCGCTTGATTGCGCTTCAGCGTTTTCTTGCTGACGTCGCTGAAATAGTAGTCGAACACCACAGCGCACTTGTCCACCGCCAGCGGCAGAACAAGATTCGTGTCCATCACGCCTTCGTAGGCGTTGATCATGAAATTTGGATATATCCACAAATAAAACGCCCGACCCTGCCGGGTAGCCGCAACACCCTTTTCGGATTTTGCATCCGAGCTGAGCGGGCTCGACTGCAAACAGGCGCGAGCGAAATTCTCAATGGTGTAACTGGTGTACTCGATCACGCTGCTCAGTCCTTTGTGCGCGTGCGGCACGTGATAACCGCCATCCAGATAATTGTCCACGTACACTTTCCAGTTGCAGTTCAGCGTGTAAACGCGGCGATCGAAAAATCTCTGTTTCTCCGTCAGCCGCAACGGCGCAACCAGTTCCGGAACATTCGCCAGGAAATCCTTCAGCGGTCCCGCGGCTCCATCCAGATTCACAAAAACAAAATTTTCCCAGGTGTCCACCGCCACCGGTACCAATCCATTTTTCGCGCGTTCGAAATCGCACACCCCTTCGAATTCCACCACCCCTTTCAGCGCGCCATCATTTCCGTACGTCCATCCGTGATACGGGCAACGAAATTGTTTGGCGCAACCTTGCGATTCTGTCACCACTGCAGCCGCGTGATGCCGGCACACATTGTAAAATGCGCGCAACACGCCATCTTCTCCCCGCGCTACTACGATTGGTTCGTCACCAAGTTGCGCTGTGAAAAATTGTCCCTTCTCGCGAACCTGGTCGACTCTTCCAGCCACCTGCCAGGTGTGCGCGAACACTTGTTCATTCTCGATGCGCGCAATCCGCGCATCGAAATACCACGGCGACGGAATTGTAGACGCCTTCTCCAATGGATTTTCCGGACGATAAAGTTTCAGCAGTGATTCAACGCTGCGCTCCATGGGCGCTCCTTTGCGTTCTTGCACGCGGCAACGAATGTAATCCTATATTTCCCCGTGCAATTCAAGGGTGAAAAATGGAGTTTTGAAAAAGCAGAAACAGCTGGCATTGGTGCGGGAGAGAGGATTATACAGACCTTCGCGTCCAACTTTGCGTTGAGACAAGTGAACGCGGTTTTGCCACCGGTTCGAAGGATGTTTACTGGCAGTACGCATGTACTATAGCCATCGACCCATCGAATTGTGACCATGGTAACGCGAGTGCTGCCCCGCCGCTGTGGGCATCGTTCGTCCATTTAGGGACGCGGGGCCTGTATTTCTCTCGGCATATCTTCTCCTCTTGACGGGGAACACGATTTGGCATCGTCGGTGAACTTACGATCTGGGCTTCTTGCGGTAGGCGCACTGCGTCCGGAAGAAGGGGCTGCGCAGGGGCCAGTAGCCCTTGAAACGACCGTTATAGCGACGGGGGCGCGTCCCGGCGATACGGCGGCGAAGCGCGAGCTTTTCACTGAAGAGACGCAGACCGTGCTGGTGTTCGAGCAGGGCGCGGTGATTCGGCTTTCCGCGGCGGTTGCCGACGGGCAGTTGCTGTTCCTGACCAACAAAGCCACTGGCAAAGAAGTGGTCACGCAAGTCCTGCGAAAGCGCAGTTTCCGTCCCACCAATTGTTACGTTGACCTGGAATTCACCGAAGCGTGCCCGGGCTTTTGGGGGATCGAATTCCCGAAGGCCGGGAAGGCGGCAAGCGTCTCTGATGCTGACGCCGGTGCAGAGAAGCTTTCTGCCGACGAGGATTCCGGAAGCGGCGCGGTAAAGCCCGCTGTGCCTCCCAGCGTGCAAGAAGTGGAACGCCTGAAGAGCGAAGTCGCCGGACTGCAAACGCAGCTGAAATCGCTGCAGACCGGACAAAACCCGGTCACTGAAACGGCAGGGAAACCCGAAGTTAAATCCGCAGCGCAGATCAGCGCAGAGCTTGTACGAAAAGAGGAAGAAAAGCGCCTGGAAGAACTCTTTGCGATGGAAGCGAAGCAGGAAGAATCGAACTTGCCGCAGCGGCTGGTCGCTTACCCACAAAAATCGGCGAATCGGATTTTGCAAAAACCAGGCGTGAGGAGATCGTTGATCGCGGCGCTGGTGGTGGTGTTGGCGGCGGCCGGCGCATACTGGTTTGGTGCGTTCAACGCACTCACAAAGAAGACCAGTTCAGCGAAGGCTGCGCCAAGTCAGGCGATCTTTCCTGTGTCCGGTCCAACGTCGGTTCCAATCGGGCAAAAAACGGTGGTCGGGTCCGCCACGGCGAGTCCTTCAGATAATGACAACGTTAAGACGTCTTCGGCGCCAGCCGAAACCATTGCGAAAAATCCAGTTGTGAATTCCGCGTCCGCTGCCGCAGCTGACAACAAGACTGGTGTGCAGGGCTTGCCATTGAATTCAGCCATTCCTGGTCCGGTGAAATCGTCTTCGGACAACGCGTTTAGTGAGCGAGTTGCAGTGCCCTCCGAAGCTAAGCGGCGCAAGGGCCAGCCGGCTTCCGAGTTGACCAACAAGGGGTTGGGCAACCAGCCGGCAACATCCGGGAGCAGTGCGGGAGCGGTTTCGAGTACGACGGCGGCCTCAGACGCTGGTGGAGTTGGCACTATCCCGGACGGGGATGGCTACATTGGCCCGAAGCTGGTGCGCGGGGTGAAACCAGTGGCTCCAGCGGAGGCGCTCAAGAACTACGTGACCGGGAACGTGAATCTGGATGCGCTGGTGGACGCGGCGGGACATGTCAAGTCCGTGACAGTGCTTTCCGGGCCGCCGAAACTGCGGGAAACAGCGATCGAGGACATTAAGCGGTATATCTATCAGCCTGCGAAGAAAAATGGAAAGGCCGTTCCGGCGCATGTGCAAGTAAGCTTGCAGTTCTGGTACGAGCCGTAGGCCCCCCGTTTCCAGCAGCGTCAAGCACCGTTGTCAGGCAGTCCCGCAAAGAGAATTAGTCAGAAAAAGCTGTAGTTCATCACTTTTTACTTTTATGTACTTTCGCTCGAGTACCCGCAGGCGCTTTCCTCTTCAATTTGATCTGATTGTAATCAACGGCGGCACGGACGAGATTTTTTAGAGCACGCTCATTAATCTTATCGCCCTCGAATAGATCGATCGCTCGCCACGCGTTGCCTCCGAGGCCCGCGTTGAAGAGCTTGTCAGGATCTGGGAGGCTCACCCCGTGGGAAAAGGTAAGCTTCACCTTATCTTTGTGGGCGTTGCCGACCGCGATTATTCCGTCGTGAGACCACACTGGGCTTCCCATCCACTTCCATTCCTCGATTATTTCCCGGTCGGCCTCAAGGATGCTCTTGCGGATGCTGGCGAGCGTTTTGCCACGCCAGTCTGTGAGTTTTGCGATCAGCTGGTCAATACGTTCCGATGCATTCATTGGCTCTCTATACCTCGAATTCTTGCCAGTTTTCATGCGAGTAGTTTATTGGGTAACCGTTAGGCCGATCCTTTCGAGATAAGTTGTCGAAGGACATGGCCTTTCCACATCCACAATCCCGAAAGGACAAGTACAGGAACGAAGACAAACCGAGTAGCGGGAGCGTAGTTTGGAATTTTGTCAAACGGACTATAAATATAACCGAGTATGGGAATGCTAAAGATGAGGTGAATCGTGCGAAGAATCAAGCGTTTTGTGCTTTGGTTCACGAGATCCACCTCGATTCACGACTTTTAAGCCGCATTAGGCGGTCAGTTGGGCGCTTCGATACTGAACTGCTTGGCGTACTCCGCGTTCAATCGCTGCCAGCCGCCGAACTTCATGGCCTCGGCGCCGACGATGCGTCCAATCGGCTCACCTGCGAGGAGCCGCTCAAGGACGTCGAAGCAGATGTGCCAGCCCGCGGCGCCCCACAAGATGAAGCGGCGATCGATGTTGTGCCACAGCATCAGGCGCGTGCCGCCGCCACCAAGGGCTCCGAAGCAAAGTTCGACATCCCGCCAATCAGGTCCAGGAGCATGGTCGATTCTGTGAGGATAGGCTGCTCTTATAGCGTTTGTACGTACGTAACAGGTTCAGATAAACGACACGCTCTTCGTCGCAGGCGAGAATGAACTGACGAGCGTTGCCGCGCTGCGTCACATGGTGGGGCACATTAACTATAGCGATGCGCGCCATCCCAGACAAAGTATCAGAAAACGTCCCGTCTGATGGCCCCTGCCTTCCGGAGGGAGCCGGTCAATACGAACTTTAGGGAACTAAGACGGTCGTCCGATTCCCGGATGCGTCGTAGTTCGTCCTCACCAAAGGTAGCAGACTGAAACCGTACATCTTAACGTCATGGTCGTAATACAAACGCCAGTATAGTTTCATCTTCGCCGCTGATAGAGTTTGCAGTAAAAGAACTCTCGCGGGAATATTTTGTCCACCAACCGTCACGTGTGACTGGGCCAGAGCATTTTGCGGCATCATGAAGGGAGCTACCTTTGTTTGGCTCTTAACGGTGAGCGCATTCAAGATAATCTCTATTGTTGAATTTGCATCGCGTGTTTCTGCCTGAATAGAGATCGGTGTATCGAGGATCGAGCTTATAGTTTGGTCTTGCGCGTTTTCATCTTTGACGTATGTGCCGACAATTGCGAATCTTCCGTCACCTTCGTTACGAACGGTGAATCTGCCAGGATTCGCGCTTGCGTTGTAGTCTGACACCACGCTATCAAGAACGCGTTCCGCCTCCGCTTGCGAGGTGCCCGTGTCGGGAGTTTTAAGGAATTGAGTCTGAAATGTATCGCCCGCAATGACGGTTACGCCTTTTGTGTTTGGGTGGGCGGCTCGCCATTGCGGTACAGTGTCATCCACGAGATCGTATTTGCTGTAATAAGGCGGGTCTTCAAAATCAATGGCCCAACCAAATTCTTCACTCAGGGCTGTCACCGCTTGTGCCAGAGGTCTCGCGTCATTCGCACTGACAGTTATTGAGTCAGCGAGATGCCGGACCTGCGCATTCTCCATGTACCTACTATGGCGTGCTTGATCGTTTTGAGCCTGCGCATGCGCGTGGACAGTCGAGAGCATCGTGACAAGAACAATTATTAAGAAGCGCATCGGTAATCTCCTTTCTTCTTCGCCAATGTCAATAATTGATGGTTTTGGAAAGAATGGAGACGGGACGTTCCCGTAGTCTCATCACTTTTCAAATACCAGTCGGGTTTGTGTCTGAAGCGGCAACGAATTGCCTGAACGCCCGCCTTTCTGCGGCGCGAGACTGCGACGTGTCGCTTGCTCCAGCGAGTGGACGAACTCATCTCCGCCCAGCGGGCGACCGGTGTGCGTGCGTTGGCGAATCGCTGCCATCTCCGCTTCCGTGTTGCCGGCCACAAGGTACTCCTTCGAAGTCTCTTTTGACCATCGCTTCCTCCGCTGCTCCATCGCCAGAAAAGTATCTAACTCTTCGCAGCCACTGTGTGCAATTGCGCTAGACCACGGCCAAGGTTGCGCCGGCACTACCAGTCCTGCCCGCACCGGATTGAGTTCCACGTACCGCAATGGGATCCACAAATGGTGGTTGTCCAGCGGGCACGAGTAAAATCGCCGCTGCCAAACGTGACCAGTGGATCGATGCGTAGCATTCCAAGATGTGGCGTACCTTCCGTGCGTCTGCTTCAAAGCCTGGGCCAGCGAGTCGACCTGGAACGACCGCCAAATGCACGTGATTGGACATCAGACAGTAGCCCAGGGGCTGCAGCTCATGTGGTTGGACCTATTTCCGCATAGATCGAGCAAAAACCAGACGCTGGACATCGGTAGCGAGAATGAATTGCCGAGCATTTCCGTGCTGCGCGACGTGATGCCGAACATTGAGCGCTAAGGTAGAAGACCGGGGAATTTTTGACGAACCACGTCCAGCATCGCCTGCGCCTTTGGTTCGTCTCCCAGTCGGTGATAGAGCTCTGCGGAGATCACATACTCGTTGGGTCTTTCGTATCGCTCGCGCGGTTGCTGGGAAAGTGGGCCTAACACAGACCACCAACCCGCCAACAAGACGACACAATAAATCGAAGCCATGCGAAGTTCGCTTCGCCACATCAAACCATACAGAAACACCAAAAAGTATGCGGCGCAAGGAATGAGCATCAGCATCAACGACTGCCTGTAGCGCGAAATCGGAATTCCTAAAAGCAGGCTTGCCAGAAATACGGGCAGAAAAATCCAGATCCACAGATGGCCTTGCTCGCGGCGCCGGAGGCCCAAGAAGAGACCGGCCAGCGCAGGCGGCAGAATCATCCAATAGCGCAAACCGAAGCGCACGACCGGGGAAAAGTGCTCCACAAAGTAGAAGCTGAGGTTGTCAGGCGATTCATAGGGATCGAACAAGGAGCGCAATTTCAAAAGTTGCAGCCGCATCCAACCCCGGACGCCATCCGGGTGGGAAGCCACGGTTGCGCGGAACAGTGGCAGCGTCCGCCCATGAGTTTCGTAGAGAATCGGACCTATTTCGCGCGGAAATACCAAGAGATACGGACTTGAGTCGCCCGCATTGCCAAGAATAAACATTTCCGCAAAACGGTTTGAGCTGGAGAATAGCGGCGCTTTAACCAGCGAATTACGAATCAGCAGAGGAGAAACGGCCAAGACCGTTCCGAGGGCGACCCGCGCGACAATGTCCCACTGCCGCCGCTTCCACGCAAAGCAAGCAAGCGTCACCCACACCAATGGAATCAGCAACAAGTAGGTTTCTTTCGCCAGAAAGCCCAGGCCAAGCAGCGCGCCGGCCAGCCAAGCCAGAGCCGCGGCGCGGCGGGCAGACCACTCCTGCCGGGCCAACTCGGAAAGTGCCCACAAGAGCGCCGCTGTCAGGAACCAGCCAAGCCCATCGCGCAAAAAGGGCCACGAATAAAGGTAAAACGGCGCATAGAGAGCCGCCAGCCAAAAAGCGATCCAACCAGCGGTGAGGCCGGCGATTCGTGCGGTGAAAAGTCCGATGAAAGTACAGGTTCCGATGCTTATTGACGCTTGCAGGATGCGCATCGAAAAATATTTGTGCACGAAGAGACTCAACAGATAAGCGTAAAGAGGAGATTGTTGAAAGGTCTGCTCGCCACCCCACCATTCGACCCACTGCGGATAGGGCGCGATGGGCTGCATCCAATTTGTCCAGGGATGATACGGCTGGGGGTTCAACCAGCCTTGCTCGCGAATGCCTTTCGCCCACATCAGATTGGCGTGCATGTCCGAGTTGCTGGCCCCCCCGTCCAGAAGCTGCAGAACGGAGTGTTGACAGTAAAACAGATTTGCCGCGTAGAGGAGCACTACGATCACTCCAGCAACGACAAAGGACAAAGAACCCACTTGCGGCGTGCGCTCCACAAAAATTCCCCCAGCATTAGTCGAGAACGCGAGTCTAGCATTGAAGATATATGTTGCCGCCAAAGATACTCAGGCGGTATGCCTTCTGAGTAATAAAGTCGTTCGCGACAGGGGAGTTGGTGCTACTGCTCTCGAAGAGCGCGTTCATGAAGATCGGTGTGCTGGCGCAAATTCATTGACCCGTATTGGTCGCGCCCAAGAGAAGAATGGCCGACCCCTTTGCAGCCTTGAAGCTGTGAAGAAACCCCTGAATTTTTAAAGGGGCCACCCCCGAAAGTCAAAAGCCGCCAGACGCAAAACCGACGTGTACGACACCTACGCTGATCTTAGCAGTTATCGTGTGGGCCACCCGTCGCAAGGGTACGCCCGGAGTTTTTCGCAGGGCGACGTGTTCTACTTGCACCGTTGCGCGATCCAAAGGCTGCGGGAATTTTACAGGAAGGAGACCTAGCGATGACACTTCGCTCGCGCGCGGCTTCTAGGCTGATTGAGGTGGGTAGTTTGCCGGAAGAGAGAATGAGCTGGCTCCTTGCAGAGTCCCGTGCCGCCTCGCTGCAATCCGCAAGGCCACCGTCAGACAGCTGACATTAAACGATGGAAGGAAAAAGGAAAAAATGAAATTTGAATGGAAAGCCCTGCCAGTGCTGGCACTGGCAACTCTGATACCTGGTCTGGCTTCGGCGCAGTATACGCGAACGGATCTAGTGACCAACTCTGGCGCAGGAGGCACAATTCAAGACTCGCACCTGATCAATGGCTGGGGCCTGGTGTCCACACCGACGAGCCCATTCTGGGTCAGCGACAACGGCACAGGGTTGTCCACACTCTATTCGATCAGCAACACGGGCGGGACGGTCACAGCGACTGTGGCGGGACTTGTCGTGAGCGTTCCGTCTGTAGCGGGCGGTCCGGGTACGCCGACTGGAATAGTTGCCTCGAACACACCGCCAGGAAGCACCGCGTTTACGGTTACGGGCGTCAATCCAATTAGCGGAAAGCAAGTGTCAGCGGCGTCGATTTTCATTTTTGCGACGCTGGATGGCACGATCAGCGGATGGAATCCCGCGGTAGGCGGCATCAGCGCGACGGGCGCAAGTACAGCAACACTGGCCGCCGATAGATCGTCGGCCGGCGCCACGTACACAGGATTGGCGATTGCCACCAACAACGGGCAACTGTTCTTATATGCCGCGGACGATGGACAGAATCGCAGGATCGATGTGTTCGACTCCAATTTCAAACTTGTGGAATCGAATCCGGAGGCTTTTGTTGACGCGAAAATTCCGAAAAAATTCGCACCTTATGGCATCCAAACGATCACGGACGCGGATGGCGTCGAGACGATCTGGGTCACCTATACGGCTCTTGACAAGTCGCAAGGCGGTTTTGTGGATTCGTTCACGCCGGCGGGTGTCCTGAAGACGCACTTCGCGCTGAGCGGACCGCTACATTCGCCGTGGGGCGTGGCACTGGCGCCCAGCGATTTTGGTCCGATGAGCAACGCGTTGCTGATTACGAACAATACGCCGCATGGACGGATTAACGCGTTTGATCCGAAGAGCGGGGCGTTCCTTGGCCCGTTGCGGGACGAGAGCGGGAAGGCGATTGAAATTGACGACATATGGGCCATTCAGTTCGGGCAAGGCGGTCCGGCTGGCGCGAACGGAAACCCTAATCAATTGTTTTTCACCGCGGGCAACAACAATTACGGTGACGGCACATTTGGCGTTATTAAGTTCGGTCAATAAGCTTGGGGTAAGGCCGCCTCGTCAGCAAGCGCAAAAGCCCGGAGAGACAACCTCTCCGGGCTTTTGGTTGTACGCCGTGCATGTTCGGCAGCTAACGGGTGAAAGTCCCGTCCCAACCTGATGGAGGTGAAGGGTAGCGAAGCGCAAGGGCGTCACCGTGAGGTGGGGTCTGAAGGAAGCGTGGAGCAAAGATACGGGCTGATGGACAAGA
>WNFP01005043.1_pt1 | contig 13197 bp, 10 predicted proteins | sample 5400201 | NCBI WGS metagenome assembly WNFP01 (sample SAMN13153355, study PRJNA577476) | soil metagenome | isolation source: 115 cm saprolite under Madrone tree | place: USA:California | collected 2016-06-14
CTTGTTCAAAATTTCGATTGCCCTGCTCGAAGAACCTTTCCTTCCGCACATTGGGGTTGCGAAAGCAGCCGTCTCCGAAAGCGGTTAACAGGACCAAGACACACAAAAACCACCCTACTCTGGCCGCACGAACCATGTACATCGTTCCCGACACCAAGTTGTCACCCACTCTCATGGAGCCCTTTCAAGGCCAAACTCGTGCAATTTTGCACCCTGTGGTCTGGTGCGGGGCTGAACAGGCTAACTTTGCTTCAAACACAGATAATAAAGCACTTACGTGAATTGCCCAGTCCTCGGATCGGTTGGCTTTTGGACGCTCGAACCTGAGCAGGTGGCCAACTGGCCCGATTATGGAGAATTCTTGAGATAATGTGGATAGAATACTTCCATTCTTTAGACCTCTGTCATTCGGTAGGCACGTTCGGACCCCCGCCAAAGGAGCCTTTCTTTTTCATAAGATGTTGAAATCAAATGGATTACTTGAAGTGGCACAGTCGGCCTATTACGCTTTTTGCTGGCAAGAGGCGTGCTCCATCCCAATGGAGGGAATTTCTGCGTGAGCATCTTTGCTTTGTCCCATGAACGATGGCAGATTTCGGACCTAGGGATTCATAAGGAAAGGCAGAAAAGGAATCTGTAGCGAGGAAGATCATGGTTCGAGACGGTCAGATTGCAACTGAAGACGCGAAGCGGGTTCTTCGAAGGTACTGGTGGATTCTCACGATTACGGTTATGACTGGCGGAACGATCGCGCATCGATGCAAGGGCAGATTCTGAGCCGCACGCGTCTCGAACCTATCATTGACAAATTCGGTCTGTACCCGGAAGTTCGTGGAAAAGTACACATCGAAGACTTGGTTGAGCGGCTTCGGGCCTCAATTGGGGTCACACCGCTCGCGTCCATGCCGGGGACCCAAAACCAAAGCCTGCCCGGTTTCTATGTGAGCGTAACTTTCAATAATCCGCAACTTGGGCAACAGATCTGCACGGAAATCACGTCGATGTTCATGGAACAGAATGCGCACGCCCTGGAACAACAGGCGGCACGGACGACTTCTTTCCTGAGCCAACAACTGGATGAGGCCAAGACGAAACTTGACGCGCAAGATGCGAAACTTGCCCAGTTCAAGAGGCAATATCTTGGTTCATTGCCAGAAGAGGAACAGACAAACCTGAGCTTGCTAATGGGGATGAACTCGCAGCTCGAAGCGAATACCCAAGCGTTAAGCCGCGCGCAGCAAGATAAGGTCTTCAATGAGTCCTTGTTCAACCAACAGCAAGCCAACTTGGAGGCCTCGCAAAAGCAGCCAGGCAACAATCCGGAAACACTGGAACAGCAGCTCAACGCATTGCAAGACCAGCTCACGATGCTGCAGACACGCTACACTCCGGAATACCCAGATGTCATCAAGCTCAAGAACAGTATCGAAGAGGTGAAGAAGCGGTTGGCTGAAGAACCAAAAACAAAACCTTCGGGAAGCGGAAACACCCAAACGTCAAGAAGCGAGCCTCCGCAGATGCAACAGCTCCGCGCAAAACTGCGTCAAGACGAACTGAATATCGCAGATCTGATTAAGCGACAAGCTCAAATCCAGGATCGGATCGGAGTATTGCAGGCACGTGTGCAGGCGAGCCCTGTTGTCGAGCAGCAGCTTAAAGAGATGACGCGTAACCACCAGAGCGCACTCGATTTCTATAATGAATTGCTGAAGAAATTTAACAACTCAGCGATGGCCAGTGATCTCCAGCACCAGCAGGAGGGTGAACAATTCCGCGTGCTTGACCCGCCCAGTCTGCCGGATAAGCCTTCGTTCCCGAATAAGTTGACTTTCCTGGGCGGTGGTATCGGCGCAGGCTTTGCACTGGGCGTGGGAATCTTGGCGTTGATCGTTATTAGCGACACTTCGATCTACACGGAACGTGACGTCGAGCTTTGCCTCAAGCTTCCAGTCCTAGGACTGATTCCAGACCTGGGAGTGGACATATCCGCCGGGGAGAGCACGCCGCGAGCGGAACATGGCTATTCGCCAATTAGTACGAGGGTCCGAGGATCCTACTAGAAGAAGGCATCCGAGGGAAAAATGAGCCGGATTCACGAGGCACTGAAGAAAGCAGCGCAGGAAAGATCATCACACTTAACCGCGGGCACATTGCCGGACCTCGCGGATGTCGCGCCAGGCTTTGAGTCTCCTTCCGGTCTCGGAACGCAAGTAGGAGAGCCAGCCGCCCGCACGGCCCGTACATCAGAGGGTTCATCCTTCCTGTGTTTTGATGACCTTCTAAAACGTTGCGCTCACCCGAGCTGGCACTTGGATCCTCGAATGAATTTCTTTCAGAAAACTCACAATGGGAGGATTTGTGGGGAGCGGTTTCGCACCCTGCGTTCCAGGCTGTATCGAATTGCAGGGACTCGTCCTCTGAAGCGAGTGCTCGTGACCAGCAGCGTCGCAGCTGAGGGAAAAACATTTGTTGCGGCAAACCTGGCACATTCGATCGTGCGTCAGCCGGAGCGTCGCGTGCTTCTGATCGATGCCGATCTGCGCATCTCGCGCTTGCATCAATTGTTCGGCGCTCCGAGTGGTCCAGGTCTCGCCGACTACCTTCGCGGGGAAGCAGACGAAGTTGGAGTAATTCAGAACGGTCTAGAAGGGAACCTGTGCTTCATCCCCGGTGGAAGCGATGTTTCCAACCCGAGTGAGCTGCTCCTTGGCGACCGGATGAAGAAGTTGCTCGACCTCGTTACGCCTGTCTTTGATTGGATCATTTTGGATTCACCCCCCGCCCTAGCTGTCCATGATGCGAGCAGTCTGGCAGATCTCTGTGACGGTGTACTTTTTGTTGTGAAGGCCGGAAAGACCGACTACCAATCGGCGGAGAAAGCATCTTCAGAATTTCTGGGAAAAAATCTCCTCGGCGTGGTGCTCAATGGCGTCGAAAAGGGCATCTCCTACGATAGATATTACTCTGGTTATACGAATGACGACCGAGAGGATGTTGACAGGAAGTAGTCTGTCACGTCGGGGCGCATACGTGAATATTCGTTCCCGCTCTAGCAGTTAGGGTGTTCTAGTTTTTCAAAACATGAAACGAGGTCCGTAGTCCGACGAAGCATTTCTCGGGTGTTTGTCTACGGACATCGTACAACCATTGCTCCCTTATTCTTGTCGTCGACGGGGGCGGGACCACTCCAATTCTCCCTATGAAAGCGGTTTGACCGTACATAATTCTTGGCCCGGTCATTCGCTCTTTTGCAGGAAGCTAGGTTTCATCTCGGACGCACATTTGAGCGTGTTACCGTCTGAAATGCTGCATTCCAGAGGTTGATAGGATTTCAAATGTTTGGAAGTTTGTCTGCGGACTGAACAGAGGGCACGTAAGTATCCTTTGGAGGCAAGGCTTCGCCACGTTGGAGCAACCATAGAAGAGGCGCGAGGAGTAACAGACTGAGGAGGAAGAAGATGATGCCACCTTCGTGATGTAGTTTTCCGTAAAGGAAGCTGGGATCGACGTGCACGGCGAGGAGAGTCAAGCTGACGATGCGAATGCCGTTCTTCAAGATCATCATGAAGAGTCCGCAGGCCAGGAACAAGACTTTCTTCCAAAAACTCCTAAGGCGGAAATGAGTGACCAATAATGCCAGGATGAGCAATGCCATGCTTGAACGGATGCCGCTGCACTCCTCTGCGACTTCGATATTGACTCGCGCAAGATGAAGAACAAAACCTTCCCGTAATACAGGGACACCCAAGAGATCGAAGAGGGCTCCCGTGATCCAGGCGGAGCCCGTCTGAAGAAGATGGATGACATGTTCGAGGAGGAATTTGGGCAGTGGGACCATCAGGAAGAGGAAGAGAAGAGGGAAGTAGCCCGCTTTGAAAGCAGCTTTTCCAAACAGAAGAACGAAACCCGCCACCCAAAATAATACGAGCGACAGAATATAGCCGGAGAGTTGCAGACCGAGCAATGAGCCACCACCCGCAAGAAGCAAGGGGAGCCCTACACAGCCAGCCAAAAAGAGGAAACTGCCGCCGAGTGTTACATGGTAAGAGAGATTTCGAAAAATCTGGTGAGCTTCTGCGAAGAACACCCAGGCGCTGATGAATGGAATAAGCACGAGGTAGGAGGCATCGTTGTTCGAAAGAGACATCCGGACGAAAGCGACCAAGGGGCTGCTAAAAAGTAAGAAGGAGAGAACAATCCAACCGCCAAACAACAACCACCGTTTCGTGGCGGCTTTATTGGAGCTACTCAACGCGGTTGTCCCAGCTGTCGCAACTGTGTTTTTTCCGGCGTGCTGCGAGACGTTCGTGTCTTGTTCGTGCTCAGGCATTTGCATCTGAATCTCTCATTTTACGTCTCCACAGGCCCAGAGCGGCGCGCGCTTGCCGTAGATTACTCGTGTGCAGCCTCTTGGGCGACCTGAGCTGAGTCCTTGGAATTTGCTGGGTGTGAAAGACAGGCGTGACGCTCGCAAGGACGCTCTAATAGGCGCCTTCACCACTCAAGACAGCAATTGGAGTCGCAGCGAGAATTTTTAGGTCGAGCCAGAGTGACCAGGATTGCGAGTACCGGAGATCCAATCGGACCATGTCATCGAAGCACATCCGGCTCCGGCCGCTAACCTGCCATAGCCCAGTAATACCGGGCTTGGCTTCAAGAACTCGCCGGCGGTGCCAGACGTCGTAGACTTCAAATTCATAGGGCATCGGCGGACGCGGCCCAACCAGAGACATCTCGCCTCTCAAAACGTTCCAGAACTGCGGAAGCTCATCCAAGCTTGTCTTCCGAAGCAATCTACCGAGCGGTGTCACGCGGGAATCATTCTTGATCTTGTAAACGGCCGGCTCCCCTGGTTCAATTTTCTCGCTATCCGCCTGTCCAGCAATAAAACGTTGGACGTACTCTTGGTGGATTTTTGAGTCATTCTCCGCATACATCGTCCGGAACTTCAGACACTTAAAGCGAGTTCCAAATTGTCCAAGCCGTTCTTGCTGGAAAATCACGTCACCCTTGGACGTCAGCCTAATTGCAATTGCTACTACAACGAGCAGGGGACTGCTGAGAAGCAGCAAGCTGGCGCTTCCCAGGACATCAATCACACGCTTCGCCACTCGAGGAAGACGCTTTCTTGAACCTCCCTTGGAGAGATCCGGATACAATCTGGTGTCCGCAACGGGATGGGCGCCATTTCCATTCCGGCTCTCAGGGAAAAGATGAATTGTGACAACCAAATTCGAGATGACTTCCCGGCTCAGCTCATCGTGAAGAGCGTTCATGATCTTTGAATGCAGGATCTCAGTGATCGGATTTTTGAGCTCCGGGCTGATTTCGGTAAAGATGACGCCGAGAATGACGCCATTCGTGTACCAGCCCACGAGATCAGTCTCGCGGGTGGATTTCAAAAGAACCGACGTCACCTGCGCCATGAAGCGGTCGGCTGCTCCGCCTTCACCAAACTCACTTGCGTCCAGCAGCATCAAAACAAATGGTTGGCGAGAGCGCTCCGCCCTCCGGCGCTCAAGCGTCAGCATGGTGTGGAACGTATCTTCTGGCAGGATCTCCGCTCGCCTGGCTACGAAGGATTCGAAAGCAGACATAACCTTTTGACCTGGGGAACGACGCTCACTCTGTTCCCCGATGGCCGAGATTCTCAAGTAGCTGTTCCCCATCTTCGTTTCATCCTCTTGCAAACATTACACTTAGCTTGGCTGAGGGCTAAAAAGTCGGATAAACTACGCCAACGCCGGTTCGAGCAAAGGCGAAATCGGGAGTGGTTGAACTGCGGCCGTCCGCACCGGGTGAATCGCGGAGACCAGGGACCTGTCAATTTCCAGCGCCACAGACCGGCGAAGCAACGAGACTGAAAGTACAATCCGACTAACTCCCTTGAAACCGATCAAAATTCCTTCGACACCGCACAACGCCCCATGTTCAATCCTGACCTGCTGACCTACTTCCAGATAAGGCCAAGGTTCAATCGCGAGCCCCGTGAAGACCACCTTCTGGATGGCTTGAATTTCGTAGTCCTCAACGGGAATAGGGATGCGGCCTCTTCCGACTACAGCGATCACGCCCGGGGTCACTAGGATAGGGAGGCGATTGTGTGCGTCAAAACGGCAGAACACATAGCCCGGGAACAGCGGAGCACTTACTTCCGTTGACCTGCCACACACTTGCTTCAGTGTCTTACAAGTTGGAAGAAAGGTTTCATATCCTTTGCCGGAAAGCAAAGTCGCCGTCGAACCCTCCCAACGAGTTCTCAGTTGGAGTGCATACCACCGGTCACCGCTGGACTGGATGTTCATTTGTCTTGGGAGCTCCCTCTCGACGACGGCGTCAAAAAGATGCTGATTACTTCATCTGATTAGGCTGGTGATAGGCTTACACTGCCAGCTACTCCCTTATTCGCAATCAACCTGCCATACAGCGCCTTGGGAAGCTGCCGCATGGCGCAGTGGATACATCGACCAACTCATTGATAATTAGAGACTTGTTTCCCGTGAGTTAAACCAACTGAAGAGCGAGGCCTCCGTGCAAGGAATCCTGAGGCGAAAGGTGAAAAGCGTTGCCAATAATTGACAATAGGTTTCCAAGATTGCACACAAACACCACGTTTCGACAAGAATAACGTCAAACAACGTATTTTCATGTACTTACATGAGCTTAACGAAGGGCGAAAACAGGTCGCCTCGACTTTCTATCTTTACGAGATTCCGAGGGTCTGCCAGGCATTAGTATCTTAGTGACTGAAGTCGGGACTTCGCTCGATTGCAGGCCACGCATGGATAGTCGCGTCGGCTTACTGAGATCAGCCAGGCGGTGCTCGTTAAGGAGAACCGCTATCGGAGTCGTTTGGGGACTAGTCGCGCGGTGAAAAGCTATGCCACTATTAGGTAAGTTGTGAGCATTGTCTCTGCCCGCTTTGCCTCCTAAGGCGCGGCGGTTTAGATAACCCATTCGTTTTCAGCTGTTTATGGTCCGTACGTCGCACTGAACATGGCAAATTGCTTGCTAAACTCTAGAGTGTCTGTTGGCGAGCGCAGCTTTCTGGCAAGTCCCTTTTTCCCTTTAGGATAGAGAAGATTGGGATCGAAAAGCGTTGATCGGTCATATGAAACGCCGCAAATCGCGGGAGTACGTTCAGGAGTGAAATGGTGCGAGTTCTAGTTACTGGGCATAAAGGCTACATTGGCACCGTCATGGCGCCCATGATCGCCGATGCGGGCCACCAGGTGGTCGGACTGGACAGTGATCTTTTCGAACAGTGCACATTTGGCGAGGCCCCGAGGGAGTTCCCCTCCATTCGAAAAGACCTCCGCGACATCGAACATTCGGACCTGGAAGGGTTTGATGCTGTGATTCATCTTGCCGGACTTTCCAACGATCCGCTCGGCAACCTAAACCCTGACTTGACCTACGACATCAATCACCATGCCTCTGTCCGTCTCGCACGTTTAGCCAAAGAGGTGGGAGTCAAACGATTCCTGTTTTCCTCTTCCTGCAGCACGTACGGCGCAGCGGGCGACAAGATTTTGGATGAGACTGCCGACTTCAATCCCGTTACGCCTTATGGCCGCTCCAAGGTTCTTGTCGAGCAGGAAGTAGCAAAACTGGCAGGGTCAAACTTTAGCCCTACTTTCCTCCGCAACGCCACGGCTTACGGCGTTTCGCCACGACTCCGATTTGACCTTGTACTTAACAATCTGACCGCGTGGGCTCTGACGACGGGCCGAGTGTTCATCAAGAGCGATGGCACTCCGTGGCGCCCGATCGTGCACATCGAAGATATTTCTCGCGCTTTCCTTGCGGCCCTGAACGCACCGGTTGACGTGATTCACAATCAGGCTTTCAACGTGGGACGCACCGAGGAGAATTACCAGATTCGCGACCTCGCGGAAATTGTGAAGGAAACCGTGCCCGGCTGCGGCATCGAATTTGCCGCCGACGCGGGGCCGGACAAGCGTTGCTACCGGGCGGATTTCAGCCGTATTGCAAAGACGCTTCCAGCGTTTCGGCCGAAATGGGATGCCCGGCGCGGCGCGCGCGAACTCTACGAGACCTACAAGAAGGTGGGACTGAAGGTCGAGGACTTCGAGGGGCCGCGCTATAAGCGCATCGACCATATCCAGGGATTACTGGCCTCGGGCCGGTTGAATCCGGACCTTCGCTGGCAGACGGTCGAAACCGAGCCCGCGCTGCAAGCCAAGGGTTCCTGAACCGTTTTGGCGGCGGGTAAAACTTGATTTTTACGGAGACGAAGCTGCCTGGTGCATATGTGATCGAAGTGGAGAAGCGCGAAGACCAGCGCGGGTTTTTTGGCCGAACGTTTTGCAGGGAGGAGTTTGAAGCCCACGGGCTGAACTCGCAGGTCGTGCAGTGCAACACTTCGTTCAATAAACGGAAAGGCACATTGCGAGGGATGCATTTTCAGGCCGTTCCGTTTGCTGAAGCCAAGCTCGTGCGATGTACATCGGGATCGATTTATGACGTCATCATTGACTTGCGGCCTGCGTCCAGAACGTTCAAGCAGCACTTTGCCGTCGAGCTTTCGGCAGCGAACCACCGAATGCTGTACATCCCAGAGAATATGGCCCACGGATTCCAGACGCTGGAGGACGACACAGAAGTCTTCTACCAGATGTCACAAATGTTCTCCGCGGAACATGCACGCGGCGTCCGCTGGAACGATCCCGCGTTCGGAATCGAATGGCCCGCGGACGAACGAATCATCACTGAGAGAGACCGGAATTATCCAGACTTTGTTGCGTGAAAATGGCGCAAAGATCTTGAACGCAAGCGCACTCCAGAACGGATTGGATTCCCTGACCGAGGGCCAAGCGATGTACCGCTTGATCTCGGAGCTCTATCCCATTTGCCGCAGCATCACAGGGGACGGGCTTCGCCAGACTCTTCGCCGGCTCCAGGAGCAGATTCGGCTCGAACTGAGCGAAGTTCCCACCGGCACGCAGGTATTCGATTGGACGGTGCCGAAGGAATGGAATATCCGCGACGCTTACGTAAAGAACGCTCGAGGCGAGCGTGTCGTAGATTTCGAGAAATCGAATTTACACGTGGTGAATTACAGCGTGCCTGTGAATCGCCGGATGCCATTCGCGGAGTTGAAAGACCATCTGTTCGCGCTTCCAGCACATCCCGATTGGATTCCTTACCGGACTTCCTACTACAAAGAAAGCTGGGGATTTTGCATTTCTCAACGGCAACTTTCGGCGCTGAAAGATGCTGAATATGAAGTTTGTATTGACTCGACTCTGGAAGACGGCCATTTGACTTATGGCGAGTACTTTCTGCCAGGAGAGATTCGGGACGAAGTGCTGATCTCCTGCCACACCTGCCACCCATCCCTGTGCAACGACAATCTGTCTGGAATCGCCCTTGCAGCTTCTCTGGCGCGCGCGCTGGCAGTCGCGCCGCACCGTTATTCGTACCGTTTCTTGTTCGTTCCGGGAACGATTGGCGCGATTACCTGGCTCGCACGGAACGAGGACAAGATTCCGCACATCAAGCATGGTCTGGTATTGACCGGCGTGGGCGATGCCGGAGAGTTGCATTACAAGAAAAGCCGGGGCGGGAATGCAGAGATCGACCGCGCGGTTGCGCATGTGTTGCAGCATTCCGGGCAGCCGCACAAAATTTTGGAATTTTCGCCTTACGGTTACGACGAGCGGCAGTATTGCTCACCGGGAATCAATCTTCCGGTCGGCAGGCTTTCGCGCACTCCCCACGGCACTTTTCCGGAATACCACACGTCGGCGGACAACCTGGAATTCGTTCACCCGGAAAAACTGGCGGATGCATTGACGGCATGCCTGACGATTTTTTCTCTCCTGGAAAACAACCAGACGTACATGAACTTGAACCCCAAGTGTGAGCCGCAACTTGGCAAGCGTGGTTTATACCGCATGGTGGGAGGGTCGGCCGATGCGGGGCTCAGTGAGATGGCCATGCTGTGGGTCCTCAATCAATCGGACGGGAGAAATTCTTTGCTGGATATTGCCGAACGCTCGGGGTTGAGCTTCGATTCGATTCAGAAGGCGGCCCGCGCTCTCGAGGAACATGAACTTTTGCGGAAGGATTTCAAATCAGTGCCGCAGGCGGCTCGTTGAGCCTGCGGAAAGGACAATTGGAATGAATTCGATCATTATCGATGCATCGGCGACCGACGAAAAGCGGCGCGAACTGCTGTATCGCGGGCAATTGCTCGTTTATTCGCCAACGCGAAGCTCGCTGGCCCTTGTTGAATTCGCGCGCAAGATGGCCGAAGAGGCGTTTCATCCCCACGATCCGGAAATCGCGCAATATCATTTTCACGTCGAGCGCTATGCGGCGATTCTGGCGGAGATGAAACCGAAATTCATCCACGCTCCCGAATCGAAAAGGTGCATCCAAGGCATGTTGCGCGAAATCGGAGCAGACGCGGAGAAAACCTACTTTGATGTACCGCGGATGCGCACGTCGACAAGCGACGACTATTTGACTTCCGGAATTGCTTACGCGTTCCATCCGCATCGCGACACCTGGTACTCCGCGCCGATGTGTCAGATCAACTGGTGGATGCCGATTTATCCGATCGTTGCGGAAAACGCCATGGCTTTTCACCCGCGCTATTGGGGCAAGGCTGTGCGCAACGGCTCGGCCGGATACAACTACGACGAATGGAATCGCACCAGCCGTCACAATGCGGCGCAATTCGTTAAGCAAGATACGAGAGTGCAGCCCAAAGCAGAAGAGCCGATGGAACTTGACCCGCAAGTCCGAGTGATCGCGCCGCCGGGGGGCATTTTACTTTTCTCTGCGGCACAAATGCATTCGAGCGTGCCGAATAATTCGGGACGCACGCGGTTCAGCATCGATTTCCGGACCGTGAATATCGACGATGTCGCGGCGCGTCGCGGCGCGCCAAATGTGGATTCGGCCTGCACCGGTACAACCATGGGTGATTACTTGCGCGGAAGGGATCTGGCGCATATTCCTCAGGAATATTTTTCGTCGTATCAGGCGCAGCCGCCGATTACAAAGGCGGAGGAGTTTGAGGCGGCCGCGTCGGTCCACGCAAGCTGATTATTCGAAAGCCGAAAAGGTTCAGCTGCCGATTTTGCGGGTCCAAGCTCGAACACACGTTCGTGGACCTGGGGATGTCTCCCTTGTGCGAGAGCTTTCTTCCCGGGGATCACTTGAACGAGATGGAGCCGTTTTATCCGTTGCATGCTCAGGTGTGTGGGAACTGCTTCCTGGTGCAGCTGCAGACCTATGTGACGCCGGAGGACATCTTCAGCGATTACGCATATTTTTCGTCGTACTCGGACTCGTGGCTCGCACACGCCAAAAAGTACACGGATCAAATGGTAGAGCGATGCGGCCTCGGCGCGAATAGCTTTGTGGTTGAACTGGCGAGCAATGATGGCTATCTGCTTCAGTATTTCGTCGAGAAGCGTGTTCCGGTGCTGGGAATCGAGCCGGCGGCGAACGTGGCGGAAGTGGCCAAGAAGAAGGGTGTGCCCACGCTCGTGAAATTCTTTGGCCGGGAAACGGCGCGCGAGCTAGCCGCCGCAGGAAAGCAAGCGGACCTGCTTCTGGGTAACAACGTGCTCGCGCAGGTGCCGGATTTGAATGATTTCGTTGCCGGAATGAAGATTCTCCTGAAAGCCTCGGGCATTATCACCATGGAGTTTCCCCATTTGCAACGATTAATGGAGGAAAACCAGTTCGACACAATATATCACGAACACTTTTCCTATTTTTCGTTCCTCACGGCAGAGAAAATCTTCGCGGCGCACGGATTGACGCTCTTTGATGTGGAAGAACTTCCGACCCACGGAGGTTCGCTGCGAATCTACGGACGGCACAAGGAAGATTCCTCGAAGCCGGTCAGCGCGCGGGTCACCGGACTGCGCCAGCGTGAGGAAGCTGCCGGCTATACGCGATTGGAAACGTATTCGCGTTTTGCCGAACAGGTCAAGGAGACAAAGAGAAAGCTGCTTGAATTCCTGATTCAAGCCAAGCGCGGCGGAAAAAAAATCGCCGGCTACGGCGCACCCGGCAAGGGCAATACCTTACTGAATTATTGCGCCATTCGAAGCGATTTTCTGGACTATACCGTGGACCGCAATCCCTACAAACACGGCCGGTTTTTGCCGGGCACGCACGTCCCGATCTTTCCGCCGGACCGGATCTATGAGACCAAGCCGGACTTTTTGCTAATTCTGCCGTGGAATTTGAAGGATGAAATCATCGAGCAGAACGCCTTTATTCGCGAGTGGGGCGGCAAGTTCGTCGTTCCCATTCCCGAGGTACAGATCCATGAGTAATGTTCGTTTGGCTGAAATCAACGTGGGGAGAGCAGATGGCGGCTGTTCCCGGGTCTCTGACAAATGGCTGCATGTCCCTGCTTCACGGCTAGGTAAGGAGTAACGCAGATGAAAGTCGTTATCTTTTGCGGCGGACTCGGAATGCGCTTGCGGGAGTATGCTGATAATGTCCCCAAGCCCATGGTTCCCATTGGCTACAGGCCGGTTTTGTGGCACGTCATGAAGTATTACGCGCATTTCGGCCACAAGGACTTCATTCTGTGCCTGGGCTACCGCGCCGATGCCATTAAGCAGTACTTCCTCCATTACGACGAGTGTGTCTCCAACGACTTCTCGCTCTCAAAGGGAGGGAAGGATCTGCAGCTCTTCAACAGCGACATCCATGATTGGAACATCACCTTTGCCGAGACTGGGATGCATTCCAATATCGGCCAGAGACTGAGAGCGGTGGAGAAATACCTGGCGGGCGAAGAGGTCTTCCTCGCAAATTACGCGGATGGCCTGACGGATCTCCCCCTTCCCAATCTCATCGAGTTCTCTAGGAATCACGGCAAGATCGCTACTTTTGTTTCTGCGAAGCCCAACTTGACGTACCACGCCGTTTCCGCAGGCTCGGACGGCGCGGTCAGCGAAATCAAAGCCATTCGCGATTCGGATCTTCGCATCAACTGCGGGTACTTCGTTCTCAAGCAGGAAATTTTCAAATACCTCCGAAACGGAGAAGAACTCGTGCTGGAGCCTTTCCAGCGGTTGATTCAGCAAAAGCAGTTGATGGCTTATCGATACGACGGCTTCTATGCTTCCATGGACACTTTTAAGGACAAGCAGCAGTTGGATGACCTATACGCTCGAGGCGAGGCACCTTGGGAGC
>WNFP01003155.1_pt1 | contig 13195 bp, 11 predicted proteins | sample 5400201 | NCBI WGS metagenome assembly WNFP01 (sample SAMN13153355, study PRJNA577476) | soil metagenome | isolation source: 115 cm saprolite under Madrone tree | place: USA:California | collected 2016-06-14
CGCGACCAGGCCGACTACAACATTGCCTATCTCTATTATTTCCGTGGGGAATACAGCCGCGCAATTGAAATGCTGCTCGCCACGCGGCGCGCCTGCGAAACGACCGGTGACGCGTACCGCTTCGCGCTTTGCCATCTGGACCTTTCCGACATTTACCTGGAGCTGAACTTAAGCGAAGAAGCGCGAGAGATGGCGCACGAGGGATTCTTGCGCTTCGAGAAGTTGGGAATCGGGTACGAAGCGGCGAAGACGCTGGCCAATGAAGCCATCGCCTACGGGCAGCAGGGCAAGACGCTGCAAGCGCTGGAGCGCTTTGCCAAGGCGCGGGAAATGTTTTCGCGGGAAAAGAATCTCGTCTGGCCGTGGCTCCTCGATTTGTACCAGGGCTTGCTCTTGTTTCACGAGGGGCGCTATTTCGAGGCCCGCAGACTATGTGCGGCCGCCGCAGAGTTTTTCGACGGCAGCCCGCTGCCGGGAAAAGCACTCCTGGCGCGATTGCTGCTCGCTCGGATCGCGCTGCAGGTCGGCGATTCGGCGGCAGCGGAAACAGAAATGAAAGCGGCGGTAGCCAAGCTTTCAAACTTACAGGCGACGGTATTGGCGTACCAGACGCACTTGCTGCTGGGCCAAATTGCCTGGAATCGCGGAGATCGCGGCGCAGCCTATGCCGCCTACCAGGAGGCGCGCAAGGCTCTGGAGGCCTTGCGGACGCGCTTGCACAGCGAGGAACTAAAAATCGCCTTTGTGAAGAATCGCTTGCAAGTGTACGAGGCCATGGTGGCCCTCTATCTCGATCCCGCGAACACCGAGATTTCGGTCGACGAAGCGTTTTCCTGCATCGAGGCCGCGAAGTCGCGCAGCATGATCGACATGATTTTTCAGAGCGGGCAAAGCTTGCCCATGGGAGAAGCGGGTCAGAGCGAGTTCGTCAGGAAGATTCGTGATTTACGCGAGGAATTGAATTGGTATTACCACCGCATGGAATTGGAACAGCTTCGGCCAGAGGAGAGGTCGCAAGAACGCATCGAGCGTTTGCGCCAGGAAGCGCAATCACACGAGAACGAGCTGCTGCGCGCGCTGCGCGAATTGCCGGCTCAGGAAAGGGAAAACGCGACTCTGGAGGCCCCCTCGGATTTTTCCGTGGCCAAGCTGCAGGCGAGCCTGCCGCCCGCCACGGTGCTGGTGGAGTATTACTCGACGGGGGACCGTTTGCTGGCTGCCGTGGTCAGCCGCGGCGGGATTGAGATTGTGCCGGTTAGCGTGGTCTCTCGCGTTACCAATCTCTTGCACTTCCTGCGTTTTCAGTTTGCAAAATTTCGCATGGGGACAGCGTACACGGAGCGCTTCGCGCAACCCCTGCTGCGCGCAACCCTGGGGCACCTGGAGGGCTTGTATCGCGAGTTGATCGAGCCGATTCGCGAACGCTTCGCCGGCACCCACGTGGTGTTTGTGCCCCATGGGCCGCTTCACTTCCTGCCGTTTCACGCGCTGCGCAATGGCGAGGAATACCTGTGCGATGCGTTTACGGTCTCTTACGCTCCGAGCGCGACGGTCTTCGGTTTGTGCCAGCAAAAGGCGGCGAGCAAGAGCCGCAACTCGCTGGTTTTGGGGATTCCAGATGAGCGCGCGCCGTTCATATTGAGCGAAGTGCAGTCTGTGGCAGCGCTGCTCCCCCAAACGGAACTCTTTGTGGGCACACAGGCTACGGCGCAGGTGTTGCGGGAGCGTGGGCCCGAGGCCGCATTGCTGCACGTGGCGACGCACGGCATCTATCGCCAGGACAACCCGATGTTCTCCGCGATAAAGATGGGTGACGCGTACTTGAACTTGTACGACCTCTATCAAATGCGCTTGGGAGCGAAGCTCGTCACACTAAGCGGCTGCGCCACGGGGATGAACTTCGTGGCCGCGGGAGACGAGCTGCTTGGCCTGCAACGCGGGCTGTTTTGTGCAGGCGCCACTTCGCTGCTGCTGTCGCTTTGGGATGTCCATGACCGCAGCACAGCGGAGTTGATGCAGGAGTTCTACCGTGGCTACATCGCGTCGGGGGACATGGCCGCGTCTTTGCGAGCGGCAATGCTTAGGGTGAGGGCGCAGAATCCCCATCCCTACTTCTGGGCGCCCTTTGTGCTGGTTGGGAAAGTCGCAGAAAATAAGCCACTTAGCTGATCTCGCCTCCCCAGCTCCCCCCTATACTTTTTCGAGCTCCACATTCCCTTATATGCTGAGGCCAAACAATTTACCACCGGCTGCTGGGGAGCAGACGGCGCGAAAGGTTGGGGGGAACGGCAATGAAGCATTTTACGACAGAGGAATGGGTTGATTTCGCAAACGAGTTCGTTGGGATAAGCCAGCGGAAGAAGATGGACCGGCACCTCGAGGAAGGCTGCTTGCGATGCAAGAAGACATTGTCACTGTGGCAGAGGGTCCGGCAGACGGCGAAATCGGCGGCCGAATGCCTGCCGCCGGAGCGCGCCGTACGCATTGCAAAAGCAGGGTTTGCGGCTGCGCGGTTGCAGGGTACGGCGGCCCGCGTGCCGGGGTTAGTGCAGGTTCTGTTCGACAGCTTTCTGCAGCCCTTGGTCCAAGGGGCTCGATCGTCAGCCTCGGGAACGCGGCAAATGCTCTATCGCGCAGAGCCCTATCAGGTGGACTTGCAAATTGAAGCCAAACCCGGCGCAAAAGAACTGGTGGTCACTGGTCAATTGCTGGACTTGCGGAATCCGGACGCCCCTGGCCGAGATGTACCTTTGATCATTTCAAACCTCCGCGGGCATGTGGTGCGGACGGTGACAAACCAGTTTGGAGAGTTTCGAGAAGAGATCCAATCCAGCAGCGATTTGGAAATCAAGCTCCCCGGGGAGAATGAGAAAGCGGTGATCATATCGCTCCGGGACGCACTTGGACGGCCGCCAGATCAGGTGAATTAGGTCTGCCAAATTCAGGTAGATCCTGTATTGCTCCTTGGCTGCCGCGGGGGCTACATTTTTCCTCGGTAAGACGGTACTGGTACTTGATTCCAGGGCGGGTAAGGTCGGACGGGACACTCGTACTATTGGCGGCCTCGGTGGGCCAATTAACAATTTGGGCTCGCGCCAAAGCTGACTTAGACGAGCTATTCACGGTACGGGAGAACCCGGAAGGGGTCAAGTCTATGAAACGCAAATTACTCTCAGCGGTGATCATTGCGGTGCTGACACTGGCGGCAGCGAAACCTGCCGCAGCGCAGCAGCGGTATATAGTTCGCACCACCGGCGGCCTCAACTCGGTGCTGAGCCTGTGTTTATCGGCAAACTGCCAGGTGCAAGGTTCCCTGGACGGACCGATCGGGCAGACCTATCTGGTCACGACCACCAGCAACATCTTGCAGGCCTTGGTAGGCGGCGTCGTGAATTTCCTGGAGGCACTGCTGGGGATTCAGAGCATTGAGCCGGACCACTTGCTGCCCATGCCACTGCCGCCGATCAATAACGCGCCCTACGGACTTACCGATACCACGCCGATGAACTATTTCGGCACTGCGGTGACCCACGGTTACGCGGCACAACCGGCCGGGCAGATCATTCGCCTAACCGATGCTCAGAAAGGCTTTGGAGTCACTGGCGCGGGAATCGTAGCTGTGATCGATACCGGTGTGGACGTCAACCATCCGGTTCTCGCTAAGGTCCTGCTACCTGGATATGACTTTACGCGCAACCAGCCGGGAGCTTCGGAATGGCTGGATTGGCAAAACGGAACTTCGTGCGGAAGTACCTCAAGCCAGCCGTCCGGTGCCGTGCAACAGGAGAGCGCGGCCATCCTGGATCAGGAATCCGCCGCAATTCTCGACGGGCCACCCTGCGGGGCATTTGGCCACGGCACGATGACTTCGGGAGTGGTGCATCTGGTGGCGCCCCATGCGTTGATCCTTCCACTGAAGGCGTTTTCCCTTAGCGGGACCGGGTATCTCTCGAACATCATTGCAGCGCTGTACTACGCCGTGCAGCACAACGCAAACGTCGTGAATATGAGTTTCGATCTCTCCACGCCTTCGCCCGCGCTGGCGCAGGCGGTTTCTCGTGCATACCACGCGAACGTTGTCTTGGTTGCTGCTGCCGGCAATGAAAACACCAGCGCCCGCGTTTATCCTGCCGCCTTGAACGGGTACGTGATGGGAATCGCTTCCACAACCAATTGGGACACGCGGTCCTCGTTCTCGAACTATGGCTCCGCGGATGTATGGATCGCAGCCCCCGGCGAATACGTGATCAGCACGTTCCCCGGCGGTGGTTATGCCGCTGCGTCGGGAACTTCCTTCAGCTCGCCGCTCGCGGCTGGCACCGCGGCACTGCTGCTGAACGCAAAATCCGGGCTGAACCAATCGCAAGCCGCCAGTGCTCTTTCGCACGGCCGTCTCCTGACGCCGGACCTCAATCATGGACGCTTGGACGCATACCAGGCGATTTCTGCATGGGTGAACAGCTCAAGTAGCTCGAGCTCAACATCCAGCTCATCCGGCTCGTGCTTCCTCTTGTGCTTGTAGTCCCGGCACGGTCTGACGAAGCTTCGGTCCTAACCATGGGCACTACACTTCACTGGGCACCGAATTCTCTGCGAATCAAGGAGGTCGAAGAGCAAGTCTCTGCGCTGCGCGGCTCGGTCATCTGCGCGTTCAACCAACTCCTCGACCTCAAGGACCTCAATACCGGAGTGCACAGCACACGCTTGGCGGAGTGGGGCATGCGCGTGGGCCAGGAACTCGGCCTCGAAGAGCCCCTTCTTGCCAACTTGGAGATCGCCGCGCTTCTTCACGACATCGGCAAAGTTGGGATCCCGGACGCGATCCTGCGCAAGCCCGGAAAATTGGAACCGGATGAATACGCGCTGATGAAGAAGCATCCGGAGTATGGCTGGGCCGTGCTCCGCATGCTGCCGGGATTCGAGCGCGCCGCGCTGGACATTTTGCATCATCATGAATCGTTCGACGCGAAGGGCTATCCCGCCGGCTTGAAAGAAACGGAAATTCCCATCGTCTCGCGCATCGTCTCGGTCATCGACGCGTTTGACGCTATGGTTTCCTCGCGGCCGTACCGCAAGGGGCTGCCGTTTGACGAGGCGGTGCGACGGCTGATTCTTGCTAGCGGCACGCAGTTCGACCCCGTTGTGGTGCAATGCTTCCTTTCCTTTGCGCAGACCGAGATGGCTGGAGTGTTCGCTGCCGCAGGCACTTCAGTTTCTACCGCGCTGTGAATTGACCCACGATATCTCGATGCAAGCTGCTCAGTAAGTTGTTGATATCCCACTGGATACAGACGCGCCAAAGCCCAGGTGTCGGTTCGATTCCGACAGGGCGCTCCTTCCCCAATCCTCATCCTCTGAAAAAAATCCTCTGAAAAAATTAATTTCAGGGTGAAGTTTCTGCCGCGTTCCCGTTACAATCTGCGCGGCCGATTTTCGCTCCCATCCTATGGAAAAGATGCAAATTGCGGTGGGCAGTGCGCGGCGACCGAAACTTGCCGCGGTGAGTGAGGCAATCCGTGATTTTGGCCCGCTGCTGGCGCCCGGTGTGGAGTTCGACGTCGTTGGGGTGGAGGTCGAGAGCGGCGTCGGGCACACGCCTGCCAACCGCGCCGAATTGATGCAGGGAGCGCGGCAACGCGTCGAAGCGTTGGTGCGCCTGGCGAGCGAAAAGGCGGAATCCTGGCGATATTTTGTCGGGCTGGAGGGCGGGCTGGACGTTATCCAAGAGCAAGGCAGTCGGCGGGTCCTGCTGGAGAGTTGGGCCTACGTATCGGATGGCCGCAACGGGCATTATGGACGATCGGGCGGCGTCGAGATCCCTGACGCCCTGGCCCACGAAGTCTTGGAGAATGGCGTGGAGCTATCCGTGGCCATCGATAACTTCGCGGGAGCGGTGGGAATTCGCGACGCGCAAGGCGCCTGGGGCGTGCTGTCGAGCGGGTTGATTAGCCGCACGGAAGCATTTCGCGTGGCCGTGCTTGCGGCCTTTGCCCCTTTTTATAACGCGAAGATGTATCATGCCGCGTCGGCTGCGCGATAATAGAGGGGAGCCGTTTGGTGTCAGCGGGAGTAAAGGGCATTTCGCCAGGAGAAGCCAGTGGACATTGTCAAAGGCAACATGGGCTGGATCGAAGTTGTGGTCGGCCCCATGTTTTCCGGTAAAAGCGAGGAGTTGATCCGCCGCCTCCGGCGCGCGGAAATTGCCCGGCAGCGCGTCCAGATTTTCAAGCCCGCGATCGACGAACGCTACGCTGCGAACGAGATTATTTCGCATTCCGGACTGGGCATCGCCTCGGACAACGTTTTGAAAGCCGGCGAAATCCTGGACAAGTTGCAACCGCGCACGGAAGTGATCGGGATCGACGAGGCGCAATTTTTGGGTGACGAAGTCGTGGATGTCTGCACCAAGCTCGCCAATTTGGGCAAGCGCGTGATCGTCGCCGGCCTCGACACCGATTACCGCGGCCGGCCCTTTGAGCCCATGCCCCGGCTGCTGGCCATTGCGGAAGAGATCACCAAGCTGCTGGCCATTTGCGTACGCTGCGGTAATCCGGCGGTGCACACGCAGCGCCTGACGGAAAGCGAAGAGTTGATCGAGGTGGGCGCCATGGGAATGTACGAAGCGCGCTGCCGCCGCTGTTTCGAGCCGAACCCGGAGCAGGCACGCGAAAAGAAAGACACGCCACTGCTGATCCGCAACCGCGCCGCCAAGCCCTGAACCAAAACTTCCTAAAATCTTCTTGACAAATGTTAGCTCCTGGGTTATAATCCTTAACGTAAATAAGTCCGTTCAGGCCAGCTACTTACTCAAATCCCGCAAATCGCAACCAGTAACTCCTTTAGAATCCGCAGATCCAGGCTCGTTACGGTTAAGTCCTTTATAATCTGCAGTTACGAAAACAGGGGGAGGGGGGCACCCTATCAACTTGGACATGCGCCCTTGAGGTCACAACCGTCTTCCGGCACACTGGCGCGGGTTTGCGGTCACATACTAGCCTCACTGGACGTACACATGCGCATCGATTCCAAAGCTCCCACCCGAGTGGACCTTGCTGGCGGGACCCTCGACATCTGGCCGCTCTATTTATTTCATCCCGGCGCGGTCACCGTGAATGCCGCCATCACCCGGTACGCTTCCTGCCGGATTGAAACGCAGGCCCTGGGCGATATCCGCATTCGGCTGATTTCCCGGGACACCAGGCGCGAGGAAAATTTCGCGTCATTCCCGGAATTGGTAAAAGGAAAGCGTTACAAACTGCCGCTACTCGCGGAAATCGTAAAATTCTTTCAGCCGCAGGGTGGCTTTACGCTGACTACCGATTCGGAAGCCCCGGCAGGCGCGGGAATCGGTGGATCGAGCGCAATGGCTGTGGCGATTTGCGCCGCACTCGACCGCTACACGGGAGCGGGCAAAAGTAAAGCCGACTGGATCCACATTAGCCGCGACGCGGAAGCGATCGTGATTCACGTTCCTACCGGAACGCAAGACCACTATCCGCCAGCCTTCGGTGGCGCCGCAGCCATCGAGCTGCCGCCGGGCGGCGAGCGGCGCACGGAACTGCGCGTCGACTTATCAGAGCTGGAACGCCGGATCGTGCTCTGCTACACGGGCAAGCCCCGCAAGTCGGCGATCAACAACTGGGACGTCTTCCGCGCGCACATCAATGGCGATAAAGCAGTGTTTGGCAACTTGGCCCGCATTTCCGAGGTGGCGCAGGAATTGCGCGGCGCGCTCGAGCGCTCCAACTGGGTGGAAGTCGGGCGATTGATGCGCGAGGAATGGAGTTTTCGCAAGCGCAACCTGCCTACCATCACAACGAAGACCATCGACAGAATTGTCGCCGAAACACGGCGCAAGGGCGCTCTGGCCGGCAAGGTTTGTGGCGCGGGCGGGGGCGGCTGCGTGGTGTTGCTAATTGAGCCCGATACGCGCGAACGGGTTGAGGCGGCGGTAGTGGAGTCCGGCGGGGAAGTTCTCCCCATGAAGCTCGACCGTTCCGGTGTGCAGGTTAACGTGTCTTGAAAGCGTAAGGTGTTTCCCGGGAGAGGACCACTGTTCAGCGGGCTTTCCGCATCATAGAATATAGCTTGCGGGCCGGCTGGGGTGGCCCGGCGTGCGCGTATGCCGAAGTTGCTCATTGTCAGTTTGGGTTTGCTGTTGTTCGCCGACGCGGACATTCCGGGATCGGAGCGTCTGCGCTCGTCGCCTGCGCCGAGCGGGACTTTCTCGCATGGGGATGAAATCGGCGTGTTGCCCGACGACTCCGCAGGGGAGCAGCAGCCCGCGCAATCGGACGCCTCGAAGAAAGCGAAGGACGCGACACTCCAGGAATACTCGAAGCTGGAGCTGATTCGCTACGTTTCCGGCGAGTTTGCCAAGGCCACAAGGGACCTGCCTGCCGGCAAAGAAGGATTCTTGTTCTATGTGGGCAAGCCGCTGAGCCCGGAGGTGTTGCAGCGCGCGGTGGCTACGCACGGTGCCGCGGTGCACATCGGCGATAGCGCCCAAATCACGAAGCTGGAGTTCCGCGGCCATGCGATTGCTGTCGATGTGAACGGCGGCGGCCGCGGCAAGCGAAGCTGGCGCGACCACATTCAATTCGGCATGGGCGGGACGATGCCTACGGCGCGAACCACGACGACTGACCCCAATCAGGAAAATGGCCCGCCGGGCCTGCAGCCCGGAATGGGTAGCACTATTTTCCTGGAGTTCAGCAAAGCTGTGCCGGACTTGACGCCAGAGGAATTGAAGCAGATTCTTTCGCCCTTTTTGGATTTTGCAAAGCAGCGCTCCGCCTCGGTTCACTGGGTCGATACCCTGCCGCCGGAAATGAAGAAGGCCATTCAGGAGCGTCGGCCGACTGTGGGCATGGACCGCGAAGAAGTGATAGCCGCGATTGGCAAGCCGGAGCACAAAGTGCGCGAACGCGATTCCGAGGGAAATGAGATCGAGGACTGGATTTACGGCCAGCCGCCGTCAAAAACCGTTTTCGTCCGCTTCATGGGCGACCGCGTTACCAGCGTCAAACAATATCCCCAATAGTTTTCGCCATCCTTACCTGACCTGCGTTGACTTTTGTTGACGCAAACCATAGCATTTTAGGCTCCGCAGCGTGGCTGAAGTACGCATCGTGGCCCTGCCGCTTGCACGCATCCCCTTCGGAGGAAGAATGCCCATCAAGGTAGGTATCAACGGCTTCGGCCGTATCGGCCGGAACATCATGCGCACTGCGCTGGATGATAAAGACATTCAGTTCGTGGCCGTAAACGATGTCACGGACGCGAAAACGCTCGCGCACTTGCTGAAATATGATTCGATTTTAGGAAATTTGCCGCACAACGTGACGCACACGGACGATTCCATAGCGGTGGAGGGCAAGAGCTTCAAGGTATTCAAGACCAAAGATCCCGTCGAGATCGACTGGGCCTCGGTGGGCGCGAATATCGTCGTGGAATCGACCGGGCTTTTCACCAAGGGAGCGGATGCGAAGAAACACCTGCGCGGTCCGGTGAAGAAAGTGATTATTTCCGCGCCGGCGGATGGCCCGGACGCGACCTTTGTCCTCGGCGTGAACGACAATACGTACGAGCCAGCGAAGCACAATGTCGTTTCCAACGCTTCGTGCACCACGAATTGTCTGGCGCCGGTCGCCAAGGTTCTACAGGACACGTTTGGCATTCAAAGCGGGACGATGACCACGATTCACTCGTACACCAACGACCAGAAATTGCTCGATTTGCCGCACAAGGATTTGCGGCGGGCGAGGGCGGCGGCGATCAACATGATTCCGAGCTCCACGGGTGCGGCGAAGGCGTTGCACCTGGTGATTCCGGCGCTGAAAGGCAAGCTGGATGGATACGCCATGCGCGTTCCGACGCCGAACGTCAGCGTGGTGGATTTGACGGTGTTTGTCGACAAGCCGGCCACGGTGGCAAGCGTCAACGGTGCGCTGAAGGCCGCGGCCAGTGGGCCGATGAAGGGTATTCTTGGGTACACCGAAGAAGAGTTGGTGTCCGCGGATTTCAAGGGCAACCCTAATTCCTCGATTGTCGACGCCGGTTACACCAAAGTGGTGGGCGACCGCTGCGTGAAGGTGCTGGCCTGGTACGACAACGAGTGGGGATATTCCTGCCGCTGCCGCGACTTGATCAAATTCATGGCGTCCAAGTTCTGAGCGCGCCCTGCGCGCTGTTGCAGGTGCCGCTTCCGCACCGAGTTCCGAGACCTGAAAACTAGAAGCTATGAACAAGCTGACCATTAACGATCTGGATTTGCGCGGCAAGCGTGTCTTTATTCGTGTCGACTTTAATGTGCCGCTGAAGGGCGGTGCGATCACGGATGACACACGCATCCGCGAGACGCTGCCTACCCTGCGGTTGGCCATCCAGAAGGGAGGGCGGCTGGTGCTGGCCTCGCACCTTGGGCGGCCCAAGGGCGGACCAGAACCGCAGTATTCGCTGGCGCCGGTGGCGAAGAAGCTTCAGGAGCTTCTGGAGCGCAACGTGGGTTTTGCGAGCGATTGCGTCGGAGCGGATGCGGAAGCAAAGAGCAAGGCGCTGGTTGACGGCGGCGTGCTGCTTCTTGAGAACGTGCGATTCCACGCCGAAGAAGAAAAGAACGACGAGACGTTTTCCAGGCAGCTTGCGGCGCTGTGCGATGGCGTTTTTGTTTGCGATGCGTTTGGTTCCGCGCACCGCGCGCACGCTTCGGTGGTGGGAATCACGCGCTTCGTAAAGCAGGCGGCGGCAGGGTTGCTGATGGAAAAGGAACTCGCTTACCTGGGCAAAGCGGTCACAAATCCCGCTAGGCCGTTTGTGGCGATTCTGGGCGGCGCGAAGGTCAGCGACAAGATCGAAGTCGTGGAAAACTTGATGAAGATTGCCGACGCGATGCTGATTGGCGGCGGAATGGCTTACACCTTCGAGAAGGCGCAGGGTTTGCCAATCGGCAAATCGCTGATGGAAAACGACAAGATCGATCTGGCGAAGCGTCTGTTGGCGGAAGCCAAGACAAAAAATTTCAAATTTTTGCTGCCGACCGACCATGTGATTGCGCCCGAACTTAAGCCTGACGCCAAGGCTACGATCTGCGACGTTCCAGCAACCCCTGCGGATCAGATGGGGCTGGATATCGGGCCGAAGACTATCGCCGCGTACTGCGCAGAAATCGCCACGGCTAAGACGATTGTGTGGAACGGGCCGATGGGCGTTTTTGAGATGCCCGCGTTTGCGAAAGGCACGCTCGAAATAGCGAAGGCGGTGGCAGCCGCCACCACCGCGGGTGCTGCGTCGATTGTGGGCGGAGGCGATTCCGTGGCGGCGGTGCATCAATCTGGATTGGCGAACAAGATTTCGCACATTTCCACGGGTGGAGGGGCTTCGCTGGAATTTCTTGCCGGGCGGAAGCTGCCTGGGGTAGAAGCCTTAACCAACAAGAGCTAAACACAGGTTCACAGAGAGAAGAGCACAGGCCACGGAAGATTCAGCTGAAAAAATGAGCCAAGCGAAACGGCGGCGGGTGATAGCGGGTAACTGGAAGATGTTCAAGACGCAAGCGGATACGCGCGCGTTTTTCTCGGCTTTTTTACCACTGGTGGTTGGCTTGCGCCATTGCGATATTGTGATCGCGCCGCCGTTCACGGCTATTCCCTCGGCCGTGGAGGCCACCCGAGGCAGTAGCGTCGCCATCGGAGCGCAAGACGTCTACTGGGAAAAAGAGGGTGCATTCACAGGTGAAATCGCGCCTCCCATGCTGGTGGAGGCGGGATGCCGTTACGTGATCATCGGGCATTCCGAGCGACGGCAGTTTTTCGGTGAAACCGAACAAACCGTGGCGAAAAAAACAAAAGCGGCGCTTGCCGCGGGTCTGACGCCCATCGTGTGTGTCGGCGAACTGCTGGAGCACCGCGAAGCCGGGCGCACCGAAGAAATTTGTGAGACGCAATTTTCAGGCGGCCCAGGCGCGTTGACCCCCGAAGAGTTCTCCCGTATTCTGGTAGCTTACGAGCCAGTTTGGGCGATTGGCACGGGCAAGACGGCCACGCCGGAAATTGCCGCAGCGGCGCACCGTTTCTTGCGGAAGTGCGCGGAGAGGAAATTCTCTTCGGACCAGGCCCGGGCATTGCGGATTCTGTACGGCGGCAGCGTCAAACCGGACAATATCCAGGGCTTGATGGCCCAGGAAGAGTTAGACGGCGCGCTCGTCGGCGGGGCGAGCCTGGACGCGAAGTCCTTCTCGTCGATCGTGAACGGCTGCGAAGCGGCGCAATAGTCGTCATACACCGGCGGCCGCATCTTTATGTTTTAGTGAGGTTGCAAAATGTCAGTTTGGATGAAGTGGGCGATTTCGTTGGCCCTGGGATTCGGATTTATCGTCCTGGGCTGGAGACTTTTCGATTCCCGCTGGTTTTCTTGGCTGTTGCCCACGTTTTTTGTGATCAACTGCCTATTTCTGATCATTGTTGTGTTGCTGCAGAGCGGGAAAGCAGCGGACATCGCGGGCGCATTCGGCGGCGCAGGCAGCCAGACCGCTTTTGGACCTCGGGGCGCGGCAACGGTGCTTTCGCGAGCGACTACGTGGTGCGCGGTTATGTTCATGGTGTGCGCACTGGCGCTGGTGCTGCACACGGACAAGAGCGTGGAGCAGGGTGGCTCGGTGCTCGAGAAATTCTCGAAGCCGGCTCCGAAGCCCGCGCACGTGACGCCGGCCAAGTCGCCAACCACGCCGCAGTCCGGCGTGCCACAGCCGGGCACGCCACAGTCAAGCGCACCAACCAGCAGCGCGCCAGCTCTGGGGACGCAGCAACCTGCGCAGCAGGCGCCTGCTCCCGCGCAACAACCGAAGAAACCATAGACGCTGGGCTCACTTTCAGCGAACCTCGCAATTCGCGCGGCTCTCAACTATAATCAACAAGCCTGCGAAATGCGGTAGTGGCGGAACTGGCAGACGCACCAGCTTGAGGGGCTGGCGGTAGCAATACCGTGGAGGTTCGAGTCCTCTCTACCGCACCATTTCTAATTAACCAAGACGAGGAGCCGATTAGGGAAGACTAGTGAGCGTTTGAGGTGCGTTCGTGAATGTCGCGAGCCTCGGCCAGCCATTTCTCCAGAACTAGCTGGTCCTTTTGCTCCATGCGGGTGAACACCACACCCATGCCGTTTCTGCGAACATTCATTATCTGGCCTTGGGCCGTGA
>WNFP01010654.1_pt1 | contig 13192 bp, 7 predicted proteins | sample 5400201 | NCBI WGS metagenome assembly WNFP01 (sample SAMN13153355, study PRJNA577476) | soil metagenome | isolation source: 115 cm saprolite under Madrone tree | place: USA:California | collected 2016-06-14
AATCCGCCAAAGACGATCATTTCGCTGCCGGTCCAGACCGCAGTGTGGCTGTCTCGGGCGGTGGGCAGGTTGATCGAGCTTGTCGCAGTCCAGGAGTCTGTAGAGGGAGTGTACCTTCCGCCGCTATCCAGATCGCTGCTGCCGTTGGACCCGCCCCAGACAATCATTTCACTGCCGGTCCAGAGTGCCGTGTGGAGGTATCGTGCGATCGGCGCGTTGGTGAGGTTAGTAGCTGTCCAGGTATCGTCAGTGCATTGAATGTCTTCGGGAATCTCGGGAATAGTGTACGCCGCATCTGTTGACCTTGTTGCCACCGACGTGCCGGGTTCCCCTTTCAGCCATGCAGACCCAAAGGGATTTGTACTGTTTTGACCCCGAAAATCGGCAGTTAAACGCTCTGCTAACACCGGTCTGGCCAGACACTCGGCGATCACAAAGGGATCGTTGCCGAGCGCCGAAAAGAGTTCGCGCAGCACATCGGGCTGCTTCGTGTCCCTTGCCATGCGATCCATTTCGGTCTGTAACTGCTCAGCCGTAATTGGCCGTGACCAGTAGTCATCCAGCGCTTGCGAGTTGCGCAAATAATCTTCGACTTTCGTTTCCAGTTGCGCCCGAGACATCACCGCATCGAGCGATGGTTTAGGCTCGGCATTTTCCCCGCCGTTGCGGGGCCAGATGCGATGACGCCAGTAAACCTCTTCAATTGCCCTCTGGTAAGCTAGTCGCTCTGCAAACGTCAGTCCCGCGACTGCGGGATTGGCGGCCTTCGCTTTCGCTTCAGGACGAAACGAAGGCATCATCAAAGTTCCGGCCAACAACACAAGCAGGTAAAACGCGCCTCGAAGAAGATGCGCTCTAGTTGGGGGGGCAATTCGCTTTTTCATCGCTACGCTTCAAAAACCTCTACAGGAAATCGGCGACGAGCATCTCCTTACTGGAAGCGCGCTAAAGATGTCGAGAATTTTCTTGCTGGCGACGCCGCATCACTTTGCGGCAGTGGTCCTCGCCGCGGCGAACGCCGGCGCAGGTGTCTGGCACAAACGCCTCTACAACGAGAGGCGGGTTCGTCGGCGATGGGATCCTCGACTGCCTATGCTCGTTTCGGTCCGCCGAGCAGGTTCAATTGCATCATTACGATCTCGCCGCCCTCGTTTAGCTCGAGGTTCGCGATTTCGAACATTGGCGCGCCTTCGGCAGGGCCTGGTCCCGCGCCGGGCAATTGAACAATGACCTGCTTCGAGTTCGAATTGAGAATCACCGAGGCAATCTCGAGTGACGGCGAAAACTCGAGCGTGCTGATCTGGAACGGAACCGTGATGAACACAGCGGCGCGTCCCTGTGGCGACGGGGTGAGTTGGACCGGTGCGGTCTCGGAATTGGGAACCACTTGCAATCCAGCGACTGCGAATGACGGCATGCCAGCCATGGTAGGCCGTTGCTGTTGAGATGGCACGACGCGAATCGTGCCCAGCGCGCCCGCAACAGGCTGAATTCTGAGGACTTCAAAGGCGACCTGCAAATTCAACGCAGACTGAGCGCGTTGCGGCGAAGGCAAACGCATCGTCACGAGCTTTGATAAGGGGCGCACTTTTAAGACACCCATCTTAAAGCTCGGCGTCAATTGCATGGCTGCAATCTCGAAAGAGAAAGTGATCTGCACGGACGTTTGCGTCCCTGCAGGAGGTGGTTGCGGCTTTGCCACGGTCGGGGCGGGGGCTTTGTTTACTGGAGCGATTGGAGTTTGGGTTGTTTCTGGCATGGTTTCGGGTGTGGTTATTTGCGGAAATACGGGCTCAGTGAAAATAGCACTTGGAAAATCGGGCACGGGCTCGGTCGTAGCTTCTTCTGTTGGGAATTGGTTGGCATCGGAGAAGATTTCTTGAGGCTGCCCCTGGCTGATCGCTTCGACTGCAAACTGCGGTGATGCTTCTACCTCGCCCCATGTGACCTCTGTACCGGCAAAGGTCTCACTCGGTGCCTGCTCGATCAATGCCGTTTCTCTCCCATCTCCGGAAAATTCATTCGATGCTTCCCCGAAGACTGTCGCTTCCTGTGCACCTTCGAAAATCTCACTCGGCTCTTTCGTTTCGGTCGCGGAAAGATCGGCGAACTCACTGACAGCGCGGCTCGTAATCACTTCAGTCGATGGGAACACGGCTGGCTCCAGGACCTCCGGTGTTTGTTCGACCACCGGCCCAACGCAGGATTCATCAACCGCCGGCTCGACAGGCGGCGCTGATTCCCGATCGGGTTCCCGATAAGCCGGAGCGCGTGGAGCCTTTCCTCTGCGATCTTTTAACCGATCAAAAGCACCGGCCGGTTTTCTGCCCGTAGGCTTGGCAGCGTGTCGCAACGGAGGGTTCCACGGTTTTAATTCCAGCGAGACTTGGCGAGGTCCTGCTACAAAGCCATTGCCTTGCACGCTGCTCGTCTTCGCTGGCGCGACTGTCGGCGGCTTAAAAACGGCAACGCTTCCCTCCGCAGCACCAGGTGGAGGCTCAAGTCGTAGGTGACGCGGAACGCTGAAGGCATGCCGGCGAACCACGGGTACAATGACCCAAGCCAGTATGACTATGGCTGTCAGCAATAATCCAGCGACAATCCACAATCTTTTACTCGCGATGCCCGCAACGCTGAAAATGGACACTTTGGCAGGCACTACGACAGTCGGTTTCTCTGACGGACTTGTTTCAACCGGAGCCTGCTGATTACTCTGAGTGTTGGCGGCGGACACGGCGTTCGGCGTCTCCGCGGCGGCAGGTTGCGCAGTGGTTGTCGATTCGCCGCCCGCTGGAGACGATTCCGCCGCTGCCTGCTGTGACTGCGACGGTGTCTCCGCAGCCGTCTCGCTTGAGACAGAGCCAGCTGGCTGTTGTTTAGCTGCTTCTTCAGCGTTGCCAGTTTCTGTCCCGGTATTTGTCCCGCCTGCTGTTGGAGCCAGGGTAAGCGTTTCTCCTTGCGACGATTCGTTTTGTTTGTTTGCAGCAAACACACGGGACGGGATAGCACTAGGCTCGACTGCCGGGCCACTCTCCGTTTGGGATGCACCGGCATTGCTGGTATCGAACGCGACTGCAGGCGCAGTTGAACCCTCCGGGCGTTGCACCCAACCGACGTCATAAAAAGGGTCAGCGAAAATACTATTCAGCGCCGCCGAATAAATCTTGTTCGCCGAAGTGGTCCATTCGGCCGCCTTCTCGGCATTATTATGCTTATATTCCCACGCTGCCTGAGCGTAATACAGCGCCGGCGTATCTCCCGTAAATTGAAACTCCTCCATCATCGCGTGCGCGCGACTCTCTTTGCCCTCGAGCAAAAGTGTGAGGTAAATCCTGAACTTAATAAGTTCTGCCGCCTGGTTCTTGTCGCCGCCCGGCGTACGCTTGTACAATGTCTCGAACCGTTCCCGTGCTTTTGCGTAGTCCTTCTTCTTAAAGGGAATTTGCGCAAGGTTGAATTGCGCTTCGCTGAGCTTCGGATCCAGTTTGGCTGCCTTCTTAAATGCAGCTTCGGCTTGGTCGAATTGCTGCTGCTGCATCAGAATCTCGCCACGCAAATTCAGGGTCGCGGGCTGGTTCGGATCTGCCTGATCCGCTTCACCGACTAATTTAAGTGCTGTCGCGAAATCGCGCTGCCGCAGGGCCTGCTGCGCTTGCTCGAACTTTGAGCGCGCGATGGCCTTTGTCTTCTCCGATCGCTCGGCGGCCGTCATAAGCGGCAACGAAGGTCGCGCCGCGCCGGCTGGCTTTTCCAGCCACCCGACTTCATAAAGTGATTCTGCGAAAAGTTTGTTCAGCTGCGGTGAGAAATTCTTCTCTGCTGCGCTGATCCAATCTTTGGCTTCTTTCTCATTCTTCTGTTGGAGCGCGACAGCCGCCTTCACATAGTTCACGGCCGGCGTGTCGGGTGTAAGCTCCAGCTTGGCCAGGATAGAATCCACCATGTTCCCGTTGCCCTCCAACAGGTACGTGAGCAGGATTTTGTACTGAATCAGTTGCGATGCTTCTTTTGCCAGATCGGATTCGCCGCTGGAAAGCAGTTGCTCGAAACGCTTCCTCGCCTCTGCCCAATCTTTTCTGAGGAACGGAATCTCTGCCAGGTTAAATCGCGCATTCCAAAACTTTGGGTCGATCCGGGCCGCTTCCTGCAATGCGCTTTCCGCCTGATCGTAGTTGCCTTGTCGCATCAGGATGACGCCGCGAAGATTTTTGGACGCTGCGAGGTCAGGCTGGCGCGCATCGATGGCATCGAGTTGCTTCAACGCCTCTGGAAAATTTTTGGAATCGAACGCCCGGTAAGCGGCGTTGTACATGTCCTCCAGCTCGGCTTTGGTCGGTGCGACATTGTCAGCTGCAAATGAGTTTGCTGCGAACGAGCCAAGCACCAGCGCGGCCACCGCCGTCATCCCCCATACTTTCATGGAGTAGCGATTGAAGCCTTGTTCAGGCCATCTGACAAGTGGAAAGTTGCTCTTGCGACTCGATTTTTCAGCGCCCTTCGGAAAAACCGCGAACTGAAAGCGCCTGCCTCCTGGAAGAATAAACATTGCGATTGGCGATGATCCGCAAACCTTCCAGAGTCAGATGCGGCCGAACCACACGGATCTCCGGCAAGCGGGCGGCGATCAGTCGCGCGTAGCCACCTGTCGCGACAACGTGAACTTTTTTGCGCGGAAACTGCTCCGCTTTGATTCGTGCGATAATTTCCCGAACCAAGCCACGATAACCGAATACTGCGCCAGATAACATCGCCGCGGTCGTCGATTTCCCGACCGCCAGTCGCGGCTCTTTCAAGGAAATCCTGGGCAGGAGCGCTGTCCGTTGGTAAAGAAAGTTGGTCATCGTTTCGAGTCCTGGGGCAATCACGCCGCCGATATAAGTGCGGCGCTCTGAAACAATGTCGAAAGTAACCGCTGTGCCGAAATCCACTACGACCGCGGGAAATCCATAAAGCTCCGCAACCGCCGCAGCGTTCGCTAGGCGGTCCGCGCCGATCGACTGCGGCTTGGGGTAATCAATTTCCACTCCCAAGTTCAGCTTCCAATCAAGCCAGATCACCTCCGTCTTCTTCGCAGCCTTCGCGATGGCCGAGTTTTTTGCTGGCACCACCGAGGAGACGACAATTCTCCGCACCTTTCGGTCTCCAAGAAATCGACTAATCACACCGCTTGAGAGCTTGCGTGTGGCGACCCGCGCAGGAGTCGAGACCCTCTTTGTCGATGCAAATGCGAACTTTGCGTACGAATTACTGATATCGATCAACAAATAGTCGATCGTTCGCGTGGAAATCGCACGAGGCATGGTGACGGCAGAATATCACGCACGCGCTACATGGAACAGTTTCCCGCGTCAAGCGCACTCGGCTTCGCGTCAGCTGTCAACGTGTGGCAAGCTTGCGACGTTTTCACCAACCACGTAGCCTTCACCCATGAGAACATTGGTGCATCGCCCGCGGCGCTTGCGTCGCTCCGCCGCTTTGCGAAATCTCGTCCGCGAGACGCAATTGAGCGTGCACGATTTCGTGCTGCCGCTATTCGTGAGCGAAAAGCTGGATCAACGGAGGGCAATATCGAGCATGCCGGGAGTTTTTCAGATACCCCTGAAGCAGGTCGCCGATGAAGGCCGCAGGGCTCAGGACGTCGGACTCCAAGCTGTCCTGCTTTTCGGAATTCCGGAGAACAAAGATGAACAGGCCAGCAGCGCTTACTCCGAAAATGGAATCATCCAAAAAGCGCTCCGAGGGATCAAATCAAAATGTCCAGACCTGGTCACCATCACGGATGTTTGCCTGTGCGAATATATGAGCCATGGCCATTGCGGCGTTACACGCATCGACGGGGATCATTTTCACGTGCTCAATGATGAGAGCGTCGAGTTGTTGGTAAAGACGGCGCTCTCCCACGCGGCAGCCGGTGCAGACATGGTCGCGCCAAGCGACATGATGGATGGCCGCATTGGCGCAATTCGCGAGGCCCTTGATATCGCAGGGTTCGATCAAACCGGAATCATGAGTTATGCGGCCAAATTTGCCTCGTCTTTTTACGGGCCATTCCGAGAGGCCGCCGAAAGCCCGCCGCAGTTTGGCGATCGCCGGTCCTACCAGATGGATTTCGCCAACGCGAATGAAGCGCTGCGGGAGGTGGCTCTGGACATCGATGAAGGAGCAGACATCCTGATGGTCAAACCCGCCTTGCCATATCTCGATATTTTGTGGCGCGTTCGCGAACATTTTGGAAAACCAACTGCCGTTTATCATGTCAGCGGCGAGTATGCGATGGTCAAGAGCGCGGTCGAAAAAGGGTTCCTGGATGAACGGGCCGCTGTGCTCGAAATCATGACTGCGCTCAAGCGCGCCGGCGCGAACATCATAATTACTTACTGGGCAAGCGAGCTCGCGAAATGGCTGCGGGAGTAACGAAAACACGACGATCGATCAAAACGGCTGGCCACTTGAATACCTCAGCCGTCGCGCGTTCCCCTTCGATGCCTGTTCGTAGTGGTCTGATCGCTCTGCTTCTCTTTGGGTCTGGTTTTTGCGCGCTGCTGTATGAAACAACCTGGCTCCGGGAATTTCGCCTCGTGTTTGGAGCCTCAACCGCTGCCTCAGCGGCAGTGATCGGTGTTTTCATGGCCGGTGTAGGGCTCGGTGGCGTCCTCCTGGGCCGAATTTCCGAAACCAGAGCGCGTCCGCTCGCGTTCTATGGCAAGCTCGAACTGATCATTGCTGGCACTGCAGCGCTGTCGCCTCTGCTCATACTTGCTGCACGCTATCTTTACGTCGCACTTGGAGGCAGCGAGGCAATGGGACCGGCGGTGGGCACGGCTCTGCGATTGATTCTCGCTGCGCTCATTATCGGAACACCGACCTTCGCCATGGGCGGAACGTTGCCGGCGGCGGCTCGCGCTGCAGTTTCATCCGAAGATGTGCAGCGACGAGCCGTTGGTCTGGTTTACGGTGCAAACACGCTTGGAGCGGTTACCGGCGCCGCCATCGGTACCTTTTATTGCTTCGAAAGTTTTGGGAATCGGCTGACTCTCTGGATGGCTGCAGCGCTAAATGTTTTGATCGCGATGACGGCGTTGTACGTTTCGAAGTCGCAAGAGTTCGTGGGCGAGTCAAAATTGCCAAAGGAATTCGGCAAAAAAGAAGACCAAACGCAGGCTAGCCCGGCATTTGTCTTTACCGCAGCGGGTCTGGTCGGTTTCAGCTTCTTTCTGATGGAACTGGTCTGGTATCGAATGCTTGGTCCGCTTCTTGGCGGGTCGACCTTTTCATTTGGATTAATTCTCGCCGTGGCCTTGCTTGGAATTGGGCTGGGAGGCGCCGCTTATGCACTTCTTGGCTTGAGGCACGCAGGAATAGCGATGGCTGCGATGCTGCTGCGGCCATTGGGAACTCTGGGATTTTACGGGCATATCGTCGCATGGACCGCACTCTGCCTGATTGTCATCTTTCCTGCAGCATTTGTTGCGGGCGTGCAATTTCCGGTCCTTATCGCTTTAGTTGGCAAAGGACGGAAGAACGTCGGTTCGCAGACAGGATTTGCGTACGGATCCAATACCGCCGGAGCGCTGATTGGGTCGCTGGCCGGCGGTTTCGGATTTATCCCGCTCTTCTCGGCGCCAGGTGTGTGGAGAATCGTAACTGTTCTGCTAGCCACGCTCGCACTCATCGCGGTCGTTCTTGCCGCGCGTGAATCAAAACGTTGGCTCCGGGCGATCGCTCCGCTGGTTAGCGTGCTCGTCGCTCTGCTGATGTTACGAGCAGCCGGTCCGACTTCGTTCTGGCGCCATGGCCAAATTGGGGTTGGCCGTGTCGCGCAATATCAAGGCTCACCGAACGAAATGCGTGATCTGGCCAATGGTATACGACGCTCCATCGCATGGGAAGCTGATGGCAGAGAAAGCAGCGTCGCGTTGGCGAAAGCGGACAGCTTGGCGTTCATCGTTAACGGGCGGACGGACGGCAATGCCAAAGGGGATGCTGGCACGCAGATCATGAGTGGTATCATCGGCGCAGCGCTTCATCCCGAGGCCGCGAAAGCGATGGTGGTGGGTCTGGGAACAGGAAGCACCGCTGGTTGGCTCGCTGCCGTGCCAAACATACAGCGCGTCGATGTGGTCGAACTCGAACCGGCTGTTCTAAAAGTCGCGGAAAACTGCGCTCCGATAAATCGCGATGCGCTGCATAATCCAAAACTGCACGTAACCATTGGTGACGCACGCGAAACGCTGCTCACGACACGCGAAAAGTACGACATCGTCGTCTCCGAGCCTTCCAACCCTTATCGAGCAGGTGTAGCCGGGTTGTTCACGCGCGAGTATTACCAGTCAATCGACCGGTGTTTGCAGCCCGGCGGAATGTTTTTCCAATGGGTGCAGGCCTATGACATCGATGATCGCACGATGCAAATCTTCTATAGCACCCTGGGCTCCGTATTCGCGAATATCGAATCCTGGCAGACAGAGACGGGCGATCTCCTGCTCTTAGGTTCTCATGAACCCGTGCATTATGACGCGGACGCATTGCGGACACGGTTGACGGAAGAACCATTCAAAAGTGCTTTGTCCGCGGCGTGGCGAGGAAATACCTTGGAGGCGTTTCTCGCGCATTACGTTGGCAACCGAGCACTGGCTGATGCTTTGATCCACTTGACGTCGAATCCTCTTAACACCGATGATCGGACGGTGATCGAGTTTGCATTTGCGCGAAGCGTAAAGCTTGCTCACGGCTTCCAAATTGCAAACCTTCGCGCAAGCGCATCCGGTGCGCACGCCAATCGGCCGGAGTTAATTAATGGAGAAGTTGACTGGGCGCTTGTTGATGAAGAACGGCTTTCAATGTATCCATCGCTCAGTCGGGCCGCTAAATTCCAGGAAACATTGACTCCTGAGCAAAAGAGCCGCGCCGCCGCTTTTGCCAGCTACGGCGACGGCGATCTGCCTGCCGCCTTACGCCAATGGCGCGAACAATCGCAAGAGCCAAGGACATTGGCGCAGCTGCAGTTGGTTAGTGAATGTTTGGCATCACAAGGCGACAGCGCGGCTTTGCCCTTAATCGAAAAGTTAGCCGAAGCGCTTCCACGAGACGCAAAAGCAATACGAGCGGAATTTTTGTGGAGAGACCGGAGGCCACAGGAGGCAACAGACACGCTGGAAAGTTTTCTCCGTGGACTGCGTGAAGATCCATGGCCAAGCCGCGAATTGATTAGCCGGTCGATGGCGCGCGCTGAAGGGATTGCCAGGACGGACCGCTCAAAGATCGCAGCTGGTCTTCTTTACGATGCTCTCGCCACACCATTCTGTGTTTTCACTAGTGAATCGGAACGCCTTGCCGCGCGACTCGGAATTGGAATTTATTTGGATGACGACCGACCCGGAGAACACGCGCTCGCCGTCCTACAGGCGTTTGAGCCCTACGTCGTGTGGCAGCGAAATTTTCTCAACACCCGTAAGGAATGCTATTTGACCCAGCACAGCCCACTGGCGAAACAAGCCAACCGTGATTTCGATGAATTCATGAAACGTGAGGCGGTCACGGCCGACGTGTCCGGCTTAACTAAAGAAATAGAAGCTCGCGCTCTTCACACGCAGGGCCAGCCCAGCATCCACAAATAGAGCACCGCAATTTTCTCCGAGCGATTAATTGACCTTCCCAAGAATTCCCAGGCAACGGAACAATGACATTTCGCCGTATCATTTCACGCAGTTGCAGCAACGCAAAAAAAACAAAGAAAGTCAAACGGCCATGCGCCGAGATCATTGTTACATACCGGGCAAGCGAGCTCGCGAAATGGGTGCGCGAGTAAGAAGAGTCCATGGTGAAACGGCGCAACATGCCCGGCTGAAAGAGCTCGCATTCTTTTGGGCGCAGGCGCAAGGATTCTCCGCATGCGCGATGGAGGTGAGCTTACCGAAGTGCCGGTATCGTGCTGACGTCGCCGCGTACCGATGGCAGCGAAAGCAGCCTGGATCGACCGCGATCTTTGAGTGCAAACAAGCGCTTTGCGACCTGCGACGAGACAATTGCCACAGCGAAGCGACACGCCGGCGTCTCGAAGTGATCTGCCAACGCAGGCAAGTTCTCGAAGCGCGCCTGCGCGCGCACTACCCGCATTTGCGCAATGGCGATTCGCTCTTTCCTGAGTTTGATTCACAAAATTTCATCGCGATCGGCCACCGGGGTTACGCTCGCCTGCTGCGCGACGTGCGCGCGCTGCAAAACCAGCTCTACGATTGCACCAAGTTCGAAAAATTGGTTCGCTACCGCTGCGCGAACTTGTTTTTTCTTGTGTTGCCCGAGCAGTTTTTTCGTGACTCGGAGGTGCCCATCGGCTGGGGCGCGCTCGTGGAATCAAACGACACGCTCACACTCACCCGCAAGCCAACCTGGCACGACGCTTCAGAAGAAGACCGCATTCGCTTTTTGCACAGACTTGCCATCGCCGGAACACGATTCGCAAATCGGCATACCGAAGACGTCTGCTACTGCGCGATTTCGAACGAATAAAAGGTTGATTTCGTTTTAGGGGATGAAGCCCCTATTCGTTGACAACCGGCGCGAGCAAGTTGTGGCCGGTCATCTCCTTTGGCTGCGGCAATCCAAGCAAAAACAAAATCGTCGGCGCTACATCGGCCAGGATTCCGTCTTCGCAGCAGAACTTTGCTGCGTCTCTGGCAACGTAGACGAAATGAACAAGGTTGCTTGTATGCGCGGTGTTGGGTGAACCATCGGGATTGCGCATTTGTTCGCAATTTCCGTGGTCCGCGGTGACGAGCGCTTTGCCGTCAAGTTCGAGAAGTTTGGTGATAATTCGGGCTGTGCATTCATCCACCGTCTCCACAGCTTTGATTCCCGCCTCTACGAAGCCCGTGTGGCCGACCATATCGGGATTCGCGAAGTTCAGGATGATCAGATCGTAGTTCGTCATGCGCGCAAGCACTTCATCGGTGACTTCAAATGCGCTCATCTCGGGCTGCAAGTCGTACGTAGCGACCTTTGGCGAGGGAACCAGTTTGCGGTCTTCGCCGGGGAACGGTTTCTCGATTCCGCCGTTAAAAAAGTAAGTCACGTGCGCGTATTTCTCCGTCTCAGCGATGCGCAATTGTGATTTGCCAGCCGCGCTAACGATTTCGCCGAGAATGTGGGCCAGCTCTTCCTGTGCAAAAATAAACGGCGAGGAATAAGTAACATCGTATTGCGTGAGCGTGATGAAGTGCACTTGCGGCCACACCTCGCGGTCAAAACCATCGAAATCTTTCAACAGAAATGCTTGCGACAGTTGCCTCGCGCGATCGGCGCGGAAGTTGAAAAACAAAACTGAATCGCCATCGCGTACGCGCTGCTCGTTGAATTGAGAGAAAATCAGCGGCGGCATGAACTCGTCCGTTTTGCCAAGTTCGTATTGTCGCGCTACCGCTGCGGAAGGCGACGATTCGCAGAATTCACCGCGACCGAGAACGATGGCGTCCCACGCTTTTTTCGTGCGGTCCCAACGCCGATCCCGATCCATAGCGAAATAGCGGCCAATCACGGTCATTATCTTGGCGCCGCTTTTCTCAAGCTCCTTTTCGCATGTCTTTAAAAAACCGGCGCCACCAGTCGGAGAAGTGTCTCGACCATCTGTGAAAGCATGGACGAAGATCTCTGTGACCCCTGCTTCGCGCGCCGCATTCGCAAGCGCAATCATGTGCGAATAATGACTGTGCACGCCGCCGTCAGAAACTAGTCCTAAAAGGTGAAGCCGATGACCCCGCGCGGCGGCGAAGGTCTCCTGCAATACTCGGTTACGTGTCAGTTCGCCTTCTTTAATCGCGCTGTTAATTCGCGTCAGGTCTTGATAAACAATTCGGCCCGCTCCGAGATTAAGATGGCCGACCTCCGAGTTGCCCATTTGGCCCTCCGGCAGACCGACGTCAGCCCCACTGGCGCTCAACTTAGAGCGTGGATAATCCGCGTACAGCTTGTCGTGAAAGGGAGTGGATGCCAGCAGCGTGGCGTCTCCGTTCTCGTCGCGCTTTTCCCTGCCGCCTGGATTGATGCCCCACCCGTCCCGAATAATGAGCATCACCGGGCCAGCCATACGTCGCGCACTTTGCCGGTGAACGAGAAGACCCACAAGCGGTTCTTTCGTTGACACCCAGTAGACGCGCGCCTACATCGGCCTCGTGAAATGGCGCAATCAGTTGCTCGCGCTCTTTTGTCTGCTCGTTTTTGCAGGCGTCGGTGTTCTTTATTTTCAGCACTGGGTAATCCGAAAGCCTTTCGGGATTATCTTGTTTGTCGGAGAAGGACTTTCCCCTGCCCGGCTCGCGCCTACGCGCGCCTACGCCGCTGGAGTCGAGACGCGATTGAATCTGGACTCGATGCCAAACGCAGCCTTAATGACGAATTATTCCAAGGATTTCGCTGCTCCCGATCAAGCAGCTGCCGTGACTGCGATCGCGACGGGCGAGCGAGTGACCAATCACACTCTTGCGATCAAGGCAGATGGGAAACCTATCAAGAACATTGTCGAACTAGCGCGCGAACACGGACGAGCCATCGGTTTGGTAACGGACACAAAGCTTACCGATCCGACCAGCGCGGCTTTCTACGCGCACCCGATTGAGCCCAGCGATGTGGACAAAATCGCAGCTGAGTTTGTAGACCGGGGCAACATCGACATCGCAATGGGCGGTGGCGCGGCGCAGTTTCTTCCCATCACCAAGGGGGGCGGCAGACAAGATAATCGCGATCTGTTGTTGGAGCTCCGCGGTAACGGATTCGATATTGTTCGAACACGAACTGAATTGGAAACAATTCCAGCGTGGCGTCGACCGAAACTGTTCGGCGTTTTCGACGATGGAGACCTCGCCTTCACAAATCAGCTCGAACAAAGAAATCAACAGCCGAGTCTTTCCGATATGGTGCGGCGCGCAATCCAATTACTTCAATACAACACCGGCGGCTATTTTCTTGTCGTCGATGCAGGGCTAATGCGCAAGGCAGCACAGGAAAACAACGGAGAAAGGACCCTCAGCCAAACAGTTGAACTGGACCGCGCGGTCGGTATCGCACGAAGCTATGGTGGGCCAAAATCGACGATCATAGTATGCGGTGATTTGGCAATGGGTGGACTAAGCTTGAATGGGTTTCCTTTTCGCAAAGATAGCGGTATAGCCTTGCTGGGCTTTAACTCAGCTGGCCAGCC
>WNFP01003157.1_pt1 | contig 13190 bp, 12 predicted proteins | sample 5400201 | NCBI WGS metagenome assembly WNFP01 (sample SAMN13153355, study PRJNA577476) | soil metagenome | isolation source: 115 cm saprolite under Madrone tree | place: USA:California | collected 2016-06-14
ATTATCAGCATCCGCTGCCGGACTGAGAAGTTTAGAATTTGATTAATCATGATCATTCCTCCCCGAGTTCGCCTTTGAGCATTTCTGATTTGAGAATGAAGCTGCCTTCGGTGACGACTTCTTCGCCTTGTTTCACTCCCTCGAGGACCGCGACACGGCCCCGCTGTTCCATGCCGGTTTTTACGACCCGTTTTTCAAATCGACTGCTGTCGAGCGCAACAAAGACGATCTGATCGCCGCCGCCAGTCTGCAGCGCCGTGTCGGGCATGAGCAGCGTGTCTTGCCAGATCGTCGTTACGATCTCCACGTCGGCGAACATGCCTGGCTTGAGTCGACCGGCCTGCTTGCGGCGGTCAACCAGACCGTCGATTGGGTTCGACTCCCCCAACGGTTCCCTGTCCGAGTGAAAATCATTGGCAAACCTCCGATTCCTCTCAGGATCGGCCAGACAGTTACTGTTGCGGTACTGCCAAAAGCTTCGCTGACACCAGAGGGCCTCTCCAAGGGACCCTAACGTCGACCGCAGGAGGGCAGGAATTACAGCAGGCTACGCATCTCCTTACGGGGGGATTTGTTTAAGCCGGAAGGCTTGATCGTTTCGCCGGTATGATAGCCAGCCTGGAGCGCAGTGGCACCGAGGCCGGGTAGTGTGTTCCGTTGCACGCGGAAGTTTTCTCACGGTAATTACGACGGAAGGTTTGAGCGGAATCGGGGTTCTCACTGGGGGGGTTGGTTTTTAAGTGTTTGTTAGTTAATTGTTGGGAGTTTTGCCGAGTTCCTGGCGCAGCCGGATCTTCCCTCAGTTCGTGAGGAGATCCGACATGTTTAACATCTTATTCCGACTACCCGCGCGTTCTGGCGCGGAATATAAGACCGGCAACGTAGGTTGAAACACGCAGAACTCCATCTTCTGCTACCTGTTTGTGGTCGGCGAGATCACGCGTGCAACTCGCTCCGTGGCCGGACCGGCAACCGCTGACCGCCGCGTAGGCTGCCCTTTTAGTCCAACCCCTTCCAAAACTCGCGATCCCCATGAGCAAGCAAACTCTCCAAGCCGGTGCCTCCGGTGCCCCGACCGTCACGGAGATGCGGGTCATCCCCATGGCGGGCCGCGACAGCATGTTGCTCAACGTTTCCGGCGCGTACGCTCCGTTCTCACCCCCGAACAGGCCGAGCAATGCATGACGGGCTAACCCATCGGCACCATTTCGGCCGGAGAGATAAATGAGCTGAGTGGCGGCCTGTTTGCCATGGACGTGCCAGTCAACGTCAATCGCCGGCTTTTTGAACATGATCAGATCATCATCGTCGGCCCGGTTTTTCCGCACTAAATCGTAGGATTCTCCGGAGGCAACAAATGCCTGTTTCCTTTTGGTGACCAAGCCCGAAGTGTTCAATTTCTTTCAGCGGCTCCGGGCCGTGATCACTAACCCAATGATCATCGGCAATAAGTATACCCCCGGTGCGCAAAGTCGTCCATCGCGCCGGTTCGATGGTTGCCTCGCCAAAGCTCTGCTTCTGCATGGTGATGGAGCACGCCCAATTTTGGGGAGCGCTTACAAACGAACAACTACCATGCTCAGGTCCTTTTCCGCTCTGGGCGGCGACTTGAAATTTGTCGGTAGGTCCATCCGGTGTCCCACTTTCACAACAAAGAAGGCGCATTCCAGAGAGTGTTAGCGCTACATATGCGTGCGGGGCAAGGAGCGATGGTCAGGTCATTTCCCCCAGGACGGGAGGGAGGAGGGGTTCTCTGAATGCGTACAGCCATTGACCCCCATCCGGAATCCAGAGCTTGCCCGGTCCGGTGAAATCGTCCGCTTTCAAAGAACTCGGATCTCGGTAGCCCAGTCCCACCGCGCTGCACTCATCGGGTGGGATACTCATAGCCAGCGTCACGGAGAAGGGAAAGTCCTCTTTCCCATCCTTCACTGATCCGAAACCGCGGACGTTAATCACGTGGGAGGCAATGTTCTTGTCAAAGTTTGGGTTGCGTGCACAAAAATCAAGCACATACGCGAGACCGTGGTAGCCGATTTGGCGAATAGCGGCATCCATCGTTTTGTTGGAGTGGAAACAGTGGATGTGTGGGGCATACAGAATAATTTCGGCGCCGTGTGCCAGCACGCCCGGGCGCTGCAGTTTGTAAGAACCTTTACCAGCTGTCCATACTTCGTCATACATCTCAGGCAGGCGCTGCACGACCGTATGCTTGGCCTCCGAAAGATAGTTGATATGTAGTGTTGACGAAAGCGCTGAAGCCTCGCGATGAGCTAAAACAAATCCTTTGAAGTCAACGCCGGTGAACAGACCGTTCGGTATCACTCGATGCGATGAATCCGCGGTGTATACCATATTCAGCGACACAATAGGCTTGGAGCCAATCTTCTTGAAAATCTCCTTGGTGCCCGCGTTTACGACGTCCCGCGCCGGGTTATCCACGGTCCCTATAATGCGGGGTATCCCCATCAGAACTGCTGCCCAGTGAAGCATCGCAATTACTCCGGGCCCCGAGATCCCTGGGAAGAAAATCTTAGTGCCTCCCGAATAGCCGAGGGCTTCGTGAGGAATAGTACCGCTGATGGCAAAGATCGCGTCGTATGGCTCAAACACCAAACGATTCACGTCGACTTTGAGCGCTTCTTGCAAATTGCCGGAGGTCTTTTCACTGACAAATTCCGGCGGCAGATCGGTGACGTGTTCAAGCTGAGCGGGGTCGTCAAACTCGTGATTCAGCATCTTACCGAGCAACGGATGCATGCTCTTGCTCAACCCAAGTTTCTTCTCCAGCTCAACAGGAGTCATCTTTCGATGGGTGCCGCCGGCGTTTACGGTGTCAAGTCGCTTCAATCCGCGCTGAGCCAACTCTCGGTATAGAATCGGAGCGAGTGAGTCTGAAAAATCATGACGCGAATAGTCCGGGTGAATCACCAAGGCTGTACGGATTGCCGGCAGCACATCAAGGGTCTCGCTGACTACTTCGGAGAGCTCTTCAATCGACAGGCCGGGTAGTGCAGCACGCTGGTTGGACGAGAGCTTAGCCATAGGAAAGCAGTATCACGCCAGTGCTTCAGCGACGAGCGATGTCTCGAACTTGCATCTTTGACGCGTGTTTTTCAACTTAAGCCCCGTCCTCCAGTCGGTGAAACGGGCACATGTCGGCTTTTAAGAAAATATCGCAAAGGGATCGAAAAACTCTTTAGTCATCATCCCGATCCAGATCTCGATCATGATCCCGTTTTTTCAAAGTCAACAGAAAGGCGCTCGTCGGCCCTACCGAAACCTCGAATGTCCCGTTCTGCGAACGAGTGAACTCCCCATAACGGGTGCCGACCGGCTTGCCATCCTGGCTACCATCAAATGTCTGGCCGCCGATGGTGATTCCGGTTTTGGCGCTGAAGGAGGGCGCGAGCAGACGCGTCACCAGGCCTCGTTTGTAGCCAGGAACCGTCAACTGAACCGAACCGGATGCGCTTTGGTCCTTGTTGATAATCGCAATATTGACGCCGCCATTGGTCGGATCCAGCGTGGCCCACGCCTTGAGATTCGCGGAGGTATTCAGCGCAACTGGCAGCAGTCGCCCCTGGTGAGCCGTTGCCTGGGCGAAAAACAGCATCCCGTAATACAACGATTGGATTTCTCTCACTTCATATTGGCTGGTGAACTGGTTCCCGGGCGGAGGCGGCACGCGGGCCGGAGCCGGCACGCCATCTGCCGCTGAATAGTGAGAATAAGCCGAAATAAATTGAGCTTCAGGCACGTAGAAGTGAAACGCAGCGTAGGCGTCCCATTGATTGAAGCTGTTCCAGTCATTGCTGTGGAAGTTGACTCCAACCGCGCCGATCTTGACATATTCGAACATGACGTCCGCGGACCAGAGCGTCTGTTCAAACGCGTCGGTGATGCCGGCCTGGCCTGAGCCCGCGATCGAATTTATTTCTGAGATGCGATACGGCTTGCCTGCCTGTTTCGCGATGGCTGCGTACTGCGCAGCAACTGCAGGGCGAGCTGTCGTCGAAGCAGGCTCCAGCAGTATCCCGGGCTGGGGGTTTCCACCAACATTGCTGCCGAAGGTTGTGTAGTGGTGCTGGCCAACCGATTCCAGGGAGGAACCTTCTTGCTGCACGAAGGAGCTCATGTCAGCTGGGGTGAGGTAGGTTGTTGTGATAGTAATTCCATTGCTCGATAAAGGCAGCGCAGGAAAGGATGCATCCGAAGGACCATGCACCAGTGGGCTATTGGGAACGGCGTTAAAGATGCTCTGGCGCCAGGTCAGGAAATCCAGCGCGTAGGCCGCATAGTCATAAGTGCCTGGCCGATGATGGCTTACTGTGGGGTAGAAATCGGGTTCGTTCCCAATCTCGATGGCTCGGATTGATCCTTTGGGCATATTCTCGACAAACACTTTTGCCTGGCTGGTTGCCAGTTCAACGACGTTTGATCCCAGGTTCACGCCAAGGTAAAAGAACACCCCATCTTTGCGGGCATGTCGTTGAGCGTGATCGTGCCAAAAATCGTTTCTCCAAGGGCCTGCTTCGTCACGCGTTGGCGAGGATAGGTCCTCGAAAAGCTGCGCAAATGGCCTCACCGTACTTGCATCCGGCAGCGCCGTAGTATCCGTGCTATTCCCGCCGACGCGGATTGATATCGGTCCGCCACCGTATGCGGTTAAGTTCTCCAGAAGTTGGCGGTAAATCGGATTGGTTCCAATGGCGGGATCGCCCATCAGCAGTTGGGCTTGGCCCCACTCGTGGGAAAAGCCGATATAGCCCGGCGCGACGGCGTTGCCGGGCTGAGTCGGATCAATCACCGCATTCGCGATCGATGGGTCTGCCGCAACATTGACGGTCACGTCTTGCGATACGCTTTTGCCCCACGCCGTCCTTGCCGTGAGGGTGTACGTCGTGGTGTGAGTGGGTGCAACAACCGCCGACGACGCAGGAGTGGCGGATACACCGCTCAGCGTTACGTCTTTTGCCCCCTCAACTACCCACGAGAGCGTGGTAGTTTGGCCAGCCGTGATGGTCCCAGGGCTCGCCGAGAACGATTGAATGGGATTCTGCTCGCGGTCGCCGCCATGCCATGCGGCTAGAACCGTAGGCTTCATCTGCCGGAGCAGGTTGTAGATGACATCGCTTGAGCTTTGGGCCGGGGCCAGGGCCGCCGTGCCTAGCAACAGCCCGCCCAACAGCGCGGACTTTAGGTTGCATGGCATATGCCGATTCCAGGGAGGATTTTTCATAAAGGGATTGGGGGGTTGAGGTGGAAATCCACGTTTTAAGGAAGGGGCCTTTAAAAATGGCTTTTTCAATCACTTGGCCGAATGAACTGCGCTATCTGATCGTGCATAAAGGTCGAACTCAGTTAGGCGGTCGGCGGACTGTGCTCACCAATGCCCAAGGCTCAGTTGCCATGCGCCAAGCGAAAGTTTTGGTGTCGTTCGTTTAGTTAATGAACTAACAATCAACTAACAATTTTGAGGCGTCCTCAGCGTTCGCGACAAGCGCCCTTTGGCCTTTAGCCGTCCTTGGCGGGCTGTTTCTCCTTCAGCGCGTTGACGATTTGTTCGACCACGTCTTGGAAAGGAAGGCGTGCGTCCACCACGATCGCGTCCGACGGCCTTTCCAGAGCCGCGAATTGGCTCTCCAGCAATTCCTTTGGAAAGAAATGGTCCTTCCTTTTTCCAAGCCGTTCCGTAAGCGTAAGCTGATCAACGTCGAGGAAGACAAAGTCGATTTGCGACAAGTCTTCCTCTAAAATTTTTCGGTACGATTCTTTGAGAGCCGAACAGCCCAACACCACCGAAGCGCCCGACCCGAGTCGATGCTCTAGCTCCTCATGCAGACGACGCAGCCACGGCATCCGGTCTTCGTCGTTTAATGGGATCCCATGTTTCATCTTTTCGACGTTGGCTGCGGGATGAAAGTCGTCGGCGTCAAGAAAAGGGCATTCCAGCCGCTGGGCCAAGCTAGCACCCACCGTGCTCTTACCAGAACCGGAAACTCCCATGAGAATCACCGCTCTGGGTTCAGTATCGCGCATAATAGAGAATCCTTAAGTGGTGGTTCGTTGCAATCAATCCACACTGCAGAAGATGAAAGGCGATAAATTAATCCGTCAGGTCGGGAGCTGAGAACCTCTCGAATTTAGGCGCGCACAGATGGTTAAGCCCGAAGCCCACCAGATAGGCAAAGGCGCAGATGATGAACACGATCGTGTAGCCTCCCGCATGGAACTTATCTAACAACATGCCGGTGACGATGGGAAACATCATCCCCGCAATGGAACCCGCCGTGCTCCCTAAGCCGATAAGAGATGCCACCGCGCGCTTTGGGAACATGTCAGACGCTGTTGAGTAAAGGCTTGCCGACCACGCCTGGTGCGCAGATCCCGCCAGCCCAATCAAGAAAACTGCAGCCCAGTTGCCAACACTTGTGACGAACAGAATCGGCACCACACAGAGCGCAAAAATGAACATGGACGTCTTACGCGCGCGAGTAACGCTCCAGCCGCGGCTCATCAGGTGCCCTGGCAACCAGCCGCCAAAATTGCTTAGCACTGTGATGATCGCATAGATGGTCACCAAATGCATCCAACTGTTTTTGATGTCGAGATCCCGCGTCTTCTTAAAAAAATCGGGCAACCAGATAAGAAAGAACCACCAGACCGGATCAGTCATGAATCTTGCGACGATGATGGACCACGTTTGCCGATATTTAAGCAGGCTAAGCCAATGGACCTTCCCGACGCTCTTACCGTGCGCTTCATCGCGGTCGCTCTCAATGTAAGCAAGTTCGTCAGCGCTAAGACGTTTCTGCCGCTTCGGCTCGTCGTAAAACGGAAACCAGAAAAGGAGCCAGACAAACCCTGCTACACCTGCAACGATGAACGTCATTTGCCAGCCCCAGGTAAACGCAATCCAGGGGATGAGCATCGGGGCGATGATCGGCCCGACGTTTGAGCCCGAGTTAAATAAGCTCGTGGCCAAGGTCCGTTCCTTCTTGGGGAACCAGAGCGCGACCGTTTTAATCGACGACGGAAAATTACCGGCTTCACTGATTCCCAAAAACATGCGGGCGACCGCAAATCCGCCCACGCTCGACACGAGCGCATGCCCCATGGCCGCGAGGCTCCAACCCGCAATCGAGAGTGCGTAGCCGATTTTGCTTCCGAGCCGATCTACCAAATATCCGAAGATCAATGCGCCAACAGCGTAGGCACCCTGGAAGGCGCTGTTTATCAAACCAAACTCCTCGTTGGTCCAGTGCAGTTGGTTGTCGAGGATCGGCTTGAGCAGGGACAGAATTTGCCTGTCCATGTAATTGATCGTGGTGGCGAAGAACAGCAGCCCACAAACGACCCAGCGGTAGCGACCGATGGTGGTCAGAGGAGCTTCGGGTTTAACTTTCAGATTTTGTAGCATTTCTTCCTCTTTCTCTCAGAGCCCTTAGTTCCTGTGTGGAGAGCGCATCCCAGCCAATCGAAGGGCAAGCGGCAAAAGTGGCCCGGTCTCCTGAAAAAAAGATAGGTGGCCCTAGGTTCGACTTCGTCGATTAACGATCGATCCTTCTCGATCATTCGATCGATTTCATCGGCTACTTCCGCTGCTTCGCTGTTAGCCTGAACACTTGATGTGCCGCAGACGTTAGCGAAGCCTTGCTCATTTTTACTGAGCATCTTTAATTCCGGTTTAGTTCAGATTGGCGATAATCGAAAAATCAAATCCGGCCTCGGCGACTGTCGCCCAGATCGCGAAGCTTCTCCCATACCTTTTTTGAAGTATTGCCGTTGCTTTTGAATATTACGACGACGCGAAGATGGGTTGTAAATGGCGGTAAAAAAGATTTTCCGTGACGTTCCTGCCGACGATCTCCTCGTTTGCTTCTAGCGCGGCGATAAACCGCTTGCCCATCCCGGCCGCGACCTTAAAGCCGACGTGTAACAACTGGCGGAAATTGGGATCATAATGGGGAGATGACTCCACGTGGCGCAGCGCGTCAGCGTATTGAGCCGAACTCCAGCCTCTGACGGATTTGGGGTGCGGCAGTTTGCCTGGGTCAATGTCAATCACCGTGCTATAGGGGGCCGCCAACTCCTCAAAATGCTCATGCGCCTGGGCGTAAATTTCTTTAACAAGTGCCAGCCCCTCGCCGCCCGACTCGGCCAGTCCGATCACCTCTTCGAGCCAGGTTGTGCCCGCCGTTTTGACGTGCAAACCGGCGTCATGTTTTTTGATCAGACGGTTGATTATGGGGTAGATCGAGAACTTGTCGCTGCCTGAATGGACGCTGAGCTTTAGGCTATCGGCGAGCCCAAATTCGCGGATGGCGAAGGCAATGACGCAAAGGTCCTCGTCGAACTCTTTTTCGAATTGCGCGAGATCCCCGACGTAATCGACCCCTTTGTTGAACCGTCCGGTGAACTTCGGGGCGATCGTTTGGACCGGGATGCGTTCTTTGGCGATCATCGCTAAGATCAGGAACAGCTCCACAGGGTTTTGCGGCGCGTCGGTCTCGTCGACTGAGACTTCGGTAACAAAGTCTTCGCGTCCTTTCCTTTCCTCGACGTGCCGGTAAATGCGGCCCGCCTCTTGCACAGCAAGCAGGAATTTGGTGGCAGCCCCGCGGATGATTTCCTTGGTGAGGTCGAGCGGCCGGTCGATTCCCGGAATGGAGAGCGAACCTCGATATTCGCCCATCGCCTTCGAGAATGCCTCGATTGCGCCGGCTTCGGCAGCCTTGCCGGTGAAATCCGCCACGTCGAGCGTAAAAAAGTCGCTGCCCGAAATAAACGCATCGACCGTTTTTAGGCCGATGTGGTCCGCATCGACGTAGTAAGCTCCCCTGAAGCCTAAGGCGGCCACAGCCGAGTCGGCTTCGGCCCGAACGTCGTCGGGTTTGCTTTTAATTATTGAATGCTCGCGATTGGATTTGTTCCAAACCGGGTGAACGTCGATGCCGATTTCACGCGCCTTCTGAATCGCCAGGAGTTGGGCCTTGCCCTGGTGAGCGAACCGATCGCCGGTGCCGAACGTGTATCTTTGGATTCTCACAAATAAAGGGGGAAAAGGGAAATCCAATTACGTCATGGGTCCTCAGTGTAGCGATTTTTGGTTGACCCTCGCACGATGGTCTTACCGCTTGACCAATAGCTAATTTAGTAGATAACTTCGGAGACATTGTCAAGAGGAAGGTCAAAAAAATAATTCATGGCTATCGCTTTTAGCCCGGAATCGCTTTTTTTGGGGATGATGCGAAGTCAATTGTGATTTTTCAAAAAGCCAAAAACAAAAAGCAAAAGTAAACAAAAGGTGAGCAAAGTGAACTTATTTGACCTGACTGGAGAAGTTGCCGTGGTCCTGGGCGCTACCGGCGTGCTCGGTGGCGCCATGGCGGAAGGTTTAGCCGCGGCGGGCGCCGCGGTAGCCGTACTGGGTCGTAATGCAGAGCGGGGCGAAGAGAGGGTTCGCTCAATCCAAAAGCAGGGTGGCACAGCTGAATTTTTTTCGGCCGATGCCCTTGACCAAGGCTCACTTAACGCCGCGCGCGAAGCGTTGCGGAATCGGTTGGGCGAGCCCGCCATCCTGGTGAATGCTGCGGGGGGCAATGATCCACGGGTCACCGTGACGCCCGCACATCCCTTTGAGGAGATTAGAGGCGCAGATTGGCGGCAAATTTTTGACCTGAACCTTGTTGGCGGGGCGCTGCTCCCCTGTCAAGTGTTTGGTCCTGCCATGAAGGAACAACACCGGGGCAGTATCATCAACGTCGCCAGCGTTTCCGCCCACCTGCCGCTCTCGGGTGTCGTGACCTATTCAGCCGCCAAAGCAGCGCTGCTAAACCTCACCCTGTTTCTCGCGCGCGAGTGGGCGCCTTACCACGTGCGCGTTAATTCTCTGACGCCCGGGTTTTTCCCTGGGGAGCAAAACCGCCGTTTGCTTTTCAATGAAGATGGAACTCCGACGCCACGTGGCCAGGTGATTCTTGGCCACACGCCCATGGCCCGCTTCGGAGTTCCTTCAGAACTCATCGGTGCCGCGGTCTTCCTGGCGAGCGAAAAAGCCAGCGGTTTCGTTACCGGTATTGACCTGCGGGTCGACGGCGGCTTTCTATCCCAGACCATTTGAGCTACGGGAACCCATAGCCTCCCCCACCCCCGGGAGAATCATCCCCGCGCCGGCGGTCGCCGCGGCGACCCTAAAACCCCGCCAAGATGGGTGCCGGCCAAGTGCGTAGGCCATGCCCTCTCCAAAAGGTCATACCGCGCCGCATTCCAAGCCGAAGTATGTCTTGGCATTTTCGAAGCAGATGCCACGGATGAGATTGCCAAGAAGCCCTTCGTCCATCGGGATCTCTCCTCGTTCCACGTCCGCGCCAACCAAATTGCACAGCAGGCGCCGGAAATATTCATGACGGGGGTAAGACATGAAACTACGCGAGTCGGTTAACATGCCGACAAACCGGCTGAGCAAACCAACGTTGGAGAGCGCGTTCATTTGCCATTCCATGCCTTCCTTCTGGTCCAGGAACCACCACCCGCTTCCAAGCTGCAACTTACCTGGGATCGATCCGTCCTGAAAATTGCCGATCATCGTTGCCAAAACATAGTTATCGGTGGGGTTGAGATTATAGAGGATCATTTTCGGCAACTTGCCCGCCGTTTCCAACTGATCCAGGTACCGCACCAGCGATTCAGCTTGAGGCCAATCGCCGATCGAGTCGTACCCGGTGTCCGGGCCAAACTCCTTCAACCGGCGGCGGTTGGTGTTGCGCAGCGCGCCAAGGTGCAACTGCTGGGTCCACCCGGCATCGGCGTCTAACTCACCAACGAAGCGCAGCAAGAAGCTGCGAAATTGGAGCACTTCCTTTTCGCTGAGCTGAGCGCCCGAGCGGGCGCGCCCGAAAATTGCGCTCGCCTCCGCTTCATCGCACGGCTCCGAATACGCAAATGGGACGCCGTGATCCGACAGTTTTGCTCCCAGCGATCCGAAGAAGCCATGCCGGTTTCGCACGGCTTCAAGCAAGCCCGACAGATCCACACTACTCACACCGCTTACCTTTTCCAGGCGTTCAAGCCAAGCTGAGAAGGCATCTCCTTGGTCGATCGCAAAGACTTTATCGGGACGCAATGCAGGGTAAACGCGGGTGGGCAAGTCACCGGCGCGAATCTGTTGGTGGTGTGCGAGGTCGTCGGTCGGATCGTCCGTCGTGCAAACCACCGAGACTCGGAATTTTTCGAGGATCCGATGGACCGTGAGTTCCTGCAGTTGCTCGTTAGCCTGCGCCCAGATGCGCGGCGCGGAATCCTCATTGAGCAGGTCCGTGATCCCAAAATACCGTCGCAGTTCAAGGTGCGTCCAGTGGTACAACGGGTTGCGAATCGTAGCCGGGACCGTCTTGGCATAAGCTAGAAATTTATCGTAGTCACTAGCATCGCCGGTGACAAAACGTTCAGGCACGCCGTTGGCGCGCATCACGCGCCACTTGTAGTGATCCCCCGCGAGCCAGATCTGGGTCAGGTTTTCGAAATGTTGATTTGCAGCGATCTCGGAGGGCGGAATGTGGCAGTGGTAATCGAAAATGGGCTGTGGTTGCGCAAACTCAAAGTACAGCTTTTCGCTGGTCGGGGTCGACAGCAGAAAATTCTCGGGGAGAAAGGGTTTGTTCATGGGTGGTGCCGGGTGAGGGTTTACGAGAGGGTCTGTGCCGTTATGGACGTCCGCCAAAGCCATAAGGGATCCATCGTCCAGGGGAACGGTCAAAAAATCGCCTAACTCTTGGCCAGGCGACATTGCCGTAATTGGTCTTACCGCTTGACCCTGACTAAAAAAAGGGGGAAATGATGTTTTGTCAAGGTGTGCCGTCAGAAACCTTAAATTCATCCTGATTGGAAAGGCAGCAGCCATGTCATTCCAGACCATCTCACGGACCAGCCCGACTGGTCTTTATCTCACCAAGGAGCAGGTACTCGAGGTGATTAACGAAGCCTGCCCGACCTCGGAATACCGCGGAAAAAAGGTGCTTCTTATCGTTCCGGATGCGACTCGGACCTGCCCGTTGGGTATGCTTTTCAAAGGCATTTTCGACAAGATCGGCCCCGCCGCGGCAGCGCTCGACGTGATGATCGCGCTTGGCACCCACCAGCCGATGAGCGAGGAGGCGATTTGCCATCGACTGGAGATTTCTCTGCAAGAGCGCCACGGAAAATACAGCAGCGTACGGCTTTTTAACCATGAGTGGGACAACACCTCGGCCTTAAAATACATCGGTACGATACCCGCCAGGGATATTAAGGACCTGAGTGGCGGCCTGTTTGCGATGGAGGTGCCCGTCAATGTCAACCGCCGGCTCTTTGATTATGACCAGATCATCATCGCCGGACCGGTTTTCCCGCACGAAGTGGTGGGGTTTTCCGGCGGTAACAAATACCTGTTTCCGGGCGTGAGCGGGCCGGAAGTTCTGAACTTCTTCCATTGGCTTGGGGCGGTGGTCACCAACCCCATGATCATCGGTAACAAGTACACGCCGGTGCGCAAGGTCGTTGATCATGCAGGTTCGATGGTCACGGTGCCAAAACTCGCTTTCTGCATGGTGGTCGACCATGCGCAACTGGCGGGCCTTTTTGTCGGCTCACCGGAGAACGCTTGGGATCAAGCGAGCGACCTGTCACGGACGCTCCACATAACTTACAAGGAGCGCCCCTTCCACACCGTGCTCTCGTGCGCGCCTTTGATGTACGATGAACTTTGGGTGGGCGGCAAATGCATGTACAAGCTCGAACCGGTGGTGGCCGATGGGGGCGAGCTCATCATCTATGCGCCTCACATTCACGAAATCTCGATCACCCACGGCGCCCTCATCCAGAGGATCGGTTACCATTGCCGGGTCCAGGTGACGCTCGCGACCGGGATTCCCAAAGAGATTTGCACGGAGATCAACCTCGGCTATCGCGATCCTGCAACGATTGACCCCAAAGACTTCGCGAATCGGGAAGATGAGGGGGTGTTGCTGGTGCCGAAAGCTGGGGAGATGTTGTACCATCTGCGCAAACGCCCGGATTGGGCGCGCGAGATGTGAAGATGGCCACGCCCGCATCCAACGATGCGCAAGCTGCGGAGACTCAGTTGGAAATGCGCGCGTGACGGCGGTGGCCACGGCGACTTTGTTGATGGTCATCTGTTTCGGTCCTGA
>WNFP01003439.1_pt1 | contig 13186 bp, 8 predicted proteins | sample 5400201 | NCBI WGS metagenome assembly WNFP01 (sample SAMN13153355, study PRJNA577476) | soil metagenome | isolation source: 115 cm saprolite under Madrone tree | place: USA:California | collected 2016-06-14
CGAAGCTAGTCAAGTTCCAGTTCCAGGTTTCCACAATCAGTCGCGGATACGACGCCGCGGAATATTTCACGAAATACCCTGGCCGCTTCATGTCCATGCACGTCCAAGGCTGGTCGGCCGATGCCAAGAAAATTATGCCAGTGGGACAGGACACTCTTGATTGGAAAAAGATATTTGCTGCGGCGAAAACGGGCGGCATAAAAAATTATTTCGTCGAAATGAACCTAGAAATGATGAAAGCCAGCGTTCCTTACCTTCGCGAGCTGCAGGCCTGAGCAATCCGCTTGGTTACACTTGCCGAAGGTTCCCTGTGTTGCGCAAATACTCCGTATGCCTCGAAGTTTAACCGATACCCCTTCTCAATTCTCGCAAACCATCCACTGACACGCGAGGAATTGAACGGATTCTTTCGTTCAGCAAACCAGGGCGGGTTCATCACAATGGAGAAACCACCGATCGAGGATGACGTGGCGAGGAAACCACTGGCTTGCCAGGAGAATTCGAGCGAGCGAACTTGTCACCCGCGTTGGAAGATGACGGCCAATGTTGAAAGCCCATTCTTCTTGCACTTTTCCGAAGCGCTGCGCGAGCAGGCCGCGATATGTTTCTGAAAGCGCCGGCCGGCCGGCTCCACCCTCGGATAGGATGGCCTTCGCCGCAAGGAGTCCCGACTCGATTGCTGGCCGTATGCCCTCGCCGCTCTGAGAATACGCCAAGCCAGTCGCTTCTTTCAGAAAGGTGCCGAAGTCCACAAGATGATTGGGCAGGGCATGGGGATCGAGTCTCCCCAAGCCGATATTGAGAAAGTTCTTTTTACGGACGCACCAACCGTAACCCTTCATGTCCGGACAAAAATAAAGCTCTGGAATCTCAGCCCGGATAGAACATTGATCGCGCTGGGTTTCTGACATCTCGAATTCAATTTCTTGCGCAGCAACGCCGACTTCATGCCGAGCGTTGGCCCCCCGCAATCGGGCCACGGGACAAAAATGCCCCCCCGCGCCGATCACGAGCCGGGCCTTGAACTGGCCGTTGACAATCGAGCGATCGCCCGATTGTTCCAGCCGGGTAAGAGCAACGCCCTCGTAAATGCGCGCACCGCAGCGCTTTAATAGAAAATCATCGAACTCGCAGCGGCGAATCCCGTAGCTGATGGGTCGCCCATAATCGGTTTCTACTTCGCGGCCACCTATCCGGCTGGTGCGAAAACCGTGGATGTTCTGTAAAACATGGCCGCGTGAATATTCCTGCAGATCAATTTCGAGCTCCTCGACGACGGGCGGCGTGATCCATCCTCCGCACACCTTGTCCCGGGGGAAAATTTGCCGGTCCAGGATCACCACACTCATGCCCGAATCGCGCAGTTTCCAGGCGCAGGAACTTCCGGCGGGACCGGCTCCAACGATCAGGACGTCGCATACATCCATTTGGTCTCCTGCTCTTCGTGCTGGTCTTTTGTATACAGGTGCGCTCGGGTCCACGGAATTCGCTGGCAGGCAGTTCGCGCGAAAACGATTTGAAACAGTTGCAGCGTGCCGACACGAAATCCGGCAACAGCTCCGGCGAGATAAAGCCGCCAGGCTCTCATGAATTCCGGGCTGAACATTTCGGATATCTGCTGTTCGGACTTCTCAAATCGTGCCAACCACTGCTCCAGCGTTCTTGCATAGTGTGGCCGCAAGTTCTCGACATCCAGGACGGACAAATCCCAAGGTTCAAACACTTGCATGACTTCGCCCAGCGCGGGTGCGTAGGCGCCGGGAAAAATGCGTTTTCTGGTCCACGTGCTGAAGGGGCGCGGATGATTGCGCCCTATAAAGTGGAGGAGTCCGCGCCCGGTTTTGGCGAGCGAGCGGTGGATGATACTCCCCAGCTCTCGGTAGTGTTCGCGTCCAACGTGTTCCAACATTCCTATGGAGACAAACGCATCACACTCGCCGGAGATGTTCCGGTAATCGTCCTCGATGAATTCCACTCGCTGGCTGAGTTCCAGCTCTTTTGCTCGCTCGCGCGCAAACAAGATTTGCTCGCGTGAAACGTTGAAAGCCCTAACGGTCACTCCATAGTTTTTCGCCATGTGCAGGGCCAATGCGCCCCAGCCGCAGCCTGCGTCGACGACACGCTCCCCGGGTTGCAGCTGCACCTTACGGCAGACGTAATCCAATTTCGCGGCTTGCGCTTGCTCCAGCGTCGCACCGGGCGACGGATAATAAGCGCAGGTATAGATGAGTTGCGGGTCGAGCCAGAGCTGGTAAAAATCAGTATTAAGATCGTAGTGTTGCTGGATATTACGACGCGAGCCGCGCAAGGAGTTGCGCTGAACATATTCCATGCACTTCGAGACGAGTCTGGCGTACCGGCTCTGATGTTCGGCTTGCGGCAAGGAGGGATAAAGAATTTCGAGTGCGGAGATGAGATCTCCCTCGAGCGAGATTCGCCCCTCGCTGTACGCATCGCCGAACTCAACTTCCGGATCGAGTAGCAGGCGCAAGAGAGTTTTTCGGTCCCGGATGACGATATTGGCCACAGCCGGCGCGTCTTTTGGCGAAACTTCGGCGCTGTTTCGGAGCTCGAGCCGGACGGAGGGTTGACCCGCCGCCCGATAGATCTTTTGCAGTATCCACTCGTCGATTCGAGAGGACTTGTTTTGAGCAGACATGGCGGCCCCTCCTTGCCGGTGATGGAGGTTGGATGGATTCCACGATCATACCTCAGTAAGCGGCGGCACGAGTGGCGACCGCCGGCGAACCTGGGAGATGGGCTAGCCGTCTAACTTTCGCTTCCCTTGGTGTAGACTTCCCGGTGCCTACGATCGGCGGGAGTCGGTTCGTCCGACAATGAATCCGCGGTACCTGCCTGCCGAAAACGGCGGGGTTGTGCGCGAGGAGTTTCCATGAAACGACGCGAATTGATCCGTGCTGGTGTTCTTATGGGTGCAGCCGCTGCGCTGCGCCCTCCACGCACAATGGCGCAGAGTGCAGCGCAGTCCTCCGAGCTGACCCCGGCGCAAAGCGGCGTTGACGCCTCGAAAGACCTCGCGGCGCCAGGATGGAAACCGCTTTTTTTGGACGAGCACCAGAATGAAACGCTCATCGTGCTCAGCGACTTGATGATCCCCGCGACGGACACTCCCGGCGCCAAGGAAGCACTGGTGAATCGCTTCATCGATCTTGTGCTGGCTGCCGAGACGCCCGAGACACAACGGGCGTTCCTGAATTCTCTTGGCTATCTGGATGGCGAAAGCATGCGGCGTTTCAAAGCGGCGTTTCGCTACCTCTCACGAGAAGAACAAGATGATTTGCTGCACGGGCTGGCGTATCCCCGCACGGGGAGCGGATGGGCTGGCGATACGAATACCGTGCCCGATCCGGGGCACGCTCATTTTGAAGTGCTAAAACAGCGCATCATGATGGCCTATTACAGCTCGCAGATTGGCGAGCGCGAACTGGGGTGGGATGGCGCCTTTGCACACGGCAGCTATGAAGGCTGCGACCATCCGGAAGGGAAGCATAAGTGAGCATGAATTACACAGCGCAGGACGCTCCACAACAAACCTACGACGCCGTGGTTGTGGGATCGGGCGCCACGGGCGGCTGGGCCGCGAAACAACTTGCCGAGGCGGGGCTGAGAGTCGCCTTGCTCGAAGCAGGCCGCGCGGTCACCCCGAAAGAATTTACCGAGCACATGCCGTCCTACAAGCTCAAATACCGCGATCACTCGCCCGAGGTCGTGCGCACGAGGCCCATCCAAAAGCAGTGCTACGCGTGCATGGAATATAACTACGAGTGGTTCGTCAACGATCTGGAAAATCCATACAGCACGCCTCCGGGCAAACCGTTTACATGGCAGCGGTTGCGCGTGCTCGGCGGTCGGTCGCTGGTCTGGGGCCGTCAGAGTTACCGCCTGAGCGACAACGATTTTAAGGCGGCGAGCCGAGACGGGTACGGCGATGACTGGCCTATTAGCTACGCCGATCTTGCTCCCTATTACGACATTGTGGAGCGGTACGTCGGTATCAGCGGAGCAACTGAGGGCAATGAAATGCTGCCCGATGGGCAATTTCTGCCGCCAATGAAGATGAGCTGTGGGGAAGTTCTGTTAAGAGAACGCGTCAAAGCCAAGTTTGGACACACGGTCACGATCGGGCGCGCGGCGGTACTCACGCAAAATCATAATGGCCGCGCCGCTTGCCACTATTGCGGGCCTTGTGAACGCGGTTGCGGCACGTTTTCCTATTTCAGCAGCCCGTTTACGACCGTCAAGGACGCGCTGAGCTCCGGCAACTGCACGCTGATCACGAATGCCGTAGTAAGCCGCGTAAACATGGACGATACGGCAAACAAAGCGCGTGGAGTGACCTACGTGGATCGAATGACACGGCAGGTGAAGGAGGTCCGCGGAAAAGCTGTCATTCTTTGCGCGCAGGCATTAGAATCCACGCGCATCTTGCTGAACTCCTCGACGCGGGAATATCCCAATGGACTGGCAAATTCGAGCGGCGCGCTGGGCCGTTATCTGATGGATCACGTCGTCGGGGCAGGAGCCTCGGGGCGTCTGCCGGAGTTCAAAGCTCTTCCTAACGCAAACGAACCCCAACGGCCCAACGGAATTTACATCCCTCGCTTCCGGAACACTCCTTCGAGCAGCAAGCATTCGCGGTTCTTACGTGGCTATGGTTATCAGGGCGGGGCCGGAGCCGAATTTAACTTCAGCGCGGAGGGGTACGGAACGACGCTCAAGAACGCCGTGAAGGAAGGCGTTCACGGGATTTCCCTGGGAGCTTTCGGTGAATCGCTGGCGCGGTGGGACAACTACTGCGAGATCGACCGCGATCTGAAAGATGCCTGGGGGATTCCCGCATTGCGCATTTCCATGACCCATGGCGACAACGAAGCCGCGCTCATGGAGGACGCCGGGGCCACTGCGGCGGAAATGCTGGAAGCGGCAGGCGCGAAAGATATCCGCGTGCAAGCGAAGGTCGAAATGCCGGGCATGGCCATCCACGAACTGGGCACCGCACGCATGGGGACCGATCCGAGAAAGGCGGTGCTCAATGCGTTCAATCAGGCGCATGACGTGAAAAACGTGTTGGTAATGGATGGGGCGAGCTTTGTGTCGTCTGCATGCCAGAACCCGACGCTCACGATGATGGCCGTGACCGTCCGCGCATGCGCTCACTTGATTGACCGTTTCCGCAAGAGCGAAATGTAATGCAGAATCCCTCCGCCCCCCTTTTCACGGAGGCATAACACTCCGCAGAACCTCGAACTGCTGATAACTCGCTGCATCGGACATCTGCCGTACCAGGACTCCCGCGTTAATCAGGCATGCAGCGGATAGCCCTATTGCGACTCTCTTGCATGTGGCTAAAAATGAAGAGTTTGCAGGAGACAGAAGCATGGCTCGAGAGCGTTTTGCGTCTGAACCTACCCTTGCCTTGCAACCAGAGATTGGCGGCATCGCCTGGGGCAGGGAGGGCAAAGACGCACGCCATCTGAACAAGCCTCGCTGACTTGACTCAGAAAATGGCCGGAACGAGGTCTCGTCGAACCGAGGCAAGCAACTAATCCCGCCGGACGGGGTTTAAGGCGGCAACACTCAAGAAAGCTACGACAGTCGACGAGGGACAGCAAGGGGAACAAAGCCGACGGGGCTCACCGCACAAAGCGGTGGAGGTCGGGACATGTCGAATCTGCAAGAATATTTCAGCGCGCTTGCTGTCCTTCGAAACATTCGTCGTTCAAATCCCCGTCGCGATGACCGCTTCTAGAAGTTGCTGGCCGCACCCCAGCAAAATCATGTGGCGGGCAGAACTTTTCGGGCCGAAACATGAAATTGAATAAACACGAACCAGCTAAGGCCAACATCGCTGGAGTCACGTCTCAAGTGCAACAGGCCGAGATGAAATTAATCCTGGCCGGTACGTGGCCACCACTCAAGCCATTGCCGGTATTCAAGTACGAAAAAGATGAGTATCGTGCCACGATTCATTTCGACAAGACACGCGGAGAGTGGGTCTGTCGCAAAACATCTTTCCCGTCCAACAAGGTTCAGGAACTGCGTGGTGGATTGACAGAAATAACCATGGCATTACCCCATAGCCAAGAAGAAGTGTTCACCGAAGCTGTCGCAGCAGAACAGCAAGAACAAGAATTGGCTAAGGAAGCCAATCGCCGCCTCCAGGCCATTCTTGAGTGGAGAGAGAATTACGCGAACGGCGCATTCTATTCTGAACTGCAGGACTATCTTTCAGAAAGCCAGCATGATGAAATCTACGACAGCATCCGGCTGTCTCTTACTGCTCGGCAGCTTCAGTTCAACCCGAAAAATGTTGCGTTCGTCTTTGACGCACTTTCAAAAGCGGGCGGCAGGCTAGCAACACTCATTGAAATCGGGCAGCGGAATAAGGCGGAGCAGGAAGCGGTCGCACGGGCACAAGCGGAACCAGCCGCACTCGAAGCCGAACGCCAGGTGCCGGTTGCGGCGATTTGTCCTACGCGCGACCGCCGCCTTCAGGCGCGTACCACTCCTGCTTCCCGCGCGTACGTCGAGCTCGGCGATGCCAATAGCGGCATCGTCCTCAATATAAGTGAGACGGGCATGGCCGTTGCTGCAGCCGGCCTCCTTGTAGCAGGTGACTACCTCCCACGCATTTGCTTGCAATTGCCCAGCTCCAGGCAAAGCATCGAAATCTCCGCGCAGATCGTGTGGTTAGCGGAATCGAAAAAAAGCGCAGGCATCCGATTTGTTGATCTCATCGCCGAGGCCCGCGATCAAATTTCAAGTTGGATCGCGTCCGAAAAGGCAGCCCCGGAACTTGAAGGCTTAACGCCGGCGCCTGTTGAGAGCCACATCCCCGCAACCCTCGAAAGCTTCCCAGAAGAGCCGATTGGAAGTGTCTTGCCTGAACAAGACCAACCCTCTTCGCCCGAACAGATTGCGCACACTGCGTCTCAAGCATCTAAGATCGTCACGCCTGAGATTCTGGATGCGAACCCTCGATCGCTTGTCGAAGTTCTCCAGGAAAAAGTGCACCACCACGCTCCGATCGCCGGTTTTGCACCACAAGTTCGAACAGGCAGAGTCGAGTCGTCAGCGGATCGCATCGCGAACTCGGACTTACGCTTATATGTTCTTGAAATATCCGGATTTCAGGTCGCCGCAGTAGCGTTTTTGTTCGCGGTGATCAGTCTTGCCGTTGGACTCACAGTGGAACGCGGCCCGCTGGGAAAACGCCTCCGGGACGCCCAGAAATCAATATTGGCTGTTGATGCCACGTCACCGGCACCGTCCAATCGCCCAGACGAAACGACTTCGCGAACTTCCAGTCCATCGGCGGCAAATACCTTCAATACGCCTGCAGTAAATCCGCCAGCGACGGCGACGGAAGAATCGCGCTCAGAAAACCCGTCCGCTCAATCCCTCAATGTACGACCGGAAGATTCAGTTGCCAGCCTGGGGCTTATCGGACCATCTTTAGCAATAACGACGCGACCCCTCACTGATTCCGATAATCCCGAAGCCAGTCCTGAGCGCAATGGCTCGGCCGTGCTAATCGCGCGAAACGCGCCGCTACGCGTGAGTCCCAAACCCACACATTCACCCAAAGCAGTCGGCCCGACAAGTGGCGTACCGAGAAACCCCGCCTCACGGAGGCTAACGCTTGGGACGCGTGCAACGCCGCACCTGTCATGGCCTTCCGCAATTCTTGTCACTGGCCCAGGCGATGGCAGCAAACCGTTCAGGCTGATTTTGCCGGAAAAACCGATCGCCGCCTCCTCTTCGTTCGCGATGACCTCGCAACTTTCTGTTCTTGTTGCTCCTGAGCCCGGATCTGCAGTGACTCATAAACCCGCTCGATTGCAAGCTGGCGAACTTGTCTCCTTCGTTTGGCCTCGCTATCCGAGGCCGGGGGATCGACATGGATCGTCGGAAACCGTAAAGGTCCGCACGACCATCGGAGAGCTCGGCCAAGTACAGGATATAAAGCTCGTGAGCGGCTCGACCTCTCTTCTTCCTGCCGCAACGAGCGCCATTCGTCTGTGGCGTTACAAGCCCACTCTTTTGAACAAAAGGCCTGTCCAAACTCAACAGGACGTCACGATTGAATTCCGGCCGCCACAGTATTTGTCGCACGTGCCCACCCAGCATCCTTCGCACAACTAGCGGCGGTTTGAGAAAATTTTGAAAATAGTTACTTGATTGTGGCAATTTCTACAGTTTCGGCGCCTCGAAACTGCAAACGCGGCCTCGTTGCCAATGTTTAGGGACGAAATGCATTGAATGCCAGGGGCCGATCAGCCTAACTCTGGAGGCAGGATCCCCACGCAGCAACTGCCTGAAGCGTTTTTCGCTGGCGTCGGTGTATGATAGTGCGCAGGTCCAGGTTTCCCTTCCGCAGTAGGGGTTGTATATGGCCTTCCGTGTCCTTATGTCCCTCGCGACGACTCTAATCGGCGCTGGCTGTCTTTTGCTGCCCGCCTCAGGTTTGGCGCAAGCCCCCCCAGTGCAATCTTCTGCTGGGAGGCCGATAGGCAGCGTAGCCGCGCACCCGGTGCGTCTGATTGTGCATGTCCTGGATGTGAACGGGAGGCCGGTCAGTCAGCTGGCGCTTGTCTCAGTGACCCGGATAACGGACCAGTATTGGCAGCAGATGTTGGCCCAGGCCGGCCAGGCATCCTTCGATAATGTCGCGTCAGGCCGATATATTGTTCAAGTGGTTGCAGCTGGCTATGAGAAGGCGGTCGAGGACGTTGACGTTATTGGATCTGAGGGAAGAGAAACAGTTTTCGTTACCTTGCAGCCTGAATCTCCGGGTGGCGGAGCAGCAACAGTTGCGCCCGGGCCTCCGGTACTCGCCCCCAAAGCCCAGAAAGAGCTCGGGAAGGCAGTCGAAGCGCTCCGTGCGGGAAGGCTCGCGGAGGCGCGTACGCACCTGGATGCGGTGTATCGTCTCGCACCGTCTCATCCCGATGTGAATTTTCTCTTCGGCGCGTATTCATCGCGGGTGAATAACTGGCAACAGGCCAAATCCTATTGGGAGAAGGCCATCGCCTTCTACCCGCGGCATTTGCTTGCCCAGGTTTCCCTCAGCGATGCGTTGTTGCGCGAAAACAAGCCCGCGGATGCAATTCCCCATCTCAAGAAAGCCCTGGAGATCGAGCCGAATTCGTGGCGCGCCCACGCGCTCCTCGCCGATGCCGATTTGCACCTGGGATCGTCGGAGGAGGCGGTCCGCGAGGCGGAACGCGCCATAGAGCTCGGCCACGACCGCGCTGCTGAAGTCCTGCCCACGCTGGCGCGAGCGCTCGCGGCGCAGGGGAAGACCGACCGCGCCATCCAAATTCTGGAATCTTATCTTCGAGAATATCCAGCCAATACTGTCGCGCAAAAGCAATTGGACTCCCTTCGTCCTCCCCCGGCGGCCGTCGCTGTCAGTCCTCTTTCTTCAGCTCCCGCAGCTCCAGCGGTTTCCGCAACGGCCGCGGCGGCCACTCCCTCGAATGTAGTCGCGCTCCCCCTGCCCTCCAACTGGCTCCCCCCGGATGTAGACGAGAAAGTGCCACCCGTCGAGTCCGGAGTCCCCTGCCCGTTGAACGAAGTCGTTCAGAACGCCGGAAAGCGCGTGCAGGAGTTCATTCTCAATGTGGATCGCTTCACGGCGACGGAGTCTTTCTTCCACGAATCGGTGAACGCCTGGGGATTTCCTGCCCCTCCTGAAAAACGCAAGTTTGATTACGTTGTCTCCATTCAGGAGGTTCGCCCGGGCATCTTGGCCGTATACGAATACCGCGACGGGGGTCTTTCCTACGAGAGATTCCCGGGTGGAACGGCCACCCTGGGGCTGCCCTCACTCGTGCTGATCTTTCATCCCTATAGTGCCGTGAATTACGATATGACGTGCGAAGGGTTGGCTCGTTGGAACGGCGGGCTGGCCTGGCAAGTTCATTTCCGCCAGCGGCGTGATAAGCCCAGTAAGGATCGCGGCTATCGGTTCGGCGAATCCGGCCCATCCCACCCTGTCGCCCTTAAAGGGCGCGCTTGGATCGCGGCGGACACGTTCCAGATCGTGCGCCTCGAAACCGATCTTGTCGCGCCGCTGCCGGAGATTCGTTTGGTCGCGGACCACACGGCCATCGAATACACCGCCGTGCATTTCCGCAAGCGCAATGTGGATATGTGGCTTCCGCGCACGGCGGAAGTCTTCTACGACTTGAAAGGGCGGCGCACTCATCGGCGGCACAGCTTCAGCGACTATATGCTCTTCTCCGTGGACGACCGGCAGCGGATCAGCGTGCCCAAAATCGAGGAGGCGCCCTCCGCGGAATCCCCATACGAACCCACAAAGCCAAATCCGTTTTAACTTCCGATGACTGTGACGCCGGAATGGCATGAACGATCGACCTTTCAACAAAGATGCCAGCGGTAGAAGCCCTTCCGTATCTTCGCGCAACGGGTGAAGGCTTGATTTGCTCCCCGGCGTGGCCAGCATGCGGGGTTTTGAGGTCCCCGGTTGCGTCCGACTTGCAATGTGATTTTCACATGCCGAGCGCTCTGAAATTTCGAAAGGCAATATGAAACTTAACTCTTATCTTTTAAAGAGCACCGTGGTGGCAGCACTTGGGGGACTTCTATTCGGGTTCGACACAGCTGTGATTGCTGGTGCCACCCATGCACTGACGGAAACATTTCATCTATCGCCAGCAGCGCTAGGAATGACGGTTTCCGCAGCACTCTGGGGAACGATCCTGGGATCCATGCTGGCTGGAATTCCCGGCGATAAATTTGGCCGCCGTGACAGTTTGCGCGCCATGGCCGTCCTGTACCTCGTCTCAGCTCTGGGCTGTGCCTTTGCTTGGAACTGGAGCGCACTCGTTCTTTTCCGCTTCATCGGAGGCCTGGGCATCGGCGGTTCATCGGTGCTCGGCCCGATGTACATCGCGGAGGTTGCGCCCGCTAAATGGCGAGGCCGGCTCGTGGGCTTGTTTCAGTTCAACATCGTCTTTGGAATTCTGCTCGCCTATCTGTCGAATTACATCGTGGGAACAATGCGGTTTGGTCCCACCGAATGGCGGTGGAAGCTGGGCATCCCGGCGGTTCCTGCCATACTCTTCCTGCTCTTCCTTTTTGGAATTCCGCGCAGTCCCCGCTGGCTGGTTAAGAAACAAAGGATTGCGGAAGCAAGAGACGTGCTCCGGCTGACGGGAGAGGAAAATTACGAGCAGGAGCTCCAGGAAATTGTCGCGTCGATCGATGCGGACCACGTCGCTAATGATTCGCTGTTCTCGTGGAAGCATCGCTTGCCGATTTTTCTAGCCGTCTCCATCGGCATGTTCAACCAGCTGTCCGGAATCAACGCGATCCTCTACTACTTGAATGATATTTTCGCTTTTGCTGGCTTCAACAAAGTGTCTTCCGACTTGCAGGCCGTGGCCATTGGCGCGACGAACTTAGTATTTACGATGCTGGCCATGTCCGTCATCGATGGTATCGGCCGCAAGACACTGTTGCTAATCGGTTCGGTAGGCACGGCGGCGTGTCTCGGCGGTGTCGCCGCCATCTTTTTTACGCGCAGCCACCAGAATCTTCTCGTATGGCTGCTAATCGGGTACATAGCGTTCTTTGCATTTTCTCAGGGCGCGGTCATCTGGGTATTCATCAGTGAGGTCTTTCCCAATCGCGTAAGAGCTAAAGGCCAAAGTTTGGGCAGTTTTTCCCACTGGTTCATGAATGCGCTCATTTCCGGAATCTTTCCACTTCTGGCCGCGTCCTCCGGCGGATACCCTTTTGTTTTTTTCGCTTTCATGATGGCATTCCAGTTTTTCGTGGTTTTATTTGTCTATCCTGAAACCAAAGGCGTGTCTCTCGAAGAAATGCAGAAGAGGCTCGGGATCGCTTGAGCTGGTCACCGCAGCGCCCTGTTCCGTCAACCGTTAAATACGGCCCCGGCCATCATTTCTTTCGAATAGGTGTACAATTGCCGCGTTTGCGAAGCCGGGGAAGAGGAAGTTCCGGAGGCCAGTGTCGATACTGCTTGGGCTATAGCCATGAACAAGAGGACTTTTATCAGGGTCTTCGGTGCGCTGTTGGCAGGCCCCGTTATCTCACCTCTGTTGGCCTGGGCGTCAAAAAACAGACTGCAGAACTGGGCGGGCAATCTGGAATACAGTACTGACCGCTTGTACTCCGCCAACTCGCTTGAACAGGTGCGGAGTTACGTTAAGAAACAGAGCAAACTAAAGGTACTGGGAACGCGCCACTGCTTCAACAACATAGCAGACAGCACAAATAGGTTCCTATCCTTGAAGTCGATGGACGAGGTCGTTGCGTTGGAGCCGGAGGCGCACACCGTGACGGTCGATGCGGGCATGACTTACGGTCAACTGTGCCCGTACCTCGATAGCAAGGGCTATGCGTTGCACAATCTCGCCTCGTTGCCCCATATTTCCATAGCGGGAGCTTGCAGCACCGCAACGCACGGTTCGGGCGAAAAGAATGGCAACCTCGCGACGGCAGTGTCAGCACTTGAAATCGTCACAGCGGCCGGCGAGGTGGTTAAGCTGTCCCGCTTAGAGGACGGCGATGCGTTTCTGGGAGCCGTTGTTGGGCTTGGTGCGCTTGGCGTAATCACAAAGATCACCCTCGATATTCAGCCAACCTTCCTGATGCGGCAGTACGTGTATGAAAATCTGCCGCTCAATGAGGTGAAAAACCACTTTGACGCCATCGAATCAAGCGCGTATAGCGTCAGCCTGTTTACCGATTGGCAAAACCAGCGTGTCAACGAGGTTTGGATCAAGAGCCGCGTTGAAGAAGGACAAGCGTTTGACGCAACCGCGGAATTCTTCGGGGCGAAACGCGCTACCAGGAATCTGCACCCCATTGCTGAACTTTCCGCTGAGAACTGTACGGAACAGATGGGCGTGCCTGGTCCTTGGTATGAACGACTGCCGCATTTTCGCATGGGGTTCACGCCTAGCGCGGGAAAAGAGTTGCAATCGGAGTACTTCGTGCCTCGTCAGCATGCGGTCGAAGCAATTCTCGCGGTGGAACGGCTGCGCGATCAGGTCAGTCCGCACTTAATGATTTCCGAAATCCGTACGATTGCCGCCGACAATTTATGGCTGAGTCCTTGTTACGAACAACCCTGCATAACCATCCACTTTACTTGGAAACAGGACTGGCC